>Ga0137409_10000048_pt1 | contig 98342 bp, 86 predicted proteins | sample CZODoug1_16funga_FD_122059 | JGI IMG/M metagenome (GOLD analysis project Ga0137409, IMG submission 122059) | Vadose zone soil fungal communities from Angelo Coast Range Reserve, California, USA - CZODoug1_16fungal (Hybrid Assembly) | ecosystem: Environmental > Terrestrial > Soil > Vadose zone... | reverse complement strand
CTAGCTTGGGCACGGATGTTGCGGTGCGAGTCACGGATGTTGCGGTGCGATTCTGGTCTGCGGCGAGATTTTGAGTTTGCATGGGGTGAATTTGGCATGATTCTGTGGATGCCGTCGCGAATCGGAGGACTGCGATGGTGGAGAGCGGGATCGGGTATTTTGGTGACGCACGGCTGGAGAGGAATGGCGCGTTGATCGTGCAGCGGGTAGCGGAGCGGCAGGAGGTGTGCGTTCGCAAGTTGGGCGATGATCGGCCGGAGCACGCGAAGATACGGCGCTTTCTCAGGAACGAGGCTGTCACGGTCGAAGAGATGGTGGCTTATCGGGCGGGGCTTGCGGCGGCGGCGGGTCGGGCTCGTCGGGCTCGTCGGGCTCGTCGGGCGGCGGCGGTCAGGCCGGCAACGATTTCCCCGGTGAGTTTCCGGGCGGCTCGGGCGGACGCGCCGGCCAGTCCGGCTCGCAAGGCGGATCGCAGGGCGGCGGTCAGGCGGGCAATGGCCGCGACGGCGGTCAATCGGGCGGCTCGCAGAGCGGTGGGTCGGGCTCACAGGGTTCGGGCGGCGGTTCCGGCGGGCAGGGCGGCGACTCGCGCACTGCCGGGAATGGCGGCGGCGGCGGTCAGGGCGGCGGCCAAGGTCAAGGTCCGGGTGGCGACGGCAAAGGCGGCTCGGGTGGCGACGGCAAAGGTGGCTCGGGCGGCGGCGACGATCCCTTCGGCAGCGGTGGGGGCAATCCGACGGGTCAGGGCGGCGACGAGGCGTTCAACAAATCGCTCGGCGACTTCGACGGCGTCATGAAGAACGAGCAGCAGACGATCGCCAAGGCCGGCGGCGGCGCGGCCGCGGACCAGGCCCTCGGCCGCGCGGGTCAGCCCGGCGGTGCCGACGGCGCCGGCGGGGCCGGCGGCGGGTCGAACGTGGGCGGCAGCGGCGGCGGCGCGGCCGGCGGCGGTGGCGGCAGCAGCTCGGTCGGCGGTCCGGGCGGCGGCAGCGGCGGCAGCGGCAGCGCCGATGGCGCGCCCGCGCCGGAGGAGCCCACCAAGACGGTTCAGGGCTGCAACGATCAGGACAAGGTCGCTCGCCAGCTCTGCGAGGCGGCGACGCAGGAAAAAGATCCGTTCCTCCGCGGTTCGCTCTGGAACGAATACAACGAGTACAAGAAGATCCTAGCGCGCCAGTAGGCGTAGCGAAGACTCAGGGAGGCTGTCATGCGGCTTGTCGGGTGTCTGGCCATGATCGCGAGCGCAGCGCTCGCCGGATGTACGAGCAGCGAAGTCCTGGTCGCACATGCCGTGCCGTTGGCGGCCGCGAAGCAGGAGATCCCGGAGGCCGAGCTGCTCGACGTCGGCGTCGCGGTCTTCGACCCCGGCGTGCCCGCGGGCGAGGTCGACAAGAAAGTCGTCGAGGAGCTGATCCGCGCAGGCACCTTCGTGCAGATCCGGCGCAGCGAAGCGCTGTACATGGCCGTGCTGCTGCGCGACACGCTGCAACGGAGCGGCCACTGGGGCTCGGTGTGGGTCACGCCCAAGGACACGACCGCCGCCGACCTGAGCGTCAACGCGAAGATCCTGCACTCCGACGGCGACATCTTGCAGCTGCACGCCGTCGCCACGGACGCCACCGGGCGGGTGTGGCTCGACAAGAGCTACGACATGGAGACCGCCGCGGGCGCGTTCAATCGGCAACGCTATCCCGATCTCGATCCCTACCAAGACGTGTTCAACCATCTCGCGAACGACCTCGCCGCCGCGTACGGGCAGCTCTCCGCCACCGACCGGCGCGACATCCGGACGGTTGCGAGCATGCGCTACGCTGCCGACCTGAGCCCCGAAGCGTTCACCGGCTACGTAAGCGAAGACGCGAGGAGGGGTCGCTACACTCTCAACCGGCTGCCCGCCGAAGGCGACCCCATGTTCGATCGCACGCAACGCGTGCGGCAGCGCGAACGGCTGTTCCTCGACACGCTCGACCAGCACTACGAGAAGTTCTACGCCGACGCGACGACTTCGTATGACGGCTGGCGCGAATACGCCCGGGAGGAGTCGCTCGAGATCGCGGAGCTCACGAAGTCCGCTCGCTGGCGCACGGGCATGGGTGTCGCCACCATAGTCGCGTCGATCGTCTACGGCTCGAGCTCGAGCAACGACGGCGGGTTTACCGATCAGGTGATCCGCAACGCGATGATGTACGTCGGCATGGACTTGCTGAAGACGAGCTCGGTGCGCCGGCAGGAAAAGAAGCTGCACACCGACACGCTCGACGAGCTCTCGTCGAGCTTCGATAACGAGATCAAGCCGATGGTCGTCGAGGTCGAGGGCACGCAACACCGGCTCACCGGCACGGCCGAAGCGCAGTACGCCGAATGGCGCGACTTGCTGCGGACGATGTTCGTGGCCGAGGGCGGCTTCGTCCCGGAGAACGTCGCGATCTACAGCGCGCCGGATGAGCCCGTCGTGCCGGCAGGCCTCGCTCTCGATACCAGCTCGATCGGCGCGTCCCCGCAGCCCACGGAGCCCGCGCCCGCGGCCGAAACGCCCCAGGCGGCTCCGGCCGAGGCCCAGGCCGAAGCCCCAGCCACTTCCGATGCAGCCGCGAATCTCAAGACCGGAACCTGAGCTCGATCCGACCCGACGCAGTGCCCGTTCGCCTCGATCGGTGCGCGGCCGAGCGCCGGAGGCCGGGCATTTCGTATCGAGCGAGCTCGTCGCCCGCGAGCTCATCGCCCACGAGCTCGTCGCCAAGGGCGGCAGCTCCGAAGTGCGGCGCGCGACGGGCGTCGGCGGCGGGGTCGTAGCCCTCAAGATGCTCAAGCCCGAGCTCCGCGAGCGCGCCGGCGCGCGTGCGAGCCTCGCTCGCGAGCACGACCTGCTTCGCGAGCTCGCGCATCCGCACATCGTGGCGACGCTGGGGCTCGTAGAGCTCGGCGGCGTGCCGGCGCTCGCCCTCGAGTATCTCGGCGGCGGCGACTTGGCGTCGCTCGCGGGAGCCGAGCCGCGGCATTGGCTGCGCGCGGCGGCCGACGTGGGCGCGGCGCTGCGCTTCATGCATGCGCGCGGCTACGTGCATCGCGACGTCAAGGCGCGCAACGTGCTGTTCGACTCGACCGACCGCGCGAAGCTGATCGACTTCGGCTCGGTGCTGCCGATCGGCGCCGCCTCGGCGCACGGCGGCGCGACGGCAGCGCACCGCCCGCCCGGCCGCGCGCCGGGGCCGGTCGCGCCCGCCGACGATTGCTACGCGTTCGCCGCGCTGCTCTACGAGCTGCTCGCCGCGCGCCTCCCGTACGGGCCGTCGCCGACCGACGCGGCGCCGGCCCCGCCGTCGCCGCTCGCGCCCGGCGCGGGTCTTACGCTTCGGCGGCTCGCCGACCTCGTGCTCGCCGCGCTCGCGAGCGCGGGCAACGTCCCGGGGGGACTTTCGGATTTTCTCGATGTCTTAGAATCTGCCGCGGCAACTCATTCTTGAACGACGCCTCCGTGAATTCGACTCCGGCACAACACGAAGAAACCATCGTTCCGGTAAGGCCGGGCTTTCGCCCTGCGGCCGCGGGCGCACCGGCGAGCGCGCGGCCGACGGGCGGCCCTTGGGGCACGGCGTGGCTCGTCGTCGCGGGCGCCATGGTGCTCGCGGTCATGTTCGGTGCGTTCTTCTTGCTACCGCGCTGGATGACGGAGTCGCGCACCGCGCGCGAGGTGGCGCCGCCGCCCGTGGCCGCGCCGGCGCCGGAGCCCGCGAGGCGGCAGCTGTCGCCGCAGGAGATCGCCGCGCTCCAGCAGCAGGCCGACGGCTTGCTCGCGGCGCTGCTCACGCAGCGCAAGGATTTGTCGGCGCACGGCACAGAGTCGTGGGGCGGCGACGATTGGGGCCGTTACACGGAGCTCGGCGACGCGGGCGACGACGCGTACCTCGCGAAAGATTTCGAGTCGTCCGTCGCGCGGTACACCGAAGCCACCGCGCTCGGCGATGCGCTGCTCGCGCGCTCGCAGCAAATCGTCGACGGCGCGTTCACCGCGGGCAAGGAAGCGCTGCTCGCGGGCAATGCCGAGGTCGCGATCAAGCAATTCGACATCGTGCTCGGCATCGAGCCCGAGCACCGAGGTGCGAAGGCCGAGCGAGCCCGCGCGGAGCGGTTGCCCGAAGTGCTCGCGCTCGTGCAGCGCGGCGACGCGCAGCGGCAGGCGGGCGAGGCGACCGCCGCGATCGCGAGCTACCGCGAAGCGCTCGCGATCGACCCGACCTGGGACGCGGCGCGCACGGCGCTCGACGCCGTCGCCGGGGGGCTCAAGGATCTGGAGTTCGAGCGAGCGATGTCGCAGGGCCTCGCGGCGCTCGCTGCCCAGGACTTCCCCGCAGCCCACGAGCACTTCTCGGCCGCGCTGAAGGAGAAGCCCCAGGCTCGCGAGGCGCAGGAAGGCCTGGCCGAGGCCGAGCAAGGCAGCACGCGCGGCAAGATCGAGCTCTCCGAGGCGCGAGCGGCCGCGTTCGAGCGGCGCGAGCTCTGGCCGCAGGCGATCGCGCAGTATCGCGAAGCGCTCGAAACCGATCCGAACCTCGCATTCGCGATCGCCGGGCTCGGGCGCGCGCAGGCGCGCCAGAGCCTCGAGGCCAAGCTCACCAACCTCATCGACAATCCCACGCTGCTGTTCAGCGACACCGTGCTCGGCGACACGCGCAAGTTGCTCGACCAGGCGAACGCGCAAGAGGATCGTGGCCCGCGGCTCACGGAGCAGATCGACAAGCTCACGCGGCTCGTGACGCTCGCGTCGGCGCCGATCAAAGTCGAGCTGCGCTCCGATCAGCTCACGGAAGTCACGCTGTTTCGAGTGGGGCCGCTCGGCAACTTCGCGGCGAAGGAAGTCGAGCTGCGCCCCGGAACGTACACGGTGATCGGTAGCCGTAACGGTTATCGCGACGTACGGCAGACGTTCACCGTCGTGCCGGGCCGCGAGCTGGCGCCGATCGACGTCGTCTGCAAAGAGACGATCTGAGGAGCAAAGGCGTGACGAATCTGGCAGCGGCGAGCGGTGATTGGGTGATCGCGGTCGAGTCCGGCGGGTCGCGCCGCGAGTTCGACGCGGGCGCTCTGCCGGTGCAGATCGGCTCGGACGCCGGCGCCGAGGTCGCGCTCGCGGGTTTGCCGGGCTCGATCGAGCTCGGGCGATCCGGCGGCGCGTTCTTATTGCGACCGGGCCGCAACGCACGCAACCTGCGAGTGGGCGGCGAGCCCGTCGCGGGTCCGCGCGAGCTCCGCGACGGCGATGTCATCGCGTTCGACCGCGCGCGCTTGCGCTGCGCCGTTCGCGACGCCCGCTTGACGCTCGAGGTGGAGATGCTCGTCACGGCCGGCGACACGGCGCCGCCCGACATCTCCGAGGTCGGGCGCGGCCGCGGTGGGCGCGACGAGGCGATCACGCCGATCGCGTTCAAGCCGACGGTGGTGGGCTCGACGGCGGTTAAGCGCCGCGGGCCGAGCAAGGCGGCGATCGGTGTCGGGGCGGCGCTCGCCGTGCTCGCGGTGGTCGCGTGGTTCGCGTTCACGGCCAAGTCGGTCGAGCTCAAATTCGAGCCGGCGGCGCAGAGCGTCAGCTTGCCGAGCACGTTGTTCAAGGTGCGGGTCGGCGATCGATTCTTTCTGCGCCCAGGGCCGCACCGCGTCGCGGCGGCCGTCGCCGGTTATTATCCGCTCGAAGCGAACATCGAAGTCGGCACCGCCGCCGACCAGTCGATCGACCTATCCTTCACCAAGCTGCCCGGCCTCGTCACGTTGACCACCGATCCCGAGGCGCAGGCCGAGGTGCGACTCGACGGCGAGGCGCTCGGCACGACGCCGCTCGCCGACCGCGAGATCAAGCCCGGTGTCCACCGGCTCGAGTTCGCGGCCGACCGCTATCTCTCGGAGGTGCTCGAGCTCGAGGTGCGCGGCGCCGGCGAGCGGCAAGCGCTGGTGGCGAAGCTCACGCCGAGCTGGGCGCCCGTGACGCTCGCCACGCGGCCGGTGGGTGCGACGGTGCTCGTGGACGGAGTGGAAGCCGGCGTCACCCCGATCGAGTTGCAGCTCATGGCGGGCGAGCGCGACGTCGAGGTGCGTCTCGCGGGTTACAACGCCTGGCGCAGCCGCGTCGTCGTCGGCGCCAACCAGCCGCAGCAGCTGCCCGACGTCACGCTCGCAAAGGCGGACGGCCGCGTGGAGATCGTCAGCAATCCGAGCGAGGCGAGCGTCAGCATCGACGACGAGTTCCGGGGCCGCACGCCGCTCACCGTACGCATTACGCCGGATCGCGCGCATCGGCTCACGCTCGCGAAGCCGGGGTTCGAGACGGACACGCGCGATCTTTCGGTTGCGGCCGACAGTGGCCGGCGCCTCGTCGTCGACATGGCGGCGCAATACGGCGAGATCGACGTGCGCAGCGAGCCCGCGAGCGCCGAGATCTGGGTCGACGGGCAACGTAGAGGGATCACGCCGAGCCGCCTCACGCTCACGGCGCTCAAGCACGTGCTCGAGATCAGGCAGGCAGGCTTCTCGATCGCGCGTGAGGAGCTCACGCCGCAGGCAGGTTACACGCAGGTCCGCGAGTTCAAGCTCGACAGTCTCGATCAGACGACGGGCAGCGGCTACGCGCGCGCGCTGCGCACGGGGCTCTCCCAAGAGCTCAAGCTGATCCCGTCGGGCCAGTTCACGATGGGCACGTCGCGCCGCGAGCAGCAACGGCGCGCCAACGAGATCCTGCGCCCGGTGCGGCTCACGCGCGCGTTCTATTTGGGCACGCGCGAGGTCACGAACGCCGAATTCCGCCAGTTCAAGCCGGATCATAGCTCCGGCGAGTTCAGCGGCCAGACTCTGAACGGGGACACTCAGCCGGTCGTCCGCGTCGCCTGGGACGACGTCGCGCAGTTCCTGAATTGGCTCAGCATCAAAGACGGCCTGCAGCCCGTATACGAGCAGAAGCCGAACGGCTGGGCGCCAGTGCGCCCGCTGCGCAACGGTTACCGCCTGCCGACCGAGGCCGAGTGGGAATGGGCCGCGCGCTTCGCCGGCCGCGAGGGCCCGGGGCTCAAGTACCCGTGGGGCGCCGACCTGCCGCCGCCCGACCGCTCGGGCAACTACGGCGACATCGCGGCGAAGAAGATCCTGCCGACCACGCTCGTCACCTACAATGACAACTTCGCCGTCAGCGCGCCGAGCGGCAGCTTCGAGCCCGATGCGCTCGGAATCCACGACCTCGGCGGCAATGTCGCCGAATGGGTGCAGGACTATTACGTGCTCGACGCGGTCGAGAATCCGCAGCTCATCGAAGATCCGCTCGGGCCGGAGACGGGCGATTTCCACATCGTGCGGGGCTCAAGCTGGCGCAGCCACGAGGTGGCCGACCTGCGGCTCGCCTATCGGACCTACGAGAGCGAGCGGCGCGAGGACCTCGGCTTCAGGCTCGCGCGAAATCTCGAATGACGGGGAATGTCCGCTGCGTATCGGAGTCAAACGTTCGTGCTCGAAACGACCGTGAGGTAGCCATGCGACCCGCTCGAATCGCTCTGCTTCCAAGCGTGGTGTGGTTCTGCGCGCTCGGCCTGTTGTCGGCCGTCTCGCTCGGTCAGGAGACGGCACCGGCGCAGACCGTTCCGCCGGCGTCGCAGCCGTCGCCCGCGCCGGCCCCGTCGCAGTCTGCGCCGGCGCAGTCCCAGTCTGCGCCCGGCAAGCCGCCTTTGGTCACGCCGGCGGCCGGCGCGCCGGTGACGCCGCGCGCGCCGTCGAAGGATGACGAGTTCATCCCTACCGAGGAGCTCAACACCGACGAGGAAGTCACCTTTCCGGTCGACATCTGAGACGGGTCTAGGATCGATGGGCAAGGTCGCAGTCGAACTCAACGACGCCGGTATCGTGGTCGCGGACGAGACGGGCGTGCTCGCCGTGGAGCCGGGCTATGCGTTCCTCGAGCGGGGCCGCATACGCACGGGGCTCGACGCGGTGGCGCACGCGCGCCGCGAGCCGCGGCGGGCGAGCAACCGGTTCTGGAGCGCGCTCAGCGTCGAGCCCGGCTCCGCAGGCCTCGACGGCCCGACGAGCACGGCGGAGCTCGCCTACACGCAGCTCGCGGACCTCTGGAAGCGCTTCGGCGAGGGTGCGAGCGACGCGCTGCTCGTCGTGCCGGGCAGCTACCGAGGCGAGCAGCTCGGCATCGTGCTCGGGCTGGCGCAAGAGTGCGGTATGCCGGTGCGCGCGCTCGTCGACGCGGCCGCGGCGGCCAGCGTGCGGCCCTACCCGGGCAAGCAGCTCCTGTACGTCGACGCGAGCCTGCACCGGATCGTTTCGACGTGGGTCGAGCAGCGCGAGGAGGCGTTCGTACGCGCCGAGCACGAGATCCCGACGACGGGGCTCGCGAACATCACCGAGGCGTTCGCGCGGCGGTTTGCGGAAACCTTCATGCTTGCGACCCGCTTCAATCCGTTTCATCGCGCCGAGACCGAGCAGCAGCTCTACGACCGTCTGCCGGAATGGCTCGCGGCTTTCCACGAGCAGGGCGAGATCGAATGCGTGCTCCGTGACGGCGACGAGGAGTTTCGCACCGTGGTCGGGCGCGACGCCGCGCTCGGCGCGGTCGGCGGTTTCTATCGCTCGGTGGTGCAGCTGATCGCGCAGAATCGCGAGCCCGGAACGAGCCTCGCGGTGCAGCTCTCGCAGCGCCTTGGCGCGCTGCCCGGGTTCGTCGCCGAGCTCGCGCGGCTCGACGACGCGCGCATCGAGCGGCTCGAGCCGGGGCACGCGGCGCGCGGCGCGCTGCTCGCGGCCGACGAGCTCGTCGCCGCCGGCGGCGACGTCAAGCTCGTCAAGCATCTACGCTGGCGCGCGCCCGCGGCGGATATCGATGCCGCGGCGCACGCGCCGGCCGAGCCGCCGCGCCTCGCCGGGGCGGCCGCGCCGACCCACGTCGTCTACCGCGGCATGGTCTATCGTGTGGACGCGCGCGGCCTGGTGGTCGGCCGCGAGCCGGCCGACGGCCGCCGCACGATCGTTGTCGAAGCCGCCACGGGCGGCGTGTCGCGCGCGCATTGCGAGCTCGTGTTGCGCGACGGCGAGCTGCGCGTCGTCGACCTGAGTCGCTTCGGCACGTTCGTCAACGAGAAACGGATCTCCGGAGAAACGATCCTGCGGCGCGCCGACGTGATCCGGGTAGGCTCGCCGGGCGCCGAGCTTACGGTCGTGAGCATGGAGCCTGCGCATGGCGCGTAGGGAGATCAATGTCTTCTCGATGTCGTTCCTCGACGCGATCTGCTGCGGGTTCGGCGCCGTCATCCTGCTGTTCATAATCATGAACGCCAACATCGACATGAAGACCGTGAACGAGGTCAAGGACCTCACGAGCGAAGCGAAGCGCATGGAGCTCAAGGTCGAGACGGGCCGCAAGAATCTCGTCACGCTCAAGCAGGATCTCGCGCACCTGCTCGAGCAGTGGGCGACGATCCGCGGAGTGCGCCAGGACCTGCTCACCGAGCTCACCGACAAGCAGGCCGAGGCCGCGACGGCCGAGTTGGACTCGACGGCTCGCAAAGAGGCGGTCGAGAAGCTCAAGGCCGAGCTCGCGCGGGTCCAGGCCGAGAACGACCGCTTGGCCGCGGCGGCCAAGGACCCGGTGCCGGGCGGCACGTCGGTTCGCGGCTTCGTCGGCGAGGGCAACCGGCAATATCTCACCGGGTTGCGCATGGGCGGCAAGCGCGTCGTGATCCTCGTCGACGTGTCGACGAGCATGCTCGACCGCACGCTCGTCAACGTGATCCGCCGGCGCAACATGCCGCCGGCGCAGCAGGTGCAGTCGCCGAAGTGGGTCCAGGTCGTCAACACACTCGACTGGCTCACCACCCAGATCGCCGAAGGCACGCAGGTGCAGGTCATCGCGTTCAACGACCAGGCGAAGTCGTTGATGCCCGGCACCGACGGCAAATGGGTCACGGTGACGACCAGCGCCGAGCTCGACGACGCGGTGAAGAATCTCCGTGCGACGGTCCCGAAGGGACCGACCAGCCTGCAGGTCGCGTTCGCGGCCGCGCGCGCGCTCGACCCGCAGCCCGATAACATCTATCTGCTGACCGACGGCCTACCGACGATGGGCCAGATCGTGCCGACGCGCTCCGGCGTGACGGGCCGCGAGCGGGTCGACCACTTCAATCGCGCCATTCGCGAGCTGCCCGTCGGCGTGCCGGTGAACACGATCCTGTTCGCGATGGAGGGCGATCCGAAAGCGGCTCCCGCCTTTTGGCTGCTCGCGCTGCACACGGGAGGGTCGATGCTCGCTCCGGCCGACGACTGGCCATGAGACGCCGCCGCCGCGAGATGGAGCAGCTCTCCATGTCGTTCCTCGACAGCATCTGCTGCGGGTTCGGCTCGATCATTCTGCTGCTCGTCATGAGCCGCCACGACCAGCCGCACCGCCTCGAGGAGGGCAAGCAGAATCTCGCCGGCGTGATCGCCGCCTACGAGCAGGAGCTCAACGACATCCTGGGCGAGACCGAGCTCGTGCAGCGCGACCGCAACACCACGATCTCCGACGTCGACCTCGCGAAGCTCAAGGTGGAGGATCTCGAGAAGCTGCTCGCGCGGGTGCGGTCCGAGGCGCTCAAGGCGGAGGGCGAGGCGGCAGTCTCGACCGAGTCGCACGATCGCCTCGCGAAGGCGCAGCAGAGCCTCACTGACGAGCAGAAGCGTCTGCTCGCGAACTACAAGCCCGCACCCGACGAGTACAAGGTCGGCGGCATCCCCGTCGACAGCGAGTACATCGTGTTCCTGATCGACACATCCGGCAGCATGCAGCAGTTCGGGTGGGACCAGATGCTCGAGCAGGTGCGCGAGACGCTCGAGGTGTATCCGAACGTCAAGGGCATTCAAGTGCTCAATGACGAAGGCGAGTACATGTTCAAGAGCTACCGCGGCGAGTGGATTCCCGACAGTCCGACGCAGCGGAAAACCATCATCGACACGCTGCGCCACTGGGACCCGTTCTCGAACTCGAATCCGCGCGAGGGCATCATCGAGGCGATCCGGACGTACTACGACCCGAACAAGAAGATTTCGCTGTACGTCTACAGCGACGACTTCGCCACGGGCACCGGCTCGATCAACTCCGTAGTTCGCGAGGTCGACCGCCTGAATCACGCGAACGATACGGGCGGGCGGCGCGTGCGGATCCACGGCGTCGCGTTTCCGACGATCTACACCGCGACCGGCGAGCTCTACAGCTCGACGGACTATGCGACGCTAATGCGCGTGCTCTGCCAGCGCAACGGCGGCACGTTCGTCGCGCTGCCGGTCTACGGGCGTGCCGAGCGCCGCCGCGACCGCAACTAGCGCCGCGGCCGCGCCGCGAGAATAGCTAACGCATGGCGACGCTGCGCGAATGCTTGGCGCCGAGCCGGCGCAGCCAGTCGTTCATGCTTTCGACCTCCGCCGCGTCGGGCAGTGGCCCGACCCGCACCCGATGCGACGATCTGCGGCGGCCGTCTTCGGTTACGACGAACGCGTTCACGACCCCTTGCGCCTTCAGGTTGTCCACGAGCTGGACCGCGTCGTCGCGTTTCGTGAACTTGCCGGCTTCCGCGAATAGTCTTGCTTGCTCCGCGGGTCTTTCTCGCTCCGCAGGTCTTTCCGGCTCCGCGATTCTCTGCCGCTTGGCGGGCGGTTGGGAGCGAGCCCCCGCGCTCGCGACACTTCCGCCATCGGCCGCGCGCCGTGACGAGTCGGGTGGAGATTTCGATGGCGTGGGTTCGGGCCCGCCGGCGGGCTTCGGCGAAGTCGTAGTCCGAGCCCGGTCGTCCCGACGGCCCGCCGTCGTTTCCGGTGGCGGCGGCCCGGAGAGCGCGCGAACTTCGACACGCGCCGTGCCATCTTGGACCATGTCGAGCGCCGTCGCCGCCGCGTAGGACAGGTCGATCACTCGCTTCCCGACGAACGGCCCGCGATCGTTCACTTTGACGACGATGCGCTTGCCGTTGGTCAAGTTCGTAACCTCGACCCAGGTCGGAATCGGCAGCGTGCGGTGAGCCGCCGTCATCTCGTGCATGTCGTACATTTCACCGCTCGAGGTTGGGCGGCCGTCAAAGGGATGGCCGTACCATGACGCGACGCCGCTCTCGCGATAGCCGTTGCTCGACGCAAGCACGCGGTAGCGCTTACCGAACACGTCGTAGGACGGCGGATTGCCGCCCGCGGCTTCCGCGCGCTGCGGCGTCGTCGACGGCGCGCGCGTCCGCGCGGCCTGCGCGTCGGGCGTCCAACCGGCGAGGAGCGTCGACGACAGCAGCACGCCGCAGGCGATGACTCGGCCGGCGCGCTGCGAGGCGCCCCCGGCCGGCGCGACCGCCCCGCTCCCGAGAGCGGGTTGCTTCGGCGTGAGCATGAGCTCCATCAACATCATCGGGGCGACCTGCGTCGATCCTACCCTGAAGGTGTTGCACGACCCGTGCCACCACCCGGCCCGCGGGAATGGCAGGAAATTGCGGCGTTGCGTGTCATGGGGCGTTACAAGATATGTAACGCGGTGGATTCTGGCACCGCGCCGTCGGCGCCGATCGCCGCTGCCCGTCAGAATTCGTCAGGATCCGGAGCGTCTCGGTCGTTTTTGATCAGCCCCCCGTCAGCCCGGTTCGCTGCAATAGCGAGCGTGTCAATCACTCACGCTTCGAGGAGCGAGCCATGCAGAAGAAACTCATTGCACTGTTGATCGGGAGCCTGATGATCACGGGTACCGGTTGGACCGCGGAGAAGGGTCGTGCGCACAAAGACGGCACGAACAAAGAGGAATCGATCGGCTTGGGGAGCGGCGCCGCGATCGGCGCGCTCGCCGGCGGTCCCGTGGGCCTGATCTTGGGCGCCGCGTTCGGCGGCTTTTTCGGCGACCGGTTCCATCACGTGAAGGCCGAGCGCGTCGCGGCAGAACAGCGCGCCACCGGCGCGCAGATCACCGCCGACACGGCCGAGCGCCGCGCCGGCCGCAGCCAGCGCGAAGTCGAGACCGTGAGCGCGCAGCTCGCGAGCGAGCGCAGCGCGCATCGCGAGGATCTGCAGCAGGCCCTGTCGATGGAGGTGCTGTTTCGCACGGAGGACGCGACGCTCGACGGCGCCACGGCGGACCGTCTCGCGAAGCTCGGCGGGATGATGGCGCCGCTCGACGGCACCGTGATCCGTCTCGAGGGCTTCGCGGATGCCCGCGGCACCGAGAGCTACAACGCGCAATTGTCCGTCACGCGTGCAACGGCGGTCCGCGACGCGCTGATCCGCGGCGGCATGCCGGCCGAACGCATCGTCGTGACCGCCGAGGGCGAGCAGACGGCCACGGCAACGGACGCCGATGGGATGGCGCTCGAGCGGCGCGTGCGGCTCGACGTCGTCGACATGGGCGACGCCGGCCGCGTCGCGCACGAGACCCAGCACTGAGCTACGCAGCACTGAGCCGCCGTCCTCCCCCGGGCGGTCCAGGGCGGCCGGAGATCGCGCGCCGAGGAGCAAGGCGTCGGTCTCCGGCCGCGAATCTCGGCGGATCGCATCGCGAGGCGCGGAAGAGTCGTAGGGTTTCAAGAAACACGCTCATCGCGCAGAATGGCGGACCCAAACGCCGAGCACTCTTCGCCTCATGCCCGACACGCTCGAGAACCTCCTGCTCGGCATCATCGAAGGCATCACCGAGTTCCTGCCGGTCTCGAGCACCGGCCACCTGCTGATCGCCCAGCACTGGCTTGGCCACCGGTCGGAGCTCTTCAACGTCGTGATCCAAGCCGGCGCGATCTTGGGCGTGGTGGTCGTCTATTGGCAGCGGCTGCTCGAGTTGTCGCTGCGCTTCGGTCGTCCTGAGAATCGCGACTACCTCGTGAAGCTCGTCGCGTCGTTCGCCATCACGGCCGTCGGCGGGCTCGCCGCAAAGCAGCTCGGCGTCGAGCTGCCGGAGACCGTCGCGCCGGTCGCGTGGGCGCTGGTCGCGGGCGGAGTTCTGATTCTCGTCGTCGAGTGGCGGCTCGCGGACGCGGCGCAGAACGAGCGCGTAACCTGGAGCGTCGCGGCTTGGGTCGGCGTGGCTCAGGTCGTCGCGGCGGTGTTCCCGGGCACGTCGCGGTCGGCCGCAGCGATTTTCGCGGCGATGCTCGCGGGCATGACGTCGCGGCCGGCCGCGGCCGAGTTCGCGTTCATCGTCGGCATTCCAACCATGTTCGCCGCCGCGGGCTACGAGCTGCTAAAGCTGCTGCGGACCACGGGCGTGCAGGGAGAGGACTGGGGCGGGCTCGGTCTCGCGTTCGCGGCGTCGGCCCTCGTGGCGTTCGCGTCGGTCAAATGGCTACTGATCTACATTCGCGCGCACCGTTTCACGCCGTTCGCGTGGTACCGGATCGTGTTCGGCGCCGCGTTACTCTTTCTCGTGCGTTGAGACGGTGCCGCGTGAGCGCGGCAGATAGCGTGCGAGCAGCGGCAGCAACGCGGCCGCACGAGCGTCGGGCGAAGCGCGCGGCAGTGTGGCAACCGGCGTCGGCCGCACGAATTTCGCGAGGGTGGCGGCCGTCTCGGCGAGCTCGACCGGCTGCTCTCGCGACTCGCTGACGATCACCGCCGCAAGCTCGCAGCCGCGCTCGCGCAGCACGGCGGCGGCCGTCAGCGTGTGGCTCAGAGTGCCGAGATAGCTGCCGACCACGAGTAGCACGGGCGCGCGCAGCGCCTCGATCCAGTCGAGCACCGTGTGCTCGTCGTCGAGCGGCACCATCGGGCCGCCGATTCCTTCGATCAGCGTGACGTCCGCCGCGCTCGGCGCGCGGCAGAACTCGAGCAACTCGGGAAACGAGATGCTCAGGCCCGCGCGCGCGGCAGCCATGTCGGGCGAGAGCGGCGCCGCGAAACGCCACGGCGTGATGTCCTCGACCGTGGCGAGCGCGGCGGGCTGGCCCTGCGCGAGCAATAACCGGCCGCCGTCGCTCTCCTCGGGGCGCGCGGCGTCGAAGCCCGTCGCCACCGGCTTGAGCGCGCGCGTGCGATAGCCGGCCGCGCGCAGCTCGCGAAGCAGCTGCGCCGCGACGAAGGTCTTGCCGACGTCGGTGCCCGAGCCGGTCACGAACAAGGTCGTCACGGGAGGGTCGTCATCGGGACTGTGGCGTCAGCACGCGCGCAGCAGCGGCGCGACCGCGACTGCGAGCGCGTGCACCTGCTCTTCCGTGTGCTCGGCCGAGAACGTGAACCGCAGCCGCGACGTGCCGGGCGGCACCGTCGGCGGCCGGATCGCCGCGACGAGGAATCCGGCGTCGCGCAGCCGCTCGCTCGCGTGCAACGCGCGCTCGGCGCCGCCGAGCGTAACCGCGACGATCGGGCTCGTCGCGGGCGGCAGGCTGAGCTCGGCGGTGAAGACGAGCGCGCGCGCGAGCGGCCGGCGCACGAGCTCGCGGTCCGCGGCGATGAGGCCGAGCGCGCGGCTCGCACCTGCGACCGCGCCGGGCGGCAAGCCCGTCGAGTAGACGAAGCTGCGCGCGCGATTGCGCAGCAGCTCGACGACGGTCTCGCTCGCGCAGAGATAGCCGCCGTAGCTGCCCGCCGCCTTCGACAGCGTGCCCATCTGCAGCGGCACCGTCGCGGCGTCGAGGCCGGCCGCGAACGTCGAGCCGCGGCCGTCGCCGACGACGCCGAGCCCGTGCGCGTCGTCGGTCATGAGCCACGCGTCGTGGCGCGCCGCGAGCGCGGCGAGCGCGGACAACGGCGCGAGATCGCCTTCCATGCTGAACACGCCTTCGGTGACGAGCAGGCAGTGCCGATGCTCCGAGCGGTGCGCGGCGAGCAGCTCGGCCGCATGCGCCGCGTCGTTGTGCCGGAATGGCAGCACGCGGCTCCGCGCGAGCTCGGCGCCCGCGAGCAGACAACTGTGCGAGAGCTCGTCGAGCACGATCAGGTCGGCCGCACCGGCGAGCGCCGGGATCGTGCCGACGCTCGCGAGATAGCCGCTGCCGAACACGATCGCGTCGGCCGTGCCCTTGAGCGCCGCGAGCTTGCGCTCGAGCTCGGCGTACAGCGGGTGATTGCCGTTGACGAGCCGCGCGGATCCGGCCCCGGCGCCGTAACGGCGCGTGGCCTCGATGCTCGCGGCGACGACGTCGGGATGGTGTGACAGACCGAGGTAGTCGTTGCACGAGAACGAGACGAGCTCGACGCCGTCCCGGCCGGCGCGCACGGCGTCGGTGCGGTCGGTCGTGACGAGCCGGCGCCGCAGGCTGCGCCGCTCGAGCGCCGCGAGCCGCGCGCGCGCCACGTCGTCGAGCGACGCGTGGGCGTCGCGAACCGCGGTCTCGTCGCTCGCGGGGGCGGAATCTGGCGCTCGCATCGGCGCCATTCTGGCCGAGCCAAGCACTCTTTGCGATTGGAGCCCGGTCCGGGTGTGTCTTACTGTGGCCGCTGCGATGGGCGCAACGGCGGCGGCCGTGCCTCGAAGGGGGTGTTCCCGAGACCCTCGCCGCACAGGGATGTGCGGCGCGGAGCCGCAGGGATGCTCTTCCGGCGTGTCTCGGGAACACCCCCTTCGAGGCGCGGCCGCCGCCACCACGAGACGCCAACGGCCACAGTAAGACACACCCGGGCCGGGCTCCAATCGCGGTCGATCGGGCCGAAAAGCGTATGGGTGTCGGCGGGCCGATCTGTTAGCCTTGGGGGCGCCGAAGGTCGATTTTTCGCGAGCGAGATGGCCGGAGCGAAGGGAAGAGCGAGATCGTGGCTGGCGGGATTCCGTTCCCGCAAGCATCGCGTTCCCATTGTCGCGCTGTTCGCTTGGCTGTTCGTCGCCCAGGCGCTGCTCATCGTCCATCGCATCGATCACGCGAGCGCCGGACACGACGTGGCCTGTGCGCTCTGCGCGGCGGCGGACCACTCGGGCGGGCCGATCGTGGAGCCGATCCGCGCGATCGCGCCGCCGACGCCCGCGCCGGCGGTCTCGCACATCGTCGAGCGCGCCGCGCCGTTCATTCTCGTCCTCTCCTACCGGTCGCGCGCACCGCCCCAGCACCTCCGATCCTGATTCCGGCCGCAGGCCTCGCCTGCGAGACAACGGTTCTAGGTGACGAGGGTGCCATGCAACTCAACAAGCGCGCGGCGTTGGCCGCGCTGTTCTTCGTTCCGATTGGCGACACTGCGTTTGCGCAGCAGGTCAGCGGCAACGCATTCAATCCGGCGATCAGCCTGATTCTGGACGGACACTACGCGAGCTATTCGCGCAACCCCGCCGACTTTCAACTGCCTGGGTTCTTGCTGGACGAGGAGGCCGGGCTGCCGGCCGAGGGACTGTCGCTCGACGAGACCGAGCTCGCGGTGAGCGCGAACGTCGACGACAAGTACTACGGCTCGATGACCGCGTCGCTCGAGCAGACGGACGGCGAGACGTCGGTCGCGCTCGAGGAGGCATACGTCGAGACGCTGAGTCTGCCGAAGGGCCTGAAGATCAAGGCGGGCAAATTCTTGTCGGACGTCGGCTATCTGAATCCGATCCACGCGCACGCGTGGGACTTCAACGACGCGCCGCTCGCGTACGTCGCGATGTTGAACACGGCCTATGCCGACACGGGCCTGCAGCTGCGCTGGGTTGCGCCGACGACATTGTTCGTCGAGGTCGGCGGGGAGCTCATGCGCGGCGACTCGTTCCCGGCGTCGGATGGCGCCGCGAGCGACGGCAGGGGGGCGTCGACGTTGTTCGTTCACGTGGGCGGCGACGTCGGCACGGAGAGCAGCTGGCGCGCCGGCGCCGCGCGGCTCTCCGCCGATGCGAACGAGCGGAGGTCCGTGTTCGACGGTGGCAGCGCCGCTTTCACGGGCTCGAGCGACGTCACGATCGCCGACTTCGTCTGGAAGTGGGCGAAGAACGGCAATCCGCGCGAACGCTACTACGTAGTCCAAGCGGAGTATCTGCACCCGAGCGAGGACGGCGACCTCGCCGTCAGCACGCTCGCGGCAGGCGACGAGATCGGGCGGTATAGCGGAACGCAGGACGGCTACTACGTGCAGGGCGTCTATCAGTTTCGCCCGCGCTGGCGCGTCGGCGCGCGTTTCGACCGGCTCGATGCGAGCAACGCCGTCGGCGTGATGGCGCCGACGCCGCTCGTCGCGAGCCACCGGCCGAGCCGCGTGAGCGCGATGGCGGACTTCTCGAACAGCGAGTTCAGCCGCGTGCGCCTGCAGCTGAACCGCGACGATTCCGGTCCGGAGACGGACGACCAGGTCGTCTTGCAATACATCATGAGCCTCGGTGCGCACGGCGCCCATCGGTTCTAACGGAGCAACATATGAAGAGCCTGTTGATCGTGACCATCGCCGTGCTCGTCACGGCGACGCGGCCCGCGCACGCGGCATTGGAAGTCTTCACCTGCGAGCCCGAGTGGGCGGCGCTCGCGACCGAGCTCGGGGGCACCCTCGTGAACGCCGAGTCGGCCACCACGCCGCAGCAGGACCCGCACTACATCCAAGCCCGGCCGAGCCTCATCGCGAAGGTGCGCCGCGCCGCGCTCGTGGTCTGCACCGGGGCGGACTTGGAGGTCGGTTGGCTGCCGCTGCTGCTGCGCCAGGCCGGCAACGCCGCCGTGCAACCGGGGCAGCCGGGCTCGCTCGTCGCGGCCGACTACGTCGAGCTCCTCGACAAGCCGTCGAGCGTCGACCGGTCGCTCGGCGACGTGCATCCGTACGGCAATCCGCACATCCAAACGGATCCGCGCAACATCGGCAAAGTGGCCGCCGCGCTCGCCGAGCGGCTCGCCATGCTCGATCCGCCCAACGCCGCGACCTACCGCGCGCGCTCGGCGGATTTCGCTATGCGCTGGCAAGCCGCTGTCGAGCGGTGGAGCGCAGCGATCGAGCCGGTGCGAGGCAAGCAAGTCGTGACACACCACAAGGGTTGGGTGTACCTCGAGAGCTGGGCGGGGCTCACGGAGGTCGGTAACCTCGAGCCGAAACCGGGATTGCCGCCGAGCGCCGCCCATCTCGCCGAGTTGCTCGACCTGCTGAAGGGCAAGGACGTCGCCGTGATCATCCGCTCGGTGTACGAGGACGGCAAAGCCTCGGACTGGCTCGCCGCGAGAACGTCGATACCCGACGTCGTTCTGCCCCACACCGTCGGCAGCGTGCCGGGCGCCGACGACCTGTTCGGCATGTTCGACGTGATGGTGAAGACGCTCACGGAGGCACGCCGATGACTTTCGACACGACCGGCTTGAGCATCGTCGGCCCTGCGCTCCTCGCCGGAGTGCTCGTGCTCGCCACACACGTGCCGCTCGGTCAAGAGGTCTTGCGCCGCGGCATCATCTTCATCGACTTGGCCGTGGCGCAGATGGCCGGGCTCGGCGTGATCGCGGCGCACGGCTTCGGGTTCGAGGGTCACGGCGTCGCCGCGCAAGTCGCGGCGTTCGCCGCCGCGCTGCTCGGCGGCCTGTTGTTGTCGTGGACCGACCGGCGTTTCGGCCAGGTGCAGGAGGCGATCATCGGCGTGTCGTTCGTGCTCGCGGCGACCGGCGGCATCCTGCTGCTCGCGAACGATCCGCGCGGCGGCGAGGAATTGCGCGACCTGCTCGTCGGGCAGATCCTCTGGGCGGACGTGCACACGCTCGCCCCGGCCGCGGTGCTCGCGGCGCTCGTGCTCGGCACGTGGCGAATCGTGATGCGCAAGCTCGGCCGCGCGGGCTTCTACTTGCTGTTTGCGATCAGCGTTACCGCGTCGGTGCAGCTCGTGGGCGTGTACCTCGTGTTCGCGAGCCTCATGGTGCCCGCGCTCGCGACACGGCGCTTGCGCTCTCACCGGCTCGCCGCGGGCTACGCGATCGGCTTCGCCGGGTATCTCGCCGGTCTGCTGCTGTCGGCGTACTTCGACTTGCCGACCGGCGCCATCATCGTCTGGACTCTGACGCTCGCCGGGCTCGCGGCGGCACCGCTGCTCGCGCGTTGGCGCAGTCCCGCGAGCGAGGCCGCCGACGCGGTGGTCGCCGCGAACGTCGGCAGCAAGACGTGACAGCCCCGGTGAGCGGCGAGGAACAACGCTACGACCGGAAGGGCGCTCCGAACATCTTGCGATAGAGCACGCCGATCACGAGGACCATCCAAGGGAGGGTCCAGATCAGCGGAATCAAGAACGCTGCCGCCGACAGGCCCGTGAGCACGCCCGCGAGCAGCAACAGGCCGAAGACGCTGAACCACTTGTGCGTGATCGCCTTGCGCGACGCCTCCATCGCGGCCCAGGGGCGCACGTCGTAAAACGCGAGCAGCGGCATCGTCATCGTGTAAGCGATGCTCAAGTAGATGCCCGGAAGGATCAGAAGCACGAGACCGGCGTAGGTGAAGAGCGTGGTCAGTATCGCGGCCGCGATCATCACGGACGCTTTGTTGAGATAGATGAACGCCATCGGCGCCGACACCGGCAGGCCCGACGCCCGCCTCACCGCCATCGCGGTGAGGCCGACGAAGAGCGGCGCCATCAGCGCGTCGACGAGGCTGCTCGCGAACGACTCGACGACCTCGAGCGGCTGCGGACCGAGCAGCCAGGGGGAGACGATCTCGCCCCAGACGAGCTGCAGCGCGACGAACAGGGCGCCGATGATGAGCGCCGCCACCCAGAACGGGGCCTTGAAGCCGTTCACGAGGTCCCAGGCCTCGCTCATGACTTCCCCGGCCGTGAAGTCGTAGCGGCCGGCCAAGGCGTCTTCGACCGAGCCTCCCTGGCGGATCGTGGCTGCTACCTCGAGCGGCGCGCGCGGCGGTTCGTACGGATTCCGCGCATCGTTGGTCACGATTGTCCCCCGGAGTGGTCCCCCGGGCGCATCGTAAAGTCATCCGCGCCGCGGGCCAAGCGCGCAGGCGCCCGCAGCGCGGGCCGCGCCTACACTGCCGCGACCTTGCCGCCGCCTTTGGCTTGCGCCGCGCGGCCCCGCGTCTCGAGCGCGGCATTCAACGCGTCGTCGATGTTCTCGAGCCAGACGAACTTGAGCTGCTTGCGCGCGGTTTCGGGGATCTCCTCGAGATCCTTCCTGTTCCGCTCCGGCAGCATCACCGTGTCGATACCGGCACGCAGCGCCGCCAGCGTCTTCTCCTTGACGCCGCCGATCGGCAGCACGAGCCCGCGGAGGCTGATCTCGCCCGTCATCGCGATGTCCGGCCGCACCGTGCGGCCCGAGAGCAGCGACGCGACCGCGAGGAACATCGCGACGCCGGCGCTCGGCCCGTCCTTCGGGATCGCGCCCGCCGGGATGTGGATGTGCAGGTCGTTCGTCTCGAGCGCCGAGCGTTCGGCGCCGAGCTTGTCCAGCCGCATCTTTGCGAGGCTCACCGCGGCCTGCGCGCTCTCCTTCATGACTTCGCCGAGCTGGCCCGTGAGGATCAGCTGACCTTTGCCCGGCACGAGGCTCGCCTCGATGAACAGGATGTCGCCGCCCACCGGTGTCCACGCGAGGCCGGTGGCCACGCCTGGCACGCTCGTCCGCTGCTTGACCTCGTTCTCGAATCTGCGCGCGCCCAGGATCGCCGCCACGTCGCCCGCGTCGATTGCGACGTTGTCGGCCGTGCCTTCGGCGATCCGCATCGCGGCGTGACGCAGCAGCGCGCCGATCCCGCGCTCGAGGTTGCGGACGCCCGCCTCGCGCGTGTACCCGTCGATCACCTCTGCGATCGCGGCCTCGGATACCGTGACCTGCGACTCCCGCAGGCCATTTGCCGTGAGCTGGCGCTGCACGAGGTACTTGGTCGCGATCGCGAGCTTCTCCTCCTGCGTGTACCCGGGGAGCTCGATGATCTCCATGCGGTCGCGCAGCGGCCCGGGGATGTTCTCGAGCACGTTCGCCGTGCCGACGAACAGCACCTTGCTCAAGTCGAACGGCAAGTCGAGATAGTGATCGCGGAACGTCGAGTTCTGCTCCGGATCGAGCACCTCGAGCAGCGCGGACGACGGGTCGCCGTGGAAGCCGACGCCGAGCTTGTCCATCTCGTCGAGCATGAACACCGGATTGCGCGTGCCGGCCTTGCGCAGGCTCTGGATGATGTTGCCCGGCATCGAGCCGATGTACGTGCGCCGGTGGCCGCGGATCTCGGCCTCGTCGTGTACGCCGCCCAAGCTCGAACGGACGAACTTGAGCCCGAGCGCGCGCGCGATGCTCTGGCCGAGCGACGTCTTGCCGACGCCGGGCGGGCCGACGAAGCAGAGAATCGGGCTGCGGCCGGACGAATTGAGCTTGCGCACCGCGAGGTACTCGAGAATCCGGCGCTTGACCTTCGCCAGGCCGTAGTGGTCGGCGTCCAGGATCTCGCGCGCCTTCGCGATGTCGATGTTCTCCTCGTCGAGCTTCGACCACGGCAGCGCCACGATCCAGTCGAGGTACGTGCGCACCATCGAATTCTCGGTGGAGGCCTCCGGCATGTTCTCGAGGCGCCGCAGCTCCTTCTTCGCCTGCTGCTGGACTTCCTCGGGCATCTCGCCCTTCGCGATCTGCTCGCGCAGCTCGTCGAGCTCGTCCTGCGTCTCGTCCTCGCCGAGCTCCTTCTTGATCGTCTTCAACTGCTCGCGCAGCAGGTACTCGCGCTGCCGCTCGTCGATCTTGCCCTGGGTTTGCTCGCCGATCTCACGCGTGATCTTCAGCACCTCGACCCTGTGCGTGAGGTGCTCGATGACGGCGTCGAGCCGGTCGCGGACCTTGAGCGCCTCGAGCACGGCCTGCTTCTCCGAGGGCTTGATGTCGATCAAGCCCGCGACCATGTCCGCGAGTGCGCCCGGCGACTCGAGCGCCTGGAGCTGCGGGGCGAGCTCGGGCGGCACCTGCGGCAGCAGCTCGATCGCTTCGATCTCCTTCTGCTTGAGCAGGGTGGCGCGCGCCTCGACGCCCGGATCGTGCGACGGCTGGTCGGCGATCAAATCGAAGCGCGCCGCGAGGAACGGTAGGCCGTTCAGGTAGTCGACGACGCGAAAACGCTGCTCGCCCTGGCAGATCAGGTGATGCATGCCGTTCGGAGCCTTGAGGTAGCGGACGACGGTCACCGTCGTACCGATCTTGTAGAGGTCGTCGGGGCCGGGCTCGTCGACGCTCGGGTCCCGCTGCAGCACGATGCCGAGCTTGTGGCCGTGCTGCACGGCTTCCTGCGCCGCCCGCATCGAGATGTCGCGACCGAGCGCCACTTGCGTGACCTGGCCGGGGAACATGACGACGTTGCGGACCGGCACGACCAGGAGCACGTCCTCGGGAAGACTCACCGACGACGTCTCCGGGGCCTCGTTCTGCGGACTGCGGGTTTCTTCGTTCATCGTGGGGCTGCGCAAAAAGTGGCGATGGCGGGTATCTTGGGGTAGCCCAACTCCTTTCAAGCTCCGTGCCAAGTCCCCGTTTTAGGGGGATCAGCGGCGAGCGAGACGGGCGGCGAGCCCGCCATAGTCGACGTCGGCCGTGGTGTCCACGCGTACCGCCTCCGCGAGCTCGCCGGCGTCGAGCGGTTCTTGGTTCTCGAGCTGCCAGTCGAGCACGGCGCCGGTGGCCTCCGAGGCGTCGCGGCCCCGGGCTGCGCGCGCCCCGATCCGGCGGCGGAGCTCGGCCTCGGGCGCGACGCAGTCGAGGATCGCGAAGCGAGCGCCTGCGCGTGCCGCGAGCCCACGAAACGACTCGCGCTCCGTCCGCCGGAGAAAGGTGCCGTCCACGATCAGGTCGAAGCCGTGCGCGAGCGCGGGGCCGGCTACCTCGGCGAGCCGCTCGTAGGTGCGCTCCGTCGAGCGCTCGCCGTAGCTGCCGCCGCCCACCGGCGAGGCGGTCCGGGCGTCGGCCGCGAGGCCGAGCAGGCGTTTGCGCTCGAGATCCGATCGGACGCGCAGCGCGGGCAGCCGCAAGACGAGCTCGCCCGTCACGTGGGTTTTGCCGCTGCCGGAGAGGCCGTGGGTTACGATGAGCAATGGTGAGCCGGGCGCGATGAGCTCCGATGCCAGGGCCAAGTACCGCGCCGGCGCTTCGCGGCCGCGCTCCGCGTGCCGCTGTGCGACTTTGAGCGCGCGGACCTTGGCGCGGATGAGCGCTCGGTAGACGAGATAGTAACGCTGCACCGCGAGACCGGCGTAGTCGCCGCCCGCTTCGAGGTAACGCGTGAGGAACGCATAGGCCAAGTCGGCGCGTTCGTGCGCGAGCAGGTCCATCGCGAGGAAGCTGGTCTCGCTTGCGACGTCGATCTCGCGCAGCTTGCGATCGAACTCGAGCGCGTCGAACGCGACGACGCGCCCGTCCGTCAGCAACAGATTCTCGAGATGTAGATCACCGTGGCACTCGCGGTGCGCGCCATGCGCCGCGCGGCTCTCGAGCGCCGGACGGATCGCTTCGCCTTCGCACTTCGTCCAGTCGCGCAGCGCCGCGATTCGTTGCCGCTCGTTTGCGAGCTCGCCTACGAGATAGGGCTCGAGCTCGTCGAGATTTGTCGCCGCGCTGCGGAGCGTCGCGGCCGCCGCATCGGCCGGCGGCCGAATCGCGGGCAGCTCCCCGTGGAATTGCGCGAGCGTGTCCGCGAACTCGAGCAGCGCCTCCGTCGGCAACGATCCCGCCTCGAGTTGTCGGTCGAGGCGCGCGTCGTCGGGAAACTGGCGCATCTCGATCGCGTACTCGAACGCGGGCGTCGCGCCGACCCGCGGCGCGTCCGGCGACCCGCCGATCGGCACCACCCCGAGATAGAGCTCTCCCGCGAGACGCCGATTGAGGCGCAGCTCTTCGTCGCAGAACCGCTTGCGGAGCTCGAGAGTGCTGAAGTCGACGAACGGCAGCTTGACGGGCTTCTTGACCTTGTAGGCGCGCTTGCCCGTGAGGAAGACCCACGAGATGTGCGTCTCGACGAGGCGGACCTCGTGAACGCCGGGGCCGTAGCATTCGGGTCGCTCGAGCGCCGCGACGAGCGACCGGTGGTCCGGTCGTTGGTCGCTTTGCGCTCGCCGCCGCGCCATCGCTGCGCTAGCCCGGCTCGCCCCCGAGCATGTCGAGGAGCTCGGCGGTCCTTGCCTTCATGAGCGCGGCGTCGCCGCGGCTCTCCACGTTGAGCCGCAGCAACGGCTCGGTATTCGACGCGCGCAGGTTGAAGCGCCAGTTCTCGAGCTCGACGCTGACCCCGTCGACGTGCTCGACCGACACCGCCCCCTTCGCGTAGCGAGCCTCCGCCAGCTTGAGCAACGCCGGCGCATCCTTGACCTTGCGATTGATCTCTCCGCTGGCGGGGAACTTGGCCATGCGCTCGCCGACGAGCTTGGCGAGCGACGACTTCTGCTTGCTCATGATCTCCGCGATTAGGAGCCACGGGATCATGCCGCTGTCCGCGTAGGAGAAGTCGCGGAAATAGTGATGCGCGCTCATCTCGCCGCCGTACACGGCGTCCGCCTCGCGCATCGTCTGCTTGATGAACGCGTGGCCGGACTTGCTTTGCACGGCCTTGCCGCCGTGCGTCGCGACGATGTCGAGCGTGCTCCACGTGAGCCGCGGGTCGTGCACGATGCGCGCGCCCTTGAACTTGGCGAGGAACGTCTGCGCGAGCAGTCCGACGATGTAGTAACCCTCGATGAATTGGCCGTTTTCGTCGAAGAAGAAGCAGCGATCGTAGTCGCCGTCCCAGGCGATGCCGAGATCCGCCTTCTCGTTGCGAATGCGCTCGATCGTGACGTGCCGGTTCTCCTCGATCATGGGATTCGGCACGCCGTTCGGGAACGTGCCGTCGGGCTCGTGGAACAGCTTCACGAAACGGAACGGCAAGTGCGGCTCGAGCAGGTCGACGATCGGGCCGGCGCCGCCGTTGCCGGCGTTGATCACGATCTTGAGCGGCGCGAGCGCCTTGCGGTCGACGTACGACAGGAGGTGCTCGATGTACTTCGGCTTGATGTCGAGCGACCGTACTTTGCCGCGCGACGCGGCGGGCGCGGCGCCGTTGCGTTCGGCGAGCGCGCGGATGTCGAGCAGGCCGGTGTCGGCGCTGAGCGGCCGCGACTCCTCGCGCACCATCTTCATGCCGTTGTAGTTCGGCGGATTGTGGCTCGCGGTTACCATGATGCCGCCGTCGAGCTTCTCGCTGAACGTGGCGAAGTAGACGAGCTCGGTGCCGCCTACGCCGATGTCGAGCACGTCGACGCCGGAGTCCGTGAGGCCCTTGGTCAGCGCCGCCGTGAGCGCCGGGCTCGACGCGCGGATGTCGCGGCCGACGGCGACGGTGCGCGGCTTGACGAACGCCGCGTAGCCGCGACCGATGCGGTACGCGATGTCCTCGTCGAGGTCCTCGGGCACGCGGCCCCGAACGTCGTATGCCTTGAAGCAGCTGAGCTTTTTCATTCGGCGCCGTGATGCTCTCCGGAGTGGCCAGTATAGCCGGCGGTCGCGGCGCTTGACGTAGTATTGCCGCATGACCTCGCCGCACTTGTGGCTGCCGTACAGCCAGATGCAGACCGTGCCGCCGCCGCTCGTCGTCGAGCGCACCGAGGGCGTGCGCCTCGTGCTCGCGGACGGTCGCTCGTTGATCGACGGCGTCGCGTCCTGGTGGACCGCGTGTCACGGCTACAACCATCCGCACATTCGCGCCGCCGTCGCGGCGCAGCTCGAGCGCATGCCGCACGTGATGCTCGGCGGGCTCGTTCACGAGCAGGCGACGACGCTCGCAAAGCGGCTCGCTGCACAGCTCCCGGGCGGGCTCGAGCACGTGTTCTTCTCCGAGTCGGGCTCGGTGGCCGTCGAAGTCGCGATGAAGATGGCGCTGCAATTCCGAATCAACCAGGGTGACTTCGCGCGGGCGCGATTCGTCTGCTTCGAGCACGCGTATCACGGCGATACGTTCGCGGCGATGTCGGTCTGCGATCCGGAAGAAGGCATGCACCATCTCTTCGGCGGCGTGCTGCCGGAGCAGCTCGTGCTGCCGGTGCCGCGCGATCGGCGGCTCGCGGCCGACTTCGAGCGGCGCGTCGCGGCGCATGCGCGCGAGCTCACGGCCGTCATCGTCGAGCCACTGGTGCAGGCGGCGGGCGGCATGAAGTTCCACTCGCCCGACGCGCTCGCCACGATCGCGGCGGTCGCGCGGCGCTACGGGCTGCTGCTGATCGCCGACGAGATCGCGACCGGCTTCGGCCGCACCGGCACGCTGTTCGCGTGCGAGCAAGCGGGCGTCGTTCCCGACATCGTGACCGTGTCGAAGGCGCTCACCGGCGGCACGGTGCCGCTCGCGGCGACGGTCGCGGCCAAGCACGTCTACGACGCGTTCCTGTCCGACGACTTCGGCCACGCGCTGATGCACGGTCCCACCTACGCCGGCAACGCGCTCGCCTGCGCGGCCGCGAACGCCTCGCTCGATCTGTTCGAGCGCGAGCCGCGGCTTGCGCAAGTTGCCGCGATCGAGACGGGGTTGGCGGCGGGCTTGGAGGGCTGCCGCTCGCTGCGGGGCGTCACCGACGTCCGCGTCAAGGGGGCGATAGGCGTCGTGCAGCTCGAGCGCCGGCCGAATCTCGATGCGCTGCGGCAGCGCTTCGTACGACACGGTGTGTTCGTGCGGCCGTTCGCCGACGTCGTGTACTTGATGCCGCCACTCGTCATCGAGCCTGCGGATCTCGCGGCGCTCATCGAAGCGACGCGCGCCGTGCTCGCCGAGGCCGGACCGGCCGGCGAGCTCTGAGGGTGCGTCACCGCGCGGAGGATGAAGGCCGCCTGACTACGTGCTGCAGCTCGCCGCCCGCGACGAACCGCCGCACGTTGTCGACCACGAGCGCTTCGAGCTCCGCGCGCACGAGCTCGCCGCCGCCGATGCCGGCGACGTGCGGTGTGATGACTACGTTCGGCTTCGTCCACAATGGATGGTCGGGCGGCAGCGGCTCGGGATCCGTCACGTCGAGGGCCGCGCCGCCCACCTGGCCGCTGTCGAGCGCGGCGAGCAGGTCGCTCGTCGCGACGATGCCGCCTCGTGACACGTTGACGATCAACCCTCCGCGCTTCAGAGCGGCGAGCGTCTCGGCGTTCACGAGCTCGCGGGTCTCCGCGGTGAGCGGCGCGGCGACGACCAGCGCGTCCGCGGTCGCGAGCACCTCTCTCAGGTTGGCCACCGCTGCGACGACCGTGCCGCTCGGGTCCACGCGCGCGGTCTTCGCAATTCCGGTAACGCGTGCGCCGCACGCCGCGCACAGGCCGGCGATGCCGCGGCCGATATAGCTGAAGCCGAGAATGGCGACGTGCTTGCCGCGGAGTGTCGAGAGCTCGGGCCGCACGGCGTCGAACGCCCAGTCGTGACGTGCCTGCGCGGCCGCGAGCGCGGTCGCGCGCCGGAGCAGGGCGAGCAGCAGCAGCAGCGCGTGCTCCGCGACGCTGGTCGAGTTCACGGGCCCGACGTTGCTGATCGCGAGGTGCGCGGGGACGCCGTGCTTCTCCAAGCTGTCGATGCCCGTGTTCAATGCCTGCATCCACGCGAGCCGCGGCGCGCGGGCGATCGCGGCCGCGAGATCCTCGCCCCAGCCCACGACCGTTGCGACGAGCGCGTCGGCGTCGGCGATGGCGGCGAGGGCAGCCGCGCGATCGCGCGCGCCCGTTACGCGAACGCCCGCCAGGGCGCCGACGGCCGCGCAGAGGCGGCCGTCGTGCCGCGCGCCCGTCCAGATGACCACGTGCTTAGCCATCGTCGCCTGGCCTCGGACGAATCAAGAATCGTGCGCACATGCCGGGCAAGAATAGTGACCGGCCGTGCGGGAGTCCACGAGCCGATGCGTCTCGCGTACGATGGCGCACATGCGGATCGCGCTCTACGGCATCAAGAATTGCGACACGATGAAGAAAGCACGCGCGTGGCTCGACGCGCGCGGAGTTGCCTACGACTTCCACGATTACAAGGCGGAGGGTGTCGATCGCGTGCAGCTCGAGCGCTGGATCGGTACGGTTGGCTGGCAGACGCTGCTGAACCGCGCCGGCACGACCTTTCGCAAGCTCCCCGACGCGCGCAAGGCCACGCTCGACGAGCGCCAGGCCGTCGCGCTGATGATCGAGCAGCCGTCGCTGATCAAGCGGCCGGTTCTCACGCTCGGCGACGAGATGCTAGTCGGGTTCTCTCCCGAGAAGTACGCAGACGCGATACCGGTGAGCGAAAAATAGGGACATGTTGCATTTTCGACGACGCGCCATGATTCGCGAAGCGGCTCGCCGAAAATGCAACATGTCCCTATTTTTCGCGGGGGTCGCTCGAGAGCGTCTGTTCCCACGTGCTCCAGCCCGAGCCCATGCCGTAGGGCACCGGATGCAGCACCGACTCGACGGGGCCGATCTTGCCGTCGACGATCTTGAAGACCTCCGCGATCTGCCAAGTCCACGGCACCACCGGCCCCGACTCGACGGCCGTCGGCGAGCGTGACGTGGCGCGCCGCGAGCGCGGCGAGACGGGTCGTGCGCGACCACGGCCGCCACGTAGAGGTCCGCGAGGGATTCGAGGCAGGCGCGATCGCAGCGCGCGTTCTGGGCGGCGGCTGGAGCCGCTCGCAGCACCATCGCCGCGGCCGCCGAGAGCGCCAGCACCACGGCGATCGCGGCGCGCATCGCGGCTAGAACATCTCGGACTGCCCCGGCTCGGGCGGCTTGTCCGGGCTGTAGCGGTTCGGGATGAAGTCGCCCGTAATCATCTCGAAGTACGAGAGGCCCGGCCCCACCATCGGATAGACGCCGGCTTCGGGGTCGATGATGACGTCGAGGAACGCCGGGCCCTTGTAGCTCAAGAACTCTTCGAGCACCCGCGGCACGTCATCTTTCTTGTCGAGGCGCTTCGCGTAGCCGAAACCGTCGGCCTGCGCGGTCTTGACGAAGTCCTTCTTGCGCAGCGACTTGTCGCTGGCCGACAAACGGCCTTTGAAGAACAGCCGCTGCCATTGCATGACCATGCCGTCGCCGTAGTTGTTGAGCACGACGATCTTGATGGGCAGGTTGTAGCTGGTGACGGTCTCGAGCTCGCCCAAGTTCATGCGGATGCTCGCGTCGCCGTCGACGTCGATCACGAGCTTGTTCGGCCGCGCGAAGTGCGCGCCGATCGCGGCCGGCAGGCCGAAGCCCATCGTGCCCATGCTGCCCGACGTCATCCAGAGCCGCGGCTCGCGGAAGTCGCAATACTGCGCGGCCCACATCTGATGTTGGCCGACGCCGGTGGTGATGATCGCCTCGCCCTTGGTCAGGCGGTTCATCTCCTCCATCACGTATTGCGGCTGGATCAGCTTGCTCGCGCGGTCGTAGTTCAAGCGGTACGTGGACTTGAGCTCGGCGATCTCCGCGTGCCACGTGCCGAAGTCGCCGCTGAACCCGGTACGGCGTCCGTATGCCACGAGCGCGTCGAGCGCGTCGCCGAGCAAGCCGACGTGATACCAATCGGCCTTCTTGACCTTGTGAATCTCGGAAGGATCGATGTCGAAGTGCAGCACGCGCTTGGCCTTCGCCGCGAACTTCTTCGGCGAGCCCGCAACGCGGTCGTCGAAGCGCGCGCCGAGCGTGATCAGGAGATCGCAGTCGTCGACCGCGTAGTTGGTGCTCGCGGAGCCGTGCATGCCGAGCATGTGCAGCGACAGCGGTTCCTTGGTGTCGAAGCCGCCCAAGCCCATCAACGTGCTCGCGACCGGAATCTTGTACGCGTGCACGAACGCGCGCAGCGCGGCGCTCGCGTTGCCGTTGACGACGCCGCCGCCCGCATAGATCAGCGGCCGCTTGCTCTCGGCGAGCATCGCGAAGAACTGCCGGCAGGTCTCGTCCGACAGCTCGTTGCTCTCGACTTTCGCGAGCCGTTGGCGATAGCCCGGGATCGGCAAGGAGCCCTCGCCGTAGAAGGTGCCTTGCCAGTTCTGCACGTCTTTCGGCACGTCGATCACGACGGGGCCGGGACGGCCGCTGCGGGCGATCTCGAACGCGGTGCGCACGGTCGCTTCGAGCCGCAGCGGATCGGTGACGAGGAACACGTGCTTCGCGACCGAGCCCATGATCGCGGTGACGGGCGCCTCCTGGAAGGCGTCGGTGCCGATCGCTGCCGTGGACACCTGTCCGCAGATCACGACGATCGGCGTCGAGTCTGCCATGGAGTCGCGCACCGGCGTCACGCAGTTCGTCGCGCCGGGGCCGGACGTGACCAGCACGACGCCCACTCGCCCGCTTGCGCGCGCGTAGCCGGCGGCCATGAAGCCCGCGCCTTGCTCGTTCGCGGGAACGATGAGCGGCATCGGCTCGACGCCGTCGCGGCTGTGAGCCTTGTTGTATTGGAACACGGCGTCGTAGGTCGGCAGGATCGCGCCGCCGCTGTAGCCGAAGATCGTGTCGACGCCTTCGTCGGCGAGCACCTGAATGATGATGTCGGCGCCCGACATCTTGGTCCCCGTAAGCGGGTGCGTGCGTTCGAGCTTCGGCTGAATCAACGTGTCCATGGTCGGCGAGTCGAGGGATCGGATCGGCTTCAAGCCATTGAGTCCTCGGAGTTTTGACGAAAAGACAACGCATTGCAATAGCCGTGGATCTCCGCCAACATGATCGGTTCACGGGGCGCCGCCGAAGTACCGCGATGCGACATATCATCTCCATCCTTTTGCAGAACGAGGCGGGAGCGCTCGCGCGCGTCGCGAACCTCTTTTCCTCGCGCGGCTACAACATCGAGAGCTTGAATGTCGCGCCCACGGCCGACGAGACCGTGTCGCGGCTCACGCTCGTGACTTCGGGCTCCGACTCCGTCATCGAGCAGATCGGCAAGCAGCTCGGCAAGCTCATCGACGTGGTCGAGATCGCCGACATGACGGGCGCGGATCACATCGAGCGCGAGCTCGCGTTGTTCAAGCTGCAGGTCGCGAACGGCGCCGGCGAGAAGCTCCAGGCCGCGGTGCAACAGTTCGACGCGCGCGTGCTCAACGACACGCAGGGCCATTACACGGTGGAGCTCGTCGGCGGCAGCCAGGACATCGACCGGTTCTTGAAGCGCGTCGCCGGAATCACCGACGTGGTGACCGTGGTCCGCAGCGGCGCGATGGCCGTCACGCGCGGCGCGCCCGCGCCCAAACGTGGCTGAAGAAGTCCAGCGCCTCGAGCACGCAGGCGCAGGCGATCCGATGGAGAGCGGTTCCATAATCAGCCCGGGGCCCCTCACGAACACGGAACGGCTCGCGAACGCGCGCCGTCTCGTCATCAAGATCGGCTCAGCGCTGTTCGTCGACCAGACGACGGGTGCGATGAACCGCGCATGGCTCGAAGGCGTGTGCGCCGACGTCGCGGATCTGCGCCGCGAGGGCAAGGAAGTCGTCATCGTGTCGTCGGGTGCGGTGGCGCTCGGCATCGGCGAGCTCAAGCTCGATCCGCGGCGCGCGCGGCTGGAGGACAGCCAGGCCGCGGCGGCGGCGGGGCAGATCATTCTCGCGCACGCCTATCAAGAGGTGCTGCGCGGCTTCGGCATCACGGCGGCGCAGGTGCTGCTCACCATCGACGACAGCGAGAGCCGCAAGCGTTACTTGAACGCGAGCAAGACGCTGCTGTCCTTGCTCGGCTACGGCGCCGTTCCCGTCGTCAACGAGAACGACACCGTCGCCACGCAGGAGCTCCGCTACGGCGACAACGACCGCCTCGCGGCGCGCGTCGCGCAGATGGTCATGGCCGACTGTCTCGTGCTCCTGTCCGACGTCGACGGCCTGTACACCGCGGATCCGCGCGTCGACGCGAACGCGCGTTACATCGACGAGGTCACCGAGCTCAAGCGCGAGCATTGGGACATGGCCGGCGGACCCGGCTCGAGCCACGGCTCGGGCGGCATGCGCACCAAGATAGACGCCGCGCGGATCGCCGTCGGCGCCGGCTGCCGCATGGGCATCGCGAGCGGCCGGCCGATGCGGCCGATCAGCGTTCTGCGCGCGGGCGGCAGGGCCACTTGGTTCCTGCCTAGCGCGACGCCGAACGCCGCGCGCAAGCAATGGATCGCCGGAACGTTGAAGCCCAAGGGCAGCCTGCAGGTCGACCAGGGTGCCGAGCGTGCGCTCGCGTCGGGCCGCAGCCTCCTGCCGGCCGGCGTCAAGGCCGTGGAAGGCAGCTTCGAGCGCGGCGACGCCGTGCGAGTGCTCGCGAGCGACGGGCGCGAGCTCGGGCGCGGGCTGATCGCGTACGCCGCCGAAGAGGCGCGGCAGATCGCCGGCCGCAAGTCCGGGGACATCGCCGAAGTCTTGGGTTATCGCGGCCGGGATGAGATCATCCACCGCGACGATTTGGTGCTCCTCGTTTTCTAATGAACAGCGTTCGCGAACCGAAACCGGATCTACACGAGCTCATGTTCGGGCTCGGCCGCGCCGCACGCGAGGCGGCCGCGGTGCTCGCGCGCACGCCCGCCGACACCAAGACCGAGGTGCTCAAAGCCGCGGCGCGCGAGCTGCGTGCGTCGGCGAAGACGGTGCTGCGCGCGAACGCGGAGGACGTCGCCGCAGCGAAAGCCCAAGGCTTGACGGCCGCGATGATCGACCGGCTCACGCTCGACGACAAACGCATCGAAGCCACGGCGGCGGGCCTCGAGCTCGTCGCCGCTCTCGACGACCCGATCGGCCAGGTCATCGCCGAATGGCGTCGGCCGAACGGCCTCACCATCGCACGCGTGCGCGTGCCGCTCGGCGTCATCGGCATCATCTACGAGAGCCGGCCGAACGTGACGGCCGACGCCGCGGCGCTGTGTCTCAAGAGCGGCAACGCGGCGATTTTGCGTGGCGGCTCGGAGGCCGCGCGCTCCAACGCCGCGATCCACGCGTGCCTCGCGCGCGCGCTGGTCGCGCACGGCCTGCCCGCGGCCGCCGTGCAGCTCGTTCCCACCCAGGACCGCGAGGCCGTCGGCATCCTGCTGCGCGACATGGCCGGCTACGTCGACGTGATCGTGCCGCGCGGCGGCAAGGGCCTCGTCGCGCGCGTGCAGCAAGACGCGCGCGTGCCGGTGATGAGCCACCTCGAGGGTATCTGCCACACCTATATACATGCGGCGGCAGACGTTGCGATGGCACGTAAGATCGTCGTCAACGCGAAGATGCGCCGCACCGGCGTCTGCGGCGCCACCGAGACCATCCTCGTCGATCGCGCGTGCGCGGCCACGCACTTGCAACCGATCGTCGCGGACCTGATCGCGGCGGGCTGCGAGATCCGCGGCGATGGGCCCACCCAGGCCGCCGACGCCCGAGTGCACGCAGCCGTGGACGCGGATTGGGGCAAGGAATTCCTGGACGCGATCGCGGCCGTCCGCGTGGTCGATGGCCTCGACGCCGCGCTCGAGCACATCCGCCGCTACGGTTCCGCGCATACGGACGCGATCATCACCGACGATCCCGCCGCCGCCGAGCGCTTCCTGAACGAGCTCGACAGCGCGATCGTCATGCACAACGCGTCGACACAGTTCGCCGACGGCGGCGAGTTCGGCATGGGCGCGGAGATCGGCATCGCGACCGGCAAGATCCACGCGCGCGGCCCGGTGGGCGCGGCCGAGCTCACGAGCTACAAGTACCAAGTACGCGGGAACGGTCAGACGCGGCCGTCTTGAGCAGTTCGACCGCCATGGATGGCGGGAGCGCCGCAAATGCAGGACGCGATTTGCGGCCGACCGACGCGCCGCCGCTTGACGGCTCCGCGCCCTTCGACCTCATCGTGGTCGGCGCCGGGATCAACGGCGCCGCGGTCGCGCGCGAGGCCGCGCTCTCCGGTTTGAGGGTGCTGCTGCTCGATCGCGGCGACCTCGGCGCGGGCACGAGCAGCGCGTCGTCGCGGCTGATCCACGGAGGCTTGCGCTACCTCGAGTACGCCGAGATCGGGCTCGTGTACGAGTCGCTCGCCGAGCGCGAGCGTCTGCTGCGCACGGCGCCGCATCTCGTCGAGCCGCTCGAGCTCTGCATCCCGTTCTATGCCGGCGCGCGCCGCCGACCGTGGCAGATCCGCTTCGGCCTCACGCTCTACGACTTGCTCTCAGCCGGGCTCTCGGCCGGTAAGTCGGTGCCGAATCACTCGTCGCTGTCGCGCGCCGAGCTGCTCGCGCGCCTGCCGGGCCTGAGGGCGGACGGCCTCGTCGGCGGCGCGAGCTATTTCGACGCGCAGGCGCGCTATCCGGAGCGGCTGGTGCTCGAGAACGTGCGCGACGCGGTGGAGCACGGCGCGCGGCTCATGACCTACACGCAGGTTACGCGGATCCGCGTCGAGGGGGGGCGGGTCACGGGGGTCGATTGGCGCGCCGCCGATGGCGCGACCGGCAGCGCGGCGGCGGCGCTCGTCGTCAACGCCGCCGGCCCGTGGGTCGACGAGGTGCTCGGCCCAATCAAGCACACGCGGCTGATCGGCGGCACCAAGGGCAGCCACCTGATCGCCGCGCAGTTTCCGAACGCGCCGCGCAGCGGCGTCTACGTCGAAGCCGGCAGCGACGGGCGACCGCTGTTCATCCTGCCGTGGAACGGCCTCGTGCTGGTCGGTACGACGGACGAGCGCTACGACGGCGACGCGAGCGCCGCGACGATCGACCGGACCGAGCTCGAGTATCTCGCCGGGGAGACGGAACGCGTTTTTCCGGCGGCGGCCGGTCTCGCCGGCCGCGCGCTCTACACGCAGACGGGTGTGCGGCCGCTGCCGCATCGGCCGAAGGGCAAAGAGGGCGCGATCACGCGGCGTCACCTGATTCGGCGCCATCGCTCGGCGGCCGGGCTCTACTCGATCGTGGGCGGCAAGCTCACGACGCATCGTGCGCTCGCGGAGGACGTGCTGCGGGTCTTGCGGCGGCGGCATCTGCCGCGGCTCGCGCGCACGAGCCCGACGCGCGATCGTCCGCTGCCGGGCGCGCTCGGCGCGGCGGAACGCGACGCATTGTTGGAGCAGGTGGGGGCGCGGCTCGGCGCCGCGCAGGCGCGACGGCTTTGGCATGTCTATGGCGCGGCGTCGGGACGAATCGCCCGGCTTGCGGAACGCCCCGGTCTCGATAGGCCGCTGCGCGGCGCCGGTTCGGTGTTGGTCGCGGAGCTCGTGCACGCGCTCGAGCACGAATGGGCGAAGACGCTCGCCGACATACTGCAGCGGCGCTGCATGGCGGGGCTGGACGCGAGCTTCGGTCTGGGAGTGGCGGCTACGGCCGCGGCGGAGCTCGAACGCCTCGGCCTGTGGGACCGCGCGCGCGCCGCGGAGGAGCTCGGCCGTTATCGAGAGCTCGCCGCCCGGCACGGGGCCGGGCGGCTCGCGTAGTTTGCCGCGATTGTGCTCCTGCAGTCGCGGCACTCCCGCCATCCCTGGCGGTCGGCGGCCTTGCTCAGCCGTGCTCGGCGACGAGCTCCGGCATCACGATCTCGATCTTGGGCAACGTGACCACGGGCGCCGCGCTCGGGAGCGCGTCCTTCAACTCGGCCACAATCTCATCGGACTGCGCCGGAGAGCTGTGCGCGACCTTCGCGGTCACCACGATCTCGTCGATCGCGGGCTCCGCGGCCGCGGCTGCGCCGAATGCCAAGAGCAACACCGCACCGATCGACAACCCTGCACGCGTATTCATCGTCCTGCTCCGATTGACCAACAACCCACGATTCACAACGCGAATGCTACGGAGTCGATGACGGCTTGGGTTTGAAGATAGGTGAAGATAGGCCAAGCCGTGTCAAGCTCGAGACGTTTTCGCCTCGAACAGGGCGCGACTTCAGAAACCTTGATGAAGCGGGCTCGCGGCCGCGATCGTGCTCCTGCGATCGCGTTACTCGCCGGCGGCGGCGCTCGCTTGCTCGACGGCCTCGAACAGCACGGTGGGACGGTCGCCGCGGCGGGAGTAGAGGTGCTCGCTCGCCATGTCGGTCAAGGCGCGGTCGCGCTCTTCGCGCGTCGTGAACCAATGATGCTGTTGCCAACCGGTGCCGAGCAGGCGCGTGAAGGTGTCGCGGGCCGGCAGGCTCACGCGGATGCCGTAGCGCTTCGGCAGGTCGAGCGGCTTCGAAAGATTGTGCTCGTGAACGATTTCCATGGTGTCGCAGTGCTGGTGGACGCGGCCGCCATCTTAACCGAAGGGCATTGGTTGGTCGCATTGAGTCGTGTCGCGGTCGGCCCGAGACGAGGGCAAGCCGCTGCTACAATCGGCGCGCATGCCTAAGGTCATCCAGGCGGCGGAATTCTTCGTGGTCGGCGGGCCGGTGCAGCCGGACCGGCTTTGCTACGTGGAGCGCGAAGCCGATCGGCGCTGCGCGGCGGCGCTGGCCGCCCACCGCCACTGCTGGGTGCTCGGCCCGCGGGCGATCGGCAAATCGAGTCTCATGGCGCGCGCCGCGCGCGTGCAGCGCCAAGCGGGCGGGCTCACCGCGCTCGTCGATCTTGCACAGCTCGACGCGCGCGGCCAGAGCGCCGACGCGAATCTCTGGAGCTACGGGATCGCGCACAAGATCGCGCACGAGCTCAAGCTCAAGGCCGATCTCGCCACCTGGTGGCGGGAGAAGAACGCGCTGTCGCGCGAGCGCCGGCTCGCCGATTTCTTCTGGGAGATCCTGCTCACGGACACGACCGCTCCCGTCACCGTGTTCATCGACGACATCGAGCAGACGATTGGTTTGCCGTTCGCCGCGGAGCTGTTCGCCGCCCTCCAAGACTGCGACGTGCGGCGCAACGCGGAGACAGACTTCAAGCGCCTGACGTTCGTGCTGCTCGGCGTCGCCTCGCTCCGCCAGCTGCTGCCCGACGAGCTTGATGTGCCGTTCGCCGCCGCGGAGACGATCGAGCTCGGCGACTTCACCCCCGAAGAGTCGTATCAGCTCGCGCTCGGTTTCGGCGGAGAGGAGGCGCTGGCGCAGGCGCTGATGGATCGCGTCTGCGTATGGACCAACGGCCATCCCTACCTCACGCAGAAGGTCGCGCGGGGCGCGGCGCGCAAACGCGGCAAGCTCGAGGACGTCGAGCGCGTGGTTCGCGAGCAGCTGCTGGTGCCGACCGCCATGCAGGACGAGCCGCCCGTCCAACACGCGCGCGCCCTGCTGACCGCGACGACCCCCGCGGCGCGCCAGGCGCGCAAGGCGCTGCGCAGGGTCGCGAGAGGTGCGAAGGTGGCCCCGCCGCGCGATCCCGCCGTGCTCGACGTGCTGCGGCTGTCCGGAGTCGCGGGCGTGGCTCCGGACGGCGCGCTGCGCTACCGCAACCGCATCTTCAAGGAGCTGCTCGGCGCGCGCTGGCTCAAGACCGTGACGCCCAACGGGTTGGGAAGATGGGCCGCCGCCGCGGCGATCTTCGCGGTCGCGGCGCTCGGCGTCTATTGGTACACGCAGTATCTGCCGCGGCCGTACATCCGCACGCTCACCGATCCCGGCGCCGACCGGGCGGCCGTCGAGGACGCGTATCGGCGCCTGCACGCTCTGCCCGGATTCGCGCTCCGCGCGGAAACGTTGCTCGGCGGAACGTTGCGCGAGCGGAGCGGCACGGCGACGACGCTCGCGGCGGCACTCGCCACCGACGCGCGGTTGCGGCAGCTGCCGGGCGAGGAGGCACGGGCCGACGCGCTGCTGGCCGAGTTCTGGTTGCGGCGTGCCGAGCTCGCGACGCATGCCGAGCAGCGCGACGCGGCGTTGCTGTTCGCGTTGCGCGCGGCCGCGGCCGACAAGAACGGGCGCGCCGCGCCCGCGCTCGTGGCGGAGCTCGTGGCCGACGACTATCGCGGGCTCGACCGCACCGTGAGCGTGCCGCAGCCGCCGATCTATTGGAGCTTCGATTGGCCGCGCACGGCCTTGCTCTCGATCGACTCCGAGCGCAGGATCTCGCGCCGCTCGTTCGCGGCGGCGGCCGGGGAGCAGGCTCCGGTGACGATCACGGCGCTGCAGCACAGCCCGCTCAGCCGCGAGATCGAGGTCGACGACGACGGGTCGGCCGGCCCGTTCGAGCTCACGGTCGCCGTGCGGCATCCCGCGAGCAACGAGCTGCAGCTCACGATCGCTGCGCCGAACGGCGCCACCGCGACCGTGCGCGCCCCGCTCGGGGCCGCCGATCAGACCGAGGAGCTCGTGTTCAGCGCGGCCGAAGGCTCGACGCTCGCGGCCCTCGCCGACGAGAATCGCCGCGGCGTCTGGCGGCTCACGGTCGTCGATCGCCGCAGCGGCAACGCGGGAAGTCTGACCGGCTGGAAGCTCCTGTTCGGCGACGATGCGGGCTGGCGCGACGAGCCCGACTTCCCCGTCGCGATCCCCGACCCGGTGCGCACCGAAGCCGTTACCGTCACCGCGGCGAAGGGCTTCGCGATCGCCGCGCCGATCGACCCGGGCGCGGTGGGCGCCGTCGCGCTCTGGAACCTCGTCGAGGGGCGCCTGCAAGACGACTTCACGCTCCCGACCGTGCCGCAGCGCGTCGAGCTCAACGCGATGGCGACGCGGTTGCTGGCCGTGGCCGGCAACTCCGTGTCGCTCTGGAACGTGGCCGACGGGCTGCAGGTGGCGCGGCTCGCGACTCAAACGGAGTTCGTGCTGCCGCCGATCTTCTCGGTCGACGGCGGTTACCTCGCGATCGCCGAGCGCGTCGAAGGCGATGCGCCGTTGTTCAGCTTGCTGAGCGCCATCGACGGCGCGTTGCTTGCGAGCGTCGGTGGCGTCGAGGGCGCGCAGAGTTGGCTGCTCGGCCCGGGCGCGCGCTATCTCGCGTTGCTCGGCCCGCAAGACCGCGTGCGTGTCTTCGATCCGCGCCGTGGCGTCGAGCTCGCCGCATTGCAGCATGCGCGCGAAGTTCGCCGGTTGTTGCCGGTGGCGGACGGCGCTTCGTTGCTCACGATCGACTCCGCCGGCGACATCCGCGCCTGGAGCCTCGGGTCGAATGCGTCCGCCGGCCGCGTGCTCGGCACGACGGCGGATCCGGCGAGCGCGAGCCTGTCCGCGGATGGACGCGATCTCGCGTACACGGCGGCGAGCGGCGAGATCGTGGTGCTCGATGTCGCGACCGGCGCGCTGTTGCACGACCTCCGGCTCCCGCGCGCGAGCCCCGCCACCGGGACGCAGCTATCGGTCGACGGAGCGACGCTCGTCACCGGCAGCGGCTCGCGTTTCCGTCTGTGGACGCTCGCCGACGCCGGCGTGCCGCCGCGCGCGGATGCGCGCGCGGAGCTCGGGGCGCTCGCGCTCGACCGCGAAGCAGACGTCGTCGCCGTGGGATCGCGCAGCGGCCAGCTGCGCGTGCGCACGGGCGCCGACCTTGCCGCGGACACGGCGCTCGACTACTTCGGCCATCGCGGCGCGGTCACGAGCATGGACGTCGCGGCCGCGGGAGGCATCGCCGCGAGCGGCGGCGCCGACGGCACCGTGCGCGTCTGGGACCTCGCGACCGGAGGGTCGATCGGTGCACCGCTCACGACCGCCACGGATGGCGGGAGTGCCGCAAATGCAGGACGCGATTTGCGGCCGACCGCCACGGATGGCGGGAGTGCCGCAGGACGCGATTTGCCGCTGGGGGCGCAGCCCGTCGATGTGGTCGCCGTCAGCCCCGACGGGCGCTCCGTCGCGGCCGCCGCCGGTGCGGTCGTGCAGGTCTGGAGAGCTTCCGACGGCGCGTCGGGTCCGCGGCTCGACCTCGGTGGCGGGGTGGTGGGCGCGCTCGCGTTCGCGCCGAACGGCGAGCTCTTGGCGGCGGGCGACGCGGCGGGCGCGGTGCGGCTGACGCCGCTCGCGGGCGGGCCCGTACGCGCGGCGCAGGCCGGCGCCGCCGTGGGCGCCCTCGCGTTCGGGCCGCACGGCGACTTGCTCGCGAGCGGCGACGCGGCCGGCGTCGTGCGGTTGTGGCGCGCCTCGGATGCGGCCGCGGTCGGCGCGGCCCCGCGGCTGTCCGCGCCGATCCGCTGGCTCGGGTTCGATTCGACCGGCGCCAAGTTGTACGTCGCGACCGACTATTGGGTGCACGGCTTCGAGGTGCGCGACGGCGCTCTCGCTATCGTGGGCAGCCGCCTGCCCGCGCTGCGGTTCGCCACGGGCGCGCACATCGGCGCCGCCACGGGCGAGCGCGTTCGCCTGGTCGGTCTCGGCGCGCGCGGCGCGCTCGCCTCGCTCGTCGTCGACGCAACGACGACGAGCGAAACGCAACCTGTCGCTGACACTTTCGGCCGCGATTGGGTCGCCGCGCTGGGTTTGCGTATCGACGACGCCGGCGAGGCCGTCGCCGACGGTCAATAACGGCACAATAAGTTAAGTGCAGTGGAGCTCGCGGGCGATTCTCGTCCGCGACGTCATCTTTTTTCCACAAATTTGTGAACTGTACGGCGGGGCTCATCGGCTCTATCGAGATAAGGTATGCATCGTTTGACGTAACCCCAACGGACCAAGTCACGTGTCGTCGCAAATCAGAGCTCCAGGAAGGATCGACCTGATTGCCGCTATGCGAGCGGCGGGCGCAACGATTACGTTTGCGACGCTCGTGGCTTGCCAGCAGGGGCACGGGCCGAGAACGGTCAACGTTTTCATGGAAGATGGTCTCGCCAGGGATGGCGTTCTCGCCCGCTGCAACCAAGACCCCGCCGCGTCCGAGCACGACGTCGAATGCGACAACGCGCGGCGCGCGGCGGCCGCCGTCGCTGCGCGTGACGCGGACGCTGGGCGGACTCGCTCGGGGGACCTCGCGCGTCAGTCCGAGCGCAAGATGATCGCGATGCGCGAGCGCGATTCCCGCACGCAGGAGGCCCAGGTGCACGCCGCGGCCGACGAGCGCGCGCAAAACGACGCGAACTACGAAGCTCAATGGCGCGAGCAGAGCTCGGCTGGCCGGACGGCGTCGGCGAACGAGGTGGACGCCGACTTCGACTTCGTTCCGGCCCGTCGTCCGTCGCTCCAGGTCGCGGCCGTTGCGCCGCCGACGAGCGATCTCAGGATCGTGGCCCCGGAGCTCGACAGCAACGCCGTCGCGATCATTCCGCGGCCGTTCCGTGACGCCGGCGCCGACAAAGGCGCCCAGCCGCCTCGCTAGACCCCGTCCCGCGTCCGGTTACTGCGACGGCGCCTCGCCGAGCGGGTAGATTTTCGCGCCCTCGGAGTCGGCGTGCTGCGGGCCGCTCGGCTGCTGCACCGCGACGACCGCGGCGCTCGCACCGCCCACGGCCTGCAAGAACCGGCGCGCGCTATCGGGCGTCGCGGAGCTCTGCTCGCCCAAGGGTCCCGCGCGCTTGTCGGCCGCATAGAACGCAGCGCTGTCGTCTTGGTCGACGTCGAGCCGAGCGCCTTCGAACGCCGCGCCGGCGAACAGGCCGCGGCCGTGCGCGTAGATGTAGACCTCCGACTTGCCCGTCACCGCCGCCGTGGTACGGCGCCCCGCCGGCCCCGCGACGGCGGTCGCGTCGCCGCCGAACGTGAACTTGCCGTCCTGAATGTTCTTGACCGATCGCTCGTTCGCGAGCACGAGGACGATGTCGGCGGCCTCCGCACCGAACTGCCAACCGATGCTGCCGCCGGTGAGCGTGACGAACGCGGGATTGCTCCACCCGCCGCCGGGCGTTCGTACGATCAGCACGCCGCGCCCGCGACGGCCACCGACGAAGAACCCGCCGCGGATCAAGTTCGGAATCACGACTACGCCGTGCGCGCGCTGCAGGAGGTCGATCGGGATCCCTTGCTTCTCGTCGGTGGTGAAGTCGTGCAGCACCTTCTCGGCTTGCGCGAGCTTGACGTCGTCGGCGCTCTGCGCGACAGCGGCGCCCGCCGCGAGCCAGCCGGCGGCGAGTGCAACGAAACCTGCGATAGAGACCGTGTTCAGTGTGCGCATCGTGGCCCCCACTTGACCTCGACTCGATGCATCTTACCGCGAATCTGCGCTGCTGCCTCCGCGATCACGCGGTGAAACCCGGTGGCAAGGGGCAGTCGAGCGCGGCGGCGATCGCACGGAACAGCTCGTGCTCGTCGATCTCGATGCGGCGGTCGGCCCGGATCGTTGCGAGCACGGCCTCGAGCATCCGCAGCTTGTCGCGCGGCTTCACCGCGCCGAGGGCGAGCAACGCCGCGTCGAGCGAGCGCAGGTTGCGCGCCGCCGCCAGCGGCTCGAACGCCGGCGCGGGTGCGGGATCGCGCCAGCCGAGCGCTGTGATGCCCACGGCATAGGCCGCTCTCGCGGCGGCGGCATCGCCGGCGCCGTGCGCCGCGACGCTCGCGAGCAGCGCCCGTGCCGCCTCGCGCGGGGCGAGCTTGGGCTGCGCGGCCGTGTGCGCGGCGAGCGGCGCGCCCGCGACGCCGCGGAAATAGGCTTCGAGCACGCGCAGCAGCACGTAGTCGAACAGGCGCTCCTCGCCGTCGAGCTCCCTGAGACGGCCCAGCAGTTCGAAAAGGTAGGCGACTTGCTCGCGCGGCCGCTGCTTCAGCGCCGGCAACGCGAGCTCGAGCAGCGGCAGCCGAAGCTGGCGCGGCACGGCGCTCAGGGCCGCGAACAAGCTCGCGCATTGCACGGCGCGAGTTTTTCCGAGCTGGCTCTCGACCAGCCCGAGCTGGCGCGACCGCGTCTCGTCGCCGCTCGCCAGCGCGAGAGCCACCACCAGCAGCAGGCTCGAGTCTCGCGAGCGCGCGGCGGAGAGGATCTCGGCGGGCAACGCGGCCCGCAGCGCGCCGCCGACCTCGGGTGTCTCGATCTCCCCGGCGCGCTCGAGCGGAGCCGCGGCCGCGCGGGGCGCGAGCGCCGCGATGCCGGGCTGGTCGGCGAGTGCGGAATGCGCAATCGGCTCGGGCAGCGGCGCGGCGGCGGCCTCGAGGTCGCGCGGATCGAACGCCGGATCCAGCGCCCTGATCCGCGCGAGCAGCGGCGGATGGGTAGCGAACAAGCCGGTGAACGATCGCGACGCGCGCTCGAACATCATGTGCGCGACCTCTTCGGTCTCGACGGAGGTCAGACGGCCGGTGTAGCCCGCGATCTTCTTGAGCGCGCCGGCCAGGCCCTGCGGCTCGCGCGTGAACTGCACGGCCGACGCGTCCGCGAGCGCCTCGCGCTGCCGCGACACGCCGGCTTTGATGAGCCTGGAGAGCAGCAAGCCGATGGCGCCGATGATCGTGAGCGCGAGGCCGATCGCGGCGATTGCGGCGACGCCGTTGTTGCGGTCGCGCCCGCCCACGCCGAAGCGCGCGCTGCGGAGCATCCACCGACCGGCGAGCGACAGCACCAGAATCCCGAACGACAGGCCGATCAGCTGCTGGTTGAGCCGCATGTCGCCGTTGAGAATATGGCTGAACTCGTGGCCGATCACGCCCTGCAGCTCGGCGCGCTCGAGCCGCTCCAGCGCGCCGCGCGTGACGGCGATCGCGGCGTTCGCGGGCGTCGTGCCCGCGGCGAACGCGTTGATGCCCGCTTCCTGCTCGAGCACGTAGACCTCGGGCACGGGTACGCCCGAGGCGAGGGCCATCTCCTCCACGACGTTGAGGAGCCGGCGCTGCAGCGGATCGGAACCGTCGCCCGTGATCTGGGTGGCGCCGAGCATCCGCGCGACGTGGCTGCCGCCGCCCGCGAGCGACGCGGCGCGGCCCAGGCTCGCGAAGCCCATCAGCGCAAACGTGCCAAGGGCGACCACGGCCGTGAGGCCGAAGTGGCCGGCGACCCAATCGCTCCACGTGGCCGTGCCGAGGAACAGCGCGTTGTTCTCGGTGTAGAAACGCAACGCCACCGTCACGACCGCGGTGGTGGCGGCTGCCACGATCGCGAACGACAGCAGGAACAGGCCCACGAGGAGCCGGCTCGTGCGGCGCGTAGCTTCTTGGCGCGCGAAGAAGTCCACCGCGGAGCGGCCGGGCCCTATCAGCTGAACGAGACTTTCGGCACGGCGCGCTTCTCCTGCGACTCGATCTCGAGGAACTCGGCCTGCTTGAACGAGAAGTTGTTCGCGATCAGGTTGCTCGGGAAGCTCTGGCAGCTGTTGTTGTACGAGAGCACGGCGTCGTTGAACGCCTGCCGCGCGAACGCGACCTTGTTCTCGGTGGACGCGAGCTCCTCTTGGAGCGCCAGCATGTTCTGGTTGGCTTTGAGGTCGGGATATGCCTCGGTGAGCGCGAACAGGCGTCCGAGCGTGCCTCCCAGGCTCGTCTCGGCGGCCCCGAGCTCTTTGATGGCCTGGGCATCGGACGGGTCGGCCGCGGCCTTCTTCAAGCCCGCGTGGGCCGCGTTGCGCGCGGCGATGACGGCCTCGAGCGTCCCGCGTTCGTGGCCCATGTAGCCCTTCACCGCCTCGACGAGGTTCGGTATCAGGTCGTAGCGGCGCGTGAGCTGCACGTCGATCTGCGAGAAAGCGTTACGCACGCGGTTGCGTGAGCTCACGAGATTGTTGTACATCCCTATGAGCCAGAAGACGATCAGAGCCAGGACGACCAACGTGATCACTGTTCCCACGGATATGCTCCTCGAGGAATCGGTGGCGCCGAGAATACGCTGCTCCGAACCGAAGCGGCAACGCGCGGTGGCCCGGCTCGGGGCGCTCGCCGGCGTTTGGCTCATGTCGGCGGCCGGCCCGGCCGCCGCCGGTTGGGTCGGCGATGCGATGGACCTCATGGGCACGCGCGTGTCCGTGGATCTGTGGGCCGACGACGAGGTGCGGGGCCGCGAGCTCGTGGCGATGGTCATGGAGGACTACCGGCGCATCGACCGCGAGATGAGCACTTACAAGCCCGAGAGCGAGATTTCGCGCATCAACGATCACGCGGCCGAGATGCCGATCGCCGTGAGCGACGAGCTGTTCTCGCTGATCGAGATTTCGCTCGAGTTCTCGGTGGCGAGCCACGGCGCGTTCGACATCACCTACGACAGCGTCGGGTACCTCTACGACTTCCACGAGCACAAGCGCCCGAGCGACACCGAAATAAGCGAGCATCTCGGGGCCGTCGACTATCGGCACGTGATCCTCGATCCCAAGGCCCGCACGGTTCGATTCACGCAGCCGGGCGTGCGGATCAATCTCGGCGGCATTGCGAAGGGCTACACCGTGGAGCACGCGGCGCGGCTGTTACGCGAGCAGGGCGTGGAGCACGCGCTGCTCAACGCGGGCGGCGATACGCGCGTGATCGGCGACCGTCGCGGCAAGCCATGGATCATTGCGATGCAGCATCCGCGCGATTCGACCAAGATCGTCACCAAGCTGCCGATCGAGGACGAAGCGTTCTCCACCGCCGGCGATTACGAGCGTTTCTTCGAGGAAGACGGCCACCGCTACCATCACGTGATCAACCCGTCGACCGGCCGGCCCACGGAAGGGATTCTCACCGTCGCCGTGCTCGGCCCCGACGGCACGATGACCGACGGTCTCGACACCGCCATCTTCGTGCTCGGCGTCGAGAAGGGCCTCGAGCTCATCAAGCACTACCCGGACTACGAGACGATCATTGTCGACTCGACCGGCAAGGTGTTCTATTCGGAAGGGCTCGAGCCGCCGCCGAACTGAACCAATGCGTCAGTAGCGCAGCACGCGCGACGGCGTCACCCGCGACGCGCGCCAAGTTTGTCCCATCACTGCAATCCACGCGATCAGGAGCGTGATGGCCAAGCTCAGAAGAAACGGCGCGGGCGTGATCGGGACCCGGTGCAGGAAGACGCGCAGGTACGCTTGCACGCCGATGAACGCCAGCGGCCACGCGATGAGGTTCGCGATCACGATCGGCTTCCCGAAGCTCCGAAGCAGCATCGCCCCAATCTGCCGCGCGTTCGCGCCGAGCGTCTTGCGGACGCCGATCTCGTGGAGCCGCCGGCTGGTCGTGTGCACGGCCATGCCGAATAGACCGATGGCGGAAATCACGAGCGCGAACAGCGCGAGCCCGTCGATCGCGACGGTGTTGTCGTGCGTCGGCCTCTACGCGGTGATGTCGTACTCGGTCGCGCAGCGTACGCACGAGATCGGCGTGCGCATGGCGATCGGCGCCCACGGCCGGCAGGTGTCGTGGCCGATCTTGAAGCGCGGGCTTCTGCAATTGGCGATCGGCTTGCCGCTCGGACTGGTCGGAGCATTCGTGCTCGGCATCGCGCTGCGCCGGATCTTGATCGTGCCGCCGGCAGACCCCGTGACGCTCGCGGCAATCAGCGTCTTGCTGGCGACGGTGGCGCTCGCCGCGTGCGCGGTGCCGGCGCGTCGCGCGACGCGCGTCGATCCGCTCGCCGCGCTGCGGGCGGAGTGACTACATTTGCCGGAACAGGTGCAGGTAGTTGCGGCTCACGGGTAGGACCTCGTCGCGCCCCTTGAGGTGGACGTCGGCCGTTTCGTTCGCACCGCGGGTGATGTGCGCGATCGCGTTCAAGTTCACGACTACCGAGCGGTGCACTTGCACGAACTGCGATGCATCCAGTTGAGCGCCGACGTCCTTGAGCGGCAGGCGAATCACTGCTTCGCGCGCCTTCCCCGCGTCGTCGCGCCAGGCGACGAGCGTGTACTTCTGATCCGAGCGCAAATAGTCGATCGCCTCGGCCGGGATTAGCTGCACCGTCTGGCCCACCGAGGCGCGCAGCCAGCGAAGTGGCGCAGTTGAGGGGGTTCGCAAGCTTGCGGCGAGCTGCTCGAGCAGCGCTTCGGTGTTGAGGGCCGGTTGCGCGGCGCGCAGCCGCTCTTGCAGCCGAGCGACCGCCTCTGCGAGCCGCGGGGGCTCCACCGGTTTGACGAGGTAGTCGAGCACTCCTTGCCGGAAGGCCTCCACGGCATAGGTGTCGTAGGCGGTCACGAACACGATGTGCGCGCGCCGGCCGATGTGATGAGCGGCCTCGACGCCGGTCTTGCCCGGCATCTGCACGTCGAGAAAGCAGACTTGAGGGCGATGCGTCTCGAAGAGCTCGATGGCTTCGCGGCCGTTGCGTGCCCGGGCCACGACATCGAGCTCCGGCCATGCTTTCGCGAGCAGGCGCTCGAACGAATCGCGAAGCAAAGGCTCGTCGTCGGCGATCAGCCCGGTGGGCCGGCCGGCGCTCACTGCGCTGCCTGCCTCGCCGGGAAGTCGAGCTCGGCGCGTACGCCGTGCGGTTCGATCTCGGTGAGCCGCAGCTGTACGTCGCCGTCGAACGCGAGCTGCAGACGCTCGCGCAGCGTCGCGAGCCCCGTGCCCAGCCCGCTGCCGTGCGTCGCGAGCCCCACCCCGTTGTCGGTTACGCGCACGCCGCAGCGCCCGGCGCGCACGGCGACATCGACCTCGATGTTTCCGCCTTCCTCGCTCGGATCGATGCCGTGGCGGACGGAATTCTCGACGAGCGTGAGCAGTGTCATCGGCGGACACTCGAGCGTGTCCGCGCTCGCCCCGACGTTCAGCCGGAAAACGAGGCGATCCGGCATCCGCATCTGCATGAGCTCGAGATAGGCGCGCACGAGATCGAGCTCCTGGCCGAGCGTGGTCGAGCGGTCGCGCATGCGCGGCACGGCCGCGCGCAAGTAGGCGATCAGGTTGCCGAGCACCTTCGACGCGCGCGGCGAGCCGCCGTCGACGAGCGCCTGCACGTTGGCGAGCGTATTGAAGAGGAAATGCGGCTCTACCTGCGCTTGCAGCAAGCGGAACCGAGCGTCGAGAGCTCTGCGCGCGAGCTCGCTGCGCTCGAGCTCGAACGCGAGCGCCTGTTCCCGCGCGAAGACTTCTCGTTGCCGCACCACCGCCCCGAGAGCGATCCAAGGTCCGAACAGCAGGCCTTCGCCGATCAAGATCGCGAGCCCCGTCATCTGCGGAGGTGCGTGCGCGGCGTGAATGTCGATCGCCATCGACAGGAGGTGCGGGAGCAGCACGCCGATCGGGACCGCGAGGAACACGCCGACCACTTGCAGAATCCAGCGGGGCAACCATGGCGGCAACCGCGGGGGCCGCCGCTCGAGGAGGGTGAATGCGAGCGCCACGACCAGGGCCGCGGTGACCGCATGGCCGACCGTCACCGCGATGGGGGGCGCCATCGGCACCAGGCCATTCCCCGTGCCGAACGAGGCGCCGACGGCGGTCGCGAACAGCAGCCGTTGCCAAGGGAGCAGAGCGATGCCGTTCGACTTCGCCGAAATAGCCGTCGCTGCCATCGCCCGACTATAGACGAAGCCACGGCATCGGGCGCGCGGGGTCCGCCGCTCTCGGCGGCGACCGGGGTCGTTCGTCGGCGCCGGCCGCCGTTCGATCGTGGCGGCGCGCAGCCTGTCGCAAAGCCATCGTCGGGATCACCAACGTGGCGAATAGTCGTCCCGCGACACTCGATGAATGAACACGAACCGGAGACAAACGATGAAGCTCGTACCACCTTCGCTTCTGGTCGTCGTGGCTGCCGCGGCTGCGCCCGAGGCGGCGCTCGCACACCACAGCGCGGCGCGGTTCGACGCCCAGCAGACCGTGAGCGTCGAAGGAACCGTGACGCGCTACGAGTGGGCAAACCCGCACGTCTACATCTTTGTCGCCGCGAAGGCCGACGACGGAACTTCCGTCGAGTGGGAAATCGAGGGACAGCCCCCCGCGATGTTGCGCCGAGGGGGCTGGTCGGCGGACACGCTGTTGCGCGGCGATGCCGTGCGGCTCTCCGGCAATCCCGCCCGGAGCGGGGCTAAGGTCATGTCGCTGACGAAACTGGAGAAGGTCGTGGTGCTGTACGACCCGCAGCGCATGATGGCCGCCCTAGCGAGCAGCGACCAGGCGCGCGTGGCGAAGGCTTCCGGCTTCGACGGTACTTGGGTGACCTTACTCAACATGGAGGCGATGCAGGGGTTCATCGCTCCTCGCTTGAAGCTCAAGCTGACCGAAGCGGGTTCCGCGGCCGTTGCCGCCTACGACGAACGCACGATGAACCCGGGCGCGAGCTGCATTCCGTACCAGGCGCCGGGCGCCATCGTCGCGCCCGACATCAAGCGGATCGCGGTCGAGGGCAGCACGATCCTGATCGCCGGGGAGTTCGACAGCTTCGAGCGGATCGTGCATCTGAATGCGGCGAGCCACGAGGGCGTCGAGCCATCTTTGCAGGGGCACTCCATCGGCCATTTCGAGGACGACGGCAAGACGCTCGTGATCGACACGGCAGCCTTCGCGTCGAGTCCCACGGGCAACGGTTTCCGCCTGCGCTCGAGCGCACAAAAGCGTCTTGTCGAGACGCTCGCCCTCGACGCTGCCGGCACGGGCCTCGTCTACACGTTCGAGGTCACCGATCCCGAGGTGCTCGTGGCGCCCTTCAAAGCCAGCGTCCAGTGGGCCTATCGCCCCGACCTCAAATTCGCGCCGCTCCCCTGCAACCTCGAGAACGCGCGCCGGTTCACGTTGGAATGACGCGGTCGCCGTCGATCCGCTCTGCACGGCTGTCGAGAACTTCGATCGCAATCACAGAACCGACACGGGACCGCCTCCATGCTCTAGCGAGTGGATACGTCGGAGAGCCGACCATGAGCGAGCGAGACGAGATCGTTGCGCTGATCAAGGAGATTCGGGACAACCAGCGGTTGGCGCTTGCGCGGCAAGAAGAGCACCTCGAGCTCGCGCGCCGGCAGCTCGAGCGATCACAAACGCAGGTGGCGCAGTCGATCGAGCTTCAGAAAGCCGCGGCCGCGCGGGTGAAGCAGATTTCGCGCGTCGCGTTGCCGGGCATCGTCTTGTGCCTGGCGCTGATCGTCTACCTGATCGTCCGCTATCTCTAGCTGCGGCGGCCGCGCTCGATCGGCGTGACGTTGCGCAGCGACTCGCCGGCGAAGAAGCGCCGCATCTGCATCGCCGCCTTGAGCTTCGCCGTGCGCACGTAGGTTTGGTAGAAGAAATCCTTGACGACCTCGATGAGCACCGCAGACTCGTCGGGGCCGATGAACGGCGGCTCGCTCTGCGCGCCGAACAGCACGCTCTCGATCGTGCGCGCGGTCTTCGCGTCGACCTCGCCGATCAAGAGCGCGTCGCGCACGAGCTCCTGAGCGCGGCGGCGCGCATTGCCGTCGCCCGACGCGAGCGCGATGTTCAGGCTGCGGCGGCACATCGACGCGAACGCGTCGTAGCAGCCGGCCGTATAGCACTCGAGGGTCTCGCGGAACAGTCGCTCGACCTTCTCCGGCAGGTAGCTGTACTGGAAGCGCTCGCGAACCCGCTCGACCTCGACGAGCGTGGCCGAGAGCTCGACGCGCTCGTCGTCGATCGCACGCACCGTCGCGCGGATGAAGCGCGGCTCGTTGCAGGCCGCGCAACGGAACACGAGCCCGACGTTGCGCGGCCGGGCTTCCGTGAGTGCTTCGAAAGACGGAGTGGCTACGGGCAAGAGCTGCGCGTGCGCGCCGCAATGCGGGCACTCGCGCGTGACCGGTTCCGCCTGTTGGAAGCCATTGTTCTTATTTACATAAACGGACAATGTGCTGGCCTCTCATCGCAGTCTACCGCCCGGGCGGTGCGCGTCAAACACGCGCGGGTGCCAATAGTGGTGTCGGTCTTGACGGCGACGCGGCGGCGACTCGAGGGTGCCCCTCACGAGACACGCCGGAAGACCGTCCCTGGGGCTCCTCGCGGCACATCCATGTGCCGCGAGGGTCTCGTGAGGGGCACCCTCGAGCCACCACCGCGTCACCGTCAAGACCGACTTTTGTTGCGTTGGCCGCGCGAAGCTGGACCGACGGGTGCCAGACGCCGGCGGCGGTGGCGCCGGCACCTTGTCCGTTCATCGGGGGGTGGGGGGCTAGGCGAGGCGCTTGTAGCGGATGCGGTGGGGCTGGTCGGCGTGCTCGCCCTTGCGGCGCTTCAAGTCCTCGGCGTAGTCGGCGTAGTTGCCTTGGAAGTAGACCACCTCGCTGTCGCCTTCGAACGCGAGGATGTGGGTCGCGATGCGATCCAAGAACCAGCGGTCGTGCGAGATCACGACGGCGCTGCCGGGGAAGCTCAGGAGCGCCTCCTCGAGCGCGCGCAGCGTCTCGACGTCGAGGTCGTTGGTCGGCTCGTCGAGCAGCAACAGGTTGCCGCCGGACTTCAGCACCTTCGCGAGGTGCACGCGGTTGCGCTCGCCGCCCGAGAGCAGGCCGACCTTCTTTTGCTGGTCCGTGCCCCGGAAGTTGAAACGGCCCACGTAGGCGCGCGACGGCGTTTCGTAGGTGCCGACCTTCAGGATGTCTTGGCCGTCGCTGAGCTCTTCCCACACGGTCTTGTTGTCGTCGAGCGTGTCGCGGCTTTGGTCGACGTACGCCAGCTGCACGGTGCTACCGACGCGGATCGAGCCCGTGTCTGGCTGCATCTGGCCAGCCAGCATCCGGAATAGCGTGGTTTTGCCGGCGCCGTTCGGGCCAATCACGCCGACGATGCCGCCGGGCGGTAGCGAGAACGATAGGTTCTCGAACAGCACTCGGTCGCCGAAGCTCTTGCCGATCTTGTCCGCCTCGATCACGAGGTCGCCGAGCCGCGGGCCCGGCGGAATGTAGATCTCGTTGGTCTCGTTGCGCGTCTGGAATTCCTTAGACGTGAGCTCCTCGAAGCGCGCGAGCCGCGCCTTCGCCTTCGCGCGGCGCGCCCCGGGGTTCGTGCGCACCCACTCGAGCTCGGTCTTGATCGTGCGCTGGCGCGCGGCTTCTTGCTTCTCTTCGAGCTCGAGGCGCTTGTCCTTCTGCTCGAGCCACGAGGTGTAGTTGCCCTGCCACGGGATGCCGTGGCCGCGGTCGAGCTCGAGAATCCAGCCTGCGACGTTGTCGAGGAAGTAACGGTCGTGAGTCACCGCGATGACGGTGCCGGGGTACTCGCCGAGAAACCGCTCGAGCCACGCTACCGACTCCGCGTCGAGGTGGTTGGTGGGCTCGTCGAGCAGAAGCATGTCGGGCTTCGAGAGCAGCAGCCGGCAGAGCGCGACGCGACGACGCTCGCCGCCCGAGATCTGCGTCACGTCGGCGTCCCACGGCGGCAGACGCAGCGCGTCGGCCGCGATGTCGAGCGTGCGCTCGAGCTCCCAGCCGCCGGCCGAGTCGATCCGGTCTTGGAGCTTGCCTTGCTCCTCGAGCAGCTTGGTCATCTCGTCGTCTGCCATCGGCTCGGCGAATTTGTCGCTGATCGCGTTGAAGCGTTTGACGAGGTTCATGAGATCGGCCACGCCTTCCTCGACGTTGCCGCGCACCGTCTTGCTCGCGTCCAAGCCGGGCTCCTGCGAGAGGAACCCGATCTTGATGCCGGGCTGCGGCCGCGCCTCGCCCTGGAAGTCGCTGTCGACGCCGGCCATGATCTTGAGCAGCGTGGACTTGCCGGAGCCATTCAAGCCGAGCACGCCGATCTTGGCGCCCGGATAGAAGGAGAGGCTGATGTCGCGCAGGATGAAGCGCTTCGGCGGGACGACTTTGGCGAGGCGGTTCGTGGTATAGATGTACTGTGCCATGGGCCTTCGGGGTCGGAGCGGGGCACGGGATTATCGGCGCGGTTCCACCCCTCGGCAACCCTCCGACGGACGACGGCCTCACGTGGAACTGCGATGCCGCATTCAGCCATCTTGGTCGCGGGCCCCGAGCTCGCAGCGTACGGGTTCCCGAACGGCCACCCCTTCGGCGTGGACCGTTACGGCGCGTTCATGTCCGAGGTCGAGCGCTCGAGTCGATTCGCGAGCCTCCAGCGGCTCGCTCCGCGGCAGGCCACGCGCGAGGAGCTCGAGTATTTCCACACGCCGGCATACGTCGACTTCGTCCGCACTTCGTCCGAGCGCGGCAGCGGTTTTCTCGACGCCGGGGACACGCCGGCGTTTCCGGGCGTCTACGAGGCGGCGGCGACGGTCGTCGGCGGCACGCTCGAGGCGCTGGCGGCGATCGTGCGCGGGCCCTTGAGCCGCGCGTTCATTCCGATCGGCGGGCTGCATCATGCGGGCCGCGAGCACGCGGCCGGGTTCTGCGTGTTCGACGATTGCGGGGTCGCGATCGAGGCCGCGCGGCGCCTCTACGACATCCGTCGCGTGGCGTACGTGGACATCGACGCGCACCACGGCGACGGCGTGTTCTACGCGTTCGAGCGCGACCCGGACCTGCTGTTCGCCGACCTGCACGAGGACGGGCGCTTCCTCTATCCCGGCACGGGCAGCCGCAGCGAGACCGGCCGCGGCGAGGCGCAGGGCACGAAGCTCAACGTGCCGATGCCTCCGGGCGCCGATGACGCGAAGTTTCTCGAGGCGTGGGACGAGGTCGAGCGCTATCTCGACGCCGCTCGCCCCGAGCTGTTCCTGCTGCAATGCGGGGCCGACTCGATCGCGGGCGACCCGATCACGCACTTGCGCTACACGCCCGAGGCGCACGCGCACGCGGCGCGCCGGCTCGTGGTGCTCGCCGACCGGCACGCGCAGGGGCGCGTGCTCGCGATGGGCGGCGGCGGCTACAGCCGCACGAATCTGGCGCGCGCGTGGACGCGCGTCGTCGAAGAGCTCGCGGCGGCCCCGCTCATCGACTAGAGCGATGGCATTCGACAGCCGCAATCTCGACGAGCTCGACGCACCGCTCGCCCGCGCATTGCGCGACGAGCGGCGGCGGCAGGAGGCGTACCTCGAGCTCATAGCGTCCGAAAACTACGTGAGCCCGCGCGTGCTCGAGGCACAGGGCTCCGTGCTCACCAACAAGTACGCCGACGGCTACCCGGGCGACCGGCACTATCGCGGTTGCGAATTCGCGGACGTCGCCGAGTCGCTCGCGATCGAGCGCGCGTGCCGGCTGTTCGGCGCGGGTTGGGCGAACGTGCAGCCGTACTCCGGGTCGAGCGCGAACGCCGCGGTGTATCTCGCGTTGCTCGAGCCCGGCGACACGCTGCTCGGCATGCGGCCGGCGCACGGCGGGCACCGGACGCACGGGGGCAGCGAAAACTCGTCCGGGCAAATCTACGACGTGGTCGGCTACGGCGTCGACGCGGCGAGCGGCGAGATCGACTACGAGGGCGTCGCGACGCTTGCACGCCAGCATCGGCCGAAGCTGATCGTCGCGGGCTTCTCGGTTTACTCGCGCGTGGTCGACTGGGGCCGTTTCCGCACGATCGCGGACGACGTTGGCGCGCTGTTCGTCGCCGACATGGCGCACGTGGCGGGGCTGGTCGCGGCCGGTCTCTATCCCAACCCCGTCGAGATCGCCGATGTCACGACCACCACCACGCACAAGACGCTGCGCGGCCCCCGCGGCGGCATGATCCTCGCGCCGCGGCGGTCCGAGCTCACCGAGCGCATCGACGCCGGTGTGTTTCCCGGCACGCAAGGCGGCCCGCTGATGCACGTCGTCGCCGCGAAGGCCGTCGCATTCCAGGAAGCGCTCGAGCCCGAGTTCAAGACGTACCAACAGCAGGTGCTCGCGAACGCGCGCCTCATGGCCGAATGTCTCGCAGCGCGCGGTTACCGGATCGTGTCGGGCGGCACCGACAACCACATGGTGCTCGTCGACCTGCGCGGCACGGCGATCGACGCGGCGGCGACGGAGCACGCGCTCGACCGAGCCCACATCGCGGTCAACCGCGTGGCCCTGCCCGGCGACGCCGGTTCCGAGCCCACTCAGGGCACGGGCGGTCTTAGGCTCGGCACGCCGGCCGTGACCACGCGCGGCCTGCGCGAACCCGAGGTCGAGCGGGTCGCCGGCTGGATCGCAGACATCCTCGACGACCCGCGCGAAGAAGTCTTGACGAGAGTACGCACCGCGGTCCTCGATCTCTGCGCCTCTTTCCCCGTCTACGGAGGTCGGTGACGCGATGCGCCGTCGTCGAGATGCCACCCTGAAACGCGGCCCTGCCGAGACCCTCGCGGCACAGGGATGTGCCGCGCGGAGCCCCAGGGACGGCCTTCCGGCGTGTCTCGGCAGGGCCGCGTTTCAGGGTGGCGTCTCGACGACGCCGAGTTGGCACCGAGCCGAGTAACCCCATGCACTGCCCGTTCTGCAATTTCGAGGACACCAAGGTGATCGACTCGCGCTTGGCCGGCGAGGGCCGCCAGGTGCGCAGGCGCCGCGAGTGCTTGTCGTGCGGCGAGCGCTTCACCACGTTCGAGATGCCCGAGCTCGTGATGCCGTACGTCGTGAAACGCGACGGCCGCCGGGAGCCGTTCGACGAGACCAAGCTCCGCAACGGGTTCCTGAGCGCGCTGCAGAAGCGCCCGGTCCAGCGCGAGGACATCGAGCGCAGCATCGAGCATATCGCGCACGGTCTTCAGACCATGGGCGAGCGCGAGGTGCCGAGCCGCTTGATCGGCGATCTCGTCATGGAGGAGCTGCGCCGCCTGGACGAGGTCGCGTACGTGCGCTTCGCGTCCGTCTACCGGAGCTTCCAGGATGTGACCGAGTTTCAACAGGAGATCGAGCGGCTCCAAGCGCTGCCGAGCCTACTTCTTAGCCGCGAGCAGATGTCGCTGCTGCCGAACGAGAAACCGCGCAAGAAATGAGCGAAGACCGCGCCCCTTACCGCGTCGAAGGCGACCGCGATCACGAGCACATGCTGGAGGCGCTGCGGCTCGCGGCGAACGGTCTCTACGACACGAAGCCGAACCCCACGGTCGGCTGCGTGGTCGTGCGGGACGACCGCGTGATCGCGCGCGGCTGGACGGCGCCCGCGGGCGGCCCGCACGCCGAGCGCGTCGCGCTGGCGGCAGCGGGCGCCGACGCGCGCGGTGCCACCGTGTACTCCACGCTCGAGCCGTGCCGCCATCACGGGCGCACCGGACCCTGCACGCGCGCGCTGATCGACGCCGGCGTCGTGCGCGTCGTGTTCGCCGGCTCCGACCCCAATCCGCTCGCGGGCGGCGGCGCTCGCGAGCTCGAGGCCGCGGGGATTCGCGTGAAGGCGGGGGTGCTCGAGAGCGAGGCGGAGCCGCTGAATCGCGGCTTCTTCGCGCGTGTGCGCCGCGGCAGGCCGTGGGTGCGCGTGAAGATCGCGGCGACGCTCGACGGCCGCACCGCGCTCGCCAACGGCGCGAGCCGCTGGATCACGGGGCCCGTCGCGCGCGCGGACGTGCATCGCTGGCGCGCGCGCTCCGGAGCGATCCTCACGGGCAGCGGTACGGTGCTCGCCGACGATCCGCTGCTCGACGCGCGCCGCGAGGAAGCGGGCATCGCGGCCGAGATCGGCATCAAGCAGCCGCTGCGCGCGATCGTCGACTCGCGGCTGCGCACGCCGCCGGCCGCGCGCACGCTCGCGGCCGAGGGCGGCGCGCTCGTATTCACCACCTACGCAGCGGACGCAAGGGCCGCGCGCACGCTCGCCGCCGCGGGCGCGCGCGTCGAGCGCGTGGCGGGCGGCGAGCATTGCGACCTCGCGGCGGTGCTCGCGCGGCTCGCGGAGCTCGAGGTCAATGACGTCTGGGTCGAGGCCGGCGCGGGTCTCGACGGCGCGCTGCTCGCGGCCGATCTGATCGACGAGCTCATTATCTATGTGGCGCCGAAGCTGTTCGGCGCCGGTGCGCGCGGCATGTTCGCGGTGCCCGAGTTGAGCGAAGTGGCGCAAGGTTGGGCCGTGGCGATCGACGAGCTTCGCACGCTCGGCGACGACTTGCGGATCGTGGGCCGGCCCAGTAGGGTGGCGGGCGCCTGAAGGTCCGAGGCCAGCTCAAGTGTTCTCCGGAATAGTCAAAGGAGTGGGGCGCGTCGCCGAGACGGCTGAGCTCGGCGCGGATCGGCGCTGGGTGATCGACGCCGGCGACGTCCCGCTCGGCCCGCTCGCGATTGGCGGCAGTGTCGCGGTGAACGGCTGCTGCCTCACCGCCACGACTCTCGCCGGCTCGAGGTTCACCGTGGACCTATCCACCCAGACGCTCGCCGTCACCACGCTGGGCCGGCTCGGCGCCGGCGCGCGCGTCAACCTCGAGGCGCCGCTCAAGCTCGGGGAGCCGCTCGACGGCCACCTCGTTCAGGGTCACGTCGACGGCGTCGGCGAGGTCGTGAAGCTCGAGGCCGCGGGCCGCTCGACGGTGCTCGGTATCGAGCTGCCGGAGCCGCTCGCGCGCTACGTGGCGCAAAAGGGCTCGATCGCAATCGACGGCGTGAGCCTCACGGTCAATGCGGTGCGCGGCAACCTTTTTGAGGTCAACGTAATACCGCACACGCAGACGGTCACGGTGATCGGCGGGTATCGCCTGGGCGACGCTGTTAATATTGAGGTCGACATGATCGCTCGCTACCTCGAGCGACTCGGCCGCCGCGACGACGAACGCGGCCTCGGCATGGAGCTCCTGAAAAAACATGGGTACGCGCGCAAAGACTGACGCCGCTTGGACGGCGCTCGATTCGACGGACGACATCGTCGCCGCGGTCCGTGCGGGCGAGATGGTGGTCATGCTCGACGACGAGGATCGCGAGAACGAGGGCGACCTCATCATGGCGGCCACCAAGGTTCGGGCCGAGGACATCAACTTCATGGCGCGCTACGGCCGCGGGCTGATCTGCCTCACGCTCACGCGGCAACGCTGCGAGCAGTTGCGTTTGCCGCTCATGGTGAGCAACACCGATCTGCGCAAGACCACCAACTTCACGATCTCGATCGAGGCCGCCGAAGGCGTGACCACGGGCATCTCCGCGCACGACCGCGCGCGCACCGTGCTCGCCGCGGTCGCGTCGAACGCGCGGCCCGACGATCTGCGCCAGCCCGGCCACATCTTTCCGCTGATGTCGCAGCCGGGCGGCGTGCTCACGCGCGCGGGCCACACGGAGGCGGGCTGCGACCTCGCGCGGCTCGCCGGCCTCGAGCCCGCGGCCGTGATCGTCGAGATCCTTAACGACGACGGCGCGATGGCGCGCCGCGACGACCTACTGAAATTCGCGCGCAGGCACAAGCTCAAGATCGGCACGATCGCCGACCTCATCGAGTATCGGCTGCGCACCGAGGAGTCGGTCGAGAAGATCGGCGAGCTCGAGGTGGCCACGCAGTTCGGCCCGTTCCGGCTCGTGTGCTTCGAGGATCACGTCCATCGAACCGTGCACCTCGCGCTCGTGCGCGGAACGATCGACCCGAAAACGCCTACGCTCGTGCGCGTCCATCGCCAGGACACGCTGTCCGACGTGATCGGCGTGCAGGATTCGAGCCTTCACCGGCCGCTGCGCGACGCGCTCAAGCTGATCGCGGAGCAGGGCAGTGGCGTCGTCGTGATCCTGCGGCCCGAGGAGTCGGCGCGCGATCTCATGAAGGCCGTGCACTCGCTCGGCGGCACGGCGGAGGAGCTCGGAGCTCGCCGCGAGCGCAGCTCGGACCTGCGCACCTTCGGCATCGGCGCGCAGATCCTGCGAGCGCTCGGCGTCCGCCGGATGCGCGTGCTCTCCGCGCCGAAGCACATGCACGCACTGTCGGGCTTCGGCCTGGAAGTCGTCGAATACGTGTCCGCGGAGAACGCGGAGCGGGACAAGCCGTAATGGACGAGCATCGCGTGAAGACTTACGAAGGCGACTTCAACGCGCGGGGCTTGAGGTTCGGCATCGTCGCGTCGCGCTTCAACGACTTCATCGTCGACCGCCTGCTAGCGGCCGCCGTCGACACGCTGCTGAAGCACGGCGCGGCGGCTGCGGACATCCTGGTCGTGCGCGTGCCGGGTGCGTTCGAGACGCCGCTTGCGATCAAGAAGCTCGCGGCGACGGGGCGCTACAACGCGTTGATCGCGCTCGGTTGCGTGATCCGCGGCGCAACGGCCCATTTCGACTACGTGGCCGGCGAGGCGAGCCGCGGCGTGGCGCAGGCTAGCGTCGCGCACGAGATCCCGGTGGGCTTCGGCATCCTCACGGTCGACACTATCGAGCAGGCCGTCGAGCGCGCGGGCACGAAGGCCGGCAACAAAGGTGTGGACGCTGCGCTCGCCGCCATCCAGATGGCGACGGTGCTGCGGCAGCTGGAGCAGTGAGAGTTGGCGAATGATCGCGGCGGAGCTCTGACACGGCAGCGGGCCCGGAAGCTCCTGGTCAAGGCCCTCTATCAGTGGCAAATCGCCGGCCACGACGTGGGCGAGCTCGAGAAACAGTTTCGCGCGTTGCCGGAGTTCGAGCGCTGCGACGGCGAGTACTTCACGCAGCTGCTTAAGCTCGTGATCGAGGACGCGGCCGAGCTCGACGTGGCGATCGCGCGGCACGCGGCCCGCGGCCTGGAGCACCTCGACGCGGTTGGCCGCGGGATCCTGCTGCTCGCGATCGGCGAGCTCAAGCACCGCGCCGACGTTCCGACCAAGGTCGTCATCAACGAAGCGGTGGAGCTCGCCAAACGGTACGGCGCGGCCGACAGCTTCAAGTTCGTCAACGCCATGCTCGACAAGATTGCGCGCGAGCTCGATCGCGGCGTGCCCGCCGCGAGCTCGAGATAGCCGACACGCGCGCTCGCGATCGTGAACGAATTCGACATCATCGAGCGCTACTTCAACAGGGAGCACCACGACCCGGACATCGTGCTCGGCGTCGGCGACGACGCGGCGGTGCTCGCGATCGACGGCCTCATGGCCGTGACCGTCGACACGCTCGTCGAGGGCGTGCACTTTCCGCACGGGATGGCGCCGCATCTACTCGGTTACCGTCTCGCGGCCGTGAACCTGAGCGATCTTGCCGCGATGGGCGCCGAGCCGCGCTGGGCGACGCTCGCGCTCACGCTTCCAGCGGCGGACGAGCTCTGGCTCGACGGCTTCAGCCGCGGGCTGTTCGAGCTCGCCAACCGTTTTGGCGTGGCACTCGTCGGCGGCGACCTAACGCGCGGCCCGCTCACGGTCACGCTGCAGCTCATGGGGCGCGTCGAGCGTGCGTCGATGCTCACGCGCGGCGGCGGCAATCTCGGCGACGATGTTTACGTCACCGGCACGCTCGGCGACAGCGCCGCGGGAATCGCGCTGATCCTGGAACAGGAGCACGTCGTCGACGGCTCGGCCGCGGCGGCGCTCAAGGAACGTTTCTACAGACCGATGCCGCGCGTCGCCGAAGGGCGCGCGCTCGGACCTCTGGCGAGCGCCGCGATCGACGTGTCAGATGGGTTGCTCGCCGACCTCGGTCACCTCTGCGAGGCCAGCGGCTGCGGCGCTGTGATCGACGTCGAGCGTCTGCCGTTGTCGGCCGAGCTCTTGTCGTTGTTCCCGCCGCAGGCGGCGCTCGCCCATGCGCTCGCCGGGGGCGACGACTACGAGCTCTGCTTCACTGCCGCGCCGTCGCGGGCGCAGGAGATCGAGGCGGCATTCGAGGCGCTCGGCACGACCGTGCAGCGCATCGGCCAGCTCGTCGCCGGGCAAGAAGTCGTCTGCCGGCGCGACGGCGAGCCCTACGCGCCGCCCGCGCGAGGGTATCGCCATTTCTGAGCGCGACGGCATGCGGCTCCGTTTCGGAGCGCTGCGCAATCCGATTCACTTCGTGGCGCTGGGCTTCGGGTCGGGGTTGGCCCCGTACGCGCCCGGCACGGCAGGCAGCCTTCTCGCGCTGCTACCGGCCTGGGCGCTGTTCGGGCTGTCGATGCCCTGGCGCTTCGGTGTCGTCGTCGCGGTGATCGGGCTCGGCGTTTGGGTCTGCGGCGCGAGCGCGCGACGGCTCGGTGTCCACGATCACGGCGGCATCGTCTTCGACGAGATCGCAGGGGTTCTCGCAACGGCGCTTGCGGCGCCCTCGGCAAGCCCGTTGTGGCTCGCACTAGTGTTTGTTTTGTTTAGGATTTTCGATATCTGGAAGCCCTGGCCGATCCGCCAACTGGATCACAGCGTCGGCGGCGGTGTCGGGATTATGCTTGATGACCTAATGGCTGCGGTGTACGCCGCGGCGTGTCTCACCACGATCCGGGTCCTGCTGCCGACGACGTAAATCATGGTTCAGGCCACTGCCCCAGCCGCCGCGGGAAAGAAGCGCGGCGCCCGCGACGTGCCGGATCGAATCGGCAAGTACGTGATCATCAACGAAGTCGGGCAGGGCAGCACGGGTCGCGTGTTCTTGTCGCACGATCCGTACTACGGCCGCGACGTCGCGATCAAGCTCTACAACATCGAGAACGAGGAAGACGAGCAAAAGGCGCGCGTCACTCGCAAGATGTTCTTCAACGAGGCGCAGATGATGGGGCGCCTCCAACACCCGAACATCCTGCCGATCTACGACGCGGGCGAGGAGAACGGCAGCTACTACGTGGTCACCGAGCACGTGCACGGCGCGCGCACGCTCGCCGCGTATTGCCGGCCGGACAACCTGCTGCGCATCGACGATGTCGTCGAGATCGTCTTCAAGTGCGCGAAGGGATTGCACTACGCGCACGGCCGCGGCGTGATTCATCGCGACGTAAAGCCGAGCAACATCATGCTCACGCTCGACAACGACGTCCGCGTCATCGATTTCGGGATCGCCATCATCAAGGACTCCGACGTCTCGCGGATCGAGGGCATCGCGGGCAGCCCGAGCTACATGTCGCCGGAGCAGGTGCAGTCGGCGGAGATCACTCCGCGCTCCGACATCTACTCGCTCGGGGCCGTGATGTACGAGCTGCTCACGGGCTACCGGCCGTTCCGTGCGAATAGCCTCTCCAAGCTGCTGCACCAAATCGTTTACGCGTCGCCGCAGCCCATCCACTCGCTGCGCGACGGTATCCCCGAGGAGCTCGAAGTGGTCGTGATGACCGCGCTTCGCAAGGAGACCGACAAGCGATTTGCGAACGGCGTCGAGCTCGCGGGCGCGCTCACGCGGTTCTATCAGACGCTGCGGACCAAGGATGACCGGGTCGACAAGCAGGAGCGGTTCGACCAGCTGCGCAAGCTGCGCTTCTTCCACGACTTCTCGCACGCGGAGATCTGGGAAGTGCTGCGCGCGAGTGAGTGGTGCTCGTACAACCAGGGCGACGAGATCATCCGCGAGGGCGAGCTCGACGACCGGTTCTACATCATCGTGAATGGCGCCGTGAGCGTGCAGTCGGGTCGCCGCCAGATCGGCGTGCTGTCCGACGGCGACTGTTTCGGCGAGACGAGCTACGTGCGGGGGGCGCGTCGTACGGCGACCATCAGTGCGACGACTCCGGTCACACTGGTACGCGTGAGCTCGACGCTGCTCGAGCAATCGTCGTCCTCGTGCCAGCTACGCTTCAACAAGGTGTTCTTGCGCTCGCTCATCGAGCGCCTCCAAGGCGTCGCCGCCAACGCCCAATCCTGAGTCGCGGGTCAAGTCTGAGAAGGGTCTGACCCCCTTGGGGTCTGACCCTAATTCGCGCGAGAAATTAGGGTCAGACCCCTTCGGGGTCAGACCCTGCAGACCCAGGCTCGAACGGCTGCGACTCCGCCGCCTCGGTCTTCTTCAGGAGGATCTCGACCTTCTGCTCCGCTTCCTGCAGCGCGGCTTGGCACTGCCGCGTGAGCCGCACGCCGCGCTCGAACTCCTTGAGCGCCTGCTCGAGCGGCAGATCGCCGCCTTCGAGCCGCGCGACCAACGCCTCGAGCTCCTCGAGCGACTTCTCGAGGCCGACGAGTCCTTTGTTTTCGGTCGCGCTCATTCGGGTCAGGACCCTCTCGCGGAAAGGCCGCACGGTACTTGAGCGTCGGCATGACGGTCAAACGCCGCGATTGACAGAGTTCGCGGCCGGGGGTTAGCTTTACTCCGTCGTTAGACCAAGTCTAAGAATCGGCGCGGACCAACGCAGATGCCGGTTGCGGGCGGAGTTTTTGTCTCATCTCGGAGGACGTCATGAAGCTCAAGGGCAGCAAAACCGAACAAAACTTGAAGGACGCCTTTGCCGGCGAGTCCCAGGCGAATCGCCGTTACCTCTACTTTGCCGCAAAGGCGGACGTTGAGGGGTACAACGACGTCGCCGCGGTGTTCCGTTCGACGGCCGAGGGCGAAACCGGGCACGCGCACGGGCATCTCGAATATCTCGAGGCTGTGGGCGATCCCGCGACGGGTCTGCCGATCGGCCCCACGGGCAACAACTTGAAGGCCGCGATCGCCGGCGAGACGCACGAGTACACCGACATGTACCCGGGCATGGCCAAGTCCGCGCGCGGCGAAGGTTTCGAGGAGATTGCCGACTGGTTCGAGACGCTGGCGAAGGCCGAGCGCTCGCACGCCAATCGTTTCCAGAAGGCACTCGATACCCTCGAGTAACGGCTCGATTACGAGCGCTCTCATCCATTGCGACCCGCCGCCCGGACCGTGAGGTCCGGGCGGGCGGCGCGGCCGCTATCGAGATGACCGAACATAAAGGCCCGCGTCGCGAAGGCAGCCTCGAAGCGCCGACGCGCCACGCTATCGATTGGCGCTCGCCGGAGTTCTCCGACGCCGGGGCGCTCGACGCCGAGCTCACGCGCGTCTTCGACATCTGTCACGGTTGCCGCCGCTGCTTCAACCTCTGCAACTCGTTCCCCACGCTATTCGATGCCGTCGACGCGACGGCGAGCGGCGAGGTTCAGGAAGTCCCGCGCACCGCGTACTGGGACGTGGTCGAGCACTGTTACCTCTGCGACATGTGCTACATGACCAAGTGCCCGTACGTGCCGCCGCACGAGTGGAACGTCGACTTCCCGCACCTGATGCTGCGCGCGAAGGTCAAGGCGTTTAAGGACGGCAAAGCCAAGCCGCGCGACAAGATCCTCACGTCGACCGACCTCGTGGGAAGCCTGGCGGGCATCCCCGTGGTCGCCGAGGCGGTCAACGCGTTCAACTCCTCGAAGCTCGGCCGCCGGATTCTCGAGAGCACGCTGGGCGTGCACCGCGACGCCCCGCTGCCCACGTACCACTCCCGCAGCGCGCGCAAACGGCTCGCTGACCGCGTGGGCAAGGCGGCGGAGCCGAGCCCGGCCGGCGCGACGCACGGCCGCGTGGTCGTGTTCGCGACCTGCTACGGCAACCGCAACACGCCGGGCCTCGTGGAGGATCTCGTCGCGGTGCTCGAGCACAACGGCGTCGGCACTGCGCTGGCCGCGCGCGAGCGCTGCTGCGGCATGCCCAAGCTCGAGCTCGGCGACCTCGAGTCCATCGCGAAGCTCATGGAGGTGAACATCCCCGAGCTCGACGCCTACGCGCGCGACGGCTGGGACCTGACCGCGGTGATCCCGTCCTGCGTGCTGATGTTCAAGCAGGAGCTGCCGCTGCTCTATCCGGACGACGAGCGCGTGAAGCGCGTCGCCGAGGCGTTCTTCGACCCGTTCGAGTACCTCATGATCCGCCATCGCGACGGCAAGCTGCGCACCGACTTCAAGGCCACGCTCGGGGCGATCAGCTACCAGGTGCCCTGCCACCAGCGCGTGCAGAACATCGGGCTGAAGACTCGCGACGTGCTCGAGCTCGTGCCCGACACGAAGGTCGCGCCGATCGAGCGCTGCTCGGGCCACGACGGCAGCTACGCCGTGAAGAAGGAGCACTTCGCCGTCGCGCGCAAGATCGCGCGGCCGGTCGCGCGTCAGGTCGACGGCGCCGAGGCGCAGCACTTCACGAGCGACTGCCCGATGGCGGCGACGCAGATCGCGTCGGTGGCCGAGAACGCGACTCCGACGCACCCGATCCAGCTGCTGCGGCAAGCCTATGGGATCTGAGCCCAAGCACGGGCCGGCGCCACGGAGATGCGCGCTATGAACAAGCTCACGGTCGGCGACTTGATGTCGCTCGAGCAGTATCACAAGCGGCGCGCGGACTTCCGCGCCGAGGTGCTCGCGCACAAGCGCTGCCGCCAGGTGGCTATTGGTCCGAACGTCACCCTCTACTTCGAGGACCGGCTCACGATGCAGTATCAGATCCAGGAGATGCTGCGGGCGGAGCGGATCTTCGAGTCGGAGGCGATCGCGGAGGAGCTCGAGACCTACAACCCGCTGATCCCGGACGGCCGCAACTTGAAGGCCACGATGATGCTCGAGTATCCGGATGCGACGGAGCGGGGAGTCGCGCTCCGGCGGCTCGCGGGCATCGAGCACGCCGTCTATTTCGAGATGGGGCCGATCGGGCGCGTCGCCGCGCGCGCGGACGAGGATCTGCCGCGCAGCAATGACGACAAGACCTCGGCCGTCCACTTCCTGAGATTCGAGCTCGATGACGCGATGTGCGCGGCGCTGAAGGCGGGCGCGCCGCTCGCGTTCGGCGTCGACCATCCGCAGTATGCGCACGAGGCAGCCGTCTCGGGCGCGGTGCGCGAAGCGCTCGCCGCGGATCTCGATTAGTCGCTCCGTCGCCAAGTATCGACACTCGCGTTCGCGCGCGAACGCGCTACAATCCGGCCGAGCTTCGCGGGGAGCTCGAGCAATGCGGCCGCTCGAGCGCGAAGGCAACAATGAGCACTGATTATCGCGCAGCCGACATCGAGGTCCTGAGCGGCCTCGAGCCCGTGCGTCGTCGTCCCGGTATGTATACCGACACGACGCGCCCGAACCACCTCGCGCACGAGGTGGTCGACAACAGCGTGGACGAGGCGATCGCGGGTCACGCGAAGAAGATCGACGTCGTGCTGTTCGCCGACGGCTCGCTGCAAGTGGCCGACGACGGCCGCGGCATGCCCGTCGACATCCACCCCGAGGAGAAGATCACCGGCGTCGAGCTGATCCTCACGCGGCTGCACGCGGGCGGCAAGTTCTCGGACAAGAACTACCAGTTCTCGGGCGGCCTGCACGGCGTCGGCGTGTCGGTGGTGAACGCGCTGTCGAAGAACCTCGAGGTCTGGATCCGGCGCGACGGCAAGGAATACAACATGAGCTTCGTCGACGGCGAGCGCCGCGGCAAGCTCGACGTCGTCGGCAAGGTCGGCAAGAACAACACCGGCACCACCGTCCGCTTCTGGCCGAACCCGAAGTACTTCGACAGCCCGCAGTTCTCGCTGTCGCGGCTCAAGCACGTGCTGCGCGCGAAAGCGGTGCTCTGCCCCGGCCTCGAGGTCACGCTCGAGGTGGAGAAGCCGAAGGAGAGCGAGCGCTGGGTTTACACCGGCGGGCTCGAGCAATACCTCAAGGAATCGATCGGCGCGGGCGACTTTCTGCCGGAGGAGCCGTTCGCTGGGCGGATCGAAGGCAAGAAGGAGGCGGTCGACTGGGCCGTGATCTGGCGCCGCGACTCGGTCGAGGCGGTGCTCGAGAGCTACGTGAACTTGATCCCAACGCCCCAAGGCGGCACCCATGTCAACGGCTTGCGCTCTGGCCTCGCCGACGCGCTGCGCGAGTTCTGCGAGTTCCGCAGTCTGCTGCCGCGCGGCTTGAAGCTCGCGCCGGAAGACGTCTGGGAAGGCGTGAGCTTCGTGCTGTCGGTGAAGATTCACGAGCCGCAGTTCTCGGGGCAGACCAAGGAGCGGCTCTCGTCGCGCGAGTGCGCGAGCTTCGTGCACGGTATCCTCAAGGACCACTTCGCGCTGTGGCTCAACCAGCATCCCGAGACCGGCGATCAGATCGCGGCGTTCGCGATCGAGAATGCGCAGCGGCGGCTCAAGACCGCGAAGCAGATCGTGCGCAAGCGCGTGGTCGCCGGTCCCGCGTTGCCCGGCAAGCTCGCCGACTGCACGAGCCAGGAGCCGTCGATCGCCGAGCTGTTCCTGGTCGAGGGCGACTCGGCCGGCGGCTCGGCGAAGCAGGCGCGCGACCGCGAGACGCAGGCGGTGATGCCGCTGCGCGGCAAGATCCTGAACACCTGGGAAGTGGACCCGGCCGAGCTGCTCGCTTCGCAAGAGGTGCACAACATCGCCATCGCGCTCGGCGTGGACCCGGGCTCGTCGGACCTGGAGGGCCTCCGCTACCACAAGGTTTGCATCCTCGCGGACGCGGACTCGGACGGCCAACACATCGCGACCCTGCTCTGCGCGCTGTTCTTGAAGCACTTCCGGCCGCTCGTCGAGGCGGGCCACGTGTGCGTCGCGATGCCGCCGCTGTTCCGGATCGATGTGGGCAAGGAGGTCCACTACGCGCTCGACGAGGCCGAGCGCACGCTGATCCTCGACCGCATCGAGGCGGAGCGGAAGACGGGCAAGGTCACGGTCACGCGCTTCAAGGGCCTGGGCGAGATGAACCCGTCGCAGCTCCGCGAGACCACGATGGCGAAGGAGACGCGCCGGCTCGTGCAGCTCACGATCGACGGCAAGACCGCCGACGACGCCGTCGACATGCTCGACAAGCTGCTCGCCAAGAAGCGCGCCTCCGACCGTCGCGACTGGCTGCAAGAGAAAGGCAACCTAGCCGACGTGTGAGGTGACCGAGCGGGATAGCGGTGATCGGGCCTCAGGAGGGAAATTCGAATGCGGACTAGACTGGGGAGCCGATCAGTCTGGACGTACACTCTGGCCCGATCCGGCAAACAGTGCGGTAGCCCTTCGCTTACTGTTCTTTCAGCGGGGCACGCGGAGAGCTAACGGTGCCAACTCCTAGCGAATACAAAAAGCGTTACGAGAATATCGACGTGCCATTGGCGGATGGCAGGACTGTTCCTGTCACGATAAACAAGTACCGCCTGGCGGGTGCAAAAGTGCAGCTCAGAGCGCGTGTAAATGCCGGGGCGCGAACCGATTTCCTGCAGGCGCTGGCCAAGCACGGCATTGACACTCCCCTGCGCATCGATACACCTAACGGGATTGCGCGTGTGGATCCGCGAGTGACCCAGCACGAAGACGCACTGAAAAAGCGTCAGCGGGACCTGCTGCTTACGGGCTCGTTGTCGACGGGTGTGTCCGATCTGCACCTGAGTGGCTTGGGAGGCTACCGCGACGTGCGGCCTCTGGGCGTGCGCCGCTTGGAGTTCGAGTTAGGCTCCCGAATGAATACGCATGTCACGGACTGGAGCTTGCTGGCGCGGTACGCGTTTGCGGGAAAAGGCTCACCGGAAGCTTGCCAGGTAGTGCTTCAACTAGCGAACGCCTGGGGTCTCGCGACCAATGTTCAGGCCTATGCGGACTCCGCCCTGGGGCTCGACTGCAATGGCTTTGTAGGAAACTACCTATGGCACGCCAAGAACGGGAATCCCTGGACAAATCTCGGCCTCGGCAATCACGACCTTGGGCCGGATTCTCCGATCCGCAGCGGCTTTCATGATCACTACCAGCGTCATTTGCTGGACCGTTGGGAATCGCTCGATACCAAAAAGATGTACGTCATGATGGAGGTTGGCAAAGACGGTATGGTCATCAACGGCGGCGACCCCAGCGCCTCCTCCCCCGGCCATATCGTGATCACGGAGCCCAATGGGCGCGCCGACCGTCCGGACAAAGATCCGAAAAAATCTTCGTTCGCGGTGAAGGTAGTTGAGGCCACCGGAGGGCATACACCGGAAGGCCTATGGGAGAGTTGGTACACGTGTACGGGCAGCAACAGCAGAACGAAGATATTTTCCGTTTTTCGGGAATCCATGGACGCCGGCCACCAAAAGATGGAAGTCAAAATTGCCGCCGTGAGTTGAGCGAGCAAGCCTCTTCAAATCGCCGCACCGCCGACGATGAGGTCGGGAAGGGAGTCGGATGTGCGTGACGCGCTGCAGCAGGTGCTCGACACTCTCGCGCCAGGCAGGTTGCGAGGCGTCAATTTCGTGAGGTTCAAATGAAGGACCAGGAGCTCAACTTCGACGGCATCGAGCGCGTGCCGCTCGCCGTGTTCACCGAGAAGGCGTACCTCGACTACTCGATGTACGTGATCTTGGATCGCGCGCTGCCGCACCTCGGCGACGGGCTCAAGCCCGTGCAGCGCCGCATCATCTACGCGATGAGCGACTTGGGTCTCTCCGCCGTGTCGAAGCCGAAGAAGTCCGCGCGCACCGTCGGCGACGTGATCGGCAAGTTCCATCCACACGGCGACAGTGCGTGCTACGAAGCCATGGTCCACATGGCGCAGCCGTTCAGCTATCGCTATCCGATCGTCGACGGCCAGGGCAACTGGGGCTCGCAGGACGACCCGAAGTCGTTCGCCGCGATGCGCTACACGGAGGCCAAGCTCACGCGCTACGCGCAGGTGCTGCTCGACGAGCTCGAGCAGGGCACGGTGGACTGGCAGCTCAACTTCGACGGCACGCTCTCCGAGCCCACACTGCTGCCCGCGCAGCTGCCGAACCTGCTCCTCAACGGCACGAGCGGCATCGCCGTCGGCATGTCCACCGACGTGCCGCCGCACAATCTGCGCGAGGTCGCCGCCGCGCTACTCCGGCTGCTCGACGAGCCCGACGTCACGCTCGCGCAGCTCATGAAGCACATCAAGGGTCCGGATTTCCCGACCGGCGGCGAGCTCGTGTCGAGCCGCGACGAGCTCGTGCAGATCTACAAGACCGGCGGCGGCACGCTCAAGCTGCGCGCGCGCTACACGATCGAGGACGGCGAGATCGTCATCAACGAGCTGCCGTTCCAGACGTCGGGCGCCAAGGTGCTCGAGCAGATCGCGGCGCAGATGACCGCGAAGAAGCTGCCGCTGATGGAGGACCTGCGTGACGAGTCGGACCACGAGAACCCCACGCGGCTCGTGCTCGTCGCGAAGAGCAAGGTGGACCTCGACGCGCTGATGAATCACCTCTTCGCGACCACCGACCTCGAGCGCACGATCCGCGTGAACGTCAACGTGATCGGCCTCGACGGCCGGCCGGCGGTGTTCGGGCTCAAGCCGCTGCTCGAGCAGTGGCTCGAGTTCCGCACGAAGACCGTCAAACGGCGGCTCCAGCACCGGCTCGAGCGCGTCACGCAGCGGCTGCACATCCTGGACGGCTTGCTGATCGCGTACCTCAACATCGACGCGGTCATCAAGATCATCCGCACCGAGGACGAGCCGAAGCCGGTCCTCATGAAGCGCTTCAAGCTGTCCGACACGCAAGCCGAGGCGATCCTCGAGCTCAAGCTGCGGCACCTGGCCAAGCTCGAGGAGATGAAGATCCGTACCGAGCAGAAGGGGCTCGCCGAGGAGCAGGCCGATCTCGAGGCCACGCTCAAGTCGAAGGCGAAGCTCGTGAAGCTCATCAAGACCGAGATCGAGGCGCTCGCCGAGAAGCACGGCGACGCGCGCCGCACCGGCATCGTCGAGCGCGAGGCGGCCCAAGCGATCGCGGAGTCGGAGCTCGTGGCCGACGAGCCGGTGACGGTCGTGCTGTCCGAGCGCGGCTGGGCGCGCGCGGCCAAGGGCCACGAGATCGACGTGGCCGGGCTCTCGTACAAGGCCGGCGACCAGTTCCTCGCGGCCGCGCGCGGCCGCAGCACCCAGCTCGCGGTGTTCATCGACAGCACGGGACGGGTCTACAGCGTCGGCGCGCACACGCTGCCCTCGGCGCGCGGCCAGGGTGAGCCGCTGTCGGGCTACTTCAATCCGCCCGACGGCTCGAGCTTCCGCGCGGTGCTGGTCGGCGCGCCCGAAGACAAGTGGGTCGTCGCGTCGTCGGCGGGCTACGGCTTCGTCGTCAAGCTCGAGGAGCTCCACTCGAACAAGAAGGCCGGCAAGACGGCGCTGCGTGTGCCCGAAGGCGGCACGGTGGTTCCCGCGTCGCCGGTCGGGGCCAACGGCAAGAAGCTCGCGGCGGTGTCGAGCGACGGGCGACTCCTGGTGTTCCCGGTCGCCGAGCTGCCGGAGCTGCCGCGCGGCAAGGGCAACAAGATCCTCGCGGTGCCGAAGAAGGACGGGATCGTGCTCAGCGCGGTCTGCGTGCTCGCGCCCGACCAGAGCCTGCGGCTCGATTCGGGCGAACGGCACATGACGATCAAGCCCGCCGACCTCGACCACTACGGGGGCGCGCGTGGCCACCGCGGCATGGCGCTACCGCGAGGCTGGCGCACGATCGACCGGCTCGCCGCCGAATAGACGGCGGTCTTTCGCAAACTTGAGACTCGCGGGCGGAGAGATCGGCCGCCCGCGCTGCCTATACCCCTAGACCTTCGCATCGAACGTCTAGGGAGCACGTGGAAAATCCGAATACTAAGGTCCTGCCGCCTGCCGCGGTCCCCGTGGCGCGTTCCCGTGCGGGCCGCTGGTGGCTCGGCGGCGCCGCGCTCGCGGTGGCGCTGACGGCGTTCGCGTACGTTACCCACGAGCAGGGCCGCCCGGTGCCGCCCGCCGTGCGGCAGGCTGCCGCCGCGCCCGTCCGGGTGGCGACCGCCGCCCGCCGCGACGTCGCCGTCGTCGAGCGCACGATCGGCACCGTGCTCGCGAACACCACGGTGCAGATCACCGCGCGGGTCGCGGGCGTGATCGACGCCGCCGATTTCCGCGAAGGGCAGCTCGTGAAGGCCGGCGATCTCCTGTTCCAGATCGACCCGCGGCCGTACCAGGCCGCGCTCGCGCAGGCGCGCGCCGACCTCGCGAAGGACCAGGCGCAGCTTACCAACGCCGTCAGCAACGAGAAGCGCACCCGGTCGGTCTTCGACGAGCACCTGACGTCCGCCGAGCAGCTCGACGCGGCCGTCGCGGCGACCGGCAGCGCAAAGGCCGCCGTCCAAGCCGACCAGGCCTCGGTCGATCTCGCGCAGCTGAACCTGGACTACACGCGCATCCGCTCGCCGGTCGAAGGCAAGACCGGCGCCATCCTCGTGCAGCCCGGTAATCTCGTCACGGCGAACAGCACGGCGCCGCTCGTGACGATCACCCAGATCCGGCCGATCAAGGTGTCGTTCGCGCTGCCGCAGTCCGATCTGCCGCGGATCCAGGCGCGCGCGGGCTCGGGCGGCCTGGTCGCCACGGTCGAGCCGCGCGGCGCCGGCAGCGACGGCCCCGCCGGCAACGTCGCCACCGTCGATTTCGTGAGCAACCGCGTGGACGACGAGACCGGCACGATCGAGCTCCGCGCGACCTTCGCGAACGCGGACGAGTCGCTCGTGCCCGGCCAGCTGCTCGACGTCGCGGTCGGGCTCGACCGCCTGCCGCTCGCCACGGTGGTGCCGCGCGCGGCCGTGAACGACGGGCCCGACGGGCAGTTTGCGTACGTGGTCACGGCCGACCGGCGCGCGGAGCAGCGCAGCGTCCGCGTGCTGTTCGACGACGGCACCGATGCCGCGATCGACGGCGACGTGCGGCCCGGCGAGATCGTGATCGTCGAGGGCCAGCTGCGGGTCGTGCCGGGCGCGGCCGTCTCGTACGACGAGGCACGGCCCACGCAGAGCGCGACGTCCGGCGCCGGCGCGGCGGCGGGGAACGACCGCGGCGCCTGAGGACCAACGATGAACGTCTCGCGCCGCTTCATCGATTACCCCGTGATGACCACGCTCGTCATGGCGGCGGCCGTGATCTTCGGCGCCGTCGGCTATTTCACGCTGCCGGTGAACGAGCTGCCGAACGTGGACTTCCCGACGATCGGCGTGTCGGCGAGCCTGCCCGGCGCCGATCCCGAGACGATGGCTTCGGCCGTCGCGGCGCCGCTCGAGAACGTGTTCTCGACGGTGCCCGGCATCGACTCGATGACGTCGTCGAGCGGGCAGGGCTTCACCAACATCACGCTGCAGTTCCGGCTCGACCGCAACATCGACGCGGCGGCGCAGGACGTGCAGGCGGCGATCTCCTCGGCGCAGCGCCAGCTGCCGCGCTCGATGCCGAGCCCGCCGACGTTCCGCAAGCAGAATCCGGCCGACTCGCCGATCCTGTTCCTCGCGTTGTCGTCGAAGACTCTGCCGATGACGACGGTGGACCGCTACGCCGAAACACTGCTCGCGCGCCAGTTGTCGACGCTGGAGGGCGTGGCGCAAGTGCAGGTGGCCGGCGCCGCGCACTACGCCGTGCGAATCCAAGCGGACCCGGCCGCGCTCGCCGCGCGCGGCATCGGCATCGACCAGCTCGCGGCCGCCATCCAGGAGTCGAACACGAATCAGGCCACGGGCGCGCTCAACGGGCTCGACGCGAAGATCATCCACACGGAGGGGCAGCTGCACGACGCGGCCGCGTTCCGCCGCCAGATCGTGGCGTACCGCGACGGCGCGCCCGTGCGTCTCGAGGACGTGGCGCGCGTCGTCGACAGCATCGACAGCGTGCGCGAGGGCAACTGGTACCGCGGCGAGCCCGCGATCACGGTCGCGATCAGCCGGCAGCCCGGCGCGAACACGATCGACGTCATCGACGAGATCAAGAACGTGCTGCCGCAGTTCGAGGCGTCGCTGCCGGCCGGCGTGGATCTCTCCGTCCGCTTCGACCGCAGCCAGTCGATTCGAGCGTCGATCGACGACGTGGAGCAGGCGCTCTTGATCGCCGGGGTGCTCGTCGTCGGCGTGATATTTCTGTTCCTACGGCGCGCGTCGGCGACGATCATCCCGTCGCTCGCGTTGCCGATCGCGGTGGTCGGCACGTTCGCCGGCATGGCCGCCTTCGGCTACAGCCTGGACAACCTGTCGTTGATGGCGCTCACGTTGTCGGTCGGCTTCGTGGTGGACGACGCGATCGTGATGCTCGAGAACATCGTTCGGCACATGGAGCTCGGCGAGAAGCCCTATGAGGCCGCGGTGCTGGGCTCGAAGGAGATCGGCTTCACGATCCTGTCGATGACCGTGTCGCTCGCCGCGGTCTTCATCCCGATCGTGTTCATGAGCGGCATCGTCGGGCGGCTGCTGCACGAGTTCGCCGTGACGATCGTGATCGCCGTGCTGGTGTCGGGCGTTGTGTCGGTGACGCTCACGCCCATGCTCGGTGCGCGTTTCCTGCGCGACGAACGCCACCGCAAGCCGGGCCGCTTCGAGCGGGCGAGCGAGAGTGCGTTCGTCTGGCTCCAGCGGGGCTACGAACTGAGCCTCCAGTGGAGTCTCCGCCACAAGCCGACCATTGCGTGGGTCTTCGTTGCGAGCGTCGTCGCGACAGTGGGGCTGTTCCTCGTGAGCCCTCAGGACTTTCTCCCGAGCGACGACACCGGCATCCTGCAGATCTCGGTGCAGGCGGCGAACGGCACCTCGTACGAGCACATGGTGGAGTACGGCCAGCAAGTGGCCGACGTCGTCAACAAGGATCCGAACGCGCTCGGCGCGATGCTGCAAGTGAGCTCGAGCGGCGCCGGCTCGAGCGCCGCGAGCGTCCGCGCGATGTTGAAGCCGCTCCACGAGCGACCGTTAACGGCCGAAGAGGTCGCGCGCGAGCTGCGCCGCAAGCTCGGCAACATGACGGGCGTGAACGTGTTCGTCACCAATCCGCCCGCGCTGCGCATCGGCGGCCGGAGCGCGCGGTCGAGCTATCAGTACACGTTGCAGGGCATCGATCTCGACGAGCTGCAGCGCGTCTCGGTGCAGCTCGAAGACAAGCTGCAGACGACGCCGGGGTTCGTCGGCGTCAACAGCGATTTCGACCGCGCCGCGCCTTCGGTCGAGGTCGAGATCGACCGCGAGCGCGCGGCCGCGCTCGGCGTCGCGCCGCAGCTCATCGAGGCGGCGATGGGTTACGCGTTCGGCGGTCAGCAGGTCTCGCAGATCTACGCGTCGAACGATCAGTATCAGGTGATCCTCGAGCTGCTGCCCGAGTTGCAGCGCAACCAGGATTCGCTGAAGACCCTGTATCTCACGTCGACCTCGGGCAAGCTCGTGCCGCTCGCCACCGTGATCAATGCGAGGAGCGGCACGATTCCGCAGAGCGTCAATCATTCGGGCTCGCTGCCGGCGATCACGATCTCGTTCGACCTCGCCGAAGGCTACGCGCTCTCCGACGCCGTCCGCGGCATCGAGCAGGCGAGCCGTGAGGTCGTCGTGCCGGCGACGATTACCGGCACCTTTCAAGGCACCGCGGGTGCGTTCCAGGAGACGACGGCGAATATGGGCGTGTTGCTCGCGATCGCGATCGTGGTGGTCTACATCGTGCTCGGGATCCTGTACGAGAGCTTCATCCACCCGCTCACGATCTTGTCCGGGCTGCCGTCGGCGGCGCTCGGCGCCCTGATCACGCTCAAGCTCGCCGGGATGCCGGTCACGCTCTACGCGTTCGTCGGCATGGTGATGCTGATCGGGATCGTCAAGAAGAACGCGATCATGATGGTCGACTTCGCGCTGCAGAAGCTGCGCGCCGAGACCGTCAGCGCCGAGCGGGCGGTGTACGAGGCCGCGGTCGTCCGGTTCCGGCCGATCATGATGACGACGATGGCCGCGCTCGTGGGCACGCTGCCGATCGTGTTCGGCGCGGGCATGGGGGCCGACTCGCGGCGGCCGCTCGGAGTGTGCGTGGCCGGTGGGTTGCTGCTGTCGCAGCTATTGACGCTCTACATCACGCCCGTGATCTTCGTGTATCTCGACAGATTCGGCGCACGCTTCGCCGCGCGCCGCGAGCCGGAGCCGCTGCTCGCTCAGCGGGCTTCGGCGAGGATCACCTCGGGCTCGTGGACGTAGTGGCCCTGCATGTAGGCCGCGCCGAGCTGGAACAGGACCGCCATCGTGTTCGCGTCCTCGACGCGCTCGGCGATCGTCGGAATGCCGCGCTTGCTCGCGGTGCCGATGAACGTACGGACCCGCTCCTGGAGGCCTTGGTCGGTGGAGAGACTCTGCATCAGCGACCCGTCGATCTTCAGGAAGTGCATCGGCGTGCTCGCGAGCACACGCGCCGAGTCGCGGCCGATGCCGAAGTGCTCGATGGCGAACCGATGGCCGCGAGCGCCGAGCTTCTCCGCGAGCGTCTTCGTCTGTGAGAGGTATTGGGTCGCGTCTTCTTCGCTGATCTGGAAGCAGAGCTTGTCGGGCTCGACCGCGCTGCTGTCCACCGCCTTCGCGAGCCAGTCGAGCAGCGTCTTGTCGATCAGCGACTCGCTCGATAGCTTCACGAACACGCAGTCGACGACGGTGCTCGCGACGAACTGCAGCGTCGCGCCGATGACCCACCGGTCGATCGCGCGAAGCATCCGGTTGCGGGCGGCGGCGGGCATGAATTCGGTGGCCGCCAGCTCGTCGCCCTGCGCGTCGATCATGCGGATCACGGTGTCGAACATCGTCTTCTGTTCGCCGATCAAGTTCGCGATCGGCAGATGCGCGAGCCGGAAGCGATTCTCCATGAGCGCGGTCTTGATCTGCTGCACCTGGATCTCGTCGAAGCGCTGCACGCGCGTGCTTTCGTCGGACGTCTGCTCGAGGACGACGCAGTTGCCGCCGCGCTCGCGTCCGCTCTGATTGGAGCGCTTCGCTTCCACGATCAAGCTTTCCATGCGCTCGGTCGCCGGCCCAACCTCCGCTAGCCCGATCGTGCAGGTCACCGACAGCGTGTTGTGCGCGGCGGAAAAGATTCGTTCGGCAATCCGCGCGATCGCGTTCTGCGCCCATGCTTCGACGTCGCGGAGCGTGCCGCGCTCGACGAAGATCGTGAACACCTGGCCGCCGAAGCGGCCGCAGACGTCGGCGGGTTGGGTGAGCGCGCGCAGCTGCTCGGCGATCTGCACGAGCACGTCTTCGCTCGAGATCGGGCCGATCTGGTCCTCGATCTCGCGAAACTTGTCGGGCCGGAGGTAGGCGAGCGCCCGCACGCCTTTGCGCGGCCCGGCGTCGAGCCGGTCCGTGAGCACCTCCAAGAAGCGGCGCCGGTGGTAGAACCCCGTGGTCGCGTCCTTGTTGACCGCCTCGTCGACGAGCGCCTCGGGCTCGGCCAGCGGCGCGGCGGCCCGTCGCGGTACGCACAGCTTGATCGCCGGGTCGCCGTCGAACGCCGTGGCCGCGAGCGCGATCTCGAGGGGCAGCGGCGAGCCGTCCGCCGCCCGCGCCACGACCTTGAGGTGGTCGGACTTCCACTGACCCTTCGTGCACGCGACGACCGCGCCCTTGAGCGCCGCTTGGCTTCCTGCCTGGAAGCAGTCCATGAGCGGCCCCAGCGCGGACTCCGCCTGCCCGTGGCCGAAGAGCTCGGCCCACGCCTGGTTCGCGTCGACGATGATCCCTTCCTGCACGTGGGCGATCGCGTCGACGGATCCGGCCATGAAGGCCTTGAGCTGGTTCTTGTACTGGTTCGCGGAGAGCAGTGTCTCGTTGAGCGCGCGCTCGAGCCGGAACGCGCGCAGCTCGCGCTCTGCGACGCTCCGCAGGCGCTCGGTCTGGCCGAGCGACACGAGGTCTGCCGCGCCGGCGAGCAGCGCGTCGGCGATGTCGGTTTCCTCGGCCGCCTTGCTTATGACGACGAGCGGAATCGTCCGCGCGGCCTGCTGCTTGATCTTCGCGATATCGCGGATCGGCGCCGGCAGGCTGTCGGGGAAGAAGCAGAGGAGCTCGGGCTCGTGATCGTCGAGCGCGCCCGCGAGAGCGTCGACCTTGGCGACCCACAGACAGCGGACCGCGTGGCCGCCGTCCCTGAGCGAGCGGTTCACGAGCTCGACGTCGTCCTCGCGACCGCTAAGGACAATCAACGGTACCGCAGCCTGGGATCGGGCCATGCGGAGTCACTTCTCCTTGTGATGCCGTTCAGTCTAGCACTCGCGTGCTCGGCCAAGGGGACCCGAGTCACACTCGCGGCAGCGCGCGCTACGCAATGGGGGTTTTACTTAACTCCCCGGGTGCTTCTTTGACCAGCCGCGGCACCAAGTATCCGGGCAGCAGGGCGCGCAACGCGGCGAGCAGGCGCCGGCCGGCGGCGGCGTCCACGTCGAAGTGCGCCGCGCCCGCCACCGGGTCGAGCAGATGCAGGTAGTACGGCAACACCCCGCACTCGAACAGCCGCTCGCTCAACGCGGCGAGCGTCGCCGCGTCGTCGTTCACGCCCTTGAGCAGCACCGACTGGTTGAGCAATGCGCCGATCGCGCGCTTGAGCGTGAGCAGCGCCGCGGCGACATGCGCGTCGAGCTCGTTCGCGTGATTGCAATGAATGACGACGACCGTCGCGAGGCGGGTGCGCTCGAGCAGCCGCGTGAGGCCGGTATCGACGCGCTCGGGCACGACGACCGGGAAGCGCGTGTGGATGCGCAGCGTCTCGACCGGCGTGTCTTCGAGCTTGGCAACGAGCTCCTCGAGCCGGCGATTCGACAGCGACAGCGGGTCGCCGCCGCTCAAGATCGCCTCCCTGATCCCGGGCGCCTCGCGGAGCGCGGCGATCGCGGGTTCCCAGTCGCCGCGCGCGGCGAGCTGGTCTTGATAAGGGAACGAGCGCCTGAAGCAGTATCGGCAGTGCACCGGGCACGCGCCGCTCGCGATCAGCAGCGCGCGGCCTGGATACTTGCGGATCAGCCCGCCCGCGGCGAGGCCCTGCTCGCGCACCGGGTCCGCGCCGAAGCCCGGGACGAGCGCATCCTCCTCCAAGCGCGGCCAAACCTGGCGCAGCAGCGGGTCGTCGGGGTCGCGCTGGCGCATCCGTGCGACGAACCCGCGCGGTACGAGCAGCGGGAAGCCGGCGCCGCCGCGCCCGCCGAGTGCTTCCAACGGCAGCTCGAGCAGCGCGGCGAGCTCGGCCGGGTCGCGGACGGCGTCACGAACGGCCGCTTGCCAGCCCCACGACTCGTGGGCGGCTTCGAGCGAGACGGCGGCCTGGCCCGGGGTTGCCGGACCCGTGTGACCCTGACCCGTGTGACTGATGGTGGCTCCTTCGAGCTCGTGTCTTCGGCGGGTCTAAAGAGTATTATCCCGCGCTCGGTTTCAGGTAGACACGTTTTCCATGGCAGTTTACAGCACCAACGAGTTTCGCGGCGGGATGAAGATCCTGCTCGACGGCGATCCGTACGCGATCCTCGAGAACGAGTACGTGAAGCCCGGCAAGGGTCAGGCGTTCAACCGCGTGAGGATCCGGAATTTGAAGACCGGCCGCGTCGTCGAGCGCACGTTCAAGTCCGGTGACACGGCCGAAGCGGCCGACGTCATGGACCAGGACATGCAGTACTTGTACAACGACGGCGACTTTTTCTACTTCATGCAGCCGGACACCTTCGAGCAGCTCGCGGCCGGCAAGGCGGCCGTGGCCGATGCGCAGATGTGGCTCAAGGAGCAGATGACCTGCATCGTCACGCTTTGGGACGGTGTGCCGCTCTACGTGACCGCGCCGAATCACGTCGAGCTCAAGATCGTCGAGACCGACCCGGGCGTCCGCGGCGACACCGCCACCGGTGGTCAGAAGCCCGCGAAGCTCGAGAGCGGCGCCGTCGTGCGCGTGCCGCTCTTCATCAACGAAGGCGAAGTCATCCGCGTCGACACGCGGACCGGCGCCTACGTGTCGCGCGTCAAGCAGTAACCAGCGCGGGCGCGATTTGCGTCCTGCAATCGCGGCACTTCCGCCATCCCTGGCGGTCGAGCACGCGGCTCACGCGTCGCGCACGTGCGCGAAGCTCATCGCGGCGGCGACGGAATCGGCGCTCGCCGCGAGGGCGACGAGCCGATCCACTCCGATGGCCACGCCCGCGCAGGGTGGCAGACGCTCGAGCGCCGCGAGTAACTCCTCGTCGAGCGGCGGCGCGACGCGGCCCGCCCGCCTGCGAGCGTCGAGCTCGAGCTCGAAGCGGCGGCGCTGCTCCGCGGCATCGGTGAGCTCCGCGAAGCCGTTCGCGAGCTCGATGCCGCGCGCGAACACCTCGAACCGCGCCGCGACGGGCGGTGGGCCCGGCTTGAGCCGCGCGAGCGCCGCTTGGCTCGCCGGGTAGTCGTGGACGAATGTGAGCGCGCCGGGCGCGAATCCGGGCACGACGAGCGTGCTGAACGCGAGATCGAGCACCGCGTCGTGGCTGAGCCCCGCCGGGACGTCGACGCCCCGGTCGCGGATCGCCGCGACGAGGCTCGGTGTTGCGCTCGTCGGCGCGAGGCCGAGCTCGCGCACACACGCGTCGCCGTAAGTGATTCGCACGGCGCCGGGCGCGAGCGGGCGCCGTTCCCCGGCGGAGTCGGCCGCTAGCGCGTCGCGCAGCAGCAGCTCGACCTCGGTCATCAGCGCGACCTCGTCCCAGCCCACGCGATACCACTCGAGCAGCGTGAACTCGGGCTGATGCCAGCGGCCGAGCTCGTCGTCGCGGAACACGCGGGCGAGCTGATAGATGTCGCCGCTGCCGCTCGCGAGCAGGCGCTTCATCGCGTACTCGGGCGACGTGTGCAGATACAGCGGACGTTCGCCGAGGCTCCGCGCCTGCGCCGTGACGCTTTCCAAGGCGGGATCGGACACGCCCGCCGGCGACAGCGCCGGCGTCTCGACCTCGAGCACGCCGCGCGTCGCGAAGAACGCGCGGATGCGTGCGAGCACGTCCGCGCGCAGGCGCAGCGTCGCGGGCGTCGCCGCGAGCGAATAGCTCATCTGCGGGCGTCGCCGGTCGCCGGCGCGGTCGTGCGGCCCAGCGCGCGGCCCATGACCGCCGCGTCGCCCGGTGTCAGCGAGCCGTCCCAGCGCACGGCGTTCGGTCCGAACAGCACGACGACCGTCGATCCCAAGTTGAATCGGCCGAGCTCGGCGCCGCGCGCGAGCGGCCTCGGCGGCTCCTCGCGCCACTCGCGTCCCGCGCCGCTCGCGATCTCGCCGCGGCCGACGACGCTCACGCTCGACACGTTCAGAGCGCCCACGAGCACCACGACCATCGGCCCGGCGTGCGTATCGAGCCAGCAGATCGCGCGCTCGTTGCGGCAGAACAGGCGCTCGATCGCGGCAGCCGTCGCGCGGCTCACGCTGAAGCGCTCGCCCGGCACATAGCGCACGCGAGTTAGTGCGCCCGCGAGCGGAACGTGCACGCGGTGATAGTTGTGCGGTGCGAGATAGATGGTGAGGTAGCTGCCGCCCTGCAGCGCGCGGGCGGCGTCGCCGTCCTCGCCGAGCAAGTCCCCAAGCGAGTAGCTCATGCCCTTGGCTTGGAGCAGGCGATCCGCGTCGAGCGTCCCGAATTCGGTGACGACGCCGTCCGCGGGCGCGACCACGGTAGCCTCGTCACCGGCGATCGGCCGCGCGCCGGGCTTGAGCGCGCGCGTGAAGAACGCGTTGAAGCTCGCGTAGCGCGCGAGGTCGGCGAGCTCCGCGTCGGCGAGGTCGATGCCATAACCGCGCGCGAACCCTCGGATCAGCGGCGCCTTGATCCAGCCGCGTTCGGAGCGCGCAAGACGATAAACAATAGCCGAGAGCAGGTTCTTCGGTAGCAGGTGTTGCAGCAGCCGCACCCGGGCCGTCGAGGTCATCCCGGCGGCGTTCGCGGTATCGCGCGATAGCGCGCGCGAATCAACGGGTAGTCGGCGGTGAGCTTTGCGGCATCCTGGGGTCCGCGCGACAGCGCGATCCACTCGGCGCCCGGGCCGAGCACGTAGAGCGTCGGGTTGTGCACCACGGTATACGCGCCGCCGCCGTGGTCGTGCTTCTCGACGGTGACGCCGAGCGTCTTGAGCAGCGGCGCCAGGTCCGCGTCGGTTGCGGTCACGCCGATGAACGCGGCGTCGAAGTGGCTCAAGTACTCGGCGATGCGCTCGGGCGTGTCGCGGGCCGGGTCGACGCTCACGAACACGACCTTCGGCGTCGTTGCAGGCGCGCGTGCGGCGATCGCGGCACGCGCATCGGCGAGCACCTTGAGCGTCAACGGGCAAATGTCCGGGCAGTTCGTGAAGCCGAAGAACAGCCAAGTGAAATTGCCGCGCGCCGACGCGAGATGGAACGCGCGGCCGTTCTGGTCGACGAACGGCACGTCCGGCAGCTCGAGCGTGGCCGGCAGAATGGTGGCCACGCTCGGCGGCGCCATGCGATCCGCCGACGGGCGCCACAGGATCGCCGCCACGAGCACCACGAGCGCGACGACGAGTACTCTCAGCATTCCGGCTAACACGCGCCGAATTATCGCACAACGAGTATGATGCGCGCGCCATGGAGCGCGCGGATCTCGAGCGGCGATTGACCGCCGCCACGAGCTACGACGAGTGCGTTGCCGCGCTCGCGAAGTTCTTCGTGGCGCACGATGTCGTGTTCGGTCACGGCACCGACAACGCCGGCGACGAAGCGTTCTGGCTCCTCAAGCACCTGCAGAATTGGCGCGACGGCGCGTGGGACGAGAAGCCGGATCGCGGGCTGATCGCGGCGGCCGTCGAGATTGCGGGGCGCAGAGTTGCCGAGCGCAAGCCGCTCGCATATCTCTTGGGCGAGGCGTGGTTCGCGGGACTGCGTTTCAAGGTCGATCCGCGGGTGCTCGTGCCGCGCTCGCCGCTCGCCGAGGTCATCGAGCGCGGCTTCGCGCCGTGGTGCGAGCTCGACGACGGCGACCGCGTGCTCGACATCGGCACGGGCAGCGGCTGCCTCGCGATCGCTGCGGCGCGCTACTGTCCCGGCGTGAGCGTCGACGCGACGGACGTGTCGGCCGACGCGCTCGCCGTGGCGGCCGAGAACGTCGCGTTGCACGCCGTCGAGGCGCGCGTTCGGCTCCATCGGGCCGACCTGTTTCCGCCCGGGCGGCAGCGATATCGCGTTATCATGTCGAACCCGCCCTATGTGCCCGCCGCAGAGGTGCCGACGTTGCCGGCGGAATACCGGCACGAGCCCGCGATCGGGCTCGCGGGTGGGGCGAGCGGTTTCGAGCCCGCGGTGCGCGTGCTCCGCGGCGCGCCCGAACGGCTCACGCCCGACGGTGTGTTGCTCGTCGAGGTCGGCGCCGGGGCCGAGGCGTTCGCGGCCGCGCATCCGCGGCTGCCGATGATCTGGCTAGAGTTCGAGCGCGGCGGCGACGGTGTGTTCGCGGTCACGGCTGCCGAGCTCGAGACTTTCCTTCGCGGCGGCTAGGTAGGCATCATTCGCAGGCTATTCATTTATATAGGGCGGGTGCCGGGGGTTCGTGCCCGCCGGCCGGCTCAAGGTACTTAACATGGCAGGCGACACTTTCGGGCTGTTGTTCACGGTCACGACGTTCGGCGAAAGCCACGGCGCCGCCATGGGTTGCGTCGTCGACGGCTGCCCGCCGGGACTGAAGCTCGCCGAGGCCGACATCCAGAGAGACCTCGACCGCCGCCGGCCGGGACGCTCGCGGCACGTGACGCAGCGGCAGGAACCGGATCAGGTGCGGATCCTGTCGGGTGTGTTCGAAGGGCAAACCACGGGCACGGCCATTGGCTTGCTCGTCGAGAATGTCGACCAGCGCAGCGGCGACTATTCGAAGATCAAGGACAGCTTCAGACCGGGTCACGCCGACTACACGTATCAACAGAAGTACGGCATCCGCGACTACCGGGGCGGCGGCCGCGCGTCGGCGCGCGAGACGGTGATGCGCGTGGCGGCGGGTGCGATCGCGCGCAAGTACCTCGCGGAGCAGGCCGGCGTCTCGATTCGCGGCTACCTCGCGGAGATCGGCCCGTTCGAGCTTGCGGCCGTCGACCTCGAGCACGTCGACGACAATCCGTTCTTCTGCGCAGAGCCCGCGAAGATTCCGGAGCTCGGCGAGTACATGGACCAGCTTCGCGCGGCCGGCGATTCGATCGGCGCGCGCATCAACCTGATCGCGGCCGGCGTGCCCGTTGGCCTCGGCGAGCCCGTGTTCGACAAGCTCGAAGCCGACATCGCGCACGGTCTCATGAGCATCAACGCGGTGAAGGGTGTCGAGTTCGGCGACGGCTTCAAAGTTGTGCGCCAACGCGGCAGCGAGCATCGCGACGAGATCACTCCCGACGGCTTCAAGAAGAACTCCTCGGGCGGAACGCTCGGCGGCATCTCGAGCGGTCAGGACATCCTGGTGAGCATCGCGTTGAAACCGACGTCGAGCATCCAAGTGCCCGGCACGACGGTCGACATGCAGGGCAAGTCCACCGAGATCGTCACGACCGGCCGGCACGACCCGTGTGTGGGGCTGCGAGCGACGCCGATCGCCGAGGCGATGCTAGCGCTCACGTTGATGGACCACTACTTGCGGCATCGCGCCCAGAACGCCGACGTCCGTTCGGCCATGCCGGTGCTCGGGGCGAAACAGCGGCCCTGATGGGGCAGGTCGGTCGCTGCGCTGCGCCGCGGCAACGCTCGGACGCGGCGACCGTCCCCGGCAAGTGCGGCTCCGGCGCTCTCGACACTCGCTGGCGCCCCGACGACTTGGATATTATGGTAAGCGGTCGCCGACCGGGCTTCCCGGGGCGTGCTGCGGCCCCGAATGAAGTCGGGGGGATGTCGAAAACTCGAACAAAAATCACAGTCCGCGAGGGTTGGAAATTGTTAAATTCCGCTGCTGAATCGTCGGGTCGGCGCGTGAGCGTTTCACCTCGGCGGGCCGCCGCGCGTCGCACCGCGACGCGCGGGGATCGATCCGGAACGGTCGTCCGATAAACAGCCGCGGCGATTGCGGCGATCAACGGCGAAGACGCCCGAGATTTTGGTAAATCAGTGTTATGTAAGGTATCTTTCGGTCCGTCATCGAGGTTTTCGTGCTCACCGGGGCGACACCTTGGAAATACGGATTCGGACGACCGAGGTAGCTAGGGAGATTGCATGAGAGCACTGGCACGTTGGGGCGTGATGCCGCTACTGGCCGCTCCCCTCGGGGCATGGGGACTCGGGCTCGGCGACATCGAGTTGCAGTCCGCGCTCAATCAGCCGTTTCAGGCGCAGATCGTGCTCGTGTCCGCGAGCCCGGACGAGCTCGCGGGGCTCAAGGTCGCGCTCGCCGGTGACGACGCTTTCACTCGTTACGGCATCGAACGCCCCGGTTTCCTCTCCCAGCTGCAGTTTCGCGTAGCCACGGATCGCTCCGGTCGCCATGTCGTCCAGGTGAGCTCGCGCGAGTCGATCGCCGAGCCCTTCGTCACGTTGCTCGTCGAGGCCACGTGGCCGCGCGGCCGGTTGCTGCGCGAGTACACGGTGCTGCTCGATCCGCCGATTCTCTTGCCCGCTCCCGCGGCGCCGACCCCTGTGCAACCTGCGGAGACGCGTCGCGCAGAGCCCGCCGAGCCCGCGGCTCCCATCACCCGGCCCGCGCCGCCCCCCGCGACTCGGCCGCAGACTGCGCCCGCGCCCGTCCCGGCCCCCAGCGCGAGCCCGGCTCAGGTGCCGCTCACGACCTCGGTTTCGCCCCAAGGGACCTACGGGCCCGTGCAGCGCGCGGAAACGCTCTGGGCCATTGCGGAGCGCTTCCGTCCCGACGGCGCATCGATGAACCAGATGATGGTCGCGTTGTTCGAAGCGAATCCGCAGGCTTTCGGCGGCAACATGAACGTGTTGCGCGTCGGCGCCGTGCTGCGGATGCCGCAGACGGGCGACCTGCAGAATCTCAGCGTGACCGCCGCGAACGCCGAAGTGCAGCGGCAGACGGACCAGTGGCAGAATCGCTCGCCGCGGCTCGTGCTCGTTCCGCCAAGTGTCGTCACCCCGACGGCGCCGGTGCGCACGGCCGCGCCGGAGCCCGCGCGCACGTCTCCACCGGCTCGCGCGCCCGCGCCCGCGCCGACGCCGGAGCGCGCGCCTGCCGCGCAATCGCCCGCGGCGGTCGCGGACGGCGGCGCGCCTCCCGATCGACGGCCGCTCGAGCTTCAGGCCGAGGAACTGCGCAATCTGCAGTCCGCAGCCGCGGGCGAGCAGGCACCCGCTCCCGCGCCGGCCGCCGAGGCTTCTCCGGGCGTCGACGTCGAGCCGGCCCAAGTCTTCACCGACGAGACGAAACCCGCGGCGGAACCCGCGCCCGCTCCGGCTCCGCCCGCGTCCGTGACGCCGGCGGCCAATGGGCCGTCGCTGGTCACGCAGATCTTGGGTTGGGTGACCTCGCCGTTCGTGTTGATCGGCGTCGGCGTCGCCGCGCTGCTGCTCGCGGCATTGTGGTTCGTGCGGCGCCGCCGTGACGATCCGGAGGACGTGACCGGCCGGTGGGAAGCGCTCGAAGCCGAGGTCGACGACGAAGACGCGCGTCGCGCCACGGCGCGGCTGCGGCGCCAAGCGCCGGAAGAAAGCATCGTGGTCGAGGAGGCCGCGCGACCGCGGCGTGCCGAGGCCGAAGCGGCATCCGACGACACGCGCCTCAAGCCGTCGCCGCGCGCGCAACGGGCCGCGCCGCCCCCGCCGGCTCCGGCGGACGAGACGCTGTCGAGCCAAACCGTCATCAATCTCGACCAGGCGGATCCAGTCGCGGAAGCCGACTTCCACATGGCGTACGGCCTCTACGATCAGGCGGCCGAGCTCGTGCAAAAGGCGCTCGACGCCGCGCCCAATCGGCGCGACTTGAAGCTCAAGCTGCTCGAAGTGTTCTTCGTCTGGGGCAACAAGGACGCGTTCACCAAAGCTGCCCACAGCTTGCGCAAAGAGACCGGTCAGAAGCCCGATGCCGACTGGGACAAGGTCGTCATCATGGGCAAGCAGATCTGCCCGGACGAGCGCCTGTTCGCCGAAGCGACGGCTGCCGCCGGCGCGGTCGATCTCGACCTGCAGGCTGGCGATTCGCCGCTCGATCTCGCGTTTGACGACGGGGCGGCCGGCGAGGTGGATCTCGACCTCGGCATGTCCGACGGTGGTCTCGACCTGGACCTCGAGTCGTCCGGTACACGCGAGCTCAAGGCGCCGGGTCGCGCGGCTCCCGCGGCGAAGCAATCCGCTGCGAAACCAGCCGCCGGGAAGAGCCTCGAAGATTCGCTCGACATCGGCGAGCGGACGGCCGCGGGCCTCGAGGCCGCACTGTTCGACGAGTCGAACCAGGACGACTCGGCGTCGCGCACGACGCCGGATCTCGCCGCCGACAGCCTTGCGATCACGCAGGAGTCGCCGACGATCGAGTCGTCGCGCGCTCGCGGTTGGGGCCGCGCATCGACGGATAGCCCGACGACGAAGTTGTCGGCGGCCGACGTGCCGACGGTGGAAACGCCGACGATCGAAAGCCCCGGCGCGGATGCGCCGACGATCGAGACGCCGACGATGGAAACCTCCTACCGGGACAGCCCGACGGTGGAGCAGCCTGGGATCAACATGGGTGTGAGCGACCGCACCGCGGAGATCGACCTCGACGACCTCGGTCTCGACGTCAAGGATCTCGAGGACTTGCCGCAGGACTTGGGCGACTTGTCAGCGGATACGCGCGAGCAGCTTGGGCTCAAGGGCGACGATGACCTCCTGTCCGCGACGGGCGTGACCCAGGTGCTCGTCGGCGGCGAGGAGGACGACGATTTCGCGCAGCGCAAGACGTCGGTGCTCAGTGAGGAAGACGCGACGATGCTCGCGCCGGGCTTCGACGACAGCACTCTCACCGGTACGGAGGTGCTCGAGCATCGTCTCGAGGCCGACGAGTCGGGCGACACTTCGCTCGTAAAGTCGCTGCGTCGAGACGACGGGCTCGACTTGAATCTCGACGATCTGTCCGCGGCGCTGCATGGCGCCGACACGGTCGAGCAGGCGCAACCGCGCTCGTTCTCGCGCGACGTGTTCGGCGGCGGGGACACGCCGGTCGACCTCGACATCGGGCGCGACGTGAGGGGCTCGGACGATCCGACGGGCACCGAAGAGGTGAGCCCGCTCGATCCGCAGACGATGACGGAGGTTGGCACGAAGCTCGACCTCGCACGGGCGTACATCGACATGGGCGACCCGGAGGGCGCGCGCAGCATTCTCGAGGAGGTGCTCGACGAGGGCGACCCGGGGCAGCGGCGTGAGGCGCAGAGCCTGATCGACGTCCTGCGCGCTTAGTCCGTCGCTCGTCCTCCATTCCGCTTCCCTTTGCGGTCCGGTCAAGCGACCGGGCCTTGTTGCGCCCTGGCGGCGCGCGGTCAGAGCCCAGCTCGGCGGCGGGCGTCGTGCGCGCTCCTCGGGGGCACGCAACTTCGCCGGCCTTCGGCCGGTTCCCTCGCCACGGCGCGTTCGCCGGGGCTCAAAACGCGGTCGTTCTTCCGTTTCGCACGACCGGGCGGCGTGCCGCCGCGTTTTGAGTGCTCGCTGCGCTCGCACCCGGGCGCTGCGCGCCTGGGCTCCGCGGCTCTCGGCGCTGTGGCTCGGCTCGCTGCTACCGCCCCCGAGGAGCGCGCACGACGCCCGCCGCCGAGCTGGGCTCTGACGTTTGCCTCATCGCACCTTAAGATCGCGGCATGGCGCGCATCGCACTCGGCATTGAATACGACGGCACCGACTTTGTCGGGTGGCAGATTCAGCAGAACGGGCGCAGCGTCGAGGGGGCGCTCGTGCAGGCGGTGAGCGCCGTCGCGAATGAGGCTGTGATCGTGCACGGCTCGGGGCGCACGGATGCGGGCGTGCATGCGGTTGGGCAGGTCGCGCACTTCGACACGGCCGCGCGGCGCACTCCACGGCAGTGGCTGCTCGGCGTCAACTCGAACTTGCCGCCGGACGTTGCGGTGCGCTGGGTTCGCGAGGTGCCGAGCGACTTCGATGCGCGCCGCTCGGCCCTAGAGCGCCGCTATCGGTACTCGATCTTGCAGCAGCCGAGCCGACCCGCGCTCGTGCGGCACCGCGTCTGGTGGGTGCGCGAGCCTCTCGACTGCGCGGCGATGACGGCCGCGTCGCTGCATTGGCTCGGCGAGCACGACTTCTCGGCGTTTCGCGCCGCCGGATGTCAGGCGAAGTCGCCGATGCGCCGGCTGATCGGTGTTCGGGTCGCGCGCGCAGCGCGGGTCGACGGCGCCCTGATCGCGCTCGAGTTCCGCGCGAATGCGTTTCTGCAACACATGGTGCGAAACCTCGTCGGCTTGCTGGCGGCGATCGGGCGCGGCGATCGGCCGCCGAACGCCGCGGCCGACGTGTTGGCCAGCCGTGATCGCACGGCGGGCGACGTGACCGCTCCACCGGCCGGTCTGGCGCTCGTCGAAGTGTTGTATCCGCCGCACTACTCGCTGCCGCGCGCCGAGGACGAGCGGTGATTGCCGGCGCCCGCTTTCGGCTATCATTCGCCCGATCACCGGGCGGTGCGGGGCTATGAGCTGGTTCGACAAGTTGATGCCGTCGCGGATTCGCACGGAGAAGCGCAAGCATTCGGTGCCCGAGGGCCTTTGGGTCAAGTGCAAGGGTTGCGCCGCGCAGCTCTATCGCGCCGAGCTCAACCGCAACCTGCACGTTTGCCCGAAGTGCGGCCACCATCTTAGGATCGGGGGCCGCGAGCGCCTCGAGATGTTCCTCGACCCCGAGTCCGGCTACGAGCTCGCGGCCGACCTCGAGCCGCAGGATCCGCTGCGCTTCAAGGACAGCAAGCGCTACCGCGAGCGTCTCAATCAGGCGCAACGCGAGACCGACGAGCGCGACGCCCTGATCGTGATGGCCGGCACGCTCAAGTCGATGCCGATCGTCGCCGCCGCGTTCGAGTTTCGCTTCATGGCGGGCTCGATGGGGTCGGTCGTCGGCGAACGCTTCGTGCGGGCCGTTGCGTACTGCATCCAGCACCGGCGGCCGCTGGTGTGCTTCTCCGCGAGCGGCGGCGCGCGCATGCAGGAAGGCCTCTTCTCGCTCCTGCAAATGGCAAAGACCAGCTCCGCGCTCGCCCAGTTGAGCGAGGCTCAGCTGCCCTATGTCTCGGTGATGACGGACCCGACCACCGGGGGGGTCTCGGCGAGCCTCGCGCTGCTCGGCGACATCAACATCGCGGAGCCCGGTGCGTTGATCTGTTTCGCCGGCCCGCGCGTGATCGAGCAGACCACGGGCGAGACGCTGCCAGAGGGTTTCCAGCGCGCCGAGTTCCTGCTTGAAAAAGGCGCGATCGACATGATTCTCGACCGCCGCCAGGCGCGCGACCAGATCGCCGCGCTGCTCGCCAAGCTGACCGCTCGCCCGGCGCTGTCCTGAGCCAGGAGGGCTCGCCCTTGGCCACGTCGTCGCGGCGCCATCTCACTCTCGATGACTGGCTCGGGTGGTTCGAGACGCACCACCCGAAGAAGATCGACCTGTCCCTGGAGCGCATCGCTGCGGTTCTCGAAAGGCTCGATCTTCGGCACCCGCCCTTCAAGGTCATCACCGTCGCCGGCACGAACGGCAAGGGGTCCTGCGTCGCGATGCTCGAGAGCATCTATTGGCACGCGGGCTACACCGTCGGAGCGTTTACTTCACCTCATCTTTGGCGGTTCAACGAACGAGTTCGGTTGAACGGCGCCGACGCTGGAGACGCCGAGCTCGTCGAGTTGCTCGAGACCATCGACGACGCGCGCGGCACGATCACGCTGACATATTTCGAGGCGTCGACCGCGGTTGCGTTGCTGCACTTCGCGCGGAGCGAAGTGGACGTGGCGGTGCTCGAGGTCGGCATGGGCGGCCGACTCGACTCGTCGAACGCGGTCGACGCCGATTGCGCGCTGATCGTGAGCATCGACCTCGACCACCGCGAATGGTTGGGGCCGGACCGCGAGGCGATCGGGCGCGAGAAAGCCGGCATCGTTCGCCGCGGCAGGCCGGTCGTCGTGGCGGACCGCGACCCGCCGCGCAGCCTTCTCGAGCACGCGGCCGCGGAGGGTGCGGTCGTGGCGCTGATCGGCCGCGATTTCGACTATCGGCGCGCGGGACTCGGCTGGCACCGGATAGGTGACGCCGACTCGGCGCCGCCGTTGCCGCTGCCCGAGTTCGGCGGCGACGAGCAACTCGGCAACGCGGCCGCGTGTGCGGCCGTGACCGAATCCCTGCGCGCGGATCTGCCGGTCGGCGACGCGGCGCTCGCCGCGGGCATCCGCCACGCGTATCTGCGCGGGCGGTTCGAGCGGCACGAGGTCGGCGCGGTCGAATGGGTGTTCGACGTCGCGCACAATCCGGCCGCCGCGGAGATTCTGCGCTCGTCGATCTCGCGCCTGCCGCCGCGCCGCACGCTCGCGGTCTTCGCCGCGATGCGCGACAAGGATCTGCCGGGCGTGCTCGCGCCTTTCGTGGGCTCGGTGGATGAGTGGTTCGTCACGCAAGCGAACGCCGACCGTGGCGCCACGGGCGCGGAGTTGCGCGACGTCTTGGCCGCGGTCGGCGCGCGCGGGGTCACCGTGTCCGCGGATGTAGCGGCTGCGTGCGCGTCGGCGCGCTCGGCCGCGCGGCCCGGCGACCGCGTCGTGGTGTTCGGATCCTTTCACACGGTGGGCGTCGCCACCGACTCGCTTGGGCTATACTTCGCTCCTCCCCCTCGAGGCACTCCACCCGCCAGATGGACCAGGGTTTGAAAGAACGACTGATCGGCGCGGCGGTGCTCGTCGTGCTCGGCGTGCTCGTGATCCCGTGGGTCCTGGACGGCCGCGGCGCGCAGCAGGAGACGAGCGCGAACGCGTTGCGTTTGCCGGCGCCCGAGGAGCCCGTGCCGGTGCGCACCGAGACGATCCGGGTCGGCGGCCAGCCGGAGGCCGCGTCGGTCGTGGCGGAGCCCGTGCCGATTGTGAAGCCGCCTGCCGCGTCGAGCGACGAGCAGCAGGTGGCCGCGGCCGACGTCGCGCGTGAGTCCGAGCCGAACGCGGCCGCCGCGGCCTCGAGCCCGCCGCCCGCGGGCCCGGCCGCGTCGACGGCCGGGACGCCGCGACCCGCCGGGGAGCAGTCGGGCGCCACAGCGCCGACGCGCTCGCCGGCTCCGGCCTCGGCGCCGCCGACGTCCGCGGCGCCCGTCCAGGCCGCTCGCCCGGCCGCCAAGGGCGCGTGGACCGTGCAGCTTGGGAGCTTCGGCGACGACGACAATGCCCGGAAGCAGGCGCAGCGCGTGGGCACATACGGTTACAAGCCCGCCGTGTCGACGCTTCGGTCGGGCGGGCGCGTGTTGTACCGCGTCCGGGTGGGATCTTATGACAAGAAGTCGGAGGCCGACGCCACGGCGTCGTCGCTCTCCGCCCACGGCTTCGTGGCGCAAGTGGTGGCAGCCGACTGAGCGCGAGGATGGCGCCGGTCGATTACTTGATCATCAGCGTGTGCCTGGTTTCGGCGGGCATCGGCTTCGCGAGGGGCCTCGTCAAGGAGGCGCTCGCGTTGTTGACTCTGCTCGCGGCGATCTGGATCGCGTGGCGGTTTGCGTTCGTCGTCGAGCCCTATCTCGAGCGATGGCTGAGCGACGCCGAGGTCAGGACTTGGGCGGCGCGCTTCGCGGTATTCGTTTTCGTGATGCTCGTGGGGACCGTGGCCGCATGGCTTGCGCGAACGTTGATAAAGCACACGGGGCTTTCGGGCCTCGACCGGTTATTGGGGGCGGTGTTCGGTCTCGCGCGGGGCGCGGTGCTCGTGGGACTCGGCGTCATCGCCTTGGAATTCGCGGGTTTGGACCAAGATGCTTGGTGGCAGCAGTCGCAGCTCAAGCCCTACGCCGTCCAAGTGGCGGCGGCGGTTCGGCACTACGCCGAGCTGGGCTCTCGTTACTTCACGGAAGGCCAGGTCGTGTGACGCGCGGAGACTTGTGCCTCAAGCGAGTGTCGAAGTCGGTAGTCCTTCAGCGTAGGTAGCTCACATGTGCGGACTTGTCGGAATCGTCGGCCAGGAGCCGGTTAACCAATCGATCTACGACGCGCTCACGGTGCTCCAGCACCGCGGGCAGGACGCCGCCGGAATCATGACGGACGACGGGGGCCGCTTGCGGGTTCGCAAGAGCAACGGCCTCGTCCGCGACGTGTTCCAAGAGCGGCACATGCTGAAGCTCGGCGGCAACGTCGGCCTGGGCCACGTGCGCTACCCGACGGCCGGCAGCGCGAGCTTGTCGGAGGCGCAGCCGTTCTACGTGAACTCGCCGTACGGCATCTGCCTCGCGCACAACGGCAACCTCGTAAACGCCGACGAGCTCAAGCGCCTCGTCGAGCAGCAGGACCACCGCCACCTCAACACGAATTCCGACTCCGAAGTGCTGCTCAACGTGTTTGCCCACGAGCTCGGGCTGCACGCCACCAACGGCCTGGAGCCGGGGCAGATCCTGGACGCCGTCGAGGCTCTCTACAAACGCTGCTCGGGCGGCTACGCCGTCGTCGTCATGATCATCGGCTACGGCGTCGTCGCGTTCCGCGACCCGCACGGTATCCGGCCGCTGGTGCTCGGCATCCGCGAGACCGCGAGCGGCGTCGAGCGCATGGTCGCTTCGGAGAGCGTGGCGCTCGACGCGGGCGGCTTCGAGCTCGAGCGCGACATCCTGCCCGGCGAGGCGGTTTACATCGACAAGCGCGGCTACCTGCACAGCCGCCAATCGAGCGCGCGCGCCGGCTACACGCCGTGCATCTTCGAGTTCGTGTATTTCGCGCGGCCCGACTCGATCATCGACAACCTGTCCGTCTACAAGGCGCGCATGCGCATGGGCGAGAAGCTCGCCGACAAGATTCTGCGTGCGCGGCCCGACCACGACATCGACGTCGTGATCCCGATCCCCGACACGTCGCGCACGGCCGCGATGCAGGTCGCGCAGCGCCTCGGCGTTAAGTATCGCGAGGGCTTCATCAAGAATCGCTACATCGGCCGCACGTTCATCATGCCGGAGCAGTCGGCCCGCACCGCGTCGGTGCGGCGAAAGCTCAACGCGATCAGTCTGGAGTTCAACCGCAAGAACGTGCTGCTCGTCGACGACTCGATCGTGCGCGGCACTACGTCGCAGCAGATCATCGACATGGCGCGCGAGGCGGGGGCCGCCAAGGTGTACTTCGCCTCCGCCGCGCCGCCCGTGCGCTATCCGAACGTCTACGGCATCGACATGCCGGCGGCCGGTGAGCTGGTCGCTGCCGGCCGCACGGTCGAGCAGGTGCAGCGCAAGATCGGCGCCGATTGGCTCGTCTACCAAGACCTCGAGGATCTCGTCAATGCGGTGCAGCATGAGAAGGCCGAGGTCGAGGGCTTCGACACGTCGTGCTTCTCCGGTCACTACGTGACCGGCGACGTGAGCCGCGCCTATCTCGACGCGCTCGAGGTCATTCGTTCGAACGCGGCGAAGGCCAGGCGCGACGCGAAGGCGCGCGCCGAGGAGCTCGAGGACGACACGATGCAGGTCGCGAGCGGGCTCTAGACCCTATGCTTCCGCCCTTGCGTTTCCCCTCTTGCGGTTTCTAATTATCGACGACGACGCCGACTACCGGCGTTTGCTCCGCTATCACCTAGAAGTCGAGTGGCCGGACGCGGCGATCGACGAATGGCAGCCGAGCTCGGCGGGGTCGCCGGAGGAGCTCGACGTCGCGGCGCTCGACTTGATCCTGCTGGGTCATCCGATTTCCCACGGCGCCGACCTCGCGCTGCTGCGGCGCCTACGCCGCCGCGATCGCTGTCCGCCGATCGTCCTGTTCGCCGCGAACGGCGACGAGTTCCTCACGGTCGAGGCCCTCAAAGCCGGGGCCGTGGACTACTTTCCGAAGGACCGCGTCAGGCATCGGCGCTTGATCGACGTGGTCCGGTCCTGGCTCGTCACGGCGCGGCTCGATCCCACGGGGTCGATGCTCGTCGACCCCAAGGCGCTCAACGGCGCGCGCAAGAGGCGGCTGATCGCGAAGCTCTACTCCGGCGACTTGTCGTCGGTGTACCTCGCGGAGTCCGAGGACGGCGCCGAGCGCGTCGCGCTCAAGGTCTTGCGCGACGTGCCCGACGCGGGGGGCGGCCGGCTGTTCGACCGGTTCCTGCAGGAGTACGAGGTCATCGCCCGCGTGCGGCATCCGAACGTCGTGCGGATCTTCGACTTGGGCGTAGCCGACGATCACGCCTATATCGCGATGGAGTACTTGGGCTCCGGCAGCCTCGCCGAGCGGGTGGCGACGGGCCTCGCGCCCAAGACTGCGATCGACTACGCACGCCAGATCGGCAGCGCGCTCGCGGCGATCCATGACGCCGGGATCCTGCACCGCGACCTGAAGCCCGCGAACATCATGTTCCGCGAGGAGGGCAGCCTCGCGCTCATCGACTTCGGGCTCGCGAAGCAGATGCGGCTCCACGCTGCGATCACCGGCACCGGGCAGATCTTCGGCACGCCTTACTATATGAGCCCGGAGCAGGGTCACGCCGAGCCGACCGATGAGCGCTCGGACCTCTACAGCCTGGGATGCATCCTCTACGAGATGCTCACCGGCGAGCGGCCGTTCACCGCGAGCTCGCCGATGGGAGTGATCTATCGCCACGCCCACGCGCCCCGGCCGCGCCTCGGGCGCCCGCTCACCTACCTCCAGCCGATCCTCGATCGCACACTCGCCGTCGAGCGCCTCGAGCGCTACCAATCCGCGTCGGAGCTGCTCGCCGCTCTCGCCCGCGTCGCCTAGAAAAATAGGGACATGTTGCCTTTTTCGCGCCTTCGTCACGGACGATGGGTCGTGTCTCACGTTGGCCGCGCAATGCGCCCAATGGCGTCGGCCGCGCCTCGAAGGGGCTGCCCGAGACCCTCGCCGCACAGGGATGTGCGGCGCGGAGCCCCAGGGATGGTCTTCAGGCGTGTCTCGGGCAGCCCCTTCGAGGTGCGGCCGACGCCTGCGATGAGGCGAATAGCCAAAGTGAGACACGACGCGCCGTCCCGACGAAGGCGCGAAAAAGGCAACATGTCCCTATTTTTCTAGGCGGAAGCCGGAGGCGTCGGAACGCACCACGCTCACGCCGTCGTGCCACGCGCCGAGCACGATACGGGTGGCCGGCGCGCCGTCGAGCTCGAAGCGGTGCACGGCTGGACGGTGCGTGTGGCCGTGGAGTAGCCGCCGCACGCCGAGCTCGCGCATCGTGCGTTCGACGGTGGCCTGGTTCACGTCCATGATGTCCTCGGCCTTGGCCGCGATCTCGGTCGCGCTCATGCGGCGCAGCTCGGCCGCGATCGCGCGCCGCTCCGCGAGCGGTTTCGCGAGGAACGCCCCCTGCCAGTCGGGATTGCGGAGCTGCGCGCGCAGTGTCATGTAGCGCGTGTCGTCCGTGCAGAGCAGATCGCCGTGCGTGAGGAGCAGCGGCTCGTCCTGCACGACGATCGTCTCGAAGTCGCCAAGTAGACGGCAGCCGGTCAGCGCAGCGAAACGCGCGCCGAGCAGAAAGTCGCGGTTGCCGTGCATCACCGCGCAGGGCACGCCGGCGTCGCGAATCCGCGCGAGCGCGCGGAGGATGGGCTCGAGCCCGGGATCGTCGTCGTCGTCGCCGATCCAGGCCTCGAAGAGGTCGCCCAAGATGTAGAGCGCGCTCGCGTCGAGCGCTTCGCGGTCGACGAACTGGGTGAAGAGCCGGACCGCGTCGCCGTCGCGAGGATCGAGATGCAGGTCGGAGATGAAGAGCGTGGTCACCGCGCGGCTATGGGTGACGCTTTGGGCGGCGCCTGCGCGTGTCTCACGGCAGCAGCTCGATCTGCTCGATGACGACGGCATCGACCGGCACGCTGCGGTCGAAGGGCCCGCCGGGGCCGGTCGGTCGATGGCCGATCTCGTCCACGACTTCCATGCCTTCGACGATCTTGCCGAACACCGCGTAACCCCAACGCGTGGGCCGCGGGTTGAGATCGAGGTTGTCGGCGAGGTTGACGTAGAACTGGCTCGTGCCCGAGTGCGGCTCGTTGCTGCGCGCGAATCCCACGGTGCCGCGCAGGTTGCTCAGGCCGTTGCCGGACTCGTTGACGACGCTGCTCGTCACCGGTTTTTGCTCGAAGTCTTTACTGAACCCGCCGCCCTGCGCGACGAACCCCGCGACCACGCGATGGAAGATCGTGCCGGAGTAGAACCCGTTCTTGACGTAACCCAAAAAAGCGTCGACCGTCATCGGCGCCCGCGCGTGATCGAGCTCGATGACGAAGCTGCCGGCCGTGGTGACGACGCGGACGCGTTGGGCGTTGGCGGCGTTGCTCACCGGCGCCTTGTCCTGAGCCAGGCTCACCGATGCCGTCGACAAACAAGTCGCCAACACGAGGCACGAGAGCGTTATCGGCAGCCGCATTGAGTTTCGATCCTTGCAGGGACAGCTGCCGATCATAGCCACCAGGGCCTCGCGGTGCACGCGCGCCGAGGGCGGCTCAGCGGATCCTGCGCTCCGCGGCCTTGACGGTGTTCGCCATGAGCATCGCGATCGTCAGCGGACCGACGCCGCCGGGCACGGGCGTCAGCGCGCCCGCATGGTCGACGACGTCGGGGTGTACGTCGCCGACGAGCACCGACCCCTTCTTCTCGAACACCGCGAGCCGTTCGGGCCGCGTCGCGAAGATACGGCGCGCTTCGTCGGGCGAAGTCACGCTGTTCATGCCCACGTCGATGACCACGGCGCCGGGTTTGACGAAGCTCGGCGTCACGAACGCCGGCCTGCCGATCGCCGCCACGAGAATGTCGGCCTCGCGCGCCATCGCGGGCAGATCGCGCGTGCGCGAGTGACAGATCGTGACGGTCGCGTTCTTGTGCAGCAGCAGGGCCGCCATCGGCTTGCCGACGATGTCGGAGCGGCCGATCACGACGGCGTGCTTGCCTTCGATCGCGATTTTGCGGCGCACCAGGAGCTCGATGACGCCCGCCGGCGTGCACGGCGCGAAGCCGTCGCGGTTTTGCAGCAGGCGGCCGGCGGAGATCGGGCTGAAGCCGTCGACGTCCTTGTCGGGGTCGATCGCGTCGAACACCTGTTGCTCGGCGTCGGCGCCCATCGCCTTCGGCAGCGGCGACTGCACGAGGATGCCGTCTACACCTAAGTCGGCGTTGAAGCGACGGACGATCTCGAGCGTGGCGGCGAGCGTGGCCGTGGCGGGCAAGCGCTCGTGGCGCACGTCCATGCCGGTCTCTTGGGCCGTCTTGAGCTTGCTGCGGACGTAGACCTGCGAGGCCGGGTCGTCGCCGACGAGCACGATCGAGAGCGCGGGCGGTCTACCCAGCTTCTGCCTGACGCGCGCGACGCGGGAGGTGAGCTCGCTACGGATTTCTTCGGCGACGGACTTGCCGTCGAGCAGGGTCGCGGTCACTGGCTTTACCTATGGCGGAAAGGCGCGGATTCTCGCACGGGCTTTCTGGGCTGCTCAAGGTTGGTTTGACCGTGCTCGGCGGCCGCGCATAAGATGCCCGCCTTGATGACAAGCGCGGGGCATGGCGCAGTCTGGTAGCGCATCTGCTTTGGGAGCAGAGGGTCGCAGGTTCGAATCCTGCTGCCCCGACC
>Ga0137409_10000047_pt1 | contig 98519 bp, 133 predicted proteins | sample CZODoug1_16funga_FD_122059 | JGI IMG/M metagenome (GOLD analysis project Ga0137409, IMG submission 122059) | Vadose zone soil fungal communities from Angelo Coast Range Reserve, California, USA - CZODoug1_16fungal (Hybrid Assembly) | ecosystem: Environmental > Terrestrial > Soil > Vadose zone... | reverse complement strand
GGTCGCGGTCGGGGTCGCGGTCGCGGTCGCGGTCGAGGTCGCGGTCGAGGTCGCGGTCGAGGCCGCGGTCGCCGTCGGGGTCGAGGTCGGGGTCGGGGTCGCGGTCGCGGTCGCGGTCGGGGTCGCGGTCGCGGTCGGGGTCGGGGTCGGGGTCGGGGTAACTGCCGAAAGCACGAACGTCGTACAAGTTCTGGCACGGTCCGGTGCCAGGCCAAACTCCCATCCCTCCACTGGATCGCCGAATGGCTCGAACGAGAAAACCGACCGAACCCTTTCGCGTGATTGTGGCAGATTGTCCGTGGGACTTCGGCGACTCGTTGCCTGGAGGGACGCGAGGGGCGGTGAGGCAGTACGCGACGCTTGGCGATCTTGCGCTGGCGCGCTACCCGCTCCCACCGATCGCTGCCGACGCACTGCTCTTCTTCTGGCAGGTCTCCGCCAAGCCCCAGAGCGCGCTCGACGTCGTCCGCGCGTGGGGGTTCGAGGTGAAGACCCAGATCGCCTGGGTCAAGACGACGAGCGGGGGGAAGCTGCACTTCGGGATGGGGAGGATCCTGCGCGGCGCTCACGAGACCTGCTTGGTCGCGGCGCGCGGTCGATACGCCCCGCACGTGCTTGACAAGACAATCCGCACCGTCCTGATCGCGCCAGTCGGCAAGCACTCCGAGAAGCCCGACGCCTTCTACGACCTGGTCGAGCGCATCTACCCGGGCCCGCGGTGTGAGCTGTTCGCGCGCACGCACCGCGAGGGATGGGTTTCGTATGGTCTTGAGCTGGAGGGGGGCGAGGAGCACCCGTGAGGCTCACCCGCGGCGAGTGGAAGGCGGCGATGGTGGGGTGGTTCGCCGGGGTCGCGACGGCAATGGGGTGCGGGGTGGTCGGCTTCCTGCTGGCGCGCTGCTGAGAACAAATAAACTGGACAAGCATGTCCGGTTTAGGTAGGGTGGGCTTTGGGTGCCGAGCGCACCCGAGGAGGATGCGAGGATGGCGGCGACGTTCAATCTGGCGAGTTACCGGGCCTTCAACGACCGGCTCGCGGCGCAGTACCCTGAGCTGGCGACGGAGCGGGCGCATCGCGAGGCGCTCGCGCAACTGCGCGACGCGCGCCAAGCGCTCAGCCGACGCGATCTGCGAGGCGCGATCGCCACCGTGATCGATGTGCTCGATGGGCAGGTGGCGTGATGGGCGCGCCCCCGGGAGTGCGAGTGATCCGCAGGGAGCTGCTCGAGGCGGCGGCGAAGATCCTCCGGCAGAACGCGGAGCTCTTGCGCGAGGCGCTTGGCGACTTGAGCTGCGGGGCTCACGAGCTCGACGATGTGGTGCAGGCGATCCTGCACGTCACCGAGGACGACTTCCGGAGCTCCGAGACGCGAGGTGGTTCGTGAACGCGGGGTCGCGTTGAGCGTCTCGCGCTTCCGCGTGCTCGGCCGGCTCGACGGCGCGGGCGGGTATCGCGAGGGGACGGTGGTGGTGGACCGGGCGAGCGGGATCATCGAGGTGAGGCCGCTGCGGCGCCGCCGCACCTACGCGCTCAACCTATCGGACGTGGCGACCTGGATCTGCCAGCGCGTCATCATGGCGGAGCTTCGCGAGAAGAAGGCGACCAAGAAGAAGGCGAGGCGACGGCGATGAGCGCGTCGGGCAACGCGGCGATCCGGTGCGTGCTGGAGTTCATCCACGCGCTCGAGCGCGAGGTGGGGAGGCGGCCGAGCGAGATCACCCTCGACGACAAGGTCTTCGACATCCTCACCGAAGGGGTCCTGTCGCTCGACCCCAACGGGATCAAGCAGCTCGGCCTCGCCCCCTCGGCGCGCTTCTCGATTACCCGCTCGGTCCTGCCGCGCTGCGAGAGCGTCTTCTTCATGGGCGTGAAGGTCAGCAGGCATAGCGGGGGGCGTGATGCCCCGCGATGAGACGCGAGAGTTCGACGAGCGCGCCGCCGATGACTACCGTCGCACGAAGAACGAGAACACGGCGCTCAAGGGGCGCATCGTGGTGCTCGAGCGGCAGGCCAAGACGCATGCGGCCAAGACGTCGACCATGCTGCTCGCGCTCAAGCGGGTCCCGCAGCTCTTCGGCGCCGCCTCGGCGCTCGATCGCGCATGCGTGTCCTTCCCGGTGGTGCCGTTCGAGGTGGCCTCCGCGCAGCTTGAAGCGTTTCGCGCGCAGCTCGCGCAGTTCGAGCACCCGACCTTCACCTCCGAGCAGGAGGTCGAGTTCGCCGCGAAGCTCGAGGAGATGGGGAAGGTGGAACTCGTGCGCTCGCAGCTCATCGAGCACTACCAGGCGGGTACGAAGGCGCTCGAGCAGCGCTACCAGACCGCGCTCGCGCAAGCGGGCAAGAAGCAGGAGGAGATCGTCAAGTCGTGCGACGCCCTGCTCGATGAGGTGCAGGACAAGCTAAACAAGGCGGAGGGCAAGAGCGCGAGGCGCCGTGCTCGTGAGCTCGCCGCGCTCAAGATGCTCCGCCACTACCAGGGCGTCTTCCGCGAGCTCGTCGACGTGTGCCGGGGGTTCGAGGGCTCACTGGCCGAGCAGGTGCGGCGGCTCTGCGCGAGGCAGCTCGATGAAACCGAGGCGGTGCGGCTCGCGATCCACGCGGCTGGGAACCCGGGTTCCCAATGAGCCTCGACCCGACCGTGGAGGCCATGCTGCTCGAGAGCGTCAAGACGTTTCACGATCGCATGGAGATGATGTGCTTGGCCTTCATCGTCAAGCACGGGCGCCGGCCGAAGCTTGTCTTCGCCGACAGCGCGCTCAAGACGAAGGGGTGGATGGCGGGGTTTGTGTCGCTCGACATGCTCGACGAGGATGAGAGCGTGCACCCCAAGCTCACCGAACTCGTCAAGCACGGCGAGCGGGCGTGGCGGCAGTGGACGAGCCTCGAGCCCGATGCGGTGGTGGTGCTGCGCGCGCACGCCTCGGGTGAGAGCCAAGTCACCATCGTGCCCCGTACCGCATCGCTGCAGGCGGCGGTGGCGGGCGAGGTGCTGCGCGGCATGGTGGCGAGAGAGGGGATGGGGTGATGGGCAGGCGAGACACGCGGCAGCTCCTGGCGGGCGGCGAGACCCCCTGGCACGCGCTCAAGCAGCTCGCCCTCGACCTCTACGAGCAGCGCGGCTCTGACGCGGGCCCCTCGGTCCCCCAGCCAGGTCGGGAGATCTCGATCCGCGTGTTTGAGAATCCGCGCTACCCGACCCTGCCGCCGCGCTTCGTCGCCGAGGCGGTCTGGGAGCCCAACTGGGCCCACGTGAAGCCATGAGGCTGTGGCTCGTTGATGGGGTGGGCGTATACGAAGGCCGCCCTGTGGCTCTCTTGGGAGCAAGGGAAGGGATCATGAGAAATACCAAGCAGCGCTACAAGCTCGCCAAGCTCGCCAACCACAAGTCGCAGCGGCTGCGTGAGGTTGGCGATGATGATCTCGCCATGCTCCTCGACGACCTAGCCGACGAGCTGCGCACGGTGGTGGAGGAGCAGGAGGGGGATCGGCGTACCGCCAAGACCCACGCGGCCATCAACGACCACGTCGCACGCGGCCTCTCGCGCGCGCACGCCGTGGGGATCGTCCACCGCGACCTCAAGCCGGAGAACAGCAGGTCGCTGAGATTCGCTACCTTGCAGCGAAGTCGATTCCCCAGGGCCGCATCGCTCGCCTGTTCGAGATAGACCAGAAGCTCGTGTCCGAGGTTCTCTCTGGACGCAACTGGCCGGAGGTCGAAGCTCGCACCGACATCCCCGTCTTGCTCGCGGCGCTCGCTGCTGCGCAGGCGCGGGTGGCGAAGCTGGAGGTGTTCGCCGCGAAGGTCGATGGTATCCGGGACAACATCATCGGCTCGCAGGGCGTGAACTGGAGCCGCGACATCTAACCGCTCGTCGCTGCCCTCGGCGATATTGGTCGCGAGGGCAAGGGCTACGAGGCCGCCCGCGCAGCCCTCGCCGCGGATGAATTGGAGAAGAAGACGTGACGCTGGCGAAGCTCGTACCGAGCCCCGAAGGGATTGACGCAACGTCCGTCGAATGCCCAACGTGTGGAGCATGGGTCGGCTGGGCCTGCCTCACTCATGCGGACGGCTACCACATTCTTCGCATTCGCGATGCCAGGTTGGCCCTCGCCGCGGATGATGGCGGGCAGGAGAAGAAAACGTGAGAGCCCGATGCCCTGCCTGCATTGCCGACGAGAGGAAGGAGTCCCCCGGGAACGCCCTCGTCTTTGGGCTCATCCTCGGTGCTGCCGAGGGAATGGGCGCCAAGAAGCGAAAGCTCTGCGGGCGTCACACGCGGCTCGCGGCGAAAGAAGAGGTCGAAGTCATGAGCGACGCGTTATGTCCTATTGCGCGCGAGGAGCCAGGAGAAGAAGCCATGAGAAGCGACGAGTACTGGCGCTGCTGGATCTGCGGCGCCATGCATCACTACAGGATGACGCGGTGCCCGATGTGGAAGTCATGAGCCACTGCACGCAATGCGGCCAGATGCCCTGCTACGAACACGAGCGCAAGACGCTGGGGCACGAAGAGGCTTCGGTCGAATTCGCCGCGACGATACGAACCCTCCGCGCCGACCTCGCGGCGGCCAAGGCGGAGCTGGAGGCACTGCGCGAGACGAACGACGAACTCGACACCACATGCTCGTCGATGGTGTCCGCGCGCGACCTCACGATTCGCGACTTCCGCGCCGCGCTGGAGTCGTCCGAGATTCGCCACCGTGTCGAGCGCGCGGCGACGAGGCATTGGGCGACGACGGTCGATGAGCTTCGCGCCGCCCTTGCCGCCGCCGAAGCGCACGTGGCCCAACTCCAGGTGGACATGGCCTGCATGATCGAAGGTGGCGACGATCTCCACGCCGCCCTTGCCGCCGCCGAGGTGAAGGTGTGGGACGCGTACGAGCAAGCGGCCAAGGTCTGCGACGACTACGGGCGCGAAGGCGATCGGCTCTCGCAGGAGTACGCGTGCGAGACCGCGGACGAACTCGCGTCCCGCATTCGGGCCCTCGCCGCATCACCGCCCGTCGCTCAGGAGCCGCTCGTGCAGGATGCGAACGACGAGTGCCCAGGAGCCGAGATTCGATTCGTTGGCGAATACCATCAGGGCTGGTGCCTCACGAAGCGCGAACGTGGTGGACCTGGTAAGTGCAACTGCAAGCCCGTCGCGGATACGCCGAGGGAGAAGGCGCAGCATCCGCATCTCATAGACGGCCAGTTCCAGTCAGACAAATACCCGACGACGCCACGCGGCAAGGTCCCGCTATCAGTGAAGGACCCAACCGCTCAAGACCTGCTCTGGACCTATGCGCAGCGACGGCGTGCGGTGGACTCGGAGTTTGCGACGGACCTGGAGATAGCGCTCGCCAATGCCGGGTATGTGCCGGACTTCGTCGTCGCGGCCGTCGTTTCAGAGCTAGCCTGCACCTGCGCCGCCATCCAAGCGGCGGACCACGCGCGCCACTTCCGGGGCTGTCCGCGGCGCAAGCCGTTGGAGTGGAGGCACGCTCCTTGGTGCTCCAAGGCTAAGAACCCGTTGCACGCATGTGACTCACCAGCGGAATGCGCACGCCTGAATCCGCCGGCCGACAAGCAGACGACCGCGACGGTGCTTGGCGTAGGCGCGCCGGGCTGCCAGTGCATGCTCGGCGGCTACAGCGACGAGTGCCCTCTGCATGGGCCAAGCGCCGACGAGGCGGGGAAGAAGGAGAAGACATAGATGGCCGCCGTTGGACCCATCGAGAAGGTGTACGAGCCCAGTCACATCCGACGCGGTCGTCTATCCACGACCCCGACGTGGTACGTCAACACGCTTAGCGGAGAGCGTTGGCGATTCCAGCGCAAGAAGGACGCGCTGGCGTTCGTCGAGGCCGGATGCGTGTGCTCGCACCACGACGCCCTCTTCTGTCACCAGTGCAACGGGATGAACGTGACCCAGCGACAGGAAATGCGAGCATGACCAAACCCGACTCAGTCCAGCCAGAGCCCAACACGGCCACGTTCGTTCCGGTCCCGACGCAGCAGTTTCCGTCCGCCCCAGCCGCGGAGGTGAAGCACAAGCCATGGTGCCTGTCGGCGTCGTTGCCGTGCTGCTCACGACGGGGATGGTCCAGGTCGAGCTCCGTCGCGCCAAAAAGGGGGAGGGTCCACCCGGCCTGTTTGTGGCCCGCCCCTGCTCATGGTGCGACGGGACGACCCGAGACCACCAGCGAGCCTGTCCGCTCAGGCCGCGAGAAGACGCGTGACCGCCACCATCCGCGTCTACCGCGACGGCGACACCGAGAGGGGCGCGATCGACGTCCGGGCCGTGACCGTGGGCGCCGCGATCCGCAAGGCGGCGCAGAGGGTCTACGGCCTCGGGGTCGGGCGCACCAAGCTCGTCGAGCGCATCTCCTCGCGCCACCGACTGATCGAGTGGGCCGGGGTGCGCCTCCACGTGCTCGAGGAGGGGCGGAGCGGACCGAGCGGGCCGTCCCGGTCGCACGCGCAGCAGCGGGCGGCCGGGCGCGTGCTGGTCCAGGTCTACCTCGACGCGACCGAGGCGCGGTGCCTGGACGCCCTGGTCGAGCGCGACGGCAGCAAGCGGGAGGCGGTCGCCCAGGCCATCCTCGACGCGTACGAGGCGCTGCCGGATTGACCCATGAGATCGCCTCTACGCACCGACGTAAGCGCGCTCTACGTCGACCCGCGCGGGCCGTACCAGAAGCTGCTGGCCGACTGCTGGGACAAGGCACGCGACGCCCGCGAACCGGGCACACATCAGTGTGGATGGTTTGACCGCGTAAGGCCCACCCTTGGCAAGCGAGAAGCGTCACGCACCCCGCTGGCCTTCGCCGAGTGTCTCATCCCGCTCGCCGCCAGTTGCTCCGGCGGTTTGACAACGACCCATCCAGATGGCCTACGTTGAGGCATCCAATGGCTCGCCGACGCAGCGGCTCGTTCCCTCCGAAAGTAGGCGTCCCCGCCAGGATCACCCGCCCCGTGACGCCCGAGGAGCGCGCCGTGATCGCGCAGATCGACCTCACCCCGACCGAGGACGAGAACCGGCTCGCCGAGGTCTTCCGTCTATTGACGCGCGGCTACACCGACGCGCTCATCGTGCGCATCGCGCGCGGGGAGCTGGGGATCGGGGCGATCGCGACGCGCAGCCTCATCGCCAAGGTGCACGAGTCGCTCAAGACGGAGGCGGACGCGCGCAAGCCCTACGCGCGGGCGGTGACGATCGCGCGTCTGCACGACGCGATCGAGAAGTTCAAGACCCCGCGCTACAAGACGGTCAAGCGTCGCGTACGCGATCCAAACACGGGCACGATGGTCGAGAAGGAAGTGGTGGAGGAGCTCCTCCCCCCTCCCCAGTACGTGCGGTGTGAGGAGCTGCTCGCAGACATCGAGGGCACACGGGCCCCGCAAAAAGTGATCGTCGAGCACGCGCTCAAGGAATCGCTGATGGCGGTCCTCTCGACGCTGACGCCCGAGCGGACGCAGGGGCTGCTCGAGCGCGCGAGGGAGCGCAAGCGGCTCGCCGCGGCATCGCAGGTGGTGGAGATGGCCGGTGAGTGACGACCCGATCCACGACGTTGGGAACCCGGGTTCCCAGAAGGACGAGTGAGATGGACCCGACCACAGGCGCGCCCGACAACGCCGACCGGCTGCGCGTGATGCGCTACTGGCTCTCAGGCACCCCCAACGGGGTGTACCCGTTCGTGCAGGGGGAGGTCCCGCTCCAGCAATCAATCACCGACCAGGCTAGGCTCGCTGCGCTCAAGGCGATCGTGGACGCCACCTACCCGACCGGCGCGCCTAGCTTCAACCAGCCCGAGCCCACGCTGCCGTTCTGGCGCGTGACGGGCCAGCTCGCCCCCGGCCCGCTGCTGCGCGGCGCCGGCAAGGACACGATCGCGCACGTGCGCGTGCTGCTCTCGATCTCCTCCTCCCCCCTCGCGCTCACCTTCACCGTCGACCCGACGATCACCGAGGCCGCGTTCCGCGCGCTCGTGCAAAGTCAGTTCGCCGTCATCGCCGCGGCCGCGTCGTGAGTAGCTACGTCCGGCTGTCCCAGCACGGCCCAGAAGTGCTGCGCGAGGCGCTCACGTGGGAAGGGGTCAACCCATTCGGCCGCGATCCGTCCGGGATGCGAGCGAGTAGTGAGGTGCGACGGGTGCTCGATTCCGTCTGGGATGACCACGCCCACAACGGAATCGGCTCGTTCGACGTCGTGCTCCGTCTGCCGATCTTCGACCGCCTCGACCGCCTCCAGCAGCTACCCCCGAGGTGGATGGCGGGGTCGCTCACGTGGGTGGCGACGAAGACCTACGCGGGAAGCATCGACCTCGACGGCGCACGTCATGGGATGGACGAGCTGCGGCGCTTGCTCCGGCTGGCCGCTCGTGATCTGCGCGACCCGAACACGAAGCCGATCGCCCCCGGGCAGGATCCAATCTCCTATCCACGCGAATGAGCGACGACGAGGAGGTGATCGCCGAGCTCTTGCTCGAGGCGGAGGAGGCGCGCGAGGACGTCGCGAAGTTCTTCGAGTTCGTCTTGCGCGAGGAAGGGACGGCCGCGCCCATCCGGGTCATCCCGCTGCAGCGGCTGATCTTCGAGTTCGTCGAGGCGCACCGCAACAGCGTGCTCATGATCCCCGTCGAGCACACGAAGTGCCACGGGCGGGGGACGCCGATCCTGATGGCGGACGGGACGACGCGTGCGGTCGAGGACGTCCGCAAGGGCGACTGGATCATGGGCTATCGGGCGCCCACGCGGGTGCTCAACACGACCGGCGGGGGGCGTGGGATGCTCTACCGGGTCACGCCGAAGCGAGGGGGTAACCCGTTCGTTTGCAACGAGGACCACCTCCTGACGATCGTCGACTCTGAGACGGGGAGGATCGACGACGTCACGATCCGAGACTGGCTCGGCTGGTCGAAGTGGAAGCGCTCGACCTCGAGTCTGGTGCGCGCGTCGGTGCGGCGATTCCACGGCGAACGACCCCTGCCGGTCGACCCCTACTTCCTCGGCGTCTGGTTCGGCGACGGACTCCACTCGGTCCGGCACGGGGTGCGCCTGACGAGCATCGACCCCGAGGTTCGGTCGATGTGCATGGAGATCGCCCACGCGCACGGGCTGCACGTCGTACCGCTCGACGAGCAGTCGTTCGGGCTCTCGCGGCCCGGCGGGAAGGGAGCGGGCAAGGGGCAGGGGCGCAGGCCCAACCCGCTGATGGAGAAGATCCGCGAGGCCGTCGAGGGCGACTCGCTGACGATGACGTGGGCCAAGACGGCCCCGTGGGCGGATCGTGCCGAGTTTCTCGCGGGCTTCATCGACGCGGACGGGTGCGCGAAGGATGGGTGCATATGGATCACCCAAAAGAACGCCGACTGGGCGCGAGACATCGCCTTCATCGCCAGGTCGCTCGGCCTGCGCGTCTGCGAGGGGTCGTTCGAGCATCCAGAGTACGGTACCTACCGGCGCCTCACGATCGCCGGCGACGCGTTCGCCGACATCCCCATCCGGCTGGCGCGCAAGCGCGTCACGCCGGCGACGAAGGTGCGCCGCGCACTCTGGACGCACTTCAAAGTCGAGCCGATCGGGGTCGATGAGTTTTTCGGGGTCACGATCGGCGGGGACGGGCGCTACCTGCTCGGCGACTTCACCGTCACGCACAACACGTTCTCGCTCGCCGGCTACACGCTCTGGAAGATCGGCCACGACCCCCTGCTCAAGGCGGCCGTGGTGAGCGCCTCGGAGGGCCAGGCGAAGAAACCCTTCTCGATGATCCGGCAGTACATCGAGAGCTCGCCGGAGCTGCAGTTCGTCTTCCCCACCCTGCGGCGGTCCTCGCGCATGGGCGACTCGTGGACGACGACGGAGCTCATCGTCGACCGCCCCCCCGGCTCCAAGGACCCGAGCCTGGTGGCGCGCGGGCAAGATTCCAAGCAGATCCGCGGGAGCCGGTGGGGCTTCTGCCACGTCGACGACCTGTCCAACGAAGAGAACACCCACACCCCCGAAGCGCGCGAGGCGCTCTATCGATGGCTCTCCTCCACCCTCTTCACGCGCATGGACAGCCGGCGCGGCAAGGTGGTGGTGACGTGCGTGGCGCTCCACCAGGACGACACCACCCACCGCCTGATGATGAGCCAGGCCGAGGGGGGGCCGGGCTGGCCCGGGATGATCATGCGCTCCAATGGCACCATCCTCCTTCGCAACTGCCCGCGCTTCGACTCGGATCTCATCCGCCCCGACGACGATCTCGACCCCTCCAACCCCTTGGCGACCTACCGGCTCGTCGCCCACGACCACCTGCCCGAGGGCGAGCGCACCCTCTGGCCGGAGCGGTGGCCGAGGGAGCTGCTCGAGGAGCGACGCGGCGAGATGCATCCGGTCGAGTTCGAGAGAAACTACAACAACGTCTGCCGCGACGACTCCACCGCCCTCTGCAAGCAGGAGTACGTCGACAAGGCGCTCGCGCTCGGCCGCAAGATGGGTTTCAAGCGCATCGCCTCGAGCGCGGAGGAGTTTCTCAAGTACAACGGCGCGCCGCGCGGGGGGCTCAAGAACTGGATCTACGGGGGGGTGGATCTCGCCTTCTCCCAGAGCGCGGCGGCCGACGAGACGGCCATCTTCGTACTGGGCGTCTTCCCCGACGACAACGGCAAGATGCAGATCCGCGTGCCCATGTGGCTCGAGAGCGGCAAGTGGGGGACCGACGAGCTCGCGAAGAAGCTCGAGTGGATCGACGAGCGCTTCGACCACCTGCCGTTTGGGTTCGAGAACAACGGCGCCCAGGAGGGGGTGAGGCGCCTGATGGTCACGAGCAACAAGAGCTTGATCCTCAAGGAGCACCGCACCGACGCGAGCAAGAACAGCATCCAGAACGGCGTGCCGAGCATCTTCGGGGAGATGGCGAACGGGGCGTGGGCGATCCCCAACGAGGGGCGACCCGCGGAGGGGCCGCTCAAGAAGTGGATCGACCAGTGCCTGCACTACGTGCCGAGCGCGCACACAGGAGATTTATTGATGAGTAGTTTTTTTGCTCTCGAGACGGCGCGCCGGTTCGGGGCGATCCGCAAAACCCCCCTACCCGGTGGGAAGGGGCCGAGGCGCGCGACGGCCTCGATGCTGGTGCGATGAAGACTGCCCGCCAGATCCGCCGTGAGTCGCGATTCCCGTGGCTGTCCTTGCTGCTCGTCGCCTTCGCCCTCTGGGCCGGCTACGGGGTGCTTTGGCTCTTCGACGCCACGCCCGGCGAGAGCCACGAATCGGCATGGTAGGGGGGGGGGTCTGGGAACCCGGGTTCCCGAAGGGGTCGCGAATCGACAAGGAGACGAGCGAATGACGAAGGCGAGAGACCTGGTCGGCGAGATGCTCCCGACGCTGTGCGAGAAGTTCCTGGGGCATTCTTCCGACCCGGACTTCGAGACGAACGACCCGCTCAACCACGCCCAGGACGCGCGCAATCTCTTCGACGCGCTCGCCGCGCTGCAGCGTGAGCAGAGGATCCGCGACCTTGAGCGCGTGCTCGGGCGGTGCCACGAGCTACGCGACGCGATGAGGCGGGCGGTCGAGCAGCGCAGCTGGAAGACGGCGCAGAACCTCGCCGCCTCGCTGGTCGTCGAGTTGACCGAGCTGCCCATCCTGGCGCTCGTCGTGCTCGTGCAGGAGGAGCACAAGGAGCTCGTCGCGGGGATCGACCAAGGCGCTGCGGGGTTCGAGACCTTCGATCGATTCGCCCTGACCGCGTTCACAATCGTCGCGGCCGCGTGGGCCGAGGAGCTGAAGGCGGCGCGCCTGGAGGGGCGTGGGCCAGATCGCCTAGGCGCTGCGATCGACGGGGCCGAGGACCCACGAGTGGTGCAGCTTCGCGATCCCAAAGCGGGGTGAGTAGTCTCGCGGGGTGGCGAGGCTAGGCAAGTGGGTCAACGAGGGCAGCGCCCGCTCCCCCGAGCAGGCGCTCGCCCTGCTGCACGCGATGCCCGGGGCGGGCGCGACGCTTCCTGTTCCGCTCCGGTACATCTCGCGCGAGGGCTACCAGGAGGTGATCGGGCACCGGGAGATGAACGCCCGCATCGATCAAGCCCCCATCCAGAGCGTCCCGATCGCCTCGCTCGTCGCGATCCAGCACACCGTCGACCGCAAGCGCGTCGAGCACTACATCGAAAACGGCGGCAAGGTCCGCGCTGGCACCAAGCACGCCGATCACGGGGGCGTCGTGGACACGCCCATCGTGGTGCGGTGCAAGGGGACGAATTACGCCTTTGATGGTCATCACCGGGTCGTGGCGGCGAAGCTGCGGGGGATGCGGACGATACGCGCTCGCTACGTCGACCTCGACGCTGAACCGCCGGAGCAGATGCCGTGAAAAACCTCGGGAAGTTCGTCGCCGCCAACCAGAACGGCGCCACCGATGCGAAGCTGGGCGCGAAGGCGCGCGCGGCCACGAAGGTGGCAGAGAATGCATCCGCGTCGGTCAAGGCGTACTGGGGCAAGGATCCGTACGCGCACGGCAAGGCGGCCGATGCGCATCTGAAGGCCGCGCGCGCCAACCTCAGCGCCGGCAATCACGAGAAGGCAAACGAGCACATTGCCGCCGCGAACGAGCACACCGCTATCGCGGGCGGCCAACCGCGCGATTCCCACGGACGGTTTGCGTGAAGCCCGACCCCGAGCGGGACGCGGTCGAGCACGTGCGCGCCAAGCTCGCGCGGCGCCAGGAGCAGCTCGAGAGGGCGCGGGGTGGGGAGGCCGAGGAGCTCGAGCTGGAGATCGCGCAGCTCGAGAAGACGCTGGGCGAGCTCACCTTCGCGCGCTTCGTGGCGGGCCGGCGCGGGGGGTAGGGTGGGGGGATGACGAAGACGAAAGCTCCGCCCCCTCCCTCCATCGACGACGAGCTCGAGGCCGAGCGCCGCAAGAGCGCCTACCTCCTCATCGCCTACAACCGATTCCGCGTCGCGCACGGGATGGCCGAGGCCTCCGAGGACGCAGCGGTCGCGGATGGCGGCGGTCCGTAGCCGGCATCGGACTAGGCATGAAGCTCTCCATGGCGCTCGGGCCCGACGGAAAGCGACACCTTGTGATCGAGGAGCCGTCGCCCGACCACCCTGGGTTCGACATCATCCGCCCACCGAGGTGCGGGGTGGACATGGGTCCGGCGATGGTGCAACTGGACTTTACCCTGCACACCGGGAGGCCTGGCAGGCTCCCTGCCGTGCATCCCGACGACTGCGCGGCCTGCCGGGCGTGCGGGGAAGGGCTAGAGGTGTGAGGGTGGACGTGGAGACGTGGCTCTTTCTCCTCGCGCTCGCGTGCGTGGTCTTCTGCGGGCGGCGTGAGTCGGATGGGTGTCTCTGCGGGGAGACGGCTTGGTGCCCCGTGCACAACCCGCCGTGAAGTCCCTCCTGCTGCTCGCCCTGCTTGCGTGCTCCAGCCCTCCCGATCCCGCGGGCTGCCGGGTCGATCAGGTCGTCTACCCGTGCGAGGGGAGCTTCTACGTCGACCTCGGGCGGCGCGAGATCCTCCGCTGCGTCGAGGGCTGCCCGGTGGGGGATCGCTGCGGGGTGATCCTGCAAGGCGCCGGCCCCTTGCAGCTCGGCTACTGCGACGGGACGCCCAACTTCGGGATCCAGGTCCCGCCCGAGTAATTGAAACCCCATCCGCGAAGCAGCTCCCCTGGCTAGAGGTCGCCCCTCGAATGACCTGGCCAGGTGGCCGGGGGAGCTGTTTCGCTGACGGCAGCCCGACTTCCCGGTGATGATGTGGGGATGAGAGCAGAAGTGCCGGGCCCGGTGATGGGTGGGTTCTCGGGCCAGAGCAACGCGGCCAAGGGCAAGAGCGCCAACGACGCCTCCATCGCGGCCAAGGGGGCGAGCGCGTCGACCAAGGAGGGCGACCACGAGTCGCACCAGCGCGCCGCCAGCGCGCACCGCGAGGCGGCGTGGAAGCACCAGGACGCAGGCAACGGGGACAAGGCCAACTGGCACCGCGCCCAGGCCAACGTGCACGAGGAGAAGGCCGACCAGGGCTACCAGGCCAAGAGTTTCGCCGACGGGCAGGCGCGCAACGCGGACGCGATCTCGAAGAAGGCGGAGATGGCGGGCTTCGGCAAGGACTCGTCCCCGCAGGCCGACCCGCGCAGCGAGAAGCAGCTCCACCAGGACGCCAGCGCGGCGCACAAGCGGGCCGCCGACGCGTACAAGCTGGCCGGCTGCGACCGTGAGCAGCTCTTCCACCAGGCCAAGGCGGAATCGCACGACTCGATGGGTGGGGCGCTCAAGTAGGCATCGAGCAAGCCATGAGACCCCTGTTGCTTTGCTTCGCCGCCTCCATGCTCGCTTGGCTCACGATCGGCGCGTGCGCCCACGGGGGCGCGGGGTGGGATCGGGTCGACCCGCGCGCCATCGCCCCCACCCCCGACAACCCCTGCGGCAACATCGGGGTCGTGTGCCTCGACATGCAGGGCCGGCCGAGCGGGATGTGCTGCTACGAGGGCGAGACGTGCGGCGGTTCGCTCTATTCGGTTGGGTGTCCCGCAGGTGCGTGCTGCAACATCCGCGGGCTCGGGGCGCACCGGCAGATCCAGCCCGATGCGGGGATCGACGCGGACTGAGATGGTTTGGGAACCCGGGTTCCCAGGCGCGTTCTCGTGGGCGCGGTGGGCGGTGGACGCGCTGCTCTTTCTGCCCCGCTGTCTCGGCATCGCGATCCACATCCTGCGATGAGCCGCGTCCGCACCGGCCCCGACCCCGCGCTGGTCGCGGCCTACGAGAAGGGCCGGTGCCGCTTCTGCCTCGGGCCGGTCGCCCCGCCCCGGCGAACCTTCTGCTCGGACGCGTGCGTGGACGAGTGGAAGCTGCAGACCGATGGGAAGTTTCGCCGGCAGAAGGTGTTCGCGCGCGACCGCGGGGTCTGCAACGCCTGCGGGCGCGACTGCCACGCGCTCGAGGCCGCACTGCTCAAGCTGCTCTACGAGAACCCCAGCCAGCTCGACGAGGAGCTCGGGCGCCTCAAGCTGACGCGGCGGATCTTCTCCGGGCCGACCGAGCACCTCCCCCCTGACGTACGCAAGCGGCTCGACTGGCTCGCGGGGAGAAAGCGCGATGCGGAGCTCGAGACGTGGACGCCCGGCAAGACGCTCTGGGAGGCCGACCACGTGCTCGAGGTGATCGATGGGGGCGGGTCGTGCACCCTTTCGAACCTCGCGACTTTATGTTTGTGGTGTCACCGCGTGAAGACAGCGGCCAATCGCAAACGTCGTGCAGAGCTGCGAAAGGACACGTTCCCCTCGCCCGAGCTCTTTGAGCTCGAGGATGCGGCATATCCTCCGGACGAGCTGTTTGAGGATTGAATGCGCCGTTCTGATGGTCGAGGTGGTTTCGTTACGGGACCTGTTCACCACCAGTGGAAGGGCGACGCGGCCAGGACTGAGACGAAGCGCAAACGGGCACAACGTCTCTACCCGCTCACCCCGTGCGCGGTTTGCGGTAAGCCCGGTCGTGATCGTCATCATCGTGACAACGACACGGGGAACAACTCCCCGGAGAACGTCGTGGTTCTATGCCGTCGGTGTCACATGCAGATCGACGGTCGTCTCGAGAGGTTTCGGGAGACGGGCCGTGCGAAGCGAGGGGTAGTGCTGCATCCGATCCGGAACTGCATTGATTGTGATCGTCCATTCAAACCGATGCGTCGTGGTCGATGTGCAAGTTGTTACCACCGCGTCATGCGATCGTCGTCTGTCTTCCCACCCGACGAGCTGTTCGAATGACCGCCTACAGCGTCAAGCGTTACAAGGCGAACCGATTCGGCACGAAGCCGCAGCTCCCGTGTCGCTACTGCGGCAAGCTGCTCACGCGAGACCTCGCCACCGTCGACCACAAGAACCCGCTGAGCCGAGGGGGCAAGAACAACCACGAGAACCTCACGATCGCGTGCGGCGATTGCAACGTCGACAAGGGGGACATGACGTTCGAGGAGTTCAAGCAGTCCCCCTCGCTGCCGCTGCGATGTCGCCTCCACCTGAACCCAGGCGCGGAGTGCAATGCAGTCTGAACGGCACGGCGCGTGCTCGCTGCGCTCGTCCATGCTCCTGCTCGCCCAGATCCTCGTCGTCTGCATCGTCGCCTACTGCGTCTACTGGGTCGTCGGGACCCTCCCGGTCCCCAACCCCCCGGGCCCGATCCCCGTGATCAAGGGGCTCGTGCAGATCGTGGTCGTGCTCATCGCGTGCGTCTTGCTGCTCGAACTTGCTGGGCTATTCAGCAGCCGACGTCTCACCTTTTGATCCCTCAAACGTAGGTTCCCATCGCACCGAAACCAGGACGCGCAAAAATGCCCAGTGACGGCGGACTCTGCGAGTGACAGGGTGTGGCCATCTTGCGGCCCCGGACGATCTCGCTACGCCTGCCGATCGCGTCGGAGGATGGGGCGAGCTACCCGCGCGGGATCGCGCGGCCCGAGACGCGAGCCGATTGCGTCCACGGGCCGCGCCCTTGCCCATTCGTCAGCTGCAAGATGAACCTGTTCCTCGACGTCACGAAGGCGGGGAGCCTGAAGCTCAACTTCCCCGCCGCCGACTTGGACGGGCTCGTCGCCAACCTCGAGGCGATGGAGCAATCCTGTGCGCTCGACGTGGCGGGCGGCAAGGATGGCGACGGCGATGGGGTGACGCTCGAGGAGGTGGGCGCGCTGATGAACGTGACGCGCGAGCGCATCCGGCAGATGGAGGAGAAGTTCAAGCGCAAGCTGCGCGAGGACCCCGCCGTCGCCGCCGCGCTGGGCGAGACTGACGACTTCCACCGCACCGGCCGGGCCCCCCTGATGCTGCCGGGCGAGGCGGACCGCCGCCTGCGCAAGAGCGTGGGGCACGAGACCGCCGCGCTGCTCGAGGTGCCCGACGATCTCTTCGAGATCGACGAGGAGCCGGTGAGCGACGCGGACCGCGCGAGCGGGGTGCGCGCGATCGATGGGGCGAGCGTCGAGGAGCCCGAAGCCAAAGCTGGGTGAGCGGATCCGCCGGCATAGCGAACGCTCATGGAGAAAGAGAAACCGAAGCTCGAGGTGCTCGCGCAAGCGGTCATCACCGCGAAGCGCACGTACGACGAAGCCGTCGAGAGGGAGAGCGAGACGCGCAGCTCTCAGATCCGCGCCTTCAATGAGCTGGAGGACACGAAGAAGAAGCTGCAGGCGGCACGCAAGGCGTTTGCCGACGCGACCTTCATCCCGGGCGAATCTGTCCAGAGGGGCGAGGTGTTCTGATGGCAAGAACGAAGACGCTGGGAACCCGGGTTCCCAACCCCGTGCTGGTGGCGGCGGATGCCCACAACGCCGCGCAGGGCGTGGCGGCGGATCAGGCAACGCGCGAGGAGCACGCCCTCGCGCGGACGCACACGATCCACCTGACCACGTCGCAGCGCGAGGGCGTGGGGATCTGCGACGCCGCGCTGGGTCGAGGATTTGTCCAGGTCGTCGCGACGCTCGACCATCCCGCGATGTGCGCCGCGTGCCTCGAGCAGAGGGCGAGATACCTACGTGAGATGCGCCCCACGGAGAACGAGCCCAACCTGCGGACCGGCTACCAGCCTGTGATGAGCTCGCGATGAACGAGTATCGGGACACCGAGCACGTGGTCACGCACAAGGTCGACGCTTGGGTGACGGCGTGGGTGGGACTCGTCTGCACGATCGTAGGTGCCGTTGCCGGCTACTTCACCGAGACGCGCCCGCTGCTCGCAACCCTCTACAAGCAGGAGGCGATCATCGAGCAACTACGCGCCAAGGATCCCACTTCGAAAGCCACCCTGGTCTGGGCCGGCGACGGCACCCTGACCGCGGCTCCGATCAAGCCGACTCCCGATCTGTGCGACACCATCTTCACGGGGAACACGACCCACAAGCGGACGATCATCAACATCGATGGTCCCCAGGCGTGCGAGCTCGCTTACACGATTGCTCCATCTATGGTCGGTGAACCAGAAGGGGTCATCACGGTCGAGCCGCACAAACCGAAGCCGAGCGATCTCCGCCCATGACGGCGCTTGCGCTGCGCTTGCGCTTGCGCCTCTTCTTCAAGGGGGCGGTCAAGGAGCTCGCGCTCATCGCGACCCTGCAGCGCGATCACCGCACCTACCGCGATGGGATGAACCACCTGGTCGCCGCGCTGGTCGACGATGGGATGAACCACCTGGTCGCCGCGCTGGTCGCCTTGAGCGGCCCGACGCCCAACACGCTCTACGTGATGATCGACTCCGCCCATCTGCTCAGGATCATCCAGCGCGTCTACGGCCCCGACCACCCCTGGGCGATCAAGCTCGTCGAGTTTCGCCGGCAGTTTCCAGGGCTCGAGGAGCCCGAGGTGCGGGCGGCGAATTGAGAGCGAGGACGATCCGCGAGAAGGGCCCGCGCCGCGATCCGGCGGTGCGCGACCTGGGCGTCGTGGTCGTGGGCGAGCACGTCCACGTGACCAAGTCGCTCAAGTGCGCGCGCGTGACCCTCTCGTTCCGGCGCGAGGAGGAGGTCCTCACCGCGGCGCTCGAGTGCGAGGAGTGCGGGGCGCCGATCCGTCTCGAGCGCGAGACCACCACGCACGCCGAGGCGAGCGAGCGGGCCGGCGTCTTGCGGTGGCGCGCGCTCGACGCCAAGGGGGTCCCGGCGGGCCCGTGGGAGTACGCCCCGCTAGGGAAAGGGGTGTCGAGGTTGATAGCCTGAAGGACTAGACAAGAATGTCCAGTCTAGCTAGCCTGGCAGTGGGCGCCGAGCGCGCCCCCGGAGGGTCGATGGATCACTACCTGCTGCTGGCGGAGCGAGGGCTCGAGTACAAGATCGTGCGCACGGTGGGGCACGCGGCGGCGTTTGTGGCGGTGCGCGATCTGCGCGCCCGCGGGTGGGTGGTCGAGGTGGAAGTCGAGCGGCGCGCGTGAGCCGCCACGCCATCCCGCCCCCTCCCGCTCCCTGCGAGCCCGTGCGCGTCCCGTGGGAGCCGCATCGGTGGAGCAGCGACCAGCCCCCCGCGCGCCCGCAGGCCCCACCGCCCTCTGGGGTGCGGACGGTGGGGCCTGAGAACCCGGGTTCCCAGCCTCGGTAGATCGATCGCGCGCGGGGGCGCGATCGCGGGGTAGGATCGCGATCACCCGCGATGGAGACCTCGTACCGCACCGCCCCCTACCCGAACCTTTCGACCCAGACGACGGTTCCGTGCATGCCGACGCGAATCGCTACGTCTCCCGCCCCCGCCCACCAGGTCGAAACGTCTCTCACCCATGCCCCCGCGTACGCCACCGCGCCGTGTTCTTCGCGCTGAGGGGGGTGGGGCGGGCAAGATGGCGGGGTGAGGTGCCTGGACCGAGACGACGGGTTCGAGGAAGAGGAGGACGGGCGAGACCCGTGCTGCCGGCGCTTCGGTCCGCGCCGGCGCCGGATGCGCCGAGGCGACTCGCTCATCTTCCCGGTCCAGGTGGTCAAGACGACCCCGGGGGGCTCGATGGCCCCGCAGGACCTCACGGGCTGGTTTCTCTGGTGCACGATCAAGCGGACCGTCTCCGACCCCGACCCGCTGGCGGTCGCGCAGGTCACGACCGCGCCCTCGAGCGTGCCGGCGGGCGGGTCGCTCGCCCTGCTGGTCGCGACCGCCGGGCAGGCGCAGGTCTCGATCCCGCCGATCGCGACGCGCGGGTTCCCGGATGGGCGCGTGCGCCTCGTCTACGACGTGCAGGGCAAGGATGGGGCGGGGAACATCTTCACCGTCGAGGTCGGGGAGATCGAGGTCGAGCCCGACGTCACCAATTCGATAGGGGGATGACGTGGCCAAGTACGTCCTGAGCAACGAGGTCTCGATGTCGCAGGGTGGGCAGATGGTCCGCCTGCCCGCGGGCAAGGTGGTCGACGATCTGAACCAGAACATCGCGCGGATCCTCGCGGCGGGTGGGGTCCTGGTCCCCTACGCGGGCGCGGCGGTCGCGCAGGCCGCCGCGGCGACCAAGCAGCGCTTGCGCGGCCAGGGCCTGCCGCTCGATCAGGCGCGCGCGATCGTGCAGATCCCCGTCCCGGTCGTCCCGGGCCCGGCGGTCGCGGTGGTGGTGCGAGTGAACGCGGATGGGACGGGAGGGGCGCACGCGTCCCCCTACAACGCCAACGCGGGCGAGACGGTCGTGTGCGACACGGGGCCGGGCAACGTGGTCGTCAACCTCCCGGTCCTCGCGTCAGGGCAGGCGTGCACGGTCCAGCACGACGCCTCCACCTCACTCGCCTCGCACACCATCACCACCAACGGTCCGGCTGGGGTGCAGCTCGAGCAGCCCGCCCCGAACAACGCGGCGTTTGCCGCGAACTACGTGATCGCCGGGGCGCAGAGCGCCGGGGTCTCGCTGACCTGGATCAACGGAGGGAGCGCCGGTGGCTACCTACTCGAGTAAACGGATCTCCGCGCTGGCCGTCGCGCTCACCGTCGCGCTGGTCGCGGCGGGTGGGTGCAAGGGGGGCGGGGCGCCGGTCGACGCGGGGCTCTCCGATGCGGGCGCGAGGCTCGGGGCCTCCTACCCATTCGCCTACCCGGTCGGGACGGCGACGGGCGACCTCGGCGGCTCCTACCCGGCCCCGACCGTCACGGGGCTGCAGGGGCACGCGGTGCCCGGGCCGACGGGGACCAACACGAACCTGCAGTGGTCGGGCTCGGCGTACTCGTGGAGCGCGGCGTCGAGCGGGTTCACCGCGGCGGGCGACCTCTCGGGCACCTCGTCCTCGCAGACGGTCGTCGGGCTGCAGGGGCGCTCGCTGCTCTCGACCGCGCCCAGCACGGGCAACGCGGTCCTCTGGGGCGGGAGCTCGTGGGCGCCCGGGGCGGTGAACCTCGCGGGGGGAGCTGGATCGATCACCGGCACCCTGCCCACGGGCAACCAGGCCGCGCAGGCGATGGGCGGGGACGTGACCGGCACGACCGGGGCGGCCGTGGTCGCGAAGGTCCAGGGCAACGCGGTCAGCGCGACGACTCCTACGGCGGGGCAGCTGCTCGTCGAAAACTCGGGCGCGACGGGCAGCGCGTGGACCTCGTGCAGCGGGGACGTGTCGTGCTCGACCTCCACCCCGGGGGCCTACACGGTCGGGGCGATCGGCGGGACCTCGCCGATCCCGGTCACCCCCAACAACCTGCAGTGGGTGCAGGGGGCGGCGCCCAGCCTCTCGCAGGTGCAGCAGGCCAACGGCAGCAACCCGAGTAGTTTCACCCTCACCCCGCAGGCCCCCGGGGCCGGGGCCGCCTCTACCGCGACCGGCACCCCGGGCTCGCTCGTCGTGGCGCTCGCCGCGCCGGTGTCGACCGGGGCCGAAGCGCAGTTCGTCCTGTCGCGCGCGAGCTCGACGCGGCTCGCCGCGATCGGAGCCTTCACAGGAACTAGCGCGGCCACCTGGGGGTTTTGGCTCGGTCCGACCAACATCGCGGTGGATACGACCACGGTCGCGGAGTTCTTTGCCGGCACCGGCGTGGTCGACTTCGGCAAGGTCGCCGCCATCAACTACCTCGCGCCCGCCGCGGGTATTCGCGAATTCGGGGTGAACGGGTCCACGCACAACGCGGAGTTCTTCGGCGGGGTGTCGGGAACCTTCTCGATCGGAGGGGGGTCGGGGGTCATCGGGATCCACGACGCGACCACCGCCCCCACCACCAACCCGGCCAGCGGTGCGATCCTTTATTCGTCCGCCGGTGCGGCGAGGTGGCGCGGGAGCGGGGGGGCGACGACCCAGTTCGCCGCCGTGGGGACCGGGACGGTCAACAGCCAGGCGGGCCTCGTCCTCACCGACACTGGCGCCCTGCGCACCGTCTCCGACGCCACCCCGACGACGGTCTACTCGTACGCGACCGCGACCGCGACGAGCGGTCACTTCTCAGCCGACACGACGTGCCGCGCGATCACCGCCCCGACCGCGGGGGCGATCGGCGACACGTGGGCGAGCAAGCGCACCGCGAGCTACCGCAACATCGGCGGGACCATCACGATCGTCGGCACCCTGACCGCGCTCGACACCGACACCGACACGAGCATGAGCGGGACGGCGGTGACGGCGACCAGCAGCGGGGCCAGCCTGCTCATCCAGGTGGCCAACGTGGCCTCGGCCACCGTCGACTGCCTGACCGAGTTCCACGTGGTGGTGAACTGATGGTCGGATCCACACTCGCCACCCCCACCAGCACGCTCGGGCTCTCGATGGTCCTGGGGTTCGTCGACACCACCCCTGCGCCTCCGGTCCCCTTTCCCTTCACGCCCGGCGCGCAAGGCGCGATCGCCCAGACCGTCTTGCTCACGAAGGAGGAGCTTGGCAGCTCCCATCCCTCCCTCGCCGCGCTGCGCGAGCTGCGTCGACGAGGCGGCTAGAAGTAATCGGCAGGGGTCGAGCGCGTGTAGGCTCCGCGTCATGAGGGGCGAGCGATGACGGAACAATTCGCGAACCAACAGAGCCCCCTGGTGCTCGCGGCGCCTTGCGGGATGGGCGACGCGACCGTGGTGCTCGCGGGCGGGTACGCGGGGCTGCCGTCGACCGGGACCTTCCGGCTCCTCATCGACTCGGAGATCATGATCGCGACCGCCCGCACGGGCCCGACCGTGACGGTCACGCGCGCGCAGGAGGCGACGAGCGCGGCATCCCACGCGGTCAACGCGCTCGTCTACCAGTCGCTGACGGCGGGGGCGCTCGCGCAGTTCGAAGCGGACATCATCGCCGCCATCCCCGCGGGACCGACCGGCGCGGGCCCATCGGGCTCGCTCGGCGTGGCTCCGGCGAGCGGGACGCTGCACCTGGCGGGCGACCAGTTCGCCTACAACCTGCCGTGCGCGACCGCCAACCGCGGCTACCGCTTCCGCGTGACCGCGTCGGCCCGGTGCACGGCGGCGCAGGGGGGGTTGGCGGTCGGCGACGACTGGTCGCAGGTGATGGTGGTGGCGGCGAAGAACATCAGCGGGGTTGTCACGATCACCGCGGTCGCCTACCCCGATGGCGACCCGCTGGGGGCGCCCGCGATGGGCGCGGTGGGCCAGCTCGCCCTGTCGGTGCAGGACGCGCCCTCGGGGACCAACGTGGTGGCGGTCGTCGATGGCAACGGCAACAACGACACCCACCCGATCAACGTCACGGTGGCCGCGGACTACTGGGTTGGACCATGATGAAAAAGACGAGCCTCGCTGTCCTCCTCTGCATCGCGTGCCTGTCGTTTCTCGGGGCCGAGGCGCGCAACCCGAACTGGTACCGCGTCGCCTACTGCATCGACCACGGCAACGTGAGCGGGTGCGCGAGCGACGCCAATGACGGCAACATCTGCGGATGCGCGGGCGGGGGGTCGAGGCACGGACCGCTCAAGAACTGGAGTGAGCTCTACGTGAATCGTTGGGGGTGCGGGGCGGGGGGGACGTGCCCGCGGTTCGCCACCGGCAACGGCTTCGCCAACGCGACGATCTCCATCCTCAGCTCCGACGTCGACGAGACGATGGACTTCGCGTGGTCGACGGGCCCGGGGGTGACGGGCGTCCTGATCAACTGCATCCTGGGGACCTCCAACACGGTCTTCACCGGGACGCTGAGCAGCTTCACCGCGGGGCTCACTGGGTCGGGAAGATCGGGAGTCAGCTCCGGAGTCTTCGCGAGCGGCCTGAATCAGGCCGCCATCGGTACGACGCTCGCCTACAACGAGCTGATCTTCGACACCACCCACGCGAGCTACTTCTGGCCCTACTACGACGTCACGACGAGCGGGGCCGCTCCGGGCAGCGGGGACGTGTGGGCCTTCTCCCAGCCGCTACTGGGCGTCGTGCCCACCACCTTCCCGGCCGCGGAGGTTGTGATCGCGTCTGGCGACACCGTGACGGTCTACCAGCCGCCGACGATCCTGCTCAACAAGGCGCACGACTACGTCTACGCGACCGTAGGGGGCAACTCCCCGGCCCCTAATACCTTCATCCGCAACTGCACCATCGGCAACAACGTCGCCGACAGCGTCAACGCCAACAACGGAATCTCGTTCGTCGAGGACGCGATCGTCTCCAACCTGCAGATCGTGCCGGGCAGCAACGGGATCTCCGTGCTCGACAACATCAGCGCACCCCATGCGGGCGTCGACTTCAACAACTCGACGGCGGGCTTCGGTGGCCAGCAGAACTATGTGCTCGGCGGACTCTTCGGAGAGCCGACGACGGGCGCGCAGAACACGCTCGCGTGCGGCGGATGCCAGGTCGACGGCGATACCATCTTCGGCCAGACCCCTGGCTTGTATCCAGGCTCGATCAACAACTTCTGGGGTCAGATTTACCTGGATAGGGCAGAAGGGATCCTCGTCTACCCGGGGTCGAACCTGTACCTGCTGCAGAGCCTCTACAACGCCAACCAGCCGGTCCTCTGGGGCAACGGGAGCCTGGGGATCCTGCCCAACGGGGTGGTGGTGTACAAGAACGGCGCGGGCAAGGCGGCGGCGACGTTCCTGCAGAAGAGCGGGACGCTCTTCTGGGTCGGCAACACGACGACCACGACGGGCTACCAGAACTTCACCACGCCGGTGGTGGCGACCCCCGCCAACCTCGACACCGCCTTCGGTGCGACCATCGGGTGCCTGCAGCAGACGAGCGGGGCGGTGCTCTGCAACTGAGGTTGCGAGCCGCGCCCCCGCGCCCGTAGGATCGCGCCACCATGACGGCTGAGATCATCCTCCCCGCCCCGCTGCTCGTGACGCCGAACCGGGGCTACTCGATGGGCCACAAGGTCGGCCCCCTGCCTCCGAACGTCTTCTCGACGCGCCACCTCTTCGGCGCCACGCGGGTGCGGCTCGCGCAGGCGGCCGACCTCTCGGGCTACGTCGACCGCATCCGCGACCAGGGCCAGACCTCCAAGTGCGTGGGGATGAGCCTCGCGCGCATCTGCCACGTGCAGGCGCAGGTGCAGAAGTACGGTCGGCCCAACCCGGGCCCGATGCCCTACCCGAGCGAGGAGGGGATCTACGCCTTGGCGCGCGAGGAAGAGGGAACGGGCGTCCTCTTCGACGAGGGCAGCGTGCCGGGCTTGGCGCTGCGCGCCCTCACCAACGACATCGGCGTGCCGCTCGAGCGCGATTGGCCTGCCGACGACGGGAAGATCAACACCCCCCTGCCGGTCGACGTGATCGCGCGCGCGATCGCGATGAAGGTGACGGGCGCGTACCAGATCGATTCCGAGGGCCAACAGAGGAGCGACGACTGCGCCTCCGCCCTCCTCGCCAACCACGCCATCTCGATGGCGATCGCGGTGGGCGACGCGTACGAGAGCTGCAGCTCCGAGACGCCCGTCGTCGCCATTCCCGCCAACGGCAAGAGCTACGGGGGCCACGACATCACGCTCGTGGGGTTCCGGACCGTCGCGGGCCGGCGCCAGTGGCTCAACGCGGGGTCGTGGGGGGTCTCGTTCGGCTTCGGCGGGTACGTGTGGCTCGACGACTCCGTCATCACCGCGAGCGGCAAGTTCGGCTCGTCGGACTTCCTCGTCGTCACCATCGCGCCGGACTTCTCGCTCTCCGCCGCGCACCGCGATCTGCTCAACCCCCTGCCCGAGCAAGAGGTCTCCTGATGCGCATCCTTTTGCTGCTCGCCCTCGTCGCCGGCTGCACCCCGCCGGCGATCGTGCCGGTCCCGATCGACGCGAGCGACGCGGCCCCGCTGCCCGCCGCGCAGATGGCGTGCCAGCACCTGCGCGATCTCGGCTGCCCGCTCGGCAGCGATCCGAATTGCGCCTCAGCCTTCTCGCTGCCGACCAAGTTCCGGGCCGATCCGACCTGCGTGCTCGGCGCCGCGAACCTCGCGGGCTTGGCGGCGTGCAACGTGACGTGCCAGCCTTGAGCGGTGGACTGGCGAGATCAGCACCGCAAGCGGGAGGGCCGATTCAAAGCGAGGCCGGGCGCGAAGGGGTTCGTCGCGGCTGAGCCGGACGCTTCGAAGAAGCCGACGGAGCGGAGACCTTTCTCGCTCTGGGTGGAAAGGACGGCGAGTGATGCGGATCCGTCTAAGAAGTAGGAGTGGGAGATGACGACATCACGCGCCCCGAGACCCCGACCGCGAAGCGCAGGCGCATCGTGACGCTTGAGGCGCGGCTCGCCACGCCCGGCGAATGGATCGACACCAACCAGGGCTGCTCGGCCGCGGTGCTCTCGGCGCTGCGCGCGGAGGGCAAGGTCGGGGTCGGGCGGTACGTCCCATTGCCTCGCAACCGCAGCGCGGGCGACATCGGGGCCGAGGAGCTTGCGCGGATCTGCGACCTCGTCGGGCAGTGCCTGCTTTTCCAGCACGTCCGTTCGCCCGAGCCGGGATTCACGGGGTGGCGCCCCTCGCACCACTCGGGGGTCGAGGACGCCGAGGCCGCGGTGGACCACGCGCTCATGGTGGGCTACCCGCAGGGCTCTCACATCGTCCTCGACTTCGAGAACATCGACGACACCCCGCAGGCGGCGACGAAGTTCGCGATCGACTGGCAGGCGACGGTGAGGGCGGCGGGGTGGCGGGCGATGCTGTACGTGGGCTTTCAGGTCCCGCTCCACGCGCTCGACCTCTACGACCTGCCGGGTTTCGATTGCTACGCGAGCGACCTCGGCGACCGGCGCGTCGCGACCCGCGGGACCTCGTACCTGCAGACGAGGTACAACGTCGTGATCGCCGGGGTCGGATTCGACACCGCCACCATGCGGGCCGACGCGCTCGGCTCGCTCCCCTACGTCGCCTCGCTCGCCGCCGCGGCATAACCTCGAGCCCCCCGCCATCGCGGGCCAAGGAGGTGATCCATGTGGCTGCCGTTCGGATTCGTCGTCGCCGCGCTGCTCTCGGGCGCTTCTGGGAACCCGGGTTCCCAGCCGCTTGCCGACTACCTCGAGAGGGCTGGGCTCACCTGGCTCGCGCTGCCCGATTGCGGCGCCGAGCGGGCCCGCTGCGCAGCCTTCGAGGCGCAGGAGGGGGAGGGGGAGGGGGCGGTGGCGGACCGCGTGCGCGTCGTCGCCGGGGACGTGGCCGAGCTGCTCACGACCGGCTTCCCCGTCCCCAAGCCGGACGGCTCCGCCTACCGCAACGACGAGCCCTCGCCCTACGCGGACGATCCCACCAAGGCGCGCGCGGGCCTGCTGGTGATGAGCCTCGCCTTCCACGAGTCGCGCTTCCGCGGCTACGTCGCCCACTGCACCGACAAGGCGTGGCGGTCGAGCCTGGAGGGCAAGAGGCTGCTCCGGTTCGGCTCGTGCGACAGCGGGCGCGCCTCGACGCTCTGGCAGATGCATCTCGGCACGGGGGTGGTGCTCGGATGGGAGCCGGGTCGCGAGTGGCGGGAGGTCAACATCCGCGCTCCCTTCGTTGGGATGCGCGACGACGAGATCGCCTACACCGACGGGTGGGTGCAGGAGGACGACTTCATCGCCGCGGCGGTCGCGCTGCACATGGCGCGCGCCTCGATCCGTCAGACCGGCAGCCTGCGAAACTACACCGGCGAGTGGAGCGGGCCGGCCTCGGCGGCGCGTGCGCGCGAGGACCGCGCCCTCGCCTACTACCGCGCCCACCCATTCCCCGGCATGCTGGCGGCGGAGGAAACGACCCGATGAGCAAACACGTCGTCATCTACGACCCGAAGGACGAGTACTGGGAGGGGGCGTTGATCGAGCCCGAGGTCGCGCACTTGATCCGCGCGCGCAAGGCGATCACGCTGCCGATCGAACCCGAGCACCTGCATCGAAGCGCGGTGGGCGGCTACTACCGGCGCGCGTGGGGGTCGGGGTGGCCGCTCTCCGCGTCGCTGCCGAAGATGCACTGCCCGATCATCCTCTTCGCCTCCCCCTCGTACGTTCCCGGCTCCGGTCGGCTCAACGTGGCGGTGCGCCTCGTCCCCGATATCGAGGTGCTCCCCTTCCTGCTCTCGGGCGGCAAGCTCTCGGGCGCGATCCAGATCGCCGCCGAGTCGGGCCAGCCGGGCGCGCACTCGGGCGGCTTCGCCCCGGCCGAGGACACCCGCGTCGACGTCGCCCAGCTCGGCCCGATGGATGAGGAGGGCGGCTGGACGGTCTACGCGGGCGGCCACCTGAACGTGCCGGGCGAGGGGTTCTTCTCGTGCGCCCTCTACGGCGCCGCCGCGGGGCTTCGGGTCGCCTGGTGCGCGGTGAGCCAGAGCGGGTAGCGAGAAGGGTGCGCGTGCTCGCCACGCCCGCGTAGCGTGGGCGCGTGCGCTTCCACAAGACGTTCTCTCGTCAGAAGGGCGGCTCCGCCCCGCCCCCCGTGCTGGGGGGCGACGCCGTCCCCACCACGACCGCCCCCAGCGCCACCGCGGACAACGTGATGTCGTGCAAGATCCGCGACATCGTCGGGTGGCCGGTGCAGCGGATCGTGGTCGGGTGGACCACCACGGCAGGCTCGCCGGTCGCGCTCAACGGCGATCTCTACGTCTGGGAGAAACGGCTGAAGCACTGGTTCAAGGTCAACGACACTGCCCTCTCCATCAAACCCAACCAGCTCGCCTTCTTCGACATCGCCGCGCTCATCGAGCCGGTGAGCAACGCGGCGAACGTCCTGGGCAACGCGTCCAACCCGCCGGGCGCGGCGAGCGACTCGATCGACGTGATGCTGGTGATGACCGATCCGGGCGCTGCGGTCGCTGGGACGTACAACATCGGGATGGGCCCCGACCTCACGACGGTCGGGACCTGAGCGGGGCGGCCCGCGGTGACGGTCGCAGCGCTCATCCAGTTCGTCCAAGGGGCCAACGTCGGCGTGCCCGGCCAGGCCCTCTACGGGGTCACCGGGACGCCCGTGGTCGTCTCCAACGACGACGACGCGAACGTCGCGAAGTGGGTCTTCACGGTCATCGACGCGCCGCCTTCGAGTGCGCTCGGCCCGGGGGTGGTGCAGAGCGGCGCGACCCCGACGTGGACGTGGGTGCCCGACACGACCGACATGGTCGAGATCCGTCTCGACGTCTTCGACGTGTCGGGCGAGCAGACCGCGACCCACTCGCTCTGCTTCGGGGTGAATCGCGCGAGCGGACGGATCATCCCCGCCTTCACCGCCGTGGCCGCGGCCCTCACCTTCCTCGGCCAGCGCCGCGGCTGGGCGGTCATCATGGAGGCGTGGCTCAACTACCTCGACTCGCTCACGGGTGGCGGGGGAGGGGGGGGGACGGACACGACGATCAAGTTCGTCGTCTCGCACACGACCACGTCGAGCGCGTCGAGCGTGCCGGCGGGGGCGGTCTTCAAGGGCGGCAAGGTGCGCGTCGATACCCCGTTCGATGCGGGGACGCTCAAGCTTGACCAGGCTAGTGGTCCCATCCTGCTCCCGGCGACCGGCGCGGGCCCGCCCCCCGCGATCGACGTGGTCTCGTGCGCGGCCGGTACGGTCTACGATCTCGACCCCGACGACTTCGTCGCCCTGGTCAACGCGCCCGTCCGCGCGACCGTGGTGGGCGCGACCTTGGGCTCGCTCACGGTGCTCATCTCCTACGCGGTGCCTGTCCCATGAAGAAGAACCTGCTCGCGCTCACCACCGCCCTACTGGTCCTCTGCTGGCCGGCGCAGCTGCTCGCGCAGGCCGCACCCGTCACGTTTGGCACGACGTCGACCATCCCCGTCTTCTCCGTCAACGGCAAGGGGATCATCACCTCGGCCTCGACCGTCACGTTCGCCGTCATCGACGATCCGCCCAGCAGCACCATCTCGCCGGGCGTGAAGCAATCGGGCGGCAGCAGCACCTGGGCGGTGCTGATGGAGGCGTGGCTCGACTACCTCGACACGCTCGCCCTGGTGGCCGGCGGCGGCAACGACACGTCGGTCGTCTGGTCGTTCTTCCTCGCGACCGTCGCCGGGGCGACGTCGGGGTCGCTCAAGATCCTCGCCATCTACGCGGTGCCTGTCCCATGAAGAAGCTCGTCGCCCTGCTCTCCACGCTGCTGGTCCTCTGCTGGTCCGCGCAGCTCTTCGCCCAGACGGTCACGTGGGGCGAGGTGTCTGGCGCGCCGCGGTTCGTCAGCACCAACGGTTCGCTCCTCTCGCACTGGGGGATCGCGGCGGCGCCTAGCTTCACCTCGAGCAACGGGACGACCTCGGCGACGTGGCAGCTCGCGGCCCCCACGGGCCCGCAGCTCTCGAACAACGCGGGCGTGATCGAGGCTCGCAACGCCGCGCTCTCCGCGTTCGTGAACGTGCGCGGGCTCGCGCCGGTCGGGGCGAACGACTTCGCGATCAAGGGCTACGTCGACGCGGGGCTCGCAGCGATCACGATCCCCACCCTCACCGGGGTCGCCACCACCAATGGGTGCCTCACCGCGACCGGCGGGATCTACTCGTGGGGGACGTGCGGCGGGGGCGGGGGGAGCAGCGTGACCGGGACCGGGATCTGGTACTCGGCCGGCGGGACCCTCAATGGCGCGGCGGTCTCGCTCTCGGGGGATGGGACGCTGGGGGCGCTCAGCGGCTCGAACCTCCCCTTGACGCTCGCGACGGTCAACGCGACGACGGGGACGTTCGGCAACACCACCACCATCCCGGTCGTCACGGTCAACGCCAAGGGCTTGGTCACCGCCGTCACTACCGCGGCGGTCTCGGGGACCAGCGTGACCGGGACGGGCCTCTGGTACTCGGCCACAGGCTCGCTCAACGCGGCCGCGGTCGGGGTGAACGGGGACGCGACGATCGGGGCGCTATCGGGTAGCTCCCTGCCCCTGACGCTTGCGACGGTGAACGGCAACGTCGGGACGTTCGGATCCGCGACCCTCATCCCGTCCTTCACGGTCAACGCCAAGGGTCTCATCACCGCCGTCACCACCAACACGGTCGCCGCGGCGCTCGGATCGGCGACGGGCGTCCTGACGCCCGCCAAGGGCGGGACCGGCCTCACCACCCTCACCGCCCACGGGGTCGTGATCGGCGAGGGGACGAGCAACGTGGCGGGCGTGGTGCTCGGCAACACGCAGATCCTCGTCGGCCAGACGGCCGCGGATCCAGCGGCCGAGACGGTCTCGGGGGACGCGACGCTCGGGGCGACGGGGGCCCTGACGCTCGCGACCGTGAACGCCACGACCGGCTCGTTCGGGACCTCGTCGACCATTCCGGTCTTCTCGGTCAACGGCAAGGGGCTCATCACCGCCGCGTCGAGCGTGACGGTCGCCGCCCCTCTCGCGAGCGCGACGGGCTCGCTCGCCCTCGCGCGGTTGACGGCGGGCGCGAATGGGCAGGTGCTGCAGAGCAACGGGGGGGTCGCGCTCTGGAACAGCTTCACGGGCGACGCGAGCGTCAATGGGGCGGGGACGGTCACCAACACGAAGATCAACGGCGCGAGCGTCCCGGCGGCGGGCTCGCTCGTTACTGGCAACGGGCCGTACGTCTCGGGCGCGAGCGCGCTCACCTACTCGGCCCTCAACCTCGCGGGCGGCTCGGGGTGGGTGACCGGGACCCTGCCGGTCGCCAACCTCCCCAGCCTCGCGGGCGACGCGGTGGGGGCGATCAACGCGAACGTGGTCTCGACCCTCACGGGGTCGGGCAGCGTGGTGGCGATCAAGGCGGGGGAGCTCGACTGGGCCTCCACCGTCACGAGCCCGACGATCACCGAGGACCGAGCGGGCGCGGGGGTGAGCGGCGCGAACATCGTGGTGCAGGCCCAGCAGGGCGGCACCGGCACCACCAACGGCGGCGGCGTGATCCTCGCGGGCGGCGCGGCGACGGGCGCGGGGACGACCGGGACGGTGGAGCTCGAGACGGGCGACGGGGCGCGCCAGCTCTTTCTCCTGCCGACCGGGCTGCTCTCGACGAGCCAGAAGATCACCTTCCAGCCCGACACCAACTCCCACATCTTCGGGATCGACGCGGCGACGAGCGACTCGACGACCGGGACCCTCACGCTCAAGGGAGCGGACGCGTTCGGGAGCGCCACCACCCACGTGACGGGGGGCAACCTGCTGATCCTCCCCGGGCTCGGGACCACCGCCGCGAACGGCGGGAGCCTGAGCCTCTACTCCGGCGACAGCACGACGAACATCACCGTCTTCCCGAGCCTGGTCACCGGGCACTCGGGCACCAACAGTGCCTACACGGTCGTGCGCACCGGCAGCGGGGCGCGCAACACGCAGGTCGCCAACGAGGACCAGTTCGCCCAGTACGGGAGGATGAGCGGCAGCTTCGGGTCCCTCACCGCGGTCTCGCGCTTCACGCTCCCCACGGGGTCGAACGCGGAGGTGCACTGCCACTTTCTCGCGCGCGTCGTGACCGCGGCGGGATCGGCCAACGTGGGCGACACGTATTACGAGGAGACGATCACGACGGTGAAGAACGTCGGCGGGGTGGTCTCCACGGTGGCCATCCCCACCATCCTCACCGAGTCGTCTGACACGGTGTTCAACACGTCGACCAGCATCGTGAGCTTCAACAACTCGACCACCCCCGGGTGCGTCTCCGCGCTCGTTCCGAACGTGGGGGGCTCGATCGGGGCCGCCACCGACGCGACGGTGTGGGGCGAGATCGTGATCAACTGATGGGGCTGCGAGATCGCATCGGTCGCGTGTTCAAGGAGATCGGAGAGCGGATCGAGCCGCGCCGGCAGGCCGGGTTCCCAGCGCCCGAGCCGGAGTTCGAGATGGTCTTCTCGCTCACTGCGGAGGGCGGGGGGATGGCCCTGCGCGGCCCATCCCCCCGCCCCCCTCCCCCACCCCCGACCCCACCGCTTGAGGGATCGTGGGAGGACCGGATCGCGCGCGCGCGGGCTGGCGTGCGAAGCTGACGCGCGATGCCCCCCGGCGAGACCTCGCAGCCGTTCAACGGAGCCGCGTTCGGCAAGCGGCTGCAATCCACGGGGATGCCGACGGGGTTTCGAGCCTCCTCGCTGCTCTCGAGCCCGCGCTACCAGGAGCTCGACCGGCGGCAAAGCTACGAGACCTGCTGCCAGCACGACGGCAAGAACTACGACTTCGACGGTCGCGTCTTGCAGATCAGCGGGCCGGGCGCGCTCGTCTCCCAGCCCCTCATCACCCAGGAGGTTGCCCCCTTCATGGTGCCCTTGCGGGCGCGCCGCCCCTCCGCTCCCTACCGACTCGCGAAGGTGATCGTCGGCTCCTTCACCAACATGGTCTTCGGGTCGCAGCGCTTCCCGTCCATCCGGGTCGAGGGCGACGGGGACACGCAGGCTTTCGCCGCCGCGCTGATCAAGGCGAGCAACCTCGAGACGAAGATGATCCGGGCGCGCAACCTCGGCGGCAGCGTGGGGACGGTGGGGATCAGCTGGTGCTACGACCGCAAGGGGCGCCCGCGCGTCGAGGTCCACAACGGCAAGTATCTCTTCGTGCACGAGTGGGACGATCGTGAGGAGCTGGTCGCGCGGCACATCTCGGAGGTCTACCTCTACCCGCAGGACGAGTGGGACGGGGTGGCGCGCCGGTTTGTCCGCAACTGGTACTGGCACCGGCGCGACTGGACCGAGGACGACGACGTCCTCTTCGTCCCGCAGCTCTATCGCGCGAACGTCGAGCCCGCGTGGATCCCCGATCCGAGCAAATCGATCACCCACGAGGACGGCTTCTGCCACTGCAACTGGGTGCAGAACATCCCCGCCGAGGGGATTGACGGGCTGCCCGACTACGAGGGGCTCTACGAGAACTTCGACGTGCTCGACATCCTGCTCAGCGTCATCTCCAAGGGCGCGGTCTTGAACCTCGACCCCACCCTGGTGCTCAAGACGGACGCGGAGATCTTCGGCGCCATCGGGACCGGGAGCGACCACACCCTCAACGTCGGCGAGGCGGGCGCGGCGGAGTACCTCGAACTCACGGGCCAGTCGCTCGACGCGGGGGTGAAGCTCTTCAACGAGAAGCGCCGCAGCGCGCTCGAGGTCGCGCAGTGCGTGGTGCCCGACCCCAGCGAGATCGCCGCGCAGGGCGTGAGCTCCGTGGCGCTCAAGACGATCTTCCAGCCCATGCTGGGGCGGTGTGAGATCCTCCGCGCCCAGTACGGCGGCGTGCTGCAGCGCATCCTCGAGCAGATGATCGAGGTCGCGCAGCTCAAGACGGGCGCGCCGGTGACGATCTACGTCAAGCAGCCCGACCCCGACGACCCGGACAAGACGATCGACGTCCCCAAGACGATCCAGCTCTTCGTCAACCTGCCGCAGAAGATCGTCAAGACGGCCCAGAAGGAGACCGATCCGGAGACGGGGCTGGAGAAGCCTGCTGTCGACGAGCAGGGCAAGCCGGTCCAGACGGTCACGCGCGTCGACCAGGCGGTCGGGCAGGGCGGCGACGTCGAGCTCGACTGGCCCAACTACTTCCCCCCGACCCCGATGGACCAGTCCCAGGGGATCACCGCCCTGACCACCGCCAACGGGGGCAAGGCGGTCCTCTCGCAGCAGACGAGCGTCGAGCAGGCCTCGCTGCTCTACGGGATCGAGGGGGGCGACGAGTGGGAGCGAGTGCAGAAGGACGGCTCCGACGACGACGCCAAGCAGCAGCAGGCCAACAAGGACGCCGCCGACGCGGCTGCTGCGTCGGCGGGGGGCAAGCCGGGTACCCCGGGGGCTCCGAAGCCGCCCGGCGCTGCGCCGCCGAAGTTCGGTGCGAGCAAGCCCCCCTTCGGGGGTGGGGGCGAGGAGGACGGCAAGACGGCGAGCGATAGCGGGCCGGGCACGTAGGCGAACGAAAAGGAGAATCGAACATGAGCTGGGGAATCGACATCACGGCCACGAAGGAGACGATCGCAGCGGAGCTCGAGGCGGAGAAGGTCCGCTTGACCCCGCTGCTGGCGCAGCTACCGACCGAGACCGAGGACATGGCGTCGGTGCTCGATCGTGCGAAGTTCTACGCGGAGCAGATCGACCTCGACGCGTACAATGCAGCCTGGGGACGGGCGGACTTTCGGGCCAACGCGATCCGCGTGCAGGCCGGCGGGTCCCACTCCACGATGGGGTCGCCGCCGAAGATCGGCTCCGCGTCCTACCGGCTCGACGTGAGCGCAGTGCAGCTGAAGGAAGAGACGAAGTAGTCGCGGGATTGCGCGATGGCGGCCAACCTGACCCCGCGCGAGGCGCTCGCCGAGGACCACCGCCAGGCGCTCGAGCTGACCCAGAAGGTCGGGATCGAGCGCGTGCGCAAGGTGCTCGCGGCCGCGGCGGCGGATCTCGAGCGGCGCATCCTCGAAGCGGTCCACCTGCGCGGGCTCGACGACTCGACCTTCACGATTACGCAGATGCGCGCCACGCTCGCGCAGGTGCGCGAGGCGACCAAGGTGGCGCAGCGCGGGATCGCCAAGACGGTGGTGGAGACGGGCGCGGAGGCGGCGGAGGCGGGGGCGCGCGGGACGCTCGAGTACCTGCGGGCGGCCGAGCGGGACTTCCGCGGCGTCGCCGCCCCCCTGCAGCTCGAGGAGGCGGGGATCGTCGACCAGGCGCAGAGCGGGGTGAAGGCGTCCATCCTGCGCCGGCTCGCGTCGAGCGGGGAGGCGATCGAGGGGGCGGACGAGCAGGCGCATCCGGCGAAGCCGGGGGTGCTGGAGCGGTACGGGGCGGAGACGATCGGGCACTTCGAGCGCGTGCTGCAGAAGGGATTCCTGACGCGCAAGCCCTGGGGGGAGGTTCGTGACGAGCTGACCGAGCAGTCTCCCTTCCTCCAGGCGTCCCCCGCATTTTGGGCTGAGAGAATTGTACGTTCGGAAACGATGTCGGCTATGAACCGCGCAGGCTACGAGGTTACGCGCGCGGCCGACGACGAGCTCGGCGACATGGTGAAGATCCTGTCCGCGCACTTCGACGACCGCACTGCCGCCGACAGCTACGCGACGCACGGCCAGATCCGGCGCCCGCAGGAGCCGTTTCAGAGCTGGTACGGTCTCATGCAGCATCCTCCCGACCGACCGAACGATCGCGGTGTTGTTGTCCCGCACCGGATCTCTTGGCCCATCCCTCCCGCGCTGGCGTGGAAGACGGACGGGGAGGTGGCGGCGCGCTGGAAGTACGACGGGCGCAAGGGCGCGGTCCCGCCGCGCCCGAAGATGACGACCATCCCGCTCGAGCAGTTCGGCAAGGGCAAGGAGGAACCGAAGGCGGCAGCCGCGGTGGTGCCGGCTGCACTCGAGGAACGCCCTGACCACCTGCTCCCCGGAGTTCACTTCAAGAATTTCACGCAGAAGCGCCTTCCGCGCGGGGGCGGAGACGTGGACGTCTCGACCGTCTTCGACACCGCCCTTCCGCACCGCGGTGTGCTCGACCATCTCGAGACGAATCCGATCGACGAGCTCGTCGCGGTCCCGGAGATAAAGCAGCGAGGCAAACGTCCCAATGGGCTCCACACGCAGCACTACACGACCAACGCTGAGGGTGAGAGACGAGTGCTCAAGACGCGGATCGACATTCGTGCGCACCGCGTAGTCGATGCAAACCCGTACGAGCCTGGGGTGTCGTGGAGCATCAGTTCGCTCGGCAAGTCGGCCGAGGAGGCGATCGCCCTGACGCTCGCGCACGAGATCGGGCACCACGTGCACCTATCGGGAGGGTCGGAGGTGAACGCGATCGTGCAGACCGCGTTCCAGAAAGCGAAGTCAGACAAATCGCACCTGACCCGGTACGGCAGCGTTCACAAGGACGAGTACTTCGCCGAGTCGTTCGCCGCGCACATGCGCAAGCCCAACCTGCTTGCCTCGTTCGATCCCATTGGGCATCAGATGGTCCAGGACGTCTTCAAGAAGCTCGGCATAGGCAAACGTTGATGGGGTTCGACGCAGACGCACTCAACGCGATCGCAGAGGAGGCCGACCGACTGATCGCCGAGGGTCGGTGGACCAAGGTGGAATTTGACCGGCTCTGGAAAGCCACCGATGAGGCAAGCGGCGGGCAGGACGATGTCTTCGAAGGGTTGATCCGAAGGGCTCTCCCAGGCTGGCTTTAGCGGGCCGCTTCTTGCTGCCACGGGCGGCGCGCTGGTACCTCTCGTGCTCGAGGGAGCTACCCAATGGCGAGCTGGTACCTGCTGAATACGACCCGCATGAAGGGCCCGAACGGCGCGACCGTCCTCTCGGCCGGGGAGCTGATCAACGACGCCCTCACCCCCACCGCCCCCATCCTCGCGGCGGGCGGCCAGCTCGTCCCTTCGACGAACGCGGCGGCCGCCGCCGGCGCAGTGATCGCGACCAAGAAGAAGAAGCAGGGCGCCCAGCCGACCGAGATCGATGCGATCATGATCGCCGCGGTGGCGGCCTCCTCGAGCAACGAGGGGGGCAACGTCGCCTCGTCCCAGGCGGTCGCGGGCGGGACGGTCGTGGCGGCTGCCGCCATCACCCCGAACGTCGCCTACACCCCGAAGAGCTCCCCCAACGCGACGGTCAAGTCGTTCTTCTCGTTCGCCCCGCTCGCCTCGGGGACGATCCGGGTGCTGCTCAAGCAGGGCGCGACCGTCATCGCGGCTCTGGGGACCTACACGGGCGCGGCCGGCGCCCCGCCCTTCAACGGCTCCATCTCGCTCGAGGTGACCGGTCTGGTCCCGGGGACCGCCGCGACCTTCTCGCTCGTCACGACCGCGGGGGACGCGACCGCGACGCTCGGGACGGGCTCGACGGGCGCGGCCGCGGGGCTCTCGGTTACGGAGCACCCGTAAGCGCGATGCCCCGCAAGCCGTTCAACCTCTCCGCGCCCGCGGGGCGCAACGTCGGCGAGGCGCCTGCGCAGAAGCCGCAGAGCGCCGGGGCCGCGCAGGAGCGGGCCGACGACGAGGGCGTCACGCTCGCCGAGGCCGGCGCGGAGGTGATGACTGCGGACGGGGAGGTCGGGGGGCTGGCGAGCTCGCCCACCGACGATGGGGGCCGGCCGGTCTACAAGCCCGCGATCCCCTGGCCCGCTGCGAAGAACGGACACAAGCCGTTCAAGGTCTGATGCCTGGGAACCCGGGTTCCCGGTAGACTCGAGTTCGAGGAGCACCCCCATGAACGCAGACGGCAAGTCCAACCCATTTTCCCCCGACGGCAAGAGCGGCGCGGTCGGCAACTCCGACGCGGGCAAGAGCGCGGGGATGACCAACCAGCGCGGCCCCGACCGCCCCCAGAAGTCAGGGCCGCCCGACTTCAACGCGGACAGCGTTGCCGACGGCGGCCGGACCCTGCACATGGATCCTCCCAGCGATCGCGGCGGCATGATCGGCACGACCCCGGCGGGCCAGAAGCACAAGCCCTTCAAGCTCGGCGGCTCCACCGCCGCGCCCGCGAAAAACTCCGACGTCGAGGACGGGGGCCCGGTGGGCGACATCCCCAACGAGCCGACCGCCGACACGAGCGAGTGAGCGCGTGGGGACGGTCCAGATCTCCGGCACGCTCACCGAGGCGCCCCCCGCGGGGTGCGAGGCGCCCGGCTTCCCGAGCGCGACGACGAGCGTGCCGTTCGGGCAGCTCGGCGCCCCGTGCCCAAAGCCCTCGCCCGTCTCGACGGGGGCCAAGACGCGCAACGTCAACTCGCCGAGCGCGTTCGTCGCGCTCAGCGGGGTCGGGGCGACCGACGATGTCACCCAGGCCGACACGGTCTACATGCGGGTCAAGGCGGGGCTCTTCCAGTTCCGCATTACCTACCGCAACCCCGCGGGCGGGTCGATCGTCGCGGTCCTGCCGAGCAATGGGATCTTCCTCCACGAGGCGGACGCGCCGGACGGCTTCTGGATCACGCTGCTCGAGGTCCAGGGATCGGGGCAGATCGAGTATTTTGCGTCGGGTCAGCTGTGAAGGCTGACGGCTTTTTCGCGCAGCGCCAGCTCTGAGGTCTAGCCTCGCGTCACAACGACCAGGAGACGATTCGAATGACCATCTCGACCGCAGCTCAGGGACTCGTCGCGCGATTGAACGCGGCCGGCGCGAACACGCTCGCCGACATGCTGCGGCTGGTCGGGTTCGGCACCTTCCTCCGCCAGAGCGAAGTCGGCTTGCGCCGGCAGAACGCATTCGGCGGCGCCGCCAACCCGTACGTGGGGGTGGCGACCTGCAAGGTCATCACCCTGCCCGACGACGCGAAGGCGAGGAGCATCTCGCGCGTCTACGCGCGCGCCCAGGACGCATCGACCTCGACGGGCACGCTCGGGGAGCTGACCGCCAAGACCCCCTACGGGACGACCCCGACGACCGGGACGGTGGGGATCTCGCCGAGCGGCGACCTGATGTTCCTGACGACCGACGCCTACAACGACGTGGATCTCGACTACGCGGTGCAGAAGCAGGACGTGGTCGAGCTCACGCTCAGCGTCGTGCCGGGCACCGGGGTCGGGCTGATCCCCGCGAAGTACGCGGGCGCGGCGGCCCCGGGCGCGAACGCGGCCCCTGGGGTGGTCTCGATGCTCGAGGCGGAGATCCTCGCCGGCACCAACGTGGGCAAGTGCGCGGTGCTGGTGCCGGGCGGCGCGCCGGCCACGACGCTCAACGCGAACCTCTCGGCCAACAAGATGCAGCTGCAGTTTCGCATCGCCGACGTGGTCACGCAGGTGCGCGTGAAGCTCGGGATCGCGTCGGGCTCGATCCCGAATAGCAACGGCGGCGCGCCCGCCGGATCGGGCGGCGTCGACCTGAACGCGGTGCTCGAGGCGCCCAGCCCGAACTTCTGATCGGGCGACCTGGGAACCCGGGTTCCCAGCCCAGACAGGACAAGCCCCCGCGCAGACGCGCGCGGGGGTACGCGACGCGAGAACCCTGGAGGAATCGACGCATGACGACCACAACCGATCCGAATCCCCCGCCCGCTGGTGGCCAGCCGCCCGCGGGCGGAGCCGCGCCTGGGGCGGGCGCCCCGCCTTCTCCGCCACCCCCTCCCCCAGCTCCGGCGGGCGCCACCCAGGCCCCCGCGGCGCCGCGCGAGATCGGCGACGAGGAGGAGCCGAGGCCGGGCGAGAAGATCGTCCTGACGAGCAAGCAGCTCGCCGACCGCATCGACCGGGCGAGCAAGAAGAACACGTCCGCGAAGCTCAAGGAGCTGCTCGGCACCGACGACGCCGAGACGATCAAGGGCAACGAGACGAAGCGCAAGCAGCTCGAGGAGAAGGCCGAGGCGGCCCGGCTCGCGGGGCTCGGGGAGATCGAGCGCGCGAAGGAGGAGGCCCGGATCGCCAAGGAGCGCGCGAGCGCGGCCGAGGAGCGGGTCCTGGAGATCGAGGAGAACGCGATCGTCGCCCAGGCGGGCGAAGAGGTGAAGGCGGTGGCGGTCGAGTACATCGCCCCCAAGCACTGGCGGTACGTGAAGGGCGAGCTCTCCACCCACTTGGCCGGTAAGTTCACCGTCGAGCAGCTCGACGCGATGAGCGAGAAGGACTCAGAGAAGGAGATCCGCGACTTCCTAGCTGAGTACGTGAAAGAAAACCCCGAGTTTGCGAAGAAGGAAGCGCCCGCCCCCACGACCCAGACGGAGCGGGTCCCGCTCGTGACGGGCGGGGCCAACCCGCAGGGCGGTGGGGACAACAAGCCCGCGCCGGTCATCACGACGGGGAAGTTTCAGGGCAAGACGCTCAAGCCGGGCCAGCCCAACTCGATGAACGCCGTCGAGGTCCGCGAGTGGAAGAAGGCCAACGGCTACACCTGAACTAACCAGCCAGAGTGGCGGGGATAGGCTCCTGCCAGGTGGGTGCACCCACGCACCGGGGCCGGGATCCGCGAGGGTCCCGGCCCTTCGTTTTTCTTGCGCTCGCGATCGGCGATCGGGGACGCTCGCCTGGAGATCAGGTTTCAGGCCGCCGCGGCCAGGCCCTGCGAGAGCGACGAAGAATCCCCAACGCGCACGCCGGCGGTCAACAGGCGGATCGGGGACGAGGGCGTCGGATCGGCAGGGAAGGCGTGCGGGCGCGATCCTCCACCCTCCCCACGAAAGATTCCCATGTCCGTCATCCTCCTCGTCCCCCCGTACATGCAGGAGCTCCACCAGCAAGGCGCGCTCGAGCGCGCCTTCCACGATGGGCTCGTCCCCAACTTCGCGTACCGCGCCGAGGCGCTCGCCGAGCAGGTCCAGGCCAACACGGGCGAGACGCTGAACCAGACGCGCCCCGGTCTCCTCACCCCCAAGACCAAGCCGCTCGTGCCGGGCCAGGACCCTCAGCCCTCGACGGTGATCTACGAGCAGTGGACGAGCGTGATCCAGCAGTACTCCGACACGGTCGACACGAACATGCCGACGAGCGTGACGGCGGCGGCCTCGCTGCTGATGCGCAACATCCAGCAGCTGGGCATCGGGGCGGGGCAGAGCATCAACCGCGTCGCCCGAAACTCACTCTTCCTGGCGTACCTGTCGGGCAACACGGTCATCAACGTCGCGACCCTCACGACCGACACGCAGGTGCACGTCGCGAGCCTCAACGGGTTCACCGACGTGATCGTGCCTGGCGTCAACGTGGCCCCCAAGCCGGTCTCGCCGGCCTCGCCCCTCTCCGCGACGCTCGGCGTCGTCGGTGTCGCCGGCACCATCACGGTGCAGGTCACCGGGTTCGTTCCCGACGACCCGACCGATCCGTTCGGCCCCGGCACCCTGACGCTCGCCGCGGCGGTGGGGGCGGTGTTCGCGGCCCGCACGAGCCTCAAGAGCACCTACGCGCCGCGCATCGTGCGCAGCGGCGGGGGGGCGACGATCGACGCGATCGGCTCGGGCGACACCGTCACCCTGCAGGACTGCATCAACGCGGTCGCGCTGCTTCGGCGCGGCAACGTGATGCCCCACGAGGACGGCTACTACCACGCGCACATCTCGCCGCTCGCGAACGCGCAGATCTTCACCGACCCGGTGCTGCAGCGCCTCAACACCGCGCTGCCCGAAGGGGCGATGTACTCGAGCGGCTTCATCGGCCACATCTCGGGGATCATGTTCTTCATGAACAACGAGTCGCCCGACCCGTTCAACGCGAGCAACGGGGGACCGAGGGTCTTCACGGGCCCGAACTTCGCGCAGTACTCGGCCGAGATCGGCGCCGAGACGACGAACGACCAGGGCGTCGACATCGACCGCGTCATCGTGACCGGCAAGGGGGCGCTCTACGAGCGCTACCTCGACGAGTCCGACTTCGTGACCGAGGCGGGCCTGACGGGCAAGACGGGGACATTCGACGTTGTCAACAACGGGATCAAGATCCTCACCGAGCGCATCCGCCTGATCCTGCGCGCCCCGCTCGACCGGCTGCAGCAGGTCGTCTCGAGCACGTGGAGCATCACGACCTGCTTCCCGGTGCCGAGCGACGTGACCGGCCCGTCGGGGCCGGAGAGGTTCAAACGCGCCCTGGTCGTGGAACACGCCATGTGATCTGAGTGCTGGGAACCCGGGTTCCCAGCCACTACACCTACGACGCGCAAGGCCCGGTGTTCTTTCAAGGGCGACCGGGCCTTCGTGTATCTTGGGCCCCGGAGGCACGACGACGATGCGAAACAAGCCGAACGCGGTGGGTACGGAAGGGGCTCTGGCGAAGATGCCGGGCGGGGCGAGCGGGATGCCGTCCCCGCAGGGTCAGATCGTCCCCCCGACCCCCACGCCTTTTCTGGGGCGCGGGGTGGGCCCGAAGGCGAAACGCTACCGGGTCTTGAACGGCGGGATGGTGATGTTCAACAACGCGCGCACCGCGCTGCGCGCGGGCAAGGAGGTCAGCGAGCTTTGCTACGACATCGCGGGCCTGAAGAAGCAGGGCATCAAACTCGAGCTCATCGCCGACGAGAGCGAGGAGCCCGAGGAGACGTTCGCGCCCGACCCGGTTCCGACCACGGCGGGCTAGGCCGGTGACGATCTTCACCGACGAAGAGAAAGTGAAGATCAGGCACCATCTCGGGTACCAACAAGGCCAGCTCACCTACACCTTCGCCCTCGGGGTGCCCGCGTCGGTGCAGTCGCAGTTCCCGATCGAGGTGTCGATGGACAAGCTCTTGCCCGCCGCGGCCCCGGAGGTGCGGCGGCACCTGGAGATCCTCGAGCGCATCGAGTGCCAGGGGGTCGAGGATTACGAGCTGATGGCGGTCACGAAGATCGACGAGATCGAGATCAACAAGGACGAGCACCGGCAGCTCTGGGGCAACGCGGGGTACATGCGGTGGCGCGCGAGCCTCGCGAACCTCTTCGGTATCATCCCCAACCCGTACGACCAGCGATTTTATATGCAGACCGGCGGGGTCAACGCGCGCCGCTCGCACGGATAGGAGACGGACCATGAAGCACAGCCTGATGATGAACTTGGCGCTGGTCGTCGCGTGCGCGGGGATCGTGGTGGTGCAGGCGGGCTGTCCGCTCGCCGCGCAGGTCGCGCCCGTCGCGGTCCTCACGGTGGTGGAGGCGGCGTGCGTGGTCGAGCACTACGGCGAGCCGGTGATGCAGATCCTCTCGGACTGCCACATTGGTGCCGACAAGCAGGGCGCGGTCCAGGCGCTCGCGCAGAGCGTGGCGAAGAAGGTCGGCGAGGAGAAGGCGGCGGCGAGCTGCCACTGAGATGCCGCGCCCCCGGCCCCTCACCCCGCGCCAGGCGTCCAACACGCTCGCCCACCGGCTCGCCCCGCGCGTCGACCGTCTTCGACAATTCGCCACAAGGTTTGGGGTTAGGAGTTATCGGGTCTGGCTGGTGTGGACGCGCTGGGCGGGCGAGGAGCGCGGCGAGGGGCGGGAGAGGCAGGTCGCGCGGCTGGAGATCCTCCCCACCCCCAAGGTGGTGAGCCTGGACAACGTCTCCTATCGGTTCTTCTCCGGCGGGGTCCTGCCGGTGGGGTCGATGCGGGTGACGGAGATCTCCGCCCTCTTCACCTCCGATCAGCTTCGGGGGATCGCGATCCCTTCGGCCGAGTTCGCGTGGGACCACGATCCCCCGCGCCCCTCGAGCGCACACTGCCTGCCCGCGCGCCTGGACGCCAAGGGGCTGCCCGAGCCGCTCGACTTCTACTGGGAGGTCCAGGAGGACGGGCGCGGGGACGACCCGGCCGAGCGGATGAAGTTCCGGCTCATGGCGGTCCCGCACCGGCACGCGGGCGGGGTGGAGTGGCAGGCGCTGATCGAGCGGGTGAGTGTCGACGCGCTCCGCGATGGCTCGAGCACTAGCGGGTACGACCCCTAGCGTCTCGAAGACGTTCGCGCTCGAGGTGGAGACGAACTGTCAGATGGCGCGCTTCGATGTACGCGGCGAGACCCTGGAAGGGGTCGTCCCACGGGAGCTGGATCGCGCATCGCTCGCGCTCGCGCTCGCACCCGACCTCGATCGTCTCGTCTGCGAAGTGACTCGTGAGCATTGGTGACTCCGGACGGGCACCCATTGCTCCCTGCCCGATTGGTTTTCAGGGTGCTTAGGATTCGGGCCTAGCGATCCCCCCGTCCGGGGTCGTGGGGTACGATGCCGCAATGACTAAGCTGCTCGACGGGACCCGCTGGGGTTCGGTCTTCCCCCCGCGACCCGCCATCCCGATCGCCGCGGTCGACGGGCGCACCGCGGTGCTCGAGCGATTCGCCGACTACCTGCACTGCATCGTCTTTCGAAAGCTCAACCCGCCCGGCCCGCCCGAGGACTACCAGATCCCGCGCGAGCGCTTCCTCGTCGAGTACCCCGACGACGACGTGCAGCCGATGAAGTTCCCGACCATCGTGTTCGAGCCGGGCCGCTACACCCTCGACCCCAAGGGCCTGACCCCCGCGGCCGACGAGGGATCGAGAGACGAGCATGGTCCCGGGACGGTCCTGGTGTGCAGCGACGAGTACGTCGAGCGCGTCGTGCTGGTCATCTGGGCGAGCACGCGCGCGCAGCGGCGCGCCATCCTCGCGGGCGTGGAGTGGGCGTGCCACCCGGTCGAGGAGATGGCCGGGGTGCGGCTGCGCGTCCCCGCCTACTACGGGCAGACCGCGCACTTCCTGGCGCTCGAGGGGCAGAACATCGACGACGAGGACAGTGGGCGGAGGCGGCGCCGGACGGAGATGGTCTTCGAGATGCGCTTCGACCTCGTCACGCTGCGGAGGGTGGTGGAGATCGCCCCGCGCGCCGAGGTCGCCACCTACGAGAAGAGCGACCCGAGCTACGAGAGCGCGCTTGCCGCCTTCCCGCGTCGTCCGCCGACGTGAGAGGTCGAAAGCTGACGCGCCGCCTCCCCACCCCGTAGATTCGGCGGGCGATGACGCAACCGAAGCCGAAGAAGGACAAGACGCTCGACGAGTGGTCTGGTCGTCGTGGAACCGTTCTTCATTCCGAGAGGATGGCTGCGTAATGGGGATGTTCACCCGTCGATTTCTTCAGGACCCAGGCAATACGGTCCTTTTGAATGTGGAGTCGATCAACGTGATCGACCTGACCCCGCCTGGCGCGATCGCGGGGATCGGGTCGGGCACGACGATGTGCGTGGGGGAGTTCGAGGACGGCCCCTTCAACGCCCCGCAGCAGGTGATCTCGACGACGGATTTTCAGACCACCTGGGGGAGCCTGGGGTACCAGTACGGCAGCCTGCCGGGGCAGAACCCGTGCGCGCGCCAGCGCTTCGCCGACGGGGCGCTGGCGGCCGAGTTCTGGAACGGCAACGGGGTCGTCCAGCTCAATCAGAAGACCTTCTCGACCCTGCTGCTCTGCCGCGTCGACACCTCCGTCGGGGCGGTCACGATCACGCGGCTCGCCTTCCTCACCGGCAACGCCGCCTTCCGCTACGCGCTGCAGACCGGGCAGGTGCTGCAGCTCGACGTCGGCGCCGGCCCGACCTCCGCCACCTTCACCGGGACGGCCGCGACGGTCACGGCGATCGGGGGGACCTACCCGACCACCTTTGCGGGCGGCAACACCCTCACGCTCGCGTACGACCAGGGCACCTCCTTCATCGTCACCTTCCTCGCGGCCGACCAGTCGCTCGCGCAGGTGGTGGCGCGGATCAACCAGTACGCGGGGTTCGCGCTGGCCGGCACCTCGGGCGGCCAGCTGACCCTGACGGGCCAGCAGGGCGGCACGGGCGGGCAGGTCAGCGTCGTCGGCGGGTCGACGGGCGTGCTCGCGCAGCTCGGCCTGACCGCGGGGGTCACGAGCGGGGCGGGAAACGTGGCGAACATCGCGGCGGTCGCGCCCAACGAGATCGCCCTCATCGTGCAGGCCGCGATCGCCAACACGAAGGTGGAGAGCGACCCGAACGGCGCTCTCCGCATCTCCAACACGAGTGCAACGGGCTTCCTCGTGGTCGGGTCGGGCACGACCGCGACCGCGCTCGGCTTCCTCGCCGGCACCGAGGCGACCGCGACCGGTCTGCCCATCCTGGTGAGCGGGGCCGGGACGTACAACCTCGGGACCTCCGGGACCATCACCCTGCAGCTCGACGCCTCCCTGCCGTCGGTGACCACGACGGTCGCGTCGGGCGACACCCTCGCCGCTACCGTCACCAAGCTCAATGCTGCCTTCACCGCGGCGGCCCAGGGGGCCCCGGTGACGAGCGACGGGGCGAGCCGGTTCTATGTCGTGGGGACCAAGCCGGGCGGCGTGGTGAGCGTGGTGGGGGCGAGCGCGGGGGCGGTGCTGACCGAGCTGGGGCTGGTGGTGGGGCAGACCCTCGGCACCCCCCCTCCCGCTGGCTCCTTCCCGGCCGGCACGGTCGTGCAGGTACCGGGCGGCGCGCAGTTCGTCACCATGCAGGGCGTCCTCTTCGCGCTCTCGGGGGTCACGATCGCCGGGGTCCAGCAAGCCGCGGGGGCGACGAGCTGGAGCGTGAAGATCCGCCACGCCCTCGACGACGGGACGGGCGCGGGGACGGGGGCGGGGTCGGTGAGCCAGATCCTCTCGCCTCCCGCGATCGGGGCCTTCTCGGTCGTCAACCCGCAGGTCATCACCGCCGCGCTCACCGAGAACCAGATCGACGCGCAGTACGCGATCTCGATCGCCGCGACCGCGCGCGTCAACACGGTCGCCAAGACGACCAACATCATCTTCGCGGCCCGGCAGAGCAACGCGATCCGCACCGCCCTGCGGAACAACGCGATCAGCGCGAGCGCGAGCGGGTGCTTCGGCCGCGTCGCCTGCATCCGCACCCCGCTCAATACGCCCGTGCAGACCGCGCTCTCGACGACCGCGACCCCGGGGGTCGGGGCGTACCGATCCGATCGGGTCATCTACTGCTACCCGCAGGCGAACACGTTTGTGCCGATCATCGCGCTCGTCGGGCCCGGCGGGGGCGAGGGGTTCAACGCGAGCGGCAACGTCGACGTGGGCGCCGATGGGTTTCTCGCCTCGGTGATGAGCAACCTCAACCCGGAGGAGAACCCCGGCCAGGACACCGACTTCGCCGACGGGGTCAACGCGATCGAGACGGGCTCGAACGTCCAGAACTTCGACATCACGACCTACCAAGCCTTCAAGGCGGCGGGGATCTGCGCGCTCATCATCGACGATGGGGTCGCAGCCTTCCAGAGCGGCGTGACGAGCGTGGACCCGCTCGCCAACCCGTCGATCGTGAACATCAAACGCCGCCGGATGGCCGACTTCCTCCAGGACTCAATGGCCATCTCGCTCAAGGAGTTCGGCAAGAAGCTCTCGACCTCCAAGCGTCGCAACGCGATCCGGACGGAGATCTTCCAGTTCTTGAACGGGCTGGCGGGCGGGGGGAGCAGCGCGAGCCAGGGCAACCCCAACAACCCCGACGCGCAGCGCATCGATTCCTTCGGGGTCGACACCAAGAGCGGCAACGACGTGGTGACGCTCGGGCAGGGGCTCTTCCGGATCATCGTGGTGGTCCGGCTGCTCGCCTCGCTCGACTCGATCGTGCTGCAGACCACGATCGGTGAGACGGTGGTGGTGGCGGAGCTCTTGCCGCAAGCGGCGTGAAAGGGAACCCCAAGTGACCGTGGCGCTAGCGAGGGAGTCCGTTCTTCTTGAGAGGGGGGGTGGTGATGGCCTCTTCTTCGGAGAAGCCGCGCGCGATGCGGTGGTAGAACGTACCCCGTTGCGCACGGCCGATCTCGACGCGCAAACACCCGCACGAGTTCGTGCTGCCCGCGATGAGCGCTCCCGCGTGGACGACTCGCATTACTCCGCAGGTGCAGACGCAGTTCCAGAAGGTTCGTTTCCTGACGCGAGGTGCGAGACTGACGACGGTCCATCTACCAAAAACGCGCCCCATGAGGTCTGTGCAGCCCATGGACCGGATGCCAGCACAAGAAGGAAAAGGGTCTAGTGGTAGCCCAAAGGCTGAAGGGGCAGGAGATTGAGCTCGTGATCACCTCTGGAGGGGTCCTGCAAGATACCCTCACGGATATCCATAACTTCAACGTGGAGTTTGAGAGCGAGATCAAGAGTCAGGGCTACCTCGGCGAGAAGACCAACCGGAAGGACGACGTCTACAACGGGGTCAAGTTCGACTTCGAGATGCACACGCACTCGCAGGACTGGCTGCGCCTCATCATCGCCATCCACGACCGGCAGAAGCGCAACACCCCCAACCTCGTCATCAACATCGGGGCCGTGCTGTTCTACCCGAACGGCGACGAGCCTTCGATCTACATCCCCGACGCGAAGTTCGGACCGCAGGCGGTGAGCACGCCGAGCCGGACCGACTACGCAAATAAGAAACTGAGCGGAGAGGCTGATGACTTCTCATTGCAGCTCTCTTGATTAGTTATTAGATTGTATTAGTCTCCGGGTCGTGAAGAAGAACGACCTCACGGGGCGCAGGTTCGGCAGGTTGGTGGTGACGGGGCCCGGGGAGAGGGTGGTCTACCCAGGCGGCGGGAGCGCAAACCGCTGGCGATGCGTGTGCGACTGCGGGGGGACGAAGGACGCCTTCAGCGGTCCGCTCCTCGATGGGAGGACGCAATCGTGCGGGTGCCTGCACCGCGAGCGCACGTCGGCTGCAGCGACGACGCATGGGGCTACCCATGCGGGTCGCAAGCTAGGTGAGTATGGGTCTTGGCAGTCGATGAAGAAGCGTTGCCTCAACCCACATGCGAAGGACTTCAAGGATTACGGCGGGCGCGGGATCGGGTTGCACCCCGACTGGGTCGACGACTTTGCGGCATTCTTTGCGTATATGGGTCTGCGCCCAACGCCTACTCACACGATCGAGCGCATCGACAACGACGGGAACTACGAGCCGGGTAACGTGCGGTGGGCGACGCGCAAGGAGCAGTCGCGCAACCGCAGGGCGACCAAGCTGATCGAGTACCAGGGTGAATCCCTGACGATCGACGAGTGGGCGGGGCGACTTGGGATCCACGCTCGAACGCTGCGCGATCGCATCGGCAAGCTCGGGTGGTCCAAAGAGATCGCGTTCACGACCCCGCCTCTGCGAAAACGGTCGGCATGAACCGCGCTGGGAACCCGGGTTCCCGGGGCGGGCGTACGGGAGTTCCGGGGTGGCGCGTTCTCGGGGTCCCAAGGGTCTGCGTCGTCCCTCTCCAGCCCCGTGTCCACGCCGCCCCGGGCGCCCACCTAAGAGGAGCTAGATCGCGATGGGGGGAGGGCCCACCGCTCCAGCTCGACTCTCCTATGCCGGCGGGTTGAAAAAAGAGAGGCGAGGAGAGCCGCGGGGGGGCACGGTCATCTCGCTCGCCTCGCCCCCACCTATGCCATGATCCGGTCCCATGGGCCGGAAGATGACGATCGAGCAGGCGCCCGCGTGGGTGGTGGAGCTCGAGGGCAAGAGGCGCAAGGCGGCGCTGCGCGGGCTGCTTGCGGCGGCCCATCGGGTCGTGGGGGTGATCGTGACCGAGATCATTCCGCGCGAGCCGCGTGTCCCGGTGGACCGGGGGGTTTACCGCGCGGGCTGGCGGGCGCGGGCGGTCGAGAACGGCGCGCTCGTCTACAACGCCACCCCGCACGCGGGGATCATCGAGGACGGCGCGCGGGCGGAGAACATCAAGATCGGCAAGCGCATGATCGACGCCCTGGCCGAGTGGGTGGTGCGCAAGGGGCTTGTCGGTGCGGCGAAGAAGGAAGAGCGCGGCGCAGCGGGCCGGCAGATCGCCTGGGCGATCGCGCAGAGCATGAAGAAGAAGGGGATCTTCGGGGGCGAGGGCAAGGGGCTAAGGATCATGGCCAAGGCGCGCCGCCGGATCCCCGCCATCCTCGAGGAGGAGGTGAAGCGGGAGATCGAGAAGATCCACGAGTAAGCTCGCCCGCGGAGGAAACCGACGCATGCCGAAGATCGAAGCCGATGACATGGAGAAGCTCATCGCCGAGGCGAAGGGCGAGGGGGGCGGGGCCCCGGCCCCCGCGGTGGTGGATCTCGACGACGAGGACGACGTCGTCCCCACCGACACCGATCAGGCCACCCCCGCATGGGCGAAGGTGCCCGCGGGGTTCTCGTTTCCTCCGGGCTGGACGATCTGGTTCGTCCGCTTCCGCGCGCCGATGACGAACATGCCCAAGGGCGAGGACCGCACCTGCATCCTCTGGAACCTCTCGGAGTCCGATGAGAAGCGGGCGAGCAAGCTCGCGCGCGGCGACGGGATCCGGATCATCGACGAGATGGCCAAGGCGATGATCCGCAGCGTCGATGGCAAGAAGATCTCGCTGGCCCCGACCCACCCGGCGGACGGGGATGGATTCGCGAGCGTCGCCGCCTTCTGGAACGAGATCGGCGGCAAGTGCCGCCAGCAGCTCAAGGGGATCTACCTCAAGACGCACGTGATGGACGCTTCGGAGAACGCCGATTTTTTCGAGCACTGCGTGGCGCCGCGGACGGTCGGCTAAGCGGGCGGCGGTCCACCTTCCCGCCCGACCCCGACTGGGTTGACGACGTCCTCGCGCGCCTCTGCGTGAGCGTTGGGTTTGACGCCTCGCTCCTCTACAGCAAGGACCCGGCCCGGGTCATTCGCGACCGGTTGTGGATGAAGATGGTGCTCGCCCGCTACGCGCGCGTCGACCCGTTCTCGTGGGAGCATCGCGACGTCGGCGAGATGCGCGACGCGTTCGAGGTGGTGGTGGAGATCTTGAAGAACGAGGGCGGTAGCCCCGAGGACGCCTGAGATGAGCGAACACGAGCAAGCGGAAGTCTCCACCAAGCTGACTCTTGACGATCAGGCGCACGAGGCGCTGCACAAGCTCAAGGAGAACTTCGAGGGCCTGCGAGAGAAGGTCCACGAGGTGGGCCACGAGATGATGGGGATGGCCAAGCAGGCCGCCGCGGTGGCGATCGGGTTCCAGCTCTCGGGGGCGGTCGAGACGGTCAAGGAGTTCGGTGAGGAGGTCTTCCACTCCGCCGCCCACCTGGCCGAGCAGAAGAAGGAGCTCGCCGGGGCGATCAGCATGGTCGAGAAGGGCGAGAGCAGCTTCGACGAGCTCTCCGAGAAGGCCGAGAAGTTGAACGAGCACTTCGAGCAGCTCGGGATCACTACAGGCAACACGAAGGAATCGATGCTCGACGCGTTCGAGATGATCGCCTCTCGCTCGACCCGCTCGAGCGAGGAGGTCTCCGGGATGGTCGACAAGATGGCCGTCGCGTCGAAGAACCTGCCCGGCGGGCTCGAGGCGATGAGCGCGGCGTGGCGCGACCTCGAGATGGGGATCGTGAGGCCCAAGAACGCGCTCGTGCAGCTGATGCGGCAGACGGGCGTTGTCGAGGGCGGGGCCAAGAAGGTCGCCAAGGCGCTCAACGCGATGATGCAGGGGGGCAAGCAAGAGGACGTCTTCAAGCTCGCCGAGACCGCGGTCGACCGGATGGCCAAGCGCATGAAGGACGCGCCGCTCTCGTTCGACCAGCTGCTCACCTCGCTGCGCGGCACGCGCGAGGCGTTCTTCGAGACGATGGGGGCCCCGATGATCGCCGCGGTCGGCCCGCAGCTCGAGCACCTGAAGGTCTACCTCGCCGAGCACCGCGAGGAGATCGAGCGGCTCGCCCACACGATGGGGGACAAGGTTGGCGAGTGGGTGAAGATCGCCGGCGCCGAGATCAAGGAGGCATTCGAGTACCTCGAGACCCACGCGGACGAGATCAGCAAGGCGCTCGAGGACGGGGCGGGGGCGATCAAGGGGGCCGTCTCCTTCCTCGCCGAGCACCGCGATCTGCTCCTCGGGCTCGCGGCGGCGCAGTACGTGGGCAAGCCGGCCCTGGGGATGCTGCCCCGGGGGGGGGGGGCGCGCCGGGGCCTGGGGGCGGCGGCGGGCAAGGCGCGGGGCGCGGGGGGGCTGGGGGGGACGGGCGGGGCGGGGGCGGCGCTGGGGGCGGGCGCGCTGGTCGCGGCGGTGGGGTCGTGGACGCTCGCGTCCGATCAGATGGGCAAGCTCGAGCAGGAGAGCGGGATGAGCTTCGGGCGGCTCATCGAGCACATGAACCCCTTCACCGAGAGCGTCGACGCGGCGGCCGACCGGCTCGCCAACATCAACGCGGTGGTGCGCAAGATCGGCGAGGACGCGCAGAAGGTCGAGGCGACCGACCAGGACATGCAGCACTACATCGAGTCGCTCGAGCGCTCTGGCGCCGCGGCGGTCGAGGCGGGCGACATGACCGAGGACGCCTACCGCAAGGTGCTCGCCCAGGCCAACGCGCAGGCCGAGGGCCACGCCAAGCTCGCGAACGCGATGGGCGGGTTCGAGGCGGCGAGCGCGAACGTGATGGGCGCCCAGGGGATCGCGGTGGGCCTCGGGATGGGGAAGATCACCAGCGCGTTCAAGACCGCCACCGAGGTCAACGCCAAGGAGGCCGACGCGAGCGCGCGGCGGATCCTCTCCGCCAACAACGCCCTGCGCATCGCGCTCGCGGGGGCGACGGGGAGCGTGGAGGACGCGCTCAAGAAGCTCCACGGGCTCGCATCGGGCGGCGCGGAGGGACCGGAGACGAAGCTGCCGCCGATCAACTTCGGGCCGACCACGATGCACATCCACCAGGACTTCCGGAACGCCGACCCGGACAAGATCGCACTTATCTTCCGGAAGGACATCGCGCGCTCCGCGACCAATCGGATCACGAGTCGCTTTTCACAGACCTTTGGATTCTGATCCCCCGCCGGGAACCCGGGTTCCCGGCCGGAGTTTGCGGCGGCTCTCGGCCCCCTGGTAGGTCTCATCTCGGAGATCCCGATGGCCTTTCCGAAACTCTCGAAGTTCGTCGCGGCGGGCGCTGCGAAGAAGAAGGGCCCCCCCAAGCCCCCTGCCCCGGCGCCGAGCTCCTCCGCGCCCCCCGCGTCGACCCAGCCGGCCTCCTCCGCCCCGCCGGCAGCGTCGAGCGGCGCCTCCAACGACCCGACCGCCTCGACCTCGTCGCCGGGCTCGTCGAGCTCGACGCAGGGATCTTCGACGGCCTCGAGCGTGGTGGCGTCGGCCTCCCCGGCGACGCAGCCGATGGCGAAGCCGAAGGGCGCGGCCAACCCTCTGGCGAAGTGGGTGGGACGAAACAAGAAGGCGGTCTGAGCGCCGGCTCACGCCGGGAGCTGGGACCCCCTTGAGTTATTCCTCCGCCATCGGGATCGTCGAGCTCGACGCCTACCGCAACCCGACGCGGACCCTCTCGCTGCGCGGGGGCGGGCTCCCCAGGATGGGGGGGGCCAACTGGGGCGGGGAGAACGTCCTTCCGACCACCTGGTACCCGGGCAACCCGACCGAGGCGACCCAGCAGGTGCTGGTGGCCAAGGAGATCCCGACCACATGGACGGGCGAGTGGCGGTTGACGGTGATCAACCGCGCGCCGTGCTCGTGGAACGACGGGAGCGGGGAGATCGACGTCAGCTCGCCCGGCTCGCTCTGGGACATCTTTGAAGACCTGGCCCGCAAGGGGCAGAGGCTGCGCGTGACCTGGGCGATCGCGAGCTCGACCGACGGGGTCATCTCCCGCACGGTGGTGCGGGAGGGGCGGGTCTCGCACTGGGACTTCAAGCCCTCGAGATCCGTCGACGTCGAGTGGTCGGTCACGTTCTCGTGGGTCTCGCGCGGCGCGACGCAGCAGCGCGCGGTGGCGGCGCGCGAGGCGGACGTGGAGAGCGCGAGCTCCGCGCTCGTCTCCTCGATGGCGGCCACGATCGCCGCGGCGAACGCGAAGATCGTCTCGCAGAACAAGAACATCCTCAGCAGCGCGTCCTTCTTCACGCTCGGGCAGCTCGAGACCCTCGCGAACGCGCCGCTCGCGATCGTCCAGTCGCTCGTGCAGAACCTCACGCGCATCACCACGGGGCTCTCGCAGATCGGCGCCATCGCGATCGACGTCGCCACCCTGCCCTTCAGCATCGCCAACACGGTGATCGACTTCGCCAAGGACGCCACCGATCAGGCCCTGCAGTTCTCCGATAACCTCGGCGACATTCCGTTCGAGCAGGCGAGCGTCTCCGAGAATGTCGGGGACCTGATGCGATCCTTCACCTACTTCGCCGCCGTCGACGACGAAGCGCAGAGCTGCGCGCTCGCCGGCCAGATCGCCCAGCAGCAGATGCGCGACCAGTTCTCACGCCACCCGGGCGGCGGGGAGATCGGCTCCAACACCCTGCAGGGGACGCGGCAAGGGATGATCCTGGGGATCCGGGTGGTCAAGCAGGGCGACACCCCGCAGTCGGTCTCGCAGCTCTACTACGGCAGCATCGACCACGACATCGACATCCTTCGCGCCAACCACCTGCCGTGGCACCAGGTCTCGCTCACGCCCGGATCCCTGCTGGTGATCCCCGTGGTCAACGCGACCAAGGGGCCGTGATGGCGACGAACGTCTCGAGCGCCCAGATCGATGGCACGTACTGGCCCTCGTTCAAGGTCCGCCTGATCGTGCGCTTCGAGGAGTTCGGCTCGACCGAGCTGCAGCGGACCGCGCCCCCCAAGCCGACCACGGTGCTCAAGGGGACCAAGGATCAGCGCGCCCCGCTCGTCGCCACCCCGGACACCTCCGTCCCCGGGACGCGCCGCTTCACCCTCGCGCCGGCGGGCCAGCAGCCCCCGCCGGGCGGCCCGCAGGGGCAGGTGAGCAGCGTGGACAACCTGACCCACGTGATCGCGGGCATCATCCCCAAGCGCGTCACGTGGAACCAGAACGGCATCCGCGCGGCCGACACCGCGACGGTGAAGATCAAGACGATCGACTGCCCGCTCGACCCGCGCACGATCCGTTCGATGGGGGTCGAGGTGTACGGCGGGACCGTCAAGGCGGCCGACTACGCCGCGGGGGTGGCGGGCCAGACCCGCACCGGCTCGACCGGGCAGGTCAACTACCGCGAGCCGCTCAACGTGATCCCCGACTCCTACCAGGACGATCAAGGGGTGACGCGATCCAACCTGCGCTTTCAGGGATTCGTCGACGACCTCGCCGACGACTGGGACGACGACGGCGAACCGACCCTCACGCTCGAGTGCTGCGACAACACCCGCTTGCTCATCGACGTGGAGGCGCCGGCGGGCCTGGTCATCTCGCCGAAGAAACCGATCGACGAGGCGATCGCCGACTACCTCTCCAACTTCCCGAACTTCTCCGGGCTCGCGGTGCAGTACCTGCCCGCCTCCACCACCCCCCCGCAGCTCGGCGCCGCGCTGGCGGGGACGGCGTTCCAGCCGCAGCTCGGCCCGCCTCCAAGCAAGGGCGGGGCGGCGGCGGAGAAGCTCTCCGTCTGGGACTACCTGACCGACGTGACGGGCGCGATCGGCCACATCATCCGCGTCGACGCGACCACCATCCTGATCCAGCAGGTCCAGACGCTTCTCTCCAACCAGACCGCGCGGCGTGTCGACGACCCCTTCCAGGGCCGCACCGTCGACGGGGTGAGCTTCCAGTACCGAAGGCTCATCTGGGGTCGCAACCTTGGCAAGATGAAGATCGCGCGCAAGTACGCCAAGAGCACGCCGACCAACGTGGAGTGCCGCTGCTACAGCACCAGGCGCAAGAAGACGCTCGTCGCGCGCTTTCCCGACCCGAAGGGCGCGGCGAACAAGCTCGTCTCGACATTCCGGCCGGGCGACGCGACGACCGATCAGAAGTGGACGGTCTTTCGCATCCGCGGGATCGAGGACGAAGCGACGCTGAAGATGATCGCGCAGAACGTCTACCAGAGCGTCGGGCGTAACGAGATCACCCTCGACCTCAAGACGAAGAACCTGGCGAGCTTCGGGGCGGGCAACCTCGATCCCGACATCCTCGACATGCGCGTCGGCGACACCTTCGAGCTGCTGGTCGCGCGCGAGACCCATTTCGGCACCTCGGGAGAGCTCGAGGACCGGCTGCTCGCGAGCGCCTCGCAATTGATGCAAGATCTCGGCTTCGACGACCAGCTCGCCGCCGCGTACGCAAAGGCGTACGTCGACGGTGGGTTTCAGACGACCTTCCGCCTGCGGCAGATGAGCGTCGACTGGGACGGGGACGAGGAGGGCGTGAGCATCGACTTGCATGGCGCGAACTACGTCGAGATCCGCGTCGACCAGCCGTTCAAGGGATCGCCGTGAGCTACCTCGACCCGTCGATGATGCGCGAGTCCGCGAGTGGCGAGAGTGATTCGCGCCAGTGGATCTCGTACGGGACGGTCGAGATCGAGACGGCCGGCGCCAAGAGCGTCACGTTTACCAAGGAGTACGGCCCGCTGGTGAACGTGAAGCTGCACCCGAGCGGGGTCCCGGTGGTGTGCCGCGTGGCCCACGAGGTCGCGGGAAACGGAGAGGGGGAGTGGTTTCCGTTCCTGGGTGGGGATGAGGTGATCGTAGGGATCCCAGAGGGCGACGAGAAGGCTGGGTGCGTGATCCTCGGGCGTCTGAATCAAGAGATCGACAAGTTCCCCACCATGGTTGCAGGGCAGAGTACGAACGGGAACAACTTCGCGTTTCGGCGATTGAGGGTGCCCTACATATTCGAAACGTCTGCGTCGTACTTGCTGCGAAGCGCGATGACGAAGGCGTTTCTCAGCATCGACGCGGTCGGCAACATCACTCTCTCCAATGCAGACGCAGCGTTTCTCGCGCTGACGGCCGACTTCCTCGGTTTTCAAAACGGGGATGCCGACACGTTGGTACAGATCGACATCGAGAAGAAGCAAGTGACGATGGGCGCAAACGGCGCTCAGATGACTCTCGACAAGGCTCTGTCGTTTCTCTACACGCAGGGCATCCTGCAGTTTGGAACCGCGGGCAACAAGGCGTCGTGGCACGCGACCAGCATCGAATCGGTCGTGGCTGTCCTCAACGCTCTCTTCATCGCGGTCGGTGCTGCGACGGGCGGGATCACGCCCCTGACGGGCGCGACGCTGGCGGCTGCGATCACCACGGCTCTCGGAGCGGGCGGGGCTCTGCAAGCGGCGGCGGTGATGCCTGTCACTCCATTCTTGTCCATGATTCAAGCCGCTCTATCGCAACCGATGGTGCCTGGGACGACGCCTGGCATCGGTGCTCCGGGACTCCTGATCGGATAACGTCGGCGACGAGATGCCGAACCCGACCCTACCTGGCATACCCAACCCGTCGATCCCGTCGATCCCGTCGATCCCCCCAATCCCATCGGTCCCGCCCGTCCCGTCGGTCCCGCAGGTACCCGAGCTGCCGCAGTTACCCGAGCTACCGCCCGTGCCTGGCCTGCTCAGCGCGAGCGTGAGCTTCGACGCCGGGCTGCCCGCAGCAGAGCTCTGCGGATTCAAGATCCCGTTTATCAGTGCCGCGCTCGGCTTCCACTTGCCGCCGCTCGCGTACCCACCTGCGATCCCGACCTTCGGTTTGTCGCTCGGTCTCAACTGCAATCTCAACAACCCGATCAGCGTGACGGCCACCTTGTTTTTTCGTGGCCCCTACGGCGGCGGGCGCATTCCCGCGTACGACCCGGATCCCGATCTGGAGTTCGATCCATGACGGCTCCCACGACCGGCTGGGGGGCGGAGGGGTGGGGGCGAGACCCGTGGGGAGGGTCGCTTGGCGGGTTCGAGTTTCAGGGAGCCGTCGCGATCGCCGAGAATCTGGTGCGCCTCTACTTCTCCGAGGCTCCGTACTTCTCGGGCCTGCTCGACCTGCAGGACGCCTCGCTGCTCTCGCACTATGCGATCGAGCCCGACACGACCACCCAGGGGATTGACGGGACCACCGCGCGCGCCGTGACGGTGCTCTTCGCGCGCGTCGGCGCCGATCCCAACACGATCGAGCTCGTCCTCGATCGCCCCATGACCCCCTTCCCGTCGCTCTACACCGTGACGGTCACGGGGGTGGCGGATGCGGCGACCCGCACCCCCATGCCGACGCCCGCCTCGCTCGGCTTCATCGGGCTCTACCGGCGGATCGTCCCCCCGCAGCTCGAGTCGCCCGTTCCCTCGAGAGACTTCGCCAACCCCCAGACCCCCGCCTCGCTGCTGGGGACCTCGCCCCTCTCGCCCGCCGCGATCGCCTACGGGACCTACGTGGTCGACGACACCGGCGACTACGCGTTCGACGAGGGCCTGGTCGCGTACAAGAAGCGCGTGCTGCGGCGCGGGATCACCAAGAAGAACGCCTTCGCCCACCTGCCCGGCTACGGGGTCGGGATCCCCTCGTACGGCAAGCGGCTCGCCTCCGCGCAGCTGCGCGCCACCCTGGCGGCCGACTGGGAGTCGCAGATCAAGCAGGAGCCGGAGACGGCGGCGGTGACCGTTACGACGATGACCGATCCCGTCGCCCCCGGACTCTGCTGGTTCGTCGTCGCCGCGCGGATGAAGAGCGGGGGGGCGACGAAGTTCAAGCTCTCCGCCGCGACGCAGTAGGCTCGCCCCCGTGCCGCTCGATTTGCCAAGCCGAGTCGACCTCTATTCCATAGGGCGCGCGTACGTCCTCGCGCGGGCGAAGCGGATCGATCCCGGACAGGTAGACGTCGTCGGGAGCGACGTGAACCTCTTCGTCGGCTCGCAGAGCGTCGTCCACTACGCGATCGTCAAGCAGCTCGGCTTCCGAATCTCGTCGCTCTTGCTCGACGGGGCGAGCGGGGACGACCTCGACCGCTACGCCTACGACCGCTACCAGATTGCCCGCAAGGGAGCCTCGGCGGCGCTCGGGACGGTGCGCTTCTTCCGGCTATCCGCAGCGCTCGGGGCCGGCTCCATCCCCGCCGGCACCACCCTCACCACAATCGGGGGGATCAGCTACGTCACCACCACGACCGCGACCTTCAACCTCGGGCAGACCGACTTCGTGTTCGCGAACGTACGCGCGAGCCAGGCGGGCAAGGCGACCCAGGTCGGCAAGAACCAGATCCGGGGATTTCAGAACGCGCAGGTGCTCTTCGACACGACCGTCCAGGTCAATAACGACGACGTCACCGCGGGGGGCGAGGACGTCGAGGAGGATGACGACTTCCGAAACCGCATTCGCGGGTTCTGGCTGACCGCGCGCCGCGGGGTGCTCTCGGCGATCGAGTTCGGCGCCAAGGCGGTCCCGGGGGTGACATCGGCGATGGCGGTCGAGGCGATCAACACGCTCGGCCAGCCCGCGCGCGTGGTGAACCTCTACATCGCCGACTCGAGCGGGGTCGCGTCGGCCGCGCTCGCCTCCCAAGTGCTGAGCTCTCTTGACGACTACCGCGCGGGTGGGATCACAGTGCTCGTGTTCACCTCGATCCCGCAGCTCATCTCGGTCGTCCTCTCGCTCACCTTCGCGGGCAACGTCGACACCGTCGCGCTCTCGCAGATCATCCAGGCGGCGGTGGTGGGGTTCGTCAACTCCCTGCCTGTCAACGGGCCGCTCTACGTGGGCCAGCTCTTCTCGGTGCTACAGCGCTACGCCGCGCAAGGCCTGGTGGTGAAGCAGTCGGCAATCGTCGCTCCCGCGGGCGACCTCGTCCCCGCGCTCGGCCAGACGCTCAGGACGACCCCTTCGTTCGTGACGGTCGGGTTGGCGGCGTGATCACCCCCAAGGTCGGGCCGCTCACGAAGGCCGAGCTGCAGCAGGTCTGGGAGCGTGCGGTCGACAAGGGATTCCGCGAGCCGATCGAGCAGGCGGGTGAGGGGGGCGGGTTCGAGGCGTACACGCAGGCGTGGGCGCAGGGCGAGCGGGTCAGCAAGGCGATCGACACCACCACCCAGGCGATGTTCGTGCTGCCCTGGTCGGGGCAATCCGACGAGCCCGCGAGCGGATCGTCGCGCGCATCCGTCACCCTCACCCTCACCCGATCGGGGCTCCTCTCCCTGCCGCTCGTCTTGATCGCCGGGACCCTGGTGGACGAGCAGATCACCGACTGGGGATACCCGGAAGGGGTGAGGGTGCTGACGGGCCGGCGCTACGTGCTGACCGACAACGCGGTCTTCGCGCCCGGCGAGACGGGCCCCATCACGGTGGCGGCGCGCGCGGAGCGTCCGGGCGCCGGCTACAACAACCCCATGCCTGGCACGCTGGTCGTGATCGACCAGCCCGGCACCAACTTCACCAACGTCGAGGCGACGGTGCGCGGGGTGAACTACCCGGGCGGCGTGGTGACGACCTCCTCGCTCGCTCGCGTCTTTCTCGATGCGATCGACGTCGCCGACGCGTTCGTCCCGCAGCACGTCGGGCAGTATGTCGCCTTCACCGCCGGGACCAACACGGGCAAGGTGGCGCGGGCGATCGGGTGGCTCCCCCCGAACCTCTCCGTCACCCCGCAGACGGGCGGGACCCTCGAGCTCGCGCTCGAGCAGTCGGTGCGCAGCTTCGCGGGCGACTTCACCGGCACGTTCGAGATCGGCGAGAAGCTCGAGTTGATGAACGGGGCGAGCGTGGTGGGGTACGGGTTGCTGCTCGGCCTCTTCCAGGCGGGCGCGGATCTCGTGCTGACGTTTCAGAAGCAGAACGGCGCCGCCGCGACCGACGTGGTCGGGATGGTGAGCGGGGCGACCGCTGCGATCGACGTGGAGCTCGAGAACCTCGACCTGACCCCCGAGGTCGAGACGGCGGGGTGGCGGGTGCTGGATTGGGTGATCGACTGGCAGGTCAGAGTGACCAACACCGCGAGCCCTACGGGCGGCAAGGCCGCGATGCTCGACGCGCTCGGGCGCGAGAAGGACATCGACCGCGCGCCTGCCGAGTCTGATGACCAGTACCGCGTGCGCGTCGCCCAGCTCGCCGACGTGGTCTCGCCCAATGCGATCCGGCGCGCGCTCAACCGCGCGATCCCCGGGATCCCCTGGTGCTTTCGCGAAGCCGGGCAGCCCAGCTATCCGGGCTTCTTCTTCGACAAGCCCGTCGACGTGCACGGGGCCGGGGGGGACGCGTTCGACTACGACCTCGTCGTCGCATCGGGCATCTTCACCGGCGTCTTTCTCGACGGCGAGAAGGTCTCGCAGACCAGCGCGGCGGGGATCGTGACGACCGCGGTCGTCTACAATCCCGTCGGCCCGGCCCCGTTCGTGCCCGGCCCCCCGGCCCCGTTCACGAGCTTCGCGGGCTTCGCCAGCATCCGCGGGAAGTTCACGATCGGGGATCCGATCGTGGGGCTGAGGAGCGGGGCGGTCCTGGTGCCGAGCGGGCTGACCGCGGGGCTGATGGATGCCAACCGGTTCCGCGTCCTCTTCTCCTACCTGACGATGCGCGCCTACTTCTACGTGGGCGTCCCGACCCTCTCGTTCGGCGAGTTCGGCTTCGCCTTTGACGACTACCCGACCGGCGCGTTTGACGCCGAGCCGTACGACGACTTCTTCGACGGCTCCCCCTACCTCTCTTCGCTCACCTACCAGTCCGTCTACGCGGCGATCGAGAAGGTCCGAGCGGGTGGGGTTGGCTGGGAATTGCTGCTGGACGATGGTCCGTGTCCGTGACGCGGTACCCCGACTCGTAGGACATTGCCGCTCATGGCCAATGGCGAGCAGGAACTGGTCTACAACGCGAGCGAGCGCGCGATCTCGGACGACCAGAACCGCGCGCAGCGATTCCGCGGGCTCGATCTGAACGAGCTGCTCCGCGCGCTCGCCGACACCTACTGCGGCACCGACGACACGCAGGCGAGCTCGTTCGACCTGCAGTCGACGATCGCCACCTCCCCTCCGAGCGCGGCCGTCTTCAACGGGCTGGTGGTGCGCCCGCAGATCGGCAGCCTGAACCTCCTGGTCGATCCCGGGGTGATCGGCCTCTACGATCCTGATGTTTCGATCAACCCCGACGAGTCGCAGTACAAGGTGATCCGCGACCCGGGGATCAACATCGCCGGCGCCCTCGCCGTCCCGGCCAACACGTCGGGCGGGACGATCATCTACGTGGTCGAGTGCGCGAGGGTGGCGGGTGGGTTCTCGGTCCTCGAGACCGACAACCGCGACATCTTCAATCCCGTCACGGGGCTCTTTCTCGCCTCGACGGTCAACAAGGTCATCTCCGGGCGTCTGCAGTACCGCGTGCGCGCGGGCGGGTCGGGCGGCGGGTTTCCCGGCACGGCGGTGGGGTGGGTGCCGCTCGCGGTGATCTCCGCCCCCACCGGCTTCACCGCCATCACCTCGTCCAACTGCACCCTCTGGGATGTGCGCCCCTTCGTGGGCGACCGGCTCTTCCCGCCCTTCAACCTCGCCACTCGCGATCCGCACACCCGGATCCATCGGACCCAGATCGACACGGCGAGCTCGCCGACCCACGCGCTGCTCACTGGCTACGTCGACACGAGCGCGACCGATCCAAACTTCGTTTTTTTGGGGACGGGGGGCGGGTGCCTCTACCGCCTGGGCGGCCAGCTCGGCGGCACCACCGACCTCAATCTCGCGGCCAACCAGAGCGGCGCGATCAGCGCGGGGGTCGGGTACGTCTATCTGCTCGAGCCGTTTGGGTTGCCTCGGTGGGCGATCTACACGCTGCAAGGGGGCCTGCTCGCGCCGGGCAACCCGCGCGGCATCCCGTCGCTCTCGATGACGCCTGCGAGCTTTTTGGGCGCCCCCAACGCACCTCTCGCCCTGCCCCCAGGGACGGGGCTGGGGGGGGCGACGCAGAAGGCCGTCTGCATCGCGGTCGGGCTGACCACCAGCGGGGCGGTCGCCGCGGTGGTGACCGATGGGGTCAAGCAGACGACCAACGTCCCCGGCGCCGGGGGTCTTTTCACCAAGACCCTCACTACGTCGGGCTCGTTCTCCAGCGGGACCTACGCGCCGGTGACCGACTACCCCGCGAACGCCAAGGCGCTCCACCTGCTCCTCACGGTCATCTCGGGACCGGTCCCGTCGGGATTCATCGACTTCCTGCAGCTCTCGGTGCTCGTGTACGAGTCGACCTTGACGCACGTGCTCACACGCGCCGAGGTGATCGTCGACTCCCTGCCAAACCCGACGGTGTCGGCCAACGCGCTCGCGGTCGGCTACCGCGTGAAGGTTGCCATCCCGCCGTCCGGAGTCCTGTTCGGATTCGGCCTGCAGGTCGATAGCACGGGGTCGTCGCGCGGCGTGGGGAGCGTGAACGTGGCCGTGATGGGCTGGGACCTCTAGTTCGCGACGCAGAGCCCCGCGCCCCCGACGCACCCGCACCCACCGGCCGCGCAGCACGACAGCCCATTGCTGCACGCCGGGCAGAGCGCGGGCATGCACGTAGCCCCCACGCACGCGCCCGAGAGGCACGTCAAAGGGGCACAATCTCCGCACGCGTTGCCCGACGCCCCGCAGGCGGTGTCGGACCCTCCCCGCTGGCACGTACCCGTACTGTCGCAGCAGCCCGCGCAGTTGCCGGGCCCGCACGAGGGCGCTGTGGCCTCGCGCGCGGGCGGGGGGGCGTCGGGTGGGTCGACGGGCGGCGAGCCCGCATCGGGGCTGCCAGGCGGGGTGGGGGAGGTGGGGAGGGGGGCGGGGGGGTCTGGCAGCCCCGCGTCGTCCCGGTTGCCAGCCGAGGCGGCGTCGCCCACGGGGTCGGGGATCGGCACCTGGGAACCCGGGTTCCCAGCCTCGTCGCTGGGCGGCGTGGCGGCCCGATCCGCGGTGGTGAAGGGCGGCCCCCCGCAGGCGGGCAGAAGGAGGGCGGCGAAGAGGGCGGCGATACGTCTCATGGTCCCCAGGATCCTTTCGGGGCGCGCTCGGCACCCACGATCACGACGGTAGCGGATTGGACAAGCTTGTCCAGTCCTATCGTTGCTTGCGGCTTTTCGCCCCTGCGGTCCACCCTGGCCTGGCGTGGACCTCGAGAACCTCAAGATCTCCCTCGGGGCCGTCCTCGGGCTACTCGGGACGCTCGCGGGGATCGTGGCGACCATCGTGGCGTGGCTCGGTCGGAGCGCCTACACGTCGGAGCGTCGCCTCTTGCAGCTGCAGCTCGACGGGATGGCCGCGCAGACGCTTCGCGTGCGCGACGAGTGCGCGGCATCGGCGCGGGCGGCGTACGAAGAAGCGAGTCGGGCGCGCGACGAGGCGCGCGAGAACCAGGCGAGGATCGTCGCGCTCGAGAAGAACGAGATCACGATGGGGGGCAAGCTGCTCGCGATCGACAAGACGGCAAGCGAGGCGGTCGACCAGGCCGAGGCGATGCGCGCCTCGATGGTCAGCAAGGAGTATCTGGCCGGGGAGTTTCGCACCCAGAACGTCACCCTCGCCCACCAGAACGAGGTGCTCAAGGAGATCAAGACCGAGCTCGGTCGAAAGGTCTCGGTCGCCAACATGCCCGCCGTGACCCCGCGCGGTGACACGCGGCGCGAGCGCTAGCGGGCTTCGTGAAGCGCGATCACGAGTTCCACATCGCGACGATGCGATCGCGGAAGTCGTCGCACGCGCGCTTCGCATCGCCCATCGGCTCCGGTCCTTCGATGAGCTCGGATTGGCGGATGATCCTGCCGTTCACGACGAGCATCCAGGATGCGCCGGCGCGGTAGTTGACCACGTTGCCCACGAGGTTCATCTCCCCGCGCGTTCCCGCGTTGATGGTGGTGTAGACGCGCTCGAGCATCTCGGGGACTGCGCCATCGATCTCGCGCCACGCGCTCAGGGTATCGGGCTCTGCGCGGGGGACCTGACTCGCATACTGCGCGAACAGCTCGGCGAGCTGTCGTTCCCGTACAGTGTCACGCAGCAACTCCGAGGAGAGCGCGGTGCGGAAGAACTTCGCGGCGGTGTCTTCGTACTGGCCCATGCGGATCCACGATGCCCGGATCAGAGATCCTGCCAACCCGTCTCGGCGTCGCGAGTCGAGAACCAAGGTTCTCGACTTCGGTGCTGCAGGCGTTTCGCATTGGGTCCGCCGCCCTCGGCGCCATCGTGGCCGATCCAGCGCAGCTCCACATCGGTGGGTTGAGCATCCGCGGGGGTTGCGCTCACCACGACCGAGTTCGGATCGATCGTCTGGGCGTAGCGGCGCGCATCGACCCAGTTCGGCGCCTCGATGATCTTCCGATAGTCAGAAGACGGAGTCCCGATGGTGGGGCTATGGGGGTGGCCGGTTGGGATTCTCGAGTTAAGGGTGGCGACGAACCGCATCCCTCCCCGATGCCGGAAGGGTGCGCGCCAAGCTCGCGGGGGTGAGGATGACTTCCCACGATGCCCACCCTCCTCGCCGCGCTCATCCAGACGACCGACTCGCTCGATCCCGCCCTGCTCCCCCAGCTGCTCGCCGCGTGGAACGCGCACGCGTGGCCGCTGGTCGGGGCCATCGTGACGATGTGGCTCATCATGCTGGCCAAGCAGGGATGGCTCTCCACCTGGGTGGCGAGCCGGCTGCCCGCCCGCTACCTGCCGTGGATCGCAGTCGTGCTCGGCGTGCTCGGCACCTCGAGCACCGAGATCATCGCCGGCAAGCCCTGGGTGGCGGCGGTGGTGGACGGGCTCATGTCGGGGATCGGGGCCGTCTTTGGCCACCAGGCGTTCGTGGAGAGCGCGCGGGGCGGCAAGGAGATCGTCCCGCCGACCCAGAAGGTCGCGGTCGCCCGCTCCATCCCCCCTCCCGCCATGCCCCCGCAGGTCTGAGTGATCCGGGTCCGGATCCTCACCGCCCCGATGGTAGTCGCCTTTCTCCTCGAGCCCAAGGAGGACACGCTGACGATGCGGCAGAGCGCCGCGCTCGGGCAGGTGAGCCTTCTCGGGCGTGACGATCTCCGGACGCACCGTCCGGGAACCCGGGTTCCCAAGGCGCGCCGCCCTGCCCCGTGAGCCTGATCTGGACGCTCGAGTACGACGCGCGCTTCTCCCGCCCCGGGACCTGGATGCTCAACGCGCTCGCCTCGGGGATCCGGGCCCGCGTCCCCTTCGACGGCGGTGAGGTCGTGGTCGATCGCGAGCTGCGCTGGCGGCGCGCGCGCTCCGAGGCGCCCGACGCCGTCTACGCCCACCCTCTCAACGACCAGACCTGGATCACCGAACCCTTCGAGATCGATCCCGAGCTGCTCACGTGCCAACTCGAGCTGCGCCGCGCCCCACCCCACATCGACGCGGCTCTCAGACGCTTGTGAAATCGAGCGTCGAAACTTCTTGCTTGACGAGGGTCGTGGGTTTCCCCTAGAACCTCTTCCCGCTGCCTGTTGGATCGAAGAAGTAGATCGAGAAAGAGAGATCAGAAGATCTTCTTCTCTCCTCTTCGATCTTAGATCTCTAAATAGATCTTCTGCGAAAATCGGTTCGTGTGAAGGTGCGAGATCGGAGATCGCAGGAGCACCCGGCATAGTCGTCCAACCTTGGCCGACGTGCGCATCCTGCTCGACTCGAGGATCCGGATCGCGCTCGAACCGATTGGTGATCGAGTGCGTCGAGACCTCGAGCGCCAGTTCACCCACGACAACCCCGCCTTCTCGCCCAGCACGATCGCGGGGACCGGGGAGCCCGAGCGCTACGAGACGTTCGTCTGCGTCGACGACCCCGCCCTACCGGGCGGCGAGATCAGCTTCCCGCGCGGCGGCTTCGCGCGCGTGCGCAGCGTGCTCCGCTCGCACGGGCTCACCTGGGAGGTCGAGGACGCGCGCGTCTGGGAGAACTGGGAACCCGGGTTCCCAGACCACCTGAAGGTGGCGCGCGACTACCAGCGCGAGATGATCGACGCGGCGGAGCGTCAGCAGAACTGCCTGCTGCATGCGGCGACCGGGGCGGGTAAGACGTGCGCTCTCTTCGGGCTGCTCGCGCGCCTCAAGCGCCGCGCGCTCGTGATGGTCTGGACGGGCAACCTGCTCGAGCAATGGAGGACGCGGTGCGTGGAGGAGCTTGGGTTCGAGCCGGGCGTGGTGCGCGGCGACCGCGACGGGGGTCACGAGTGGCTCGACTTGGCGATGCAGCAGACGATCGTGAGCCGGTTCGAGCGTGGGGATCATGAGCTCGCCTATCGCTACGACGTCGTCGCGTGCGACGAGGTGCAGAGGTTCGCGGCCCCGACTCTATTCGCGTCGGTCGATCCGTTCCGGTCGCGCTACCGCATCGGAGTCTCGGCCGACTCGAGTCGCAAGGACCAGAAGGAGTTTCTCACACGCGACCTCTTCGGCGAGGTCGCGTGTGAGATCGCGCCCGAACGACTCATCGAGTCAGGGGCGATCGTGGACGTGGAGATCTGCGTGGTGCCCACTGAGTTTCGCGCGCCCTGGTACCGCTACCGCCAGGACTTCAACAAGCTCCTGGCCCAGATGGTGAGTGACGAGGCGCGCAACGCGCTCGCGCTCTCGATCGCCGAGCTCGAGATGAAGCAGGGCGAGCAGGTTTTGCTCTTCACCCACCGGGTCGAGCACGCGCGCAGCCTCGACGCTGAGCTCGTGGCGCGCGGGTACCGCAGTGGGGTGATGCTTGGGGGCAAGGGGCAGGAGGAAGTTTTCTTTCGAACCGCATCGGGGCTGCGCGTCGGGCAGGGTGAGGATCGCAAGATGGCCGGGGTGGGGACGTACCAGGCGATCGCGCAGGGACTCGACTTGCCCACCGTGTCACGCGGGATCTGCGTGACCCCGATCGGAAACAATCGTCAGCAGGTGAATCAAACGAAGGGGAGACTCTGCCGTAGTGCGAGTGGGAAGGAATCCGGTCGCCTTTGGTACTTGCACGATATCCACGTTTATGGACGCAGAGTGATTGAGAATTTGAACAAGTGGTTTCGGGTGCGCGCGTTGTGGAATGGCGAATGGATCGAGGGGTCGGAGTACATTCGCCGGCTCCGGTCGGTATAAGGCGAGGTCAACCACGATGAGAGTTCGATCCACGACGACAGGCCCCGTAGAGACCACCGCAGCCGCCGCGCAAGAACCGGCCCCGCCGCCGACCTCGCAGGTCGCGTGCCCCGAGTGCTTCCAGGTCGGCCAGCATCTCGACGGCTGCCCGGAGGCGAGCGCGCCCGCGGCGGCGCGGAGCCAGGGGAACGGGAAGCCAGAACCGAATGGTCTCGACCCCCGCCTCCCGCATCCCGCCTCCCCTCCGGCGATCGTTACCCACGACTTCCCTGCCGAGATGATCGCGGACGGCGCGCATGTCGTCGAGGTCGTCTGGGGCAAGGAGTACATGCAGCCGATCCAGTTTCATGGGATCGAGGTCGGCCCGTTCCGCGCGACCAGCGCGGTCCGCAAGGGCGAGAGCGAGGCGCAGGCGGTCGCGCGCGTGCACGCGGAGCTCGCCGTGGTCGCGCGGGCAATCCGAGCGCAGAAGGTGGCCGAGTACATCGAGAGCCTGAAGATGGTGTTCGCGGCCGTTCAGCAGGCGCGCGTCTGATGGGCCGCCTCCGCCCTCACAATCAGCCCATCCCGACCCAGCCCCCCGAGGAGCCCAAGAGCGCCAAGCGCCTGCGCTCCATGACGCTCGCCGAGTTCGCCGACGCGCCGGTGCAGCCGAGGCGCCTCTACGGCGACGCCAAGAGCAAGGCGGAGATGCAGGCGATGGCGGAGAGCGGCGAGTGGGAGGGGGCTAGTGGCGCCCACCTGGTCGCGCTCTACGAGTGGATGCACGAGCAGGTCTACGGGGTCGTGGCCGACCTCGATCGCAAGAGCCGGATGTTCGCGACCTCGTCGGCAAACCGGTTGATCGCGAAAGACTTCGCCGGGGACGCAGCGAAGTCGGTCCTGTTCATGAAGTGGGTGTGGCGGCGCGAGGGCGAGCGCGAGGCGTGGCGGCGCGCGAACCAGCGCGATGGGCAGCGCATCGGCTGGCGCCTGCAGTTCTGCTTCGGCTCTCTCGTCGCCGACTACCACGTGCACTGCGTCCGGCAGGGCGGGTGATGCTGCCGGCGTGGATCGATGTCTGCGTGTGGCTGAAGTCGACGACCACGCGCAGCCTGCCGCCGAGCGTCGAGCGCGTGGGGTACATCATCTTGCTCGTCGCGTGGATCGCTATCGCCTTGCTCGAAGTGTGGATCATTTTCAACTATCTCTGCTGCGCGTTAGTCGGACGCTTTGATCGTGCGCGAGTGACGAATGGGATGGGGCACGAGTACGAGATCTTCAATCCGCCGCCGTGGCGGTTGGATCGGTGGGTGTGGTGGTGGACGAGGCGACCGAACGTGCGCGACAAGATCCAGCTCACGTTCATGGGTGAGCCGACGCGTACGTACCGCGTGTTCGAAGTGCGATCGTAAATCGGTATCGCGCTGAGTCGGCATGGCTGACCAAAAGTGGCGCGAGCTCGTTTTTCGATCCGACCCTCTGAACGAACAGCAGGTGATCGCCGCGCAACTCGCGAGCCCCGAGTACCGCAAGGAGTTCGCAGAGCGCCACCCGCCCGACGTCTTTCTCGTACCCGAGCACCAGCAGATCCAGAAGGCGATCAAGGAGGCGGTGCGAAAGGAGCTTGCCGCGGACCCCGCGACGCTCTCGCGGCTCTCGGGCGGGCAGGTCGACTCCGCGTACCTGGCGGAGCTGATGAGGGCGAGGCCCGACGCGCCCGCGCGCAAGACGTTCGCCTACTGGGTCGAGCAGCTCCTCGGCGACAAGCAGCGCCACACCGCCCTGACCGGTCCGATCGCCAGCCTGCTCGAGAGCCTCGAGAAGGGTGAGGAGATCAGTCGGGTCCGCGGGCTCGCGCGCGCGGTGTCGACGAGCTTCGACGGGATGGGGGATCGGGAGCACCTACTCGATCCGGAGCGGGTGGTGGCCGAGCAGGTCGAGGACGTGAGAAAGCGCATGAGCGGGCGGGCGGTCTACCCGTTCGGGGTCCCCGGGCTCGACCTCTACGACGTGGGTGATCCGAAGAACCGGCGGATGATCCCCGCCGCTGCCCCCGGGCTAATCACGGTGGTGACGGGGATCTCCGGGGCGGGCAAGACGACGGTGACCGCGCGCATCACCCTCGGGCTCGCCCGGCTGCGCCGCAAGGTGCTCTACGGGGCGTGGGAAATGAAGGGCGGGGTGACGCTCGAGCTGCTCGCCTGCCTCTCGCTCGGCTGGAAGCGGACCGACCTGATGGTCGGCAACCTCGACGAGGCGGGGCTCGAGCTATTGCGCTCGCGCATGACGGAGATCTCGAGGTATGTGCGTTTCCTCGCCAACCCGTTCCGGCGGCGCGCGGGCGAGAAGGGCAAGAGCAACGAGCGCAATCTCGACCTCGTCCAGGGGTACATCGCCGACAGCGGGTGTTCGGTCTTCGTGGCCGACCTCTGGAAGCGGTGCCTGGCCAACGCGGCCCCCGAGGAGGAGGAGGAGGCGCTCTACCGCCAGCAGGCGATGGCCGAGGAGCTCGACGTGCACTGCATCCTGGTGCAGCAGCAGAGGCTCAAGGACATCGAGGCGCGGCCCGACAAGCGCCCGACGCGCGAGGGGATCAAGGGATCGGGCGCGTGGGTGGAGGTGGCCGACAACATCATCGGGGTCCACCGCCCAGCGCTCTGGAAGCCCGTCACCGACGACTCGCTCGAGATCGACGTGCTCAAGCAGCGCTACGGCAAGTGGCCGCTGGCGATCGAGTTCGCTTGGGACCCGGACCGCGGGAGCATCGAGGGGGGCAAGCCGGTTGAGTACGACGTGACGGCATCGGGAGGCAAGGGGGGCAACCCGGTGGACCAGATCGCGGTCAAAGAGAAGAAGGGCAAGTGGGGCGCACGATGAGGTTCAACACGAAGAAGACGCCCGACGAGGAGCTCGCGAGCGAGGTGGTGCGGGCGGCGATCGTGCTCGTCGACTACGAGCGGGCGAACATCCAGCGGGGCACCTTCACCCCTGACCTCGACCCCGAGCAGGTGCGGCTGCTGCGCAAGCAGGCGACGAGAGCGAAGCGAGTGGGCGGGTCGCGCTGATGGCGCGCACTGCGAAGAAGATCGGCGCGGACATGACGCGCTCGTTCCGCCAGGTGCTGCGGTGTGAGAAGGATCTGCAGCTCGCGCACGCCGAGAGCGACTGGGACAAGGCGTGGAAGATCGCCGTCGAGCTGAAGCGGGCGATCGCGCGCAGCGAGTTGCTCGTGCGCGACTTCCTCAAGGCGGTCCGGATCCTGGGGCTCGAGGCTGGGAACCCGGGTTCCCAGGACGACACGGACGGAGGCTGAGCGATGGACGACTCGAAGAAGATGGCGGCGATCAGCTACGTCTGCGGGCTCGATGGGGGGATGTGGCGCAACAAGCCCACCGACATCAGCGAGGGGCTGCTGGTCGTCTGGAACAAGCGGTACGGCGGGTGGACCTTCCCGGGGGGTCTCGTCGAGGACGGCGAGACGGTTGAGCAGGCGCAGGAGCGAGAGCTCTTCGAGGAGACGGGGCTGCAGACGCTCGAGAGGACGCTCATCTACTCCGCGGCAACCGCAAAGGTTGAACCGCACCGTGGGGGATTCGCATGCGTGTTCCGGGTCCATACGTACGGCACTTCACGCCAGTGCGAGGCGGGTTGCCCGGTGACCTACTTCACACGCGCGGAGTTCCTCAAGTGGTGCCCCTTCCGCGCGTTCTACGAGCGGATGTTCGAGCTCGTCCCGGGGCTCTGATGGGGGTCGACGTCGAAGCGGCAATCGCGAAGCTCGGGATCAAGGTGCGCCGCAAGGGTGACCGGATCTGGGGCGAGGACTGTCCCCTACCGACCCACGGGGCCCCGAATCCTGCACACCGATGGCAAAACTTCTTCGTCCGCCCCGAGGGCGACCGCGCCGGGCAGTATTTTTGCTACTCATGCAAAGGCGGCGGGCGGTTGCTCGAGCTCGTGGTGCTCGTGCTCTCCCTCTCCTACGAGGATGCGCGCGCGTGGCTGGCCGACCTGGGCGAGGCCGCGTCGGTCCCGTACGTGCGCGTGCGGTTCGTGCCGGTCGGGCCGCGCGGTGAGCCGTTCCGGATCCCCGCGGGGGTGGAGAACCGCCCGCTCGCCCAGTGGCCGGGGATGGCGCAGAGCTACGCGCGATCGCGCGGCATCACCGACGACCAGGTCGGGCGGTGGCGGATCGGGCTCGCCTACGACGGGCGGCTCGCGCACCGCATCGTGCTGCCGACGTGGGATGGGCAGGGCCGGCTGGCCAACTACGCGGCGCGCACCTTCGTCGACGACGAGACCCGCTACCTGGCTGCGCATGCGTCGGAGCGGCCCGACAAGAGCGCGCTCTGGGGCGAGCACCTCTGGCCCGAGCCGGCGGGCCGGCGGGTGGGGATCGTGTTCGAGGGGGCGATGAACGGGCTGGCGATCGAGCGGGCGTTCTCGCACATGGACGAGGAGATCGTCGTCCCGGCGCTCTGCGGGCTCTCGGGCTCGCGCTTCGACCACCGCAAGGCCGCGAAGCTGGCGACGTTCCGGCGCCTCATCCTCGCGACCGACCCCGACAAGGCCGGCGACGAGGCGGCCGAGGAGATCGCAGGGGCGCTGCGGCGCCGCGTCGAGATGGTGCGGCTCGAGTACCCCACGCGCGGGGCCGACGCGGTCGACACCTCGCCCATCCAGATCGCGATCGCGGTGCTGCGTGCGTCGATGGGGTTCGCAGCATGAGCGCGACCCTCTTTCGTCTGCAGGATGCGATCGAGGTGGCATTGCGGGATCCGAGACCGGGAGGTACGCGTCTTCGTGCGCTCGTCAGATCCGAGGAGTTCGGGGAGCAGTTGAGCATCACGATCGTCGAAGACACCGCGCGCGGGGAGATGGTCCGGCGCACGCTCCGGTTCGATCTTCGTGAGTCGTGGAGGCGCACTCTCGAGGGTGGGGGTCGGAACAGGTTGCCCGAGGAGATCTGCAACGCGGTGCAGATGGCAGGGCATGAGCTAGGGGTGGGGAGGCCGGTCTTCCGGAACGGTACGCGTGACCCGCTGAGGCATCGGCGGTGAGGCGGACCGAGAGGTTCAAGCGCTGGGCGCGCGTGGCCGCGACCCCGGCGCTGCTCCGCGACCTGCTCGCCCGCCACCACGGCAGCGTCCTCTACGTGGCGCGCGAGTACGGGATGACGCGCCAGGCGGTGTGGTGGCGGGCGGAGAGGTTCGGGCTCATTGGGTATGTGCGCGAGCTCTGCGAGCGGTACGTGGCCGAAGGCCAGCGGGCGCGCGCCGCCGCGGCTCCGGTCGCCCGCCCGCGCCCCCCGAGGCCCGAGCGAACCACCCTCTCCCTCCTCGCCGCCGAGGGGCAGGATGGGGCGACGGCGCTGCGCCTGCTGCTCGAGGCGCATCACGGCTCACCCGCTGCCCTGGCGCGTGGGGTGGGGGTGGATCGGGCGACGGTGTACAAGTGGATGCGACGCTACGATCTCACCCGATACGCGCAGGAGCTGCGGGGCCGCGTCCGGGCGACCTACTCGTTCCCGGCATAGACTGGAGCATCGAGAATGGCGTTCCGGGATACAGAGTTCGGCTTGCTCGTCCGGCGCAAGCCGCGCGAGGCGAAGCGTCGCGTCGTCGAGGTGCACGAGAAGTGCGGGTACGTGATGACCGAGGTGGCCAAGAAGTTCGGCGTGACGATCCGCACCCTCAACCGCTGGGTCTCGGACTTGGGGCTCAAGGACGAGCTCCGGAGCGTCCGCTACGGCCGCAAGGACGTGACCTCGTGAGTGACGACTCCCTGGCCGCACGACTCGCGGCGGCGCGCGGCGCGCAGGGCCGGACGATCGCGGCGCGCGACGAGGCGCGCGAGACCGTGATCGCCGCGATCCGCAGGCTCGAGGAGAAGCTCGTCGACGCCCTGGACGGTGAGCACCTGCGCGGTCTGCCCAACCTCGGCGCCACGCGCGATCGCTTCTACGCGATCCGCGTACGCTCCGAGGGGGCCAACGCGACCCTCTCGATCGGTACCGGCGAGGCCCCCCTGGTGCTGACCAAGGAGGGCGTGCTGGCGTTCGCGCGGTGGACGTTCGACGCCGACGAGCGGCGCGACTGCATCGTCGCCCCCGCGGCGGCCGACCAGGACTTCTTGCTCGAGGACGTCGAGGCGGTGGTGAGGACGGTGGCGTGGGCGATCGACGCGCACGTCGAGCAGCTCGGCAAGACGACCGAGAAGCTCGAGCGGATCGCGAGCTTGGCGGCGGATATTCTCGCGCGAATCGGGCCGACAGCCCGGGTTCCCAAGGCGGGCTAAACAATCGACTGGACATTCTTGTCCGGTCCCCATAGGCTCTCCTTCAGGTGGTTGCTGAGCGCGACCCCGAGGAGGCCAGATGGCAAGCCACGAAGACACGCGGGTGATGCTGGGCCGGGCGATCCGCCGGTGGATGGTCGCGAACGTCGAGAAGTTCATCGACGAGTGCGGCGAGGTCAACGCGACCGCGATGGTCGAGGCGTGGGACCTGGCGTGCGGGCAGGGCGGCGACACGCTCGACCCTGACCACGTCGCCTGGGAGGTCGCCGCGCAGGTGAGTGAGCAAGAGTACAAGAGGCGTACGGGGTCGCCATTGCATGTGAGGTTCTCGTGAGCCGATTCGAGCAGGGGCTCAACCCCGAGCAGATTGCGGTGGTCAGGCACCGCGCCGGTCCGTGCCAAGTTTTGGCAGTGGCGGGGTGCGGAAAAACATTTTCGATCGTCCACCGCGTGGGCGCGATGGTCGAGGAGGGGGTCGACCCCGACCGGATCGTGATGCTGACCTTCTCGCGCAAGGCGGCCGACGAGATGGACGCGCGCGTCCGGCACCTGGGGATCTCGGGCGTCAAGTGCAACACGTGGCACGCGCTCTGCCAGTCGATCCTGCGCGAGGAGAAGCACCCGGCGAGCGCGTGGATCGTCGACGACAAGGACAAGGCCAAGAGCTTCGTCAAGCAGACCCTCGGGTACAAGCACATGAACTGGATCGGCGCCGATCTCGCGCGCGTCCGGAAGTTCATCGCGCACTGCAAGGCCAACGCGTTCGAGCCTGGTTCGGAGGAGGCGAGCGGGCTCGCGCGCAATCGCTTCGGGCGCGAGTCCGACAAGGCGATCCAGGCGTGGGTGACGTCGCAGGATCTGATCGAGTCGGCCGGGCTGCTGACGTTCGACGACATGCTCGTCTTCGCGCATCGGCTGCTCCGAGACGACGAGGTCGTGCGCGCGAGCTGGGCGCACCGGTTCGAGTACGTCATCACCGATGAGGCGCAGGACAACTCCCGCGTGCAGAAGGAGCTACAGGCATTTCTCGCGAGCTCGCACCGCAACCTGATGGTGGTGGGTGATGGAGGTCAAGGACTTGCTCGCCTACCTGCGCGTCGCCTTCGACCGAGACAAGGACGGCGACGGGATCCGCCGATGCATCAACGCCCCCTTCCGATTCCTCGGGGCGAAGTTCGTCGAGCGCGTCATGGCGCTCCGGGCGGACCCGAACAACCGGGACGCCTACTGGGCCGACGTGGTCGCGAAGGCGACCCAGCAGGCCGGGCTGCAGCGCCGGCAGGTGCAGAGCGCCAACGAGTGGGTCGACCTGATCGGCCGGATCGGCGAGATGGATGGCGGGCCCTACGAGGTGCTCGACCAAGTCGTCCGGCAGACCCACTACATCGAGTACATCGAGAAGGAGGAGGGGGCGGAGGACAGCGTCGACAGCTCGCACGGCGCGAACGTGCGCGAGCTGCTCCGGGTCGCTCAGGCGTTCAAGACGGTCGGCGAGCTGCTCGACTACGTCGACCAGAACGTCCTCGAGAGCGCCCGGCAGAAGCGGGGCAAGCGCGACAACTCACTCACCCTGATGAGCATTCATCGATCCAAGGGTCTCGAATGGCCGACCGTCTGGGTGGTCGGGTGCAACGAGACGATCTTCCCGCACCCCCGAGGGGACCAGGAAGAGGAGCGACGTCTGATGTACGTGGCGGCGACGCGGGCGCGCGACCACCTGGTCTTCTCGCACGTCGCGGAGCTCGCGACGCGCGCGGGCCTCAAGACGGTCGACCGCTCGCACTTCCTCGACGGGGTCGCGGAGCCCGCGCCGGTGGAGCCCGACTACCCCTTCGTCGAGCCGACGGATGACCAGCTGATCAACGCGGCGGCCGTCGACCCCCTGGTGCTCGACGGCGCGCAGTCGGACCCCGAGCAACTCGGCGCTGGGAACCCGGGTTCCCGGCTGCCCGCCTGGCTCGCGCCGAACGAGAACTGCTGCGTCGAGTGCAACGAGCTTCTCAGCCACTGCACGTGCGGCGCGGACATGGTGACGGCGAGCGACCGAGCCGGGTGAGTGAATTCCCGGGGGGTGGGGCCGAGCGCCTCGCCCCCCTCAACAGCCAAGGAGGATGTGATGAGGAAAGGTGACGAGACGTTCGAGGATGCGGCGCGCGCGCGGGTCGCGGGCGAGATCGACGACAACGAGTTCTTGAGGCGCACCATGCGCACCTGGCAGATGGTGACGGCGCGGCTCTGGCGGCGGTGGCGGCGCAAGCTGCCGATGGACGTGGGGCCCGAGGACGTGCAGCAGGCCCTGATGCTGCTGGCGATCCAGTACGTCAAGAAATGCAACCCCAAGCGGGTGACTGAGCGCGGCAGCTACGGGGGGTACATCGTGTGGTGCGCGACGCGGCGCGCGCAGCGGCAGATCCACAAGTGGAGAAACGCCAAGCTCTCCGGCAACGAGGCGAAGAACCCAGGGCGGTTCGAGCGGTGCTTCTCCAGCCTGGCCCGAAAGGACGACGAGCGGCGCGGGGACTTCGAGTCGCGCCTGCCTGGTGAGTCGGTCGACCCGGTCGAGCGGATCGCGACGGAGCGGGCCTTTGCGGCCTACCTGGCGGGCTCCGAGACGGTGCGCGAGGCGCTGGTGCTCCTGGCGCTCCAGAGGGCGGAGGGGAGCGTGGACGGGGCGGCGGAGCAGATCTGGTGCTCCTACGCCGCGCGGGTCGAGTGCGGGGCGGGGGATCTCCGGCAGGCCCGGCGGATCGTGCGCGACGTGGTGGTGGGGCTCACCGGGGAGGACGACGCGACCCCCTACCCGCCCGACGAGCTCTTCGAGATGGTCGAGCCCGAGCCGCTCTGGGTGAGGGCGCTGGCGGGGCCGTTCCGGCGCCCCGTTGAGGTGGCGATCCAACCGGCGGCGACTTCGGTCGCGGCATAACGGGGCAGGGGCGACCGATGAGCAAGATGCCGGAGTGGTTGGGTGCGGCGCGGTGCCTCGATTGCGACAAGCCGATCGAGGAGTGCGGATGCCACGGTGCGGGTGCGGTAGAAGGGACGGATGCGCCGCCGGCGCAGGAAGAAGAAAAGGACGACGCCATGGGTAAGGTCACGCCGATCAAGACGGCAGCCGCGACGAACGAGATCCAGTACGTGCACGGGATCGAGGAGAGCAAGCTCGAGCCGGCAGCGATTGGGCTGGCGATCGCCAAGCTCAAGCTGAAGGTCAGCAAGAAGGCCACCCTTCCCGAGCTCGTCCTGGCGCTGAAGGAACACTTCGCCAAGGCCAAGCAGGCGGTCTCGCCGTGCGACCAGTGCGGTGGGGTCTCGACCATGCACGACTTCGACGCGTGCCCCTTCTGCGGGGATCACGACGAGAGCGACCAGGTGGCCGACAATCCCGGCGACGGTAAGAACGAGAACGAAGATGGGGGAGAGGTTGAAGCGCCCGAGGAGACGGGGACGCGCGCGCTCGTGCACGAGTCGACTGTCGAGGCGGTGGCGGAATTGGTGCCGGCGGGCGACTTGGATTTCGCGGTCTCCGAGATCCGCGAGCTGCAGCGAAACGCGAGGATCAACATCTTCCTCATCGGCAGGAAGCTAAACGAGATCGGAGTGAATGAGATCTGGAAGTCTAGGAAGACGCCCGATGGGAAGACCGCGTACACGAAGCTTGAGGACTTTGCGCGAGCGGAGCTCGGGATGGGTCGCAAATACGCGCAAGACCTGCAGCGGATCGCGCACGCATTCAGTGAAGACGAAGCGAGGCAGATCGGTCCGACCAAGATGCGTCTGGTCATCTCGATCGACGACAAGGAGCTCCAGCAGGAGCTGCTCGACAAGTTGCGAAGCAATCCCGAGGTGGGGCGGCGCGAGCTCGAGCAGCAGGCGGGTCGCAAGGGGATCCACTCGCAGACGCCCGGTAGGGACAAGAAGAAGGCCAAGAAGGCGCTCGCGCGGGGCAAGCTCGCCCCGACCAACGCGATCACCGTCGCGGCGGTCGAGGGCAAGCACATGGTCAGGCTCTACAAGCGGCCCGCCCACCGCACCGAGGAGCGCGTGCCGGCCAAGCAGATCGCCGACGTCCCCTACGGGGTCTGGGAGCTGGTCAACGACGTGCGCGTCTACATCCACATCGGTCGCAATGCGGCGGGGGAGCTGATCGCGAAGCTCGATGTGAAGCGGATCGTCCCGGGCGAGTGAGGCAACGAAGGCCCCCGGAGTCGATCGTCCTGGTCGGTGACTGCCGGGACGTACTCTCGCAGCTCTCCCCCGCTCGTTTCCGATGCTGCGTCACCAGCCCCCCGTACTGGGGGTTGCGCGACTACGACCACGCCGGGCAGATCGGCCTTGAGAAGTCGGTCGAGGAGTACGTCGACGAGCTCGTGGGCGTCTTCCGAAAGGTGAGGCGGGTGCTTCGCGATGATGGGACGATCTGGCTCAACCTCGGCGACACCTACGCGAGCGGCAACCGATCGTGGCGCGCGGCGGACAAGAAGAATCCCGCGCGGGCGATGAGGACTCGGAGTCCGACTCCGAGTGGTCTCAAGGGAAAGGATCTGGTTGGCGTCCCGTGGATGGTGGCGTTTGCGCTCCGCGCGGACGGGTGGTACTTGCGGGCGGACGTGCTGTGGCGCAAGCCGAACTGCCTCCCCGAGAGCGTCCGTGACCGTCCGACGCTCGACTACGAGCACGTGTTCCTGCTGGCTAAGTCGGAGGTTTACTTCTACGACGCCGACGCGATCCGCGAGACCGCGCTCTGGGGTAATCACCACCGCACCGTCGTGGGTCCCGTCCCGAGCAAGGCGCCGGGGCGGGGGTCGCACAATGGTCTCTACCTCTCAGCAGGCCCCGAGGCGGGTCGCAACGCTCGATCGGTGTGGGAGATCCAGCTCGACAAGTCGCCTGACGGTCACCCGGCGACGTTTCCGATCGAGCTACCGCGCCGGTGCATCCTCGCGGGGAGCCGACCGGGCGACCACGTGATCGACCCGTTCGGTGGGAGCGGGACGACGGGGCGCGCGGCGGTGAGCCTGGGGAGGTCGGCGACGCTCATCGAGTCCAATCCGGCATACGCGAAGGTCGCGATGGAGAGGACCGCGCAGTTTGGGCTGGATATCGGGAGTTGACAGGGTGCCGAGCGCATCCGAAAGGAGAACGGGAGATGACGAAGACAGAGGCATTGAAGGAGAAGGCGGTGCGATTGGTCGATCCGAGAAGTACGGTCCGAAGGAGCGGTCGCGTGTGTTCGCGATGGTCGAGCGCGGGGTGAGCAAGAAGAAGATCGAGGCGAGGAATGCTCCTCACGATCCGTATGCCCGATCGCGCCTACGTCAACGGGTTCGTCGACGGCTCCGAGCTGGTCCTTCTCTTTCGCGACGACGCAGGGAAACTCGGGGCGCATCGGCGTCCCGCGGACTGGTCGAGCTTCCACAAGCACGGCGAGATCCAGCCGACGGAGCTGCGGCAGCTGCGCGAGGCGAGCGCGGTCGCGGGGATCACGAGCGAGAAGGACTTCCTGCGCATCCGCTACCGCGCGCCCGAGTACCGCGCGAACGTCGTCAGGTGGCTGCGCGAGGAGCACGCCGTCGCGAGCTACGAGGGGGACGTGGATCCGTTCCGTCGGTTCTTCTCCGACCATCCGGCGACGATCCAGAAGCCGCGGCGGGTCTTTCTCGACATCGAGACCGACAGCAGGGTCCCGCCCGCGGTGGCCCGCCGGGGCAAGGCGAGGGTGCTGTGCTGGAGCCTGGTCGACGAGGACGAGCGCGTGGTATCGGCGCGGGTGCTGCGCGAGGACAGCGACGAGGCGGAGCGCGAGCTGATCGAGGGGCTCTGGGAGCAGCTCGGCGGGTTCGACCAGGTGGTGGCGTGGTTCGGCGACGACTTCGACTTCCCGATCGTCAAGCTGCGCACGCAGGCGCTGGGCGCGAAGGTCCGGACCTTCGACCGGTGGCTCTGGATGGACCAGATGGTCCTCTACGAACGGATGAACAAGAATGCCGCTGAGAGCGGCGACGAGAAGGAGTCCCTCGCGCTCGAGAGCGTCGCGCGCATCCATCTGAAGGAAGGGAAGGGAAACTTCGACGCGGGCAAGACGTGGGAGGCGTGGGAGGCGGGGGGGCCCGAGCGGCTCCGGATGCTCCGCTACTGCGTGCGCGACACCGTGCTGCTCGCGAAGCTCGAGAAGAAGCTCGGCCACCTCGCCATCAACGACGCGATCTGCGAGATCGCTCGGACCTTCCCGGACACGCAGAGCGCCAACCCGACCAGCTACGTCGACGCGTACCTCTTGCGGCTCTACGGCGAGCGCGGGCTGCGCGCGCCCACGCGGGTGTGGGAGCAGGGCGAGCCGCACGAGAAGTTCGCGGGCGCGTTCGTGCTCGAGCCGAAGCTGACGGGGATCGTCAAGGACGCACACGTGCTGGACTTCAGCGGGATGTACCCGTCGATCCAGATGACGTGGAACATGTCGCCCGAGACGATCGAGCCGCTCGTGCCGATCAACGGGCCCATCCCGCCGGGTTGCTCGCGCGCCCCCGCGACCCGCGCCGGGTTCCGCACCGACGTGCCGGGTCTCTTGCCGCTCTTCATGAAGGAGGTCCGCAAGCTCCGAAAGTACTGGAGCAAGAAGCAGGCGGAGGCGGCTGCTGGCTCCCCCGAGTGGTGGCAGGCGTTCCGCATGAGCATGGCGTTCAAGGTCATTGCGAACGCCGCGTTCGGGGTGATCGGTTCGGTGTTCTCGCGGTTTCACAAGCGGGCGGTCGCGGAGTCGACCTCGACGACGGGGGTCTACCTGATCCACCAGACGATGAGCGCGGCGCAGGAGCGCGGGATGGATCCGATCTATGGCGACACGGACGCCGCGATGCTCCGCAACGTCACGCGCGAGCAGGTCGCCGAGTTCGTCGAGTGGTGCAACAAGGAGCTCTACCCGCGGATCGCTCGCGAGCACGGGTGCGTCGAGAACCACCTGGAGCTCGCCTACGAGAAGGAGTACGAGCGCGTGGTCTTCGTGAAGAAGAGTGGCGGGGGGGCGACGAAGAAGCGCTACGCGGGCGTCTTTCGACATTTCAAGGGGACGGCGAGCTGTACGTGCGACGTCGTCAAGGACGGCGAGCAGCAGCCCGGTGCGCTCGACGTAAAGACGATGACCTGCCGAGATTGCGGCAAGCACCACGAGCAGTTCCCGCCCCCGCGCGGCAAGCCGGACATAAGAGGGTTCGAGTACAAGCGGGGAGACACGTTCAAGCTGACGCGCGCGCTGCAGTTCGAGTGCATCCAGAAGCTGCTCGAGGAGCGCAGCGAGGACCCGAGCGACTTCGTCCCGATCGTCGACCGCTACTTCCACCACGTGCTCCGCGAGCCGCTGCCGATCGAGGAGGTCGCCCAGTCGGCCGCCCTCGGCAAGTCGCTGCGCGAGTTCGAGAAGAGCCAGAAGGTGAAGAAGGACGGGACCCCGATGGCCGAGTCGGTGCACGTGCGGGTGGGGCGCGAGCTCAAGAAGCGCGGCGAGATGGTCGACGAGGGCACGCGGGTCTCGTACGTCGTGGTCGACGCGACCGAGAGCCCGCAGAAGGTGATCCCGGCGGCCGACTACGTGGGCGAGCTCGATCGCCACTACCTCTGGGACGCGGTGTGGAAGCCGACGCGCGCGCTCGTCGACGCCGCCTTCCCCCACTACGACTGGAGCGGGTACGACAAGACGCGCCCGAAAAAGACGTGGGAGAAGGCGGTCAAGGCCGGGCAGGGCGAGCTCGCCGGGGTCGTTGGGAACCCGGGTTCCCAGAGGCGAAAGAGAAACGCCGCGCAGTCCGATCTCTTCGCCCCGCCTCCCGCGATGAGCGCGACCGCCGCGCTCGACGGACCCTTCGTGGTCGAGCTGCCCGAGACGGGCGACGAGCGGGCCGACGCGCAGATGCGGCTGCGGGTGAAGGCGGTGCTGCGCGAGCACCCGGGTTCGCGCCCGGTGGTGATGAGGGCGGGGGATAGGCCGGTGGAGATCGGGTTGCTCGTGGCGGTCTCACCCGAGCTGGTCGCGGCGGTCGAGCGCGCGAAGGAGACGGCGGCATAGTTGGCCGCCATGAGAGTACGGAGCCCGCAGACCCCGGCAACGAGTGCGGCCGACGCGCTGCTCGCCGCGACGAGCAAACCGCAGGAGATCGCTCCCGCGCAGTCCGCGGCGGAGAGGGCGGCCTTGGTCAACGGGGTCGGGAGGCCGAACGTCCACGGGAGCGGGGAGATGGACTTCGGCGAGCTTGTCTATCGGTTGAAGAACGTCATCCCGCCGATCGCGGTGAAGCTCGGGCACATCTCGCAGTGGACGCTGGTGCAGCGGCTGCAGGCGCGCGACTGGCTCGAGACGTCCGGTCCGATGCCCGAGTTTCTCAAGCCGTTCGTCGCGGATGCGGCGACTGAGTCGCCCAAGGCCCCGACCCGGGTCGGGGTCGCCCCACCCACCCAACCCGCGATCGTCGAGACGATCGCGGGCATACCGGGGACGCGGGAGGAGGCGATTCGCGCGAACATCCCGTTGCCGAAGCCGGAGGTCCCGCTCTTCGCTACGGCCAACAAGGGTCCAGGCATCACGCCCGACTACGCCCGGATCATCGAGAGCGTCTACGCGGTCGATGCGTTCAAGGACTACACCGACCTCGAGACGAACCTCGAGGTCGGCGAGCAGCGAGGGGACTATCACACCTTGCGCGAGCACCTCGACAAGGCCGAGCAACGCGCCCGCCGGGCCCACCGCCTCTACCTGGGCGCGCAGCTCGAGAGGTCGAACTGGGAGCGCGACGCGGAGGTGACGAGCGCGGCGATGCGCAGCGAGGCGCACGCGGAGCTCGAGGCGGAGAAGGAAGCGGGCGAGCGAAAGAAGATGATCACCGACGCGGACGTGACCTCGCGCGTCGCCGAGAAGTTTCCCGACGAGTGGCGCGCGCAGGAGACGATGCGGCGCAAGCTCAAGGGGGTCGAGAGCACGATCGAACACCTCACAGAGAGGTGGAACAGCAAATGCAGTTCTCTGCGCACGCTGCTCGAGACGCTTCGCAAGTGAGATCGGCATAGTCTCTCCCCGTCGCCACCCGGCCGTTGGGCCCATTGCCGGCGACGAATGGAGAGACGCGATGCCGATGACATGGGACGAGTTTCAAGGCCACTCCGCGCGCGGCGGGAAGCGCAACTACCTCAAGGGCTGGAAGGACAAGAACCCCTACTCCATCACGCTCTGGTTTCACACCCAGGCGTCCATCCTGGCGCTTTGGCGGCACCGGTTTCTCAAGGTGGTGCGGCGCAACGTCGAGGGAGTCGCGAAGGTGGAGGTCTGGGGCGACCCGCTCGTTTGCTGGGAGGACGAGGACCTCTTGCAGGTGCAGAACTTCTACGACCGCGAGACGCGCACGGTGCGCGACCGCCCGCCGGAGATCTGCGGGCACTGCAAGATGCTCGAGTGGATCCGCGCCGAGATCATGGCCAAGCGGCTCGACTGGCGCGAGCCGCTCTTCAAGTACGAGTGCGACGACCCATCCAAGACGGTCATCCTGCACGCGGGCGGGATGTGCGGCCTCTTCGGCGACAAGAAGATGAGCGAGGAGAAGAAGAGGGAGCTGATCCTCATCCCCAAGGAGCGCGGCGGGCCGGTCTACCAGCGCGGTTTCACGCCGAACGTCGCCTACAGGCAGGACAGCAAGGCGAAGCTCGAGTACGCGTTCGCGGCCGTCGACAACGCCGAGCCCACCAAGGGGATCCAGGTGGCGATCGAACCCAACCTGGTCGGCCTGAAGATCCAGGAGGTCATCGCGCACGCGCGCAAGGCGATCGGCGAGCGCGGCAACATCGCCAAGTACCCGTACGCGATCCAGCTCGAGCACAACCCAGCCGAGGGGATCGCGTTCGACAAAAAGTACGACGCGATCCGGATGGAGCAGATCCGGATGACCCCGATGATCGAGAAGCTCATCGTCCACGACCCTCCCCCCAGCTTCGACGAGCTCGCGCGCCGCCACGACCCCAATACCCACATGGCCAATCTCGAGCGGCAGGTGCTGGTCAAGCTGCCGTTCGAGCAGTTCTTTGCCAAGGCGCGCGCCGAGTGGAAGACGATGAAGGACGCGGGTGCGGCGGAGCCGGCGGGAACCCGGGTTCCCGAGGTCGGACGTCCCGCCCTCCCGCCCGCGCTGCCGATGGAGGACCCCGACGAGGAGGTCATGTGCAACGCGCCGACCCCGCAGGGCCCGTGCACGCACGTGATGAAGATGCGCGACCCGAAGTGCTCGGCGTGCGGGAAGGTCTACATCATCGAGGCCGACCCCCTCCCGCTCCCCCCGCCGATGCGCACGCGCACCCAGGAGGCGCCCTACGTCCCTCCGCCCGCAGCCGACCATGGCAATGCGGGCGATCCGGGGGACGACATCCCTTTCATTCGCAATGCGGTGATGACGAGCCCCGGGCGTGAGGAGTGGGTGCGTTTCACGGCATAGTCGAGCCCGATGGCGCGACGCAGACCCCCGGTAGAGACGGTAGAAGCCTTCGCCCCCGTGGTGCCCGACAAGCGCCCGGGGGCGAAGGTGTTTGCGGAGATCGCCAAGTCGTCGAAGAGCTTTCGGCAGGCGCGCGAGGTGCTCCGTCGGGTGCGGGCGGTGCCGACGATCTTCCCGGGCGTCGACTTCAAGATCCGCGTGGGCGGGTGGCCGACCGACCGGGTCGCGATGGTTCACGGACCCAGCGGGCAGGGCAAGACGAATTTTGCCAACGGGATCGGGCTCTCCTTTCTCCGGCGTCGGCACATGTACGCACTGATCGACGCGGAGTGCACTACCCCTGCCCCATGGCTCGAGACGATGCTCGGGCGATACGTCGACGACGCGGGCTTCATCGCCGCGCGCCCCGACTCGTACGAGCAGGCGGTCGACGACGTGCGCCGTATCGCGCTCGGGCTGGCGGAGGCGCGCGACAAGGGCAAGGTCGACGCCGACACGACCTGTCTCTTCGTCGTCGACTCGATCGGCAAGCTCGTCCCGCTCGACATCCAGGAGAAGATCCGCAAGTTCGCCGCTGAGTCCAAGGACGGGAGTGTCGACGGGTACCGGGGGGCGTCGGGGATGATCAAGGCGGCGCTCAACAAGGCGTGGCTCGACCAGCTCACCCCGCTGATGCACAAGACGGGCTGCTCGATCCTCTTCGTCGCGCGCGAGAGCGCGGACCGCGACGCATCGGCGATGGCGCGCAAGTTCGGCAGCGACTGGAAGACGACGGGCGGGTCGTCGCTCTACTTCGACGCGTCGCTCGACGTGCGCGTCTCGGCGGCGAAGATGATCCACGAGGTCGAGGACGACTGGAAGAGCCCCATCGTCGGCGAGCGCCACCTGGTCGAGATCCACAAGACGAAGGTTTCCGCGCGCCAGGACGTTGTCGAGAAGGCGGACTTCTGCACCAGCAACGGGGCCTGGACGCCCGAGGGGTTCGATCGCGCGCGCGATCTCCTCGAGCTCGGCAAGGAGCTGGGCGTCATCCAGGGGACGGGGTGGCTCAGCTATGATGGCAACCGGTGGCAGGGGGTGAAGCGGTTTCTGACGAGCGCGAAGCCGGACCTGCTCGACGCCTTGGAGCGCGACGTGCGGGCGGCGTTTGGGGTGGATGTGGCGGCGCGTGCCGACGTGGTGGGCGGGTGAGTCGCTCGCGCAAGACCCCCGAGACCGACCTGGCCAAACGCATCCGCGTGGCCGCAGCGGTCTACGCGACCAATGGGCAGCGCGAGCGCGCCGAGGGGATGGCGCAGGCGGCCGACATGGTCGACGAGCTCGTCAAGCGCGAGGGGATCGTGCTGCCGGAGCCGTCATCGAAGCGCGTGCGTCTCGGGTACGCCGACCCGACCGACCCGCTCGAAGGGCGCGTCGCGCGGCTCGAGTTGCAGGTGCGTCGGCTCGAGCTACTCGTCGGGCACCCGCCGGATCTGCGCACGATCAACGGCGGGCCGGCGGAGATCGCGAAGAAGGTCGTGGGGGCGACGCTCGACAAGTGGGCCGAGGAGGACGCGAAGAAGGAGTCCGCCAACGGTCTGCTCAGCTTCGGCGCGTCGGGAAGCGGGACGGAGCCGCGCAGCCCGATGGACGCCAAGATGCTCGTCGTCCTCGCGCAGCGCGCGCCGAAGCCGACGACGGACGCGCAGCTCTCCATCCTGACCGGCTACTCCAGGAGCGGGAGCTTCTCGGGTGCGCTCGCTCGGCTGCGCGCCGCGGGGTGGATCGAGGGGGATGGGAAGCACATCTCCATCACCGCGAAGGGGATCCCGCACGTCCCCGCTCACGCGAAGATCCCGACTGGCGCCAAGCTGCTCGAGTTCTGGTGCGATCGGGTCGGGACGATGGGGGCGACGGTGTTGCAGGCGATCGTGTCCTCCTACCCCAACGCGATCGATGTCGACTTCATCGTCGACGCGACCGGGTACAAGAAGAGCGGGAGCCTTTCGGGCGCGCTCGCGGTGCTCCGGACGCTCAACCTCATCACCAAGCGTGGGATCAAGGCATCGGAGGAGCTGATGCAAGGGATCGGGTCGTGAGTTTCACCTACACGCTCAACGGGCCGCACGTGATCGAGCTCTCATCGCAGTCGGCAAGCGACTATGCTGCGGACTTGCCGGGGGTGCGAGAAGAGGTCGCGGCGGCCGCGCAGACGCGCGCAAACAACACGGGTCACCACTGCACTGTCTTCGACCACGACGGCGCGAACATCCTCCTCCAGGTTCGGCCGGCGACGGTGAAGTCGTGAAAGCGACCCTCGAAGATTTACCCGAGTTTCCGTCTTGCGCCGCACCGCCCGAGAGGGTGAGGGAGCTCGAGGCGAAGGGTTACGAGCTCTCGTCTATGTGGGGTCCGTGGGGGATGTTCGCGTACGGGTCGTTGAAGAATGACCCGACGCGGTTCTGCCTCCACGTACCCGATGGGGAAGTGCGCGAGGGGAGCTGGGAGGAGATGGAAGACTTCGTTCTCGAGAAGCACCCGAGCGCGAATCGCGACATCAACGAGTTCGGCAACGTGATCGGGTGGCCTAGCTCGGAGCCGTGTCCCCCATCGTTCGGGGTGCCGATTCAACCGGAGAACCTGCTTGAGTTCTGGTGGCGCAGTGTCTACCGGTGGGCGTCGGGGTTCCGTGTGGAGGGGGCGCTGGAACGTTGGGTTGAGATCTGTCGTGCGGTTGACGCGGGTGAGATCACGCTCGGCATCGAGCTCCCGGACGCATGAAGATCGCTGCGCGCGTGGGCGTGAACCCAAAGACTCTTGCGGACGGGGTGGGTGGATGATCCGGCCGCGTCAGGTCGAGCTCCCCCCTACGGTGCGCGTCGGTATCGAAGAAGCGGCGCGCGGGGAAGGGATGACGTTGACGATCGAGGAAGTCGAACGCTGGGAAGAGACCGGAGAATTGCCCGAGCGCATTGAGCAGTGGGCCGCGGAGTTGCTGCAAGGGATCTCGGACGCATGAAGATCCTACATTGCTCTGATGCTCATGCTGATCACTCAACAGCAGGGTTCCGACGATTCGACGACGTCGCGCGCGCGATGGAGCAGACGGTGCGCGCCGCGATCGACGAGAAGTGCGGGCTCTACCTCTTCACCGGCGACCTCGCCGATCCCGACTCAGGGAGCATCGTGCTCCGGTGCGCGGAGCTCGCGGTGGACGTCGCGACGGAGCTCGCCACGCACGACATCACATCCGGATGGGTCGCCGGTAACCACGACGTCGCCGAGGACGGGGAGGGGACGACGATGCTCTCGCCCCTCAAGGGGTTGGCCTCGTTCTCGGTCTACGTCTTCGATCGGGCGGACCGGTTCAAGATGCCCGACGGGACGCTGGTGATCGGGCTGCCGTACCCGTCGCTGAACCGCCCCTACGCCCCGACCCCCATGCTCGCGTCGCTGCAGACGTCGGACGCGCGCGCGACCATCGTCGCCACGCACCTTCAGTATCCCGGCATCACGCCCGGCGAGGAGAGTAGGGAGATGCCGCGAGGGCGCGACGTCCCATTCCCCTGGGAGGCGTGCCGGCCCGAGTGGCTCGTCCTGGGGGGCCACTACCACGAGCGGCAGGTCTGGACGGCGCCCAACGGGGTGCGGGTCCACGTCGCCGGCTCGCTCGCGCGCCTCACGCACGGCGAGGAGCGCAACCGTCCGAGCTTTCAGATCTTCGAGGTGTGAGGATGGCGCGCAAGAAGACCCCTCCTGTCGCCGACGCGTTCCACGTGAAGACGGGTACGCAGGTGGGGGTGGAGATCGTGGATGCGATCCGAACCCTGCCCCGTGTCGAGACGATCGCCGAGGCGGTCGTGCGTGTTCGGGGAACCCGAGTGCAGCCCATCCCACGTGTCGATCCCGAGGTGCGCGAGGTCGACGGATCTCGCTCCCTCTTCACCATCGGGCCCAATCATCCGGTCTGGATGATGATCATGGGCAAGTACGCGGAGGGCGGCGCGGCTCTGAAGCTCGACTTCCTCGATGGTGCAGGGGGCGGGGGGATTGTCCGGATCCAGCCACCACTTGAGGCGAGCGTTGAGCACGTGGAGTGGGTGAGGGCGGCGGTTATTGAGAGCGGCGCTCAGGTGGTGCGGGTGATGCCGAGGCGCACGACCAGCGTGCTCCCGCAGGCGCGCGAGCCGGTCGAGCACAAGACGGCGCGCCAGGTGGTCGAGAAGCTCGTAGCCGAGGCGCACGTCGAGGATCGCGGAGCGCTCGAGACGTTCTGCGCCGGGGTGATGGAACGACAACGATTGTAGGAGGCAGAGATGAATGCACTCGAGAGGTTTGCGGCGTCGGAAGAGATGAAGCAGTTGTTCGCGAAGGCGGAGGTACTAGCGCCGTTACACAACGAGGCACGCGCGACGCGCAATCGGGCTTGGGAGGCTGCGATCAAGACGCCGTCGTTTGAACTCCTCGCGTACGCGTTAGAGGGGCATGATCGGTGCGAGCGCGTAGAAAAAGACTGGTTGGATCTCTTTAGTCCCCGGTTTGGTCATCACATGGGGACCATGCGGGTGTGGCTAGAGAAGTATCTTGGGATCATCGACCAGGTACCGGAACCGGGTACTGAGGTCTCGTTTCCCTTTTACGTCTTCGCTGCTCAGGACGAGCACGTAACATTGAACGGTCCTCTCGATGAGAGGGCACCTGGTTCCAACTGGGCAACGACGTGGCGCAACTCACTCGAGTCGAGGTTTGATCGCGGGGGGCGATACTTCCAGGTGCTTGTCCGGCGCGAGTGCGTCAGTCGGTTGCGCTCAGGGAGGACGGAGAGGCAGAGGCTATGAGAATCGTTGAGCGTTGCTTCTACTGCGAGACGAAGACCGGCCCGTTCCACGAAGATCACGTCGTTCCGTTCTCAAGAGGGGGTAGTTCATTACCCCGCAACCTCGTGCTCGCGTGTGCTCCATGCAACATCGCGAAGTCGGACAAGCTTCCGAGCGAGTGGCGGCAGGATCTTCAGGATCGTGTCTACAAGCTAGAAGAACAACTCGTTGCCTGGCACCAGCAGGTAGATGAGCGCCGTCGATACGCTCAGCAGGGGATCGTCAAAGGCTGTTGGCTTCTCATTGGGAGAACGATTCTCCGAGTCGACGTTGTCGATTCTCGTGGCATCAGAGGGACAGCTCTCGTCAGGGAGCCAGAGCTAAATCGCCCCCCGATGCCCGATTGGAAGAGGAGACAGTTAGAAAAAGCTGTCTCCAAAACACCACCCTCGTTGCGAGTAGAACGAGTAAACGCGTCGATCCCCATTGACGAACCAATTGTACTAGAGCGGTTTGCTCGTTGGTTTGCGTGGTCTGAGTTGAAGCATCTGCGCGTTGTAGAGGGAGGAGATCAGGACGAGTGCATTCGAGTCCTGATCGATGCGAGAGGCCCGATCCCTCCAGAAACGGAGATCGACAAGATCGTTCGAGGAATATTGTGATCACGATCGAGCGCCTCAAGCTGCGCAACTGGCGGTGCTTCAAGGGCGATCAGGAGCTTGCGCTGCGCTCGACTTTCTACGCGCTCGTCGCGACCTCGACGGTCGCGGTGGACCGTTCGAACCGCCTGGGCAAGTCGAGCCTGGTGGGCGCGATCGACTGGTGCCTGCACGGCCGGATGCCCGAGGACTGCCGGCGCAAGGCCGACCTCATCACACGCGGGGAGAAGGGTCTGGAGGTGGAGCTCAACCTCTCGAGCGGGCACCGGATCGTGCGGACCTTCTCGGCCGCGCATCCCGAGCGGGTGACCCTCTTCCCGCCCGGCAACCCCGAGGGCGCGAGTATGAACGCCGAGGCGCAAGGACAGATCGAGCAGATCATCGGCCTCAACCGCGAGGACTTCCTGCTCTGCTACATGCGCCAGCGCGAGATGGCCCGGATGGTCTCGATGGATCCGGGCACGAGGATGGAGACGGTCTCGTCGTGGATCCGGCTCGAGCCGCTCGAGCGGTGCGAGGACGACGCCCAGGCGGTGCTGGCGGAGTTCTCGACGCGCGTCGAGGGCAAGCGGCGAGAGCGCGCGGACGCCGAGGCGGTGGTGCGATGGGAGCTCGAGCGGCACGGGTGCAAGACGGGCGAGGAGGTCGCGGGGCGCGCGGCTGTGCAGGTGGGGGAGGTCGAGAGGTTGGAGAGGGAGCTGGGCCAGTTCCGATGGGAGAAGGAGAAGGGCGCGGAGCGCGCCCGGCTCGCCGAGGACGCCGTCCGCTACGACGCGATCATCGCGCAGGGGCGCGAGCTCGCGGCGCGCAACGTGGCCCCGAAGACCGACGCGCTCGAGGCGAGCGAAGGTGAGCTGGGCCGGGAGCTGCAGCGGCTGGGGGCGAGGTGCCTGGCGATCGGCGAGCGGGTCCGCGCGCGCATGAACGTCTCGCTCGGCCACTTCGACGGGGTCTGCCCGATCGCCGGCAAGGCGTGCCCCGCGCAGGCGTTCGTGGTCTCGGAGACCTCGGCCAACTTGACCCAGGCGGCGCTCGACAAGAGCGAGGACGAGGCCACGGGGGCCGAGTACGAGGCGAAGCACCAGGAGCACCTACTCGCCCAGGAGGCGCTGCGGGTGCGGCGACGCGACTCCCAGCGGCTCGACGACTTGCGCGAGGAGGCGCGGCGGCTGCGAGTCTCGAAGGAGAAGCACGCGAAGCTCGGCGCCCCCACGGGAACCTACGACCCAACCGAGGCGGCGAACGTGGAGGTGCTGCTCGAGGGCGCGCGGCGCCTGCACACCCAGCTATCGGGATCGGTCCAGGCGATCGAGGCGCGGGGCGTGCAGATCGCCACCATCGACGAGGAGCTCGTCCAGCTCGAACGGGCCGCGCGGGTGGCCGCGGCAGGGGCGGCGATCTTCGGCAAGGGCGGGGCGCAACGCAGGATGGCCGAGGGGGCGCTGGCGGAGATCGAGGACCGCGCCAACCAGGACGTCCTGGCGGTCAGCGGCATCGAGCTCTCCGTGAAGGTCGTGTGGAGCCGGGAGACCGCGGGGCTGGCAGCGCAGTGCAGCGGGTGCGGGGCCGCGTTCCCCGCGTCGCGCAGGGTGCGGGAGTGCGCGAGGTGCGGGGCGGAGAGGGGCGCGCAGCTCACCAACAAGCTTGAGCTCGAGCCGAGCGAGAGGAGCGGGGGGGCCGACGACCTCGCCGGCTTCGCCTTCCAGGTGGGCGCGTCAGCGTGGCTCCGGCAGGACCGGATGGCCGGCTGGGGGGTCGCGATGCTCGACGAGCTGTTCGGCGCCCTCGACGGCGAGAACCGCCGGGCCCTCGCCTCCCACCTCCCCGGTCTGCTCGGCCGGGCGGGGTTCGGGCAGGGGATCGTGATCGCCCACCACGCGAGCGTGCTGGATGCGCTGCCGGGGCGGATCGAGATCGTGAGCGACGGGAAGCACTCGACCGCGCGGGTGGTCGATGGGTAGGCGCGTCCGTTCGCTCGGCGGGATCGTGGGGTTCGACCTCTCGCTCACTGCGCCCGCCGCCTGCTTCATCCCGCAAGGTTGGGAGCTGGGCGACTGGCTGACATTACGATTCGAAACGTACGTCGGGGGCGACGACGCGCTGGTCAAGACGGGGGTTGACGCTCTCGCCTGGCAGTACCGGCGCTTGATCAAGATCTCCGGGTGGGCGCGCAACTTCGTCCTCGAGAAGCGCGCCCAGCACACCTTCGTAGAGGGGTATGCCTTCTCCAAGCACTCGAGCAGCGTGACCAGGCTCGCGGAGCTAGGGGGAGTCTGCCGGGTCGAGCTATTCACCTACGGGCGCACGTTGCGCCCCGTGGTGGCGTCGAGCGCGCGCAAGCTGATCCTGGGCAAGCTCCCACGCGAAGACGTGAAGCGTGTGACCCATCAGGCGATCTGGGACCATGGTGCCCCGTTCGCCGACGGCGACCAGGTCGACGCGTTCGTCGTGGCCAACGCGGGGCTCTCGGAGCTCGGTCTGCCGTTCCTCTCGCTCGCCTAGCTGGTGGGAACCCGGGTTCCCGGGGCATAGGGGGAGGCGTGGCGCCCAGAACAATCGAACCGAGGATCCGGTTTTTCACGCACGTAGAGAAGAGTGACGGGTGCTGGCTCTGGACTGGGGGTCTGGACAAGGACGGGTACGGTTTCTTCTACGCATTCATCCCGGGTACGAAGCGCAGCAGGTCGAATCGCGCGCACGTGGTGTCGTGGTGGATGCATAGGGGTCCAGTGCCGGCTGGGTTACTTGTCCTGCACACTTGCGATACTCCGCGGTGCGTGAACCCCGAACATCTCTTCGTCGGAACGCAGAAGGACAACGTCCACGATTCGATGAAGAAGGGTCGACGCCATAGCAAGGCAGGGGTTGGGCATCATCTCGCCAAGCTGACCGACGAACAGGTGTTGGAGATCCGCGCTGCTGCTAAGGCCGGGGAGTCACGTAAGACGCTTGCCGAACGGTTTGGCGTGCGACAAGGGGCGATCTCCAAGATCGTTACGAGGGTTCGATGGGTGCACATATGAACCGATCAAAGACAGTCGCGCAGGTGCTGCAACCGTTCGAGGTTCGATCAGTGGTGATGATGGCGGTGCAAGAGCTGCAACCTGCCGCGTACAATCCGCGTTCGATCTCGCCCTACAAGTTCGACGCGCTCAAGCAGGGGATCCGGAAGAATGGGTTTCTCGAGAACCTCGTCATCCAGCGCTTCAGCAAGGCGCACGGTCCGATGGTGATCGTGGGGGGACACCAGCGGGTCAAGGCGGTGCGGGAGATCTGCATCGAGGACAACGTCGCGACCCCCCGGCTGCCGTGCGTGGTGCTCGACCTCATCGATCGGGAGGCGAAGATCTTGAACATCGCCCTCAACAACGTGGAGGGAGAGTTCATCGCGAAGCTCGTCGGCGAGATGCTCGAGGACATCGCCCACACCTCCCCGGTGCTGCCCGAGGAGAAGGAGATGCTCGGGTTCGAGGAGGACGACTACGCGCGGTACATGAAGTTCTCCGAGCCCCCCAGGATCACCGAGGAGACCGAGACGATCGTGGGGACCGCGACCCTGCGGCTCGAGTTCAAGGACAAGAAGACGCGCGACGCGGTGAAGGAGAAGCTCGAGGAGAAGGCGCGCACGAGCAAGCGGGGGACGGGCGACGTGGTGCTCGAGCTGCTCGGCGGCAAGCGGCGCAAGTGAGCGGTCGCCCGTACGAGATCGTCGTCGGGGACGTGCGCCGGGTGCTGCGCGAGATGGAGCCGGAGAGCTTCGACGCGGCGTTCGCCGACCCGCCCTACGGTCTCGAGTTCATGCACGGCAGCGGCGGGGTCAAGTGGGACTACGACGTCCCGAGCGTCAACGCGTTCGTCGAGGTGCTGCGGGTCCTGAGGCCGGGGGCGTTCGCGTTCTTCTTCGGCGGCACGCGGACGTTCCATCGGATGGCGGTCAACGTGGAGGACGCGGGCTTTTTGCCGTGCGACGTCTGCATGTGGCTCTACGCGAGCGGGTGGCCCAAGTCGCTCGACATCGCGAAGGAGCTCGACAAGAAGCGGGGGAGGTGGCGCGACCGCGCCACCTCCGTGGTGAGTCAGAGTCCCGCGTTGGGTGGTCCTCACTATGGGATGACCGACAAGGGCGCGGCGATCTCAGAAGAGGCGAGGCGGTGGGATGGGCAGGGGACAGCGCTCAAGCCGGCGTGGGAAATACTCGAGATGGTCCAGAAGCCGCTCGATCTGAAGGGGATCGTGGTATCGTTGGCTCACAAGCTGACGGAAGTTGCATGCCAATTGAGCTCACTTGCGAAAATTGCGGACAGGCTTTCGTCGTCAAGTCGAGACGCGCTCGCACCGCTCGGTTCTGTTCTATGGGATGCCGTGCAACAGTGCAGTTCACCGGACGATTTGTTCGGAGTGATGGCTACGTCGCGGTCCGATTCGACGGTGCCTACGAGCTTGAGCATCGTGTCGTCATGGCTCGACACCTTGAACGAGATCTTGAGACGAGAGAGCACGTTCACCATCGAAACGGCATCAAGTCTGACAACCGCATTGAGAACCTTGAACTCCTCACTGTCGAAGATCACGCCAGAACTCATCATCGAGGTCGCGACGAGCGGACGTGGCATGACGCCGAGTGCCTCGCTTGCGGTCGCATCGTTCGCCGTCGCCGCTGCTGGACTCGAGTTCACCCTCGCGTCTTCTGCGGTCGCTCTTGTTACATCAGAGGTCGCAAGCTCGGACTTAGCCCCTGACTACGAGCCCCTGCTGCTGGTGAGCAAGCCGCATCGCGGGACGATCGCGGACAACGCGGTGACCCATGGGGTGGGTGGGCTCGACATCGAGGCGAGCCGCATCGGGAGCGTTGAACGGTTCAACGCTCCCGCGGGCAACGATGGTTCGAGTCCAGCCTCGATCGCTCCCAAGAACGTCACCGGCTACGCGGGCAAGAAGGTGAAGGGGAGGTGGCCGGCGAACGTGGTGCTATCGCACGCACCCGATTGCGTGAGGGTGGGGGAGCGCGTGGTCAAGACGGGGACCGCGGTCAAGCGCAACGGGGTCAAGAACCGAGGCGCGCTGGATGGGATGCATGGTCGTGGGACGTACCCGGTGGGGACGCCCGACGCCGGCTACGGAGTCAATGGGAAGGAGACGATCGACGCGTACGAGTGCGTCGAGGGCTGCCCGGTGCGCCTGCTCGACTTGCAGAGTGGGGACCGGCCGGGGATGTCGGGGGGCGGGAGGCACCGACCCGACTATCCCGGGGGGATGTTCGGAGGCGTCGACAGCACCGACACGGCTCGCGGCGACCGAGGAGGTGCGAGCCGATTCTTCTTCACATCAAAGGTCTCGCGCGAGGAGCGCGACCGGGGGCTCGAGAATTTCGAGACCGTCCCGCATGGCGTTGGTGCCATGCGGGACGGTTCGCGCCAAGGGCGCGCGAAGAACGGACACAGCACGCTCAAGCCGATCGACCTCTGTCGCTACTTCGCCCGCATGCTCCTCCCGCCGCCGCGCGCGGACGGCAAGCCGAGGCGCCTGCTCGTACCGTTTTCCGGAGCCGGAAGTGAAATCATTGGTGCGCTGCAAGCGGGCTGGGATGAGGTGGTGGGGATCGAGCTCGTACCGAAGCACGCGGCGTGGGCGATGGCGCGGATCGCCAAGGGTCAGATCATCCGGCACTCGAAGTGACCCCGTTCGCCCGCTTCCTACGCGACGCGTTCGAGAAGGCGTTCGGGACGTTCCACGAAGGGCCCACCCCACCCGCGCGCCTTCGCCTCCTGGTGATCGAGTTCCTCAACGCCAACCCCCACCGGCTGACGCGCGCGATGGTGCTGGAGTTTGGCACACGGCTCGCCGAGACCTGCTACCGCGCCGGCTACGTGCGGGGGTGGGAGAGTACGGCGCGCGATCCGCACGCGAACTGGCGGCGCCTGCCGCCCGAGCTGGTTGCCGATCTCGAGGACCCCGACTGGCGGTGGCGGCCCGCGCTGGGCGAGCAGCTAGCGAACCCCGAGGACTTCGTTGAGGATGTGGTTGCGGCCGCACCCATCGATCTCGCCGGCCACGCCCGCAACCGCCCGCCTGACGAATGAGGACCGCCCCGATGAGCGACGAGCAACCGACCATGACCCCGATCGACTGGTGGAGGGGGCTGGTGCAGGAGCAGGCGTGGGTGATCCACATCCGATCCGGCACCGTCGGGCGCGTGGCGCGCTTCTTCGACGGCGAGGGGCACGTCTACGAGCCGAAGGTCGAGAAGGCCGAGGCGTACGAGCATGCCCGCTCCACCCCCGTGGTGGAGCTCGAGGAGGGCCACACCTTCCACGCCGCGCCCGACCAGTTCATGCGCCTGTCGGGCCCGCAGGAGCGGTTCTACCGGGCTGCCGTCGAGGGGGTTGGCAACTTCACCCTGGAGCTCGCGCGGTTCGCCGCGTCGGCCGGCATCCCCCAGAGCCTCTTTCAGAGCCTGCTCGGGTCGGCGATGCGCTCGCAGCTCCAAGCGCTCGGCCGGCAGCACGAGACCCCGACGGACAAGCCGCCTGCGGGAGGAGGGTGATCCCATTCCCTATAAAAGCATAAGTCAGCAGCGCTACATGAACGCCGCAGCCGCGCGCGGGGAGATCGAGCAGGGCGTCGTCGACGAGTTCAACGACGCGTCGCGCGGCAAGACGAAGCACCTGCCCCAGAAGGTCAAGCCGAAGAGCAAGATCGGCAAGTGGGTGGCGAAGAACAAGGCATAGCGGGCGGGCATGGGAGACGAGAAGCCGACGAGTGGCGAGCAGGTGCGCGCGGCGATCGAGGCGATCGAGGCGCAGGTCGGCGTCGGGCTCCGTTCTCGGCACGGCGACAGCGCCGCGACCGGGCACAATGCGATCACCTCGCTCGTCGTCTTTTACAGCGACGCCCTGCGCGACGCGCTCGCGAGGGCCGAGGGGGCGGAGCGCAAGGTGGTCGCGCTCGAGAAGCAGATTGTCGAGATTCGTCTTGAGCTTCGCGCCGCTCCATTGGCGCCGCGATGAAGCCGCCGAGTTTCGACGTGCAGGGGATCTGGGCGCAGCGCCAGCGCGTACGCATCGAGGGCCCGAGGGCCGCGGGGTGGCTGATCTGGATCGCGCGCTCCAAGCTGCACGCCGCGGGCGCGGTCGACTACCGCTTCCGAAAGGGCGAGCGAGAGCCGCAGTACTTCCTCTACGCGATCGCGCTGCTGCGGATGCGCTCGCGCACCTGGGCGATCGAGAAGCGCGCCGATGAGGATGGGGGCAAGACGTATCGTGTGAGTTGGCTGGCGTTTCACACGAGCGGGCCGAGGTGGAGGGCAGAGGGGGCGATGCGAAAGCAGGAGCTTGATCGCCGCACCCGCAACGCGCGCAAGCGGGCGCGCAAGCGGGCGCGCAAGCGGGCCGCGTGATGGATGACCCGATGGGGATGTTCGCGGTGGGCACGTGGGTGGCGTGTTTTTGCTGGGTGCTCTACGGGTGGCTGGACGAATGGGCCTGATCCTCCCCGCTTCCCAGCCGCTCGACTTCGAGGGCGCGCACCGGCGGTTCCGTGAGCTCCTACTCGGTCCGCCGAAACGGGTCTGCCAGCACTGCGCGACCCACGCGGGGCTCGACGCGACCTACCAGTGCCGAGACCAGGACATCCAGCTCGAGCCCTCGCGCACCGCCTACCCCTGGGACGGGCAGGGAGAGGATCCGAACCGCCCCATCCCGCTCTGCCGCCCGTGCGCGGAGGAGCACCACAAGCACTGGGACGCGATGGGGGGGCAGGCGCCGCTATGAGCAACGACAAGAAGCTCGAGTACCGGCCCGACATGGCTCCGCACGTGGTGGGGCGCTACGAGCCGCGCGTCTTCGACGCCGAGGAGGGGCGGTGGGAGGAGCAGGTGATTGAGCTCTCCTGCGAGCACCCGGCCTGCAAGGCGGTCGCCTTCCCGCTCCGGCGCAAGTGCGACTCGGGTCGGGTGCGCGAGCACGTTGCGCGCTTCGCGCTTGGTCATATCCATCGCGACCCTTTTGCTGGGAACCCGGGTTCCCAGGCATAGCGGCGGGCATGATCAACATCGATGAACTGACGGTAAAGCAGCTGCTGGAGATCAAGCGGATGTGCGGTGGGGCCGACAAGCCGCAAGTGCTCTTGCCCTTCAAGGTGGGCGACAAGATCGTCATCCGCACGGTGACCATGATCGACCTCGGGGTGGTCAGGGCGATCGGGCGAGACTTCTTCGTGCTCGAGGACGGAGGGTGGGTGGCCGATACGGGACGTTTTGGCGAGATGCTCGCGACCGGGACGATCGAAGAGTTCGAGCGCGCACCGGACTGGTTCGTCGTGGGGCGCGGGGCGGTCTGCGATATTTTCCCGTGGAAGCACGAGATCCCCAAGGCTTCGAAGTGAACGCGGCGATTTTGCGGGGTGCGTTCGACTCGTCGCGGTCGCGGTCGCGGTCGGGGTCGCGGTCGCGGTCGGGGTCGCGGTCGGGGTCGGGGTCGCGGTCGGGGTCGGGGTCGCGGTCGCGGTCGCGGTCGCGGTCGCGGTCGTGGTCGGGGTCGTGGTCGGGGTTGTG
>Ga0137409_10000046_pt1 | contig 102444 bp, 112 predicted proteins | sample CZODoug1_16funga_FD_122059 | JGI IMG/M metagenome (GOLD analysis project Ga0137409, IMG submission 122059) | Vadose zone soil fungal communities from Angelo Coast Range Reserve, California, USA - CZODoug1_16fungal (Hybrid Assembly) | ecosystem: Environmental > Terrestrial > Soil > Vadose zone... | reverse complement strand
GCGTACGACCGGATGGATGAGCTGCGGCGCGGCTATGTCAACAACCTCGGCGTGCGCGGCGACCTGCGCCGCGACGAAGACGACCTGGTCTATGACCTCGATCAGTACCTGATCGCCACGTGGAATGTGACCGAGCGCTGGCAGATCGTGGGCGGCGCACGCCACAGCGAAGTGCACTACGACTCGGAGGATCACTTCATCGTCGGCGCCAACCCTGACGACAGCGGCGGCATCAACTTCGACAGCATCGTGCCGGTCGCAGGTGTGCTCTTCCAGGCGACGCCGGCCGTGCACTGGTTCGCTTCGGTGGGCCGTGGCTTCGAGGCACCGACGTTCTCGGAGCTCGCGTATCGGCCGGACGGCGCGCCGGGCCTCAATTTCGACCTCGACGCTGCGAACAGCACCAACATGGAGGCCGGAGTGAAGCTGCGCCTCGGTCAGTATGCGCAACTCAACACCACGCTGTTCCGTTCCAACACCACGGACGACATCGTGACCGGGCCGGCGCCGTTCCCGGGCCGCAATACTTTCGTCAATGCCGATCTCACGCGCCGCGAAGGTGCCGAGCTATCCGCATCGTTGTCGCTGCTGAACGCAGCGCTGACGCTGGATCTCGCTTACACGTACACGCGGGCGCGTTTCGAGGATTTCACGAATTTCGCCGGGGTCGACCTCGCCGGCAACCAGATACCCGGTGTGCCGGAGAATTCCGTCTACGCGGATCTCAACTGGACGCATGCACCATCGGGATTCTTGACCGGTGTGGAAGCGAGATGGGCTGATCGCGTGTTCGCGGATGACTTGAATTCGGCGTTCGCGGACTCTTACGTGGTCCTCAACTGGCACGCGGGCGTGCACCAGCAGGTGGGCTCCTGGCGTCTCGAGGAATTCGTACGGGTCGACAATCTCTTCGACGAGAGCTACGTGGGTTCGGTGATCGTCAACGCGGTGAACGCGCGCTACTTCGAGCCCGCGCCGGAACGGACCTACCTCATCGGCTTCACGGCCAGTTTTTCGCCGCGCTAGACTCCTGCCGCTCGGCCACGCGCATGGAACCCGCTCGCCATAGGCGCGGTCTCCATGGACGCGCCAACAACAATCAATGAGACAAATCGCCGACATGCAACGCCCGCCGCGAACCGCTGCATTGATCCTGCTGCTCGGCAGTGCGACTGCTGCCGCACAGACGGACGACGCGGCATCTTCGCCGGGCAAAATCGGAGAGATCGTGGTAGCCGCTCCCTATGGCTACGAGATGCCGCGCGACCGGGTCCCGGCCAACGTGCAGACCGCAACTGCCGAGGACATCAAGAGCTCCCAGGCGCTCGACCTCACAGACTTCATGAATCACCAGCTGGGCAGCGTCAACATCAACGACGCGCAGAACAACCCGCTGCAGCCCGATGTGAATTTCCGCGGCTTCACCGCCTCGCCGTTACTCGGCCTCGCTCAAGGAATCGCGGTGTATCAGAACGGCGTGCGCATCAACGAGCCGTTCGGTGACGCGGTCAACTGGGACCTGATCCCGCTCTCGGCAATCAGTTCGCTGCAACTCTTTGCCGGCGCCAACCCGGTGTTCGGTCTCAACACGCTCGGCGGATCTCTGTCGCTGCAGATGAAGAACGGTTTCGACTTCCAGGGCGGGAGCGTGCAGGCGTACGGAGGCTCCTTTGGTCGACGGGCTGCCTGGGCTGAATACGGTGCGAATAACGGCGGGTGGGGGTTTTACAGCGACGTCGACTACTTCGCCGAGGACGGCTGGCGCGATCACTCGGATTCCGATGCGCTGCGGTTCTACGGCGCTGTCGGCCGGCATGCCGACAACTGGAGTCTCGATCTCAGCGCCGCGTATGCCAACACCGAGCTGCGCGGCAACGGTCCTGCACCTGTCGAGCTGCTGGCCGTCGATCGCGAGGCGGTCTTCACCTATCCCGATATCACCAAGAACGAGCTGGGACAGGTCGAGCTCGCCGGCGAACTGCAGCTCTCGGACACCTGGAAACTCGGCGGCAACACCTATTACCGCTCCCTGGACACCGACACCTTCAACGGCGACAGCACGAACTACGAGCAATGCGATGTCAATGGCGAGGCGCTGCTGGTGGATGAAGGCTTTACCGACCTCAATGGTGACGGCGCATGCTCCTCCGTCGCTGACGCGAATATCGAACCGGTGCACGATCTCAATGGTGCGCCGATTCCTGCCGAACTCGGCGGGCAGGAGCTCGATGCCATAAACAACATCGGTCGTCGCAACCAGGACGGCTATGGCGCGTCCGTGCAGATCTCGTCACACTCAGGCGAGAGCGCTCACCAGAACGATTTCATCGCGGGCGCCGCGTACAACGTCGGGGAGACTGAGTACCACTCGATCGCAGAAGTCGCGAGCCTCACCGAAGACCGGGCCACCACCCGCACCGGTATCTTTGCCGCCGAATCAGTCACCGGCATCGACAGCAGGGTCCGCACTTCGAGCCTGTACTTCACCGACACCTTCAACGTCACGCCGCGCAGCGCGGTGACCGTATCCGGCCGGTACGACGACACCGAGATCCGGCTCTCGGACCGCAGCGGCGCCAATCCCGAGCTCAACGGCACGCACGACTACAGCCGCCTCAACCCCGCCGCCGGCGTGACCTTCAAGATAACGCCTGCGATCACCGTGTTTGCCAGCTACAGCGAGTCGACTCGCGCCCCGTCCGCTGTCGAGCTGGCCTGCGCCAGCGAGGATGCGCCCTGCAACCTGCCGAATGCGTTTCTCGCCGACCCACCGCTCGAGCAGGTCGTCGCGAAGAGCGCGGAAATCGGGCTCGACGGCTCACGCGAGCACGACCTGCGCTGGCACCTCGGCGCGTTCCGTACCGTCAACCACGACGACATCCTGTTTCAAACCACCGGCGGCGCGCAGGCGAATGTCGGCTTCTTCAGCAACGTCGGGAATACGCGTCGTGCGGGTGTTGAGCTCAATCTCTCACAACGCCTTTCGCGCCTGAGCTGGTCCCTCGACTACACCTACCTGGAAGCGACCTTCGAGGACAGCTTCATCATCAACAGTCCGAATCATCCGCTGTTCGCGGACGACCCGGCCGCGCCGCAGATCGTCGGCACGGACAAGCTGCAGGTACCGGCCGGAGCGAGCATCCCGGGCATCCCACGCCACATCGCCAATGCGGGCGTCGACTTCACGTTCAACGAACACCTCAGCATCGGCCTCGATGGCAGCTATCGCGCGGGCGTCTTCCTGCGCGGCGACGAGGTCAACCTGCTCGACAAGACCGCGAGCTATACGGTCTTCAACCTGCACGGCGAATACAGGTTCGGCGACGCGTTCGCGATCTTCGCGCGCATCGAGAACCTGTTCGATCAGGACTACGAGACCTTTGGACTGCTGGGCGAGCCGCAGGAGGTCTTCCCGAACTTCAGCGATCCGCGTTTCCTGGGCGCCGGCCCACCCTTCGGTGCCTGGGTCGGCATCCGTTTCAATCTCAAGTAACGCCTCGCGACATCGCGCGCGGCTGTGAGCGCGGGCGCCGCGGTTCGACGCCTACCCCCTCGGTGATGATCGCGGCGCCGCGCTCGAGCAGGAAGCTGCGAAACGCCGCGGCGACCGGCGAGAGGCGCTTGTCGCGCAGGTGGATCACGTACCAGTCGCGCATGATCGGACCGCCGACGATGTCGAGCGCGATGAGCTTGCCAGCCTTGAGCTCGAGCCCGATGGTGTGCATCGAGATGAAGCTGATACCCATGCCCGCCATCACTGCCTGCTTGATGGTCTCGTTGCTGCTCACTTCCATCGAGACCCGGAAGGTCGCACCGCGATCCCGGAATACGCGTTCCATCGAGGCCCGCGTTCCCGATCCCTGTTCGCGAATCAGGAAGTTCTCGCTGGCCAGCTGCCGCAGCTGAATTCTCCGCTTGCGCGCCAGCGGGTGATCGGGCGCCGCTATGATCACGAGCGGATGCTTGGCGAAGGCCGCCGCCTCGGTGTCGAGCTCGCGCGGCGGCCGTCCCATGATCACCAGGTCGATTTCGTTGCCCGCCAGTTGCTGGATGACTTCCTCGCGGTTGCCGACCGAGAACTTGATCGTGATCTCCGGGAAGGCGGGTGTGAACGCACGCAGGAGCGATGGCGTGAAGTACTTCGCAGTGCTGACCGCACCCAGTTTGAGCACACCGCGCTTCAGTCCGCGCATCGCAGCGAGGCTCTCACCCGCTTCGCGCAGCAGCTCAATCGCCTGGTGCGCATAGGGCAGGAGCTCTTCGCCCGCAGCCGTGAGGTGGATGCTGCGCCCCATGTGTTCGAACAGCGGCAGACCCACTTGCGACTCGAGCAGCTTCAGCTGCTGTGACACGGCCGGCTGCGTCAGGTGCAACTCGTGCGCAGCGCGCGTGTAGGAGAGGTGCCGCGCCACGGCGGCGAAGGCTCGCAGCTGTCGCAAAGTGACGTTCCGCACCACCGGCCTCGCTCCTTATATAAGGAGACCTTATCACAGAACGAATAATTTCTAACTGGACCTAATGGACTCGGGCAACGCAGGATCACCAGCGTTCGCACCGGAGACCCAGAGCATGAAGCGGATCGAACCTCGAACCCCACGCAGCGCCGCCGACCGCTACCGGGCTGGCGTCCTCAAGTACGCCGAGATGGGCTACTGGCAAGGCGACTATGAGCCGAAGGATACGGACATCCTCTCCCTGTTTCGCATCACGCCGCAGGATGGTGTCGATCCTGAAGAGGCCGCGGCTGCAGTCGCCGGAGAGTCATCGACAGCCACCTGGACCGTGGTGTGGACCGACCGGCTCACCGCCTGCGACCGCTATCGGGCCAAGGCCTACAAGGTCGAGCCGGTTCCGGGCTCACCCGGGCAGTACTTCGCATACATCGCCTACGACCTCGACCTGTTCGAGCCGGGGTCAATCGCGAATCTCAGCGCTTCCATCATCGGCAACGTGTTCGGCTTCAAGCCCTTGAAGGCATTGCGGCTCGAGGACATGCGCTTTCCTGCCGCGTACGTGAAGACCTTCGACGGGCCGCCGACCGGCATCGTCGTGGAGCGTGAGCGGCTCGACAAATTCGGGCGACCGCTCCTGGGCGCGACCGTGAAGCCGAAGCTCGGACTGTCGGGCAAGAATTACGGCCGCGTCGTGTACGAGGCGTTAAAAGGCGGTCTCGACTTCACCAAGGACGACGAGAACATCAACTCGCAGCCCTTCATGCACTGGCGCGACCGTTTTCTCTACTGCATGGAAGCCGTGAACCGCGCCCAGGCAGCGAGCGGCGAAGTGAAAGGCCACTACCTCAACGTCACTGCGGCCACGATGGAAGACATGTACGAGCGCGCGGACTTCGCCAGGGACCTCGGCTCGGTGGTGGTGATGATCGATCTCGTGATCGGCTACACCGCGATCCAGTCCATGTCCAAGTGGGCGCGCCGCAACGACATGATCCTGCATCTGCACCGCGCGGGGCATTCGACCTACACGCGGCAGAAGACGCACGGCATCTCGTTCCGCGTGATCTCGAAATGGATGCGGCTCGCCGGAGTCGACCACATCCACGCCGGCACCGTGGTCGGCAAGCTCGAAGGCGACCCGAACTCCGTGCAGGGCTTCTACAACGTGCTGCGCGAGCCGCACAACCCGGTGGATCTGCAGCGCGGAATCTTTTTCGAGCAGGACTGGGCCGGATTGCGCAATGTCCTCCCGGTCGCCTCGGGCGGCATCCACGCCGGCCAGATGCACCAGCTCCTCACCTATCTCGGCGAGGACACCGTGCTGCAGTTCGGCGGCGGCACGATCGGTCACCCGATGGGAATCGCGGCCGGCGCCGTAGCGAATCGCGTCGCGCTGGAGGCGATGGTGCTGGCGCGCAACGAAGGGCGCGACATCTGGAACGAAGGACCGCAGATCCTTGCCAATGCGGCACGCCAGTGCGAGCCGCTGCGGGCGGCGCTCGATACCTGGGGGGAGATCACCTTCAACTACGCGAGCACTGACACGCCCGATTTCATTCCCACTCCGACCGCCGCATGAAGTGAGGCCGCGATGCGACTGACACAGGGTACGTTTTCCTTCCTTCCGGATCTCAGCGATGAGCAGATCACCTCCCAGGTCGAGTACTGCCTGGGCAACGGGTGGGCCGTTTCGATCGAGTACACGGACGATCCGCACCCGCGCAACACCTACTGGGAAATGTTCGGCATGCCGATGTTCGACCTGAGGGATGCAGTGCGCATCGTGGGGCACATCGATGATTGCCGCCGCACATTCCCCAATCACTACATCAAGGTGAACGCTTTCGATGCGACGCGCAGCATCGAGTCGCTGCGGTTGTCGTTCATCGTCGGTCGCCCGGCAAGGGAGCCTGGGTTCGGCCTCGTGCGCCAGGAAGGAGCCGGCCGGCAGGTGCGCTACACGTTGCGCTCCTATGCCGCCGATCAGCCAGAAGGCGAAAGGTACTGAGTTTCGACAGCAATAGTCTCTTCAGCAAGTGACACGCTGACCAGCGTGCGGCGGATGGATCAGCAATGAATACAGCGCTCGAGCACGTGCACGATGACGGCATCGCCCTGGATGTCGAACTGCGCGACTCGCACGTCACCGAGGTGCTCGACGGGCTGGAGCGCGACCTGGTCGGGCTGGCGCCCGTGAAAGGGCGCATTCGCGATATTTCCGCGCTGCTCCTGATCGACCGGTTGCGCACGCGCGCAGGGCTCAGCACGGGCGCACCCGCGCTGCACATGAGTTTTACCGGCAATCCCGGCACCGGCAAGACCACCGTCGCGATGCGCATGGCGGAAATCCTTCATCGCCTGGGCTACCTGCGCAAAGGTCACCTGACAGCGGTGACGCGCGATGACCTGGTGGGCCAGTACATCGGTCATACCGCGCCCAAGACGCGCGAGGTGCTCAAGCGGGCGATGGGCGGGGTGCTGTTCATCGACGAGGCCTACTACCTCTACCGGCCCGAGAACGAGCGTGACTACGGCCAGGAGGCGATCGAGATCCTCCTGCAGGAAATGGAAAACCACCGTGACGACCTGGTCGTCATCCTGGCCGGCTACCAGGACCGCATGGAGCGGTTCTTCCGCAGCAATCCCGGTCTGTCATCGCGCATCGCGCATCACATCGAGTTCCCGGACTACACGCCCGAGGAGTTGCTCGCGATCGCGCACCTGATGCTCGAGCAGCTGCAGTATCGACTGAGCCCGGAGGCGGAGGCTGCGTTCCGGGAGTACATCGATCGACGGCGGACGCGCCCGCACTTCGCCAACGCGCGTTCCATGCGCAACGCGATCGATCGCGCGCGGCTGCGCCAGGCGAGCCGGCTGCTCGCGCAAGGTGGCACAGTCTTCAAGGACGACCTGTTGACGATCGATGTGGCCGACATCCGTGCGAGCCGTGTGTTCGCAGATGCGTCCGCGGAGGGCCCATGACACTCACAACAACAACGCTCACCCGCTTCCTGATCGAAGAGCAGCGCCGCTTCAACGATACGAGTGGCGGGCTCACCGCGCTCATCAATGATGTGCGGCTCGCCTGCAAGCGCATCGCGAATCTCACCGGCAAGGGCGGTCTGGCCGGTGCGCTCGGCCACGCAGGCTCGACGAACACCCAGGGCGAGTCGCAGATGAACCTGGACGTGATGGCGAACGACATCTTCGTGCGCACCAACGAGTGGGGCGGCCGGCTGGCGGGAATGCTGTCGGAGGAAATGGAAGCGCCCTACCCCATCCCGGCGGAGTACCCGCGCGGGGATTATCTGCTGCTCTTCGATCCGCTCGACGGCTCATCCAATATCGATGTGAACGTGGCGGTCGGCAGCATCTTTTCGGTGCTGCGTTGTCCGCAGGGCTCGTGCGTGCCGGTGGAGTCCGACTTCCTGCAGCCGGGGACCCAGCAGGTGTGTGCCGGCTATGCGATCTACGGGCCGGCGACGATGCTGGTGCTCACGACCGGCCGCGGCGTCAACGGCTTCACTCTCGATCGCGAGATCGGCGAGTTCATGTTGACGCACCCGGACCTGCGCATCGCCGAGAGCACCTCGGAGTTCGCCATCAACACTTCGAACTCGCGCTACTGGGAGCCGGCGGTCAAGCGCTACGTCAACGAATGCGTGGCCGGCAAGAACGGACCGCGCGGGCAGGACTTCAACATGCGCTGGATCGCCTCGCTGGTCGCCGAAGCGCACCGGATCCTGATGCGAGGCGGCGTGTTCATGTATCCGCGCGATCGCAAGGATCTCACCAAGCCGGGACGCCTGCGCCTGCTCTACGAAGCGAACCCCATCGGCATGATCATCGAGCAGGCCGGGGGCCGGGCCAGCACGGGTTACGAGCCGATCCTCGGCGTGACACCGGAGAGCCTGCACCAGCGCATCGGCTTCGTGTTCGGCGCCCGCGACGAAGTTGAACGCATCGAGCGTTATCACCGCGATCACAACGAGTTCGAATACGAGTCGCCGCTGTTCGGCAACCGCAGCCTCCTGCGCGACCCCGCCTAGACAATCCACAGGAACCACCCCGTGTCCGCACGCCATCCAATCATCGCAGTCACCGGTTCCTCGGGCGCCGGCACCACTTCCGTCATGCGCACCTTCGAGCAGATCTTCCGTCGCGAGCAGATCAATGCCGCGTTCGTCGAGGGCGACAGCTTCCATCGCTTCGAGCGCGCCGAGATGAAGCACAAGATGACGGAGGCGCTCGAGTGTGGCGATCACGACTTCAGCCACTTCGGCACCGAAGCGAACCTGTTCGCGGAGCTCGAAACCCTGTTTCGCACCTACGGCGAAAGCGGCGGGGGGCGCCGTCGCAAATACCTGCACGATGAAGCGGAAGCAGCGCCCTACGGCCAGAAGCCTGGGACCTTCACGGCCTGGGAGGAGCTCGCCGATCCGACCGACCTGCTGTTTTACGAGGGACTGCATGGAGCAGTGGCCACTGGCGACATCGACATCGCGCATCATGTCGACCTGCTGATCGGCGTCGTGCCGGTGATCAATCTCGAATGGATCCAGAAACTGCATCGTGACAAGGCGACCCGCGGCTATTCAGCCGAAGCGGTCACCGACACGATCCTGCGGCGCATGCACGACTACGTGCACTACATCTGCCCGCAGTTCTCACGCACGCACATCAATTTTCAGCGCGTGCCGGTAGTGGACACCTCCAACCCGTTCATCGCTCGCTTCATCCCGACGCCGGACGAATCGTTTCTCGTCATCCGCTTCTCCAACCCGCGAGGTATCGACTTCCCCTACCTCTTGTCGATGCTGCATGGCGCATTCATGTCACGGGCGAACACCATCGTGTGCCCGGGAGGAAAGATGGAAGTCGCCATGCAGCTCATCTTCACGCCGATGATCTGGCGCCTGCTGGAGCGTCGCAAGGAAGCCCTCGCGCGCCAGCCCCAGGTGAGAAGGCATGAGCTGGTCACAAGCAGCTGACGGCGCGCAAGCCGCGGGTGCGGCCGGCAATCGTCCCGAGCTGGCTGCATTGATCTTCGACGTCGACGGTACGCTTGCGGACACCGAGGAAGCGCACCGGCGTGCGTTCAATCGCGCCTTCCGCATGCATGGCCTGGACTGGCATTGGAGCGTGGAATTGTATGCAGACCTCCTGGATGTCACCGGCGGCCAGGAGCGCATCAGTCACTACATCGATCGACTGCCGCTGCCCTCACCGCAGCGGGAGGCGCTCCGCAGCCAGACGTTCGCCATCCACGGGACCAAGACACGCGTTTTCGCCGAGCTCGTAGGCCTTGGCGCTGTAGCACCGCGTGCGGGAATCAGGCGCTTGCTGGTGGAAGCGCGCAGCGCGGGTATACGGCTCGCTATAGCCTCGACGACGACCCGTGCCAACGTCGAGTCACTCATCGGCGCGATCCTGGGCGGCACCACGCTGCGCTGGTTCGATGTCATCGCCACCGGCAACGTGGTGCGCCACAAGAAGCCCGCGCCGGACATCTACGACCTGGCACTGACAGACCTCGGCACTTCTGCTTCACAGTCAATTGCGTTCGAGGATTCGGCCATCGGCTTGCAGGCGGCCAAGGCCGCGGGATTGTTCACCGTCGCCACGCCCAGCAAGTGGACCGTCGCCCAGGACTTTTCCGCCGCGGACCTGGTGCTGCCCTCGCTCGCCGACCCTGACCAGCCGCTCGAAAGGCCCTACCAGCTGCGCATCGGCGCGCGCTACCTCGGGCTCGAGCAGCTGGCGAAGATCGCGCGCATGACCTTGCCGCAGGCTGTGGAGGCGGCTCGTGCGCGAGGCTGCTGATCAGTGCCGGGCGGTCGGCTTCGATCTTGATGGCACTCTCATCGATACGGCTCCGGACCTCGGGGCGGCTGCGAATGCGATGCTGATCGAGATGGGCGGCAAGCCGTTGGCAGAGCCGCGCCTGCGCACGCTGATCGGCGGCGGCATTACTCCATTCGTGACCCGGGCGCTCGCGGATGGTCTCGACGTCACGGCGCCGGATGCGGCCGTACTGGCCCGCGCGCTGTCGCTGTTCACGCGCCTGTATGCCGAACACCTGTTCGAGCGCAGCAGCGTGTATCCAGGCGTCACCGAAACTCTGGGGAGGCTTGCGAGTGCCGGCGTCCCGATGTGCTGCGTAACCAACAAGGAGAGTCGCTTCGCGCTGCCGCTGCTCGAAGCTGCGCGGCTGCAAACATTCTTTACCCTGGCGGTTTGCGCGGATCGCCCCGCGGACCGCAAGCCGAGCCCAACTCTGCTGTTCCTGGCTTGTGCCCGCCTTGGCGTCGAACCCGCGGAGCTGCTGTACGTCGGCGACTCTGAAGCGGACATCGTCGCCAGCGAAGCCGCCGGCTGTCGCGTCGTCGCCGTCGACTACGGCTACGGCGAGCGGTCGTCCCTGGAGCGCGCCAACCCGGACGGCATCGTGGGAGACATCCGCGAGATCCTGGAGAGAGACCATGACACTTGATCTGCAGACTCAGACTCATGCCACCGCGCACGCTCGCTTCGAGCACCGTGATGTCATCAACGCGCTGCGCGCGCTCGCCATGGACGCCGTTCAGAAAGCGAACTCGGGGCACCCCGGCATGCCGATGGGCATGGCCGAGATCGCCGAGGTCCTGTGGCGACGACACTTGCGCCACAACCCGGCGAATCCCGCCTGGGCCGATCGCGACCGCTTCGTGCTCTCCAACGGGCACGGTTCGATGCTGCAGTACGCGCTGCTGCATCTGAGTGGCTATGACCTGCCGATCGGAGAGATCCGGAACTTCCGCCAGCTGCATTCGCGAACGCCCGGCCACCCCGAGTACCGGCTCACGCCCGGCGTCGAGACGACGACCGGCCCTCTCGGCCAGGGCATTTCGAACGCGGTCGGCATGGCCATTGCGGCGAAACTGCTGGCGGCCGAATTCAACCGCCCGGGCTTCGACATCGTTGCTCACTACACTTATGTCTTCCTCGGCGACGGCTGCCTGATGGAAGGCATTTCGCACGAAGCCTGTTCACTCGCAGGCACTCTCGGCCTTGGCCGGCTGATCGCGTTCTACGACGACAACGGCATCTCGATCGACGGACCCGTGGCTGGATGGTTCACCGACGATACCGCGAAGCGCTTCGAAAGCTATGGCTGGCACGTGGTCGCAAACGTCGACGGTCACGACAGCGAAGCAGTCGATGAGGCAATCCAGGCGGCAAAGGCAGTAACGGACCGGCCCTCTCTCATCTGCTGCAAAACAGTGATCGCGCAGGGTTCGCCGAACAAGGCCGGCACTCACGAATCGCATGGCGCTGCTCTTGGTGAAAAAGAGGTGGCAGCGACTCGCGCCGCGATCGACTGGCCGTACCCGCCATTCGAAGTTCCATCCCATGTCTACGAAGCCTGGGACGCGCGCGGCGTCGGCAGGATTGCCGAGGCACAATGGACGCGCAGACTGACGGCGTACTCGCACACCTATCCGAGCGCAGCAGCGGAATTCGAGCGGCGCATGAAGGGTGCGGTGCCGAGAGACTTTGCCGCTCGCGTGCGTGAGCTCATCGCGCAGATGAGCGAGAAGAGCCAGCCCGTCGCGACCCGCAAGGCCTCACAGGACATCCTGCAAGGCATCGGCCCCGTTCTCCCAGAGCTCATCGGCGGTTCAGCCGATCTCGCCGGATCGAACCTCACGCTGTGGAGCGGCTCGAAGGCGATCAGCGCGCAGTCTGCCGGCAATTACCTGCACTACGGCGTGCGCGAGTTCGGGATGGCCGCAATCATGAATGGGATCGCCCTGCACGGCGGGTTCATCCCCTACGGCGGCACATTCCTCACATTCTCGGACTACTGCCGCAGCGCGCTGCGCATGGCGGCACTCATGAGGATCAGGACTGCGTTCGTGTTCACACACGACTCGATCGGGCTGGGCGAGGACGGGCCTACCCACCAGCCGATCGAGCATCTCGCGGCGCTGCGCGTGATTCCGAACATGGAGGTGTGGCGACCCTGTGATGCTGTGGAATCCGTCGTCGCCTGGGCGGCCGCGATCGAGCGCCGCAACGGTCCGACGAGCCTGGTGTTCAGCCGGCAGAACCTGCCCGCGCAGCCGCGCAACGTTGAGCAGCTCGCGAACATTTCCCGTGGCGGCTACGTCCTCGTCGAGCCGGATAGTGAGCCACAAGCCGTCATCATCGCCACCGGCTCCGAGGTCTCACTCGCCGTCGATGCGCAGAAACTGCTGGCACGTGCAGGAATCGCGGTGCGAGTGGTATCGATGCCCTCCACGACGGTGTTTGACCGGCAGGACGAGACCTATCGCGACCAGGTACTGAGACCCGGACTGCCGAGCGTGGCGGTCGAAGCGGGCGTCTCCGACTTCGGGCGCAAGTACGTCGGCCGCTCGGGCGAAGTTGTCGGCATCGACTGCTTCGGGGAATCCGCGCCCGCAGGCGCTCTCTTCCGCCACTTCGGATTTACTGCGGAGCGCGTCGCCGACGCAGTGAAAGCAGCGCTCGCACGGCGCGCGCTATGGGCTTGAGCAAATCCGCGCCTGACGCTAGCGCAGAAGAACGAGCGCCTTTTCCACCGTGTTCCAGATGCCCCACACGAGAGGAACTCCCACCAACAACCAAAAGAGTGCGGCCCGCGCATCGAGGCCGCCTCGGCCGATGCCGCCGGCTGTTGCCGCAGGGGCTGTTGTGCTCGTGAGTCGTGTTTGTGCCGCCGCGACCTCAACATCACTCATGTGCCACTTTGGTTCCACCGGTCGTACCAGCAGGTTCGCGATCCACCCGAGCACCAGCATCCCGGCGAGGACATAGAAGATCGGTCCGTAGATCTGGTCGACGGGCACTTGTTCGGCAAGTCGCTTGTCGTGCAGGTAATTGACGACCACCGGGCCCAGGATGCCGGCAGTCGACCACGCGGTGAGCAGCCGCCCGTGGATGGCGCCGACGAACGGCGTGCCGAACATGTCTGCGAGGTAGGCGGGAATGGTCGCGAAGCCGCCTCCGTACATCGAAGCGATGATGCAGAAGGAGGCGACAAAGATCCCGAGCGCTTTCCAGTCTGCGGCCAGCGAGGCCAGCACATACAGAGCCGCGCCAAGAGTGAAGAAAATGAAATACGTGAGCTTGCGACCGAGCTTGTCGGAAGAGGAAGCCCAGGCGATGCGGCCGAAGATATTAAAGAGTGAAATGAGGCCCACGAAACCCGCTGCCACGGCTGCGGCCAGCTTCTTCTGCTCGTCGTTGAACTGATCGAAGGCGACTTGTGGCGCTCCTATGAGTGCGCCGCCGAAAGTCTCCTGCAGCATCGGCGAAGCTGCGCCGATGATGCCGATGCCCGCCGACACGTTGAGGCACAGCACGAGCCAGAGGAACCAGAACTGCGGTGTCCGGTGCGCGTTCTGCAGGTGCACGTTCTTCGAAGAGATCATCGCGTTGTTGTTGGATGGCGGTGTCCAGCCCTCCGGTCTCCAGCCTTGCGGCGGCAGGCGGTAGCCGAAAGCGCCGATCAGCATGAACACGAAGTAGATTGCCGCCATGGCAATGAATGTCTGCCAGACACCGGGATCGGTCGGCGTCTTGAAGGAATTCATGAGCAGTGTCGCCAGAGGCGAGCCGATCATCGCTCCGCCGCCGAAGCCCATGATGGCCATGCCGGTAGCCATGCCGCGCCGATCCGGGAACCACTTGATGAGTGTCGAGACCGGCGAGATATAGCCCAGTCCCAGACCGATGCCACCAATGATCCCGGAGCCGAGCCACAGCAACCAGAGCTGGTGAGCGTGGACGCCGAACGCCGAGATCAGCAGACCGCCACACCAGCAGAGTGCGGATACGAGGCCAGCCTTGCGCGGCCCGGAGCGTTCCAGCCATCCGCCCCAGGTTGCAGCGGACAGGCCCAACAGCACGAAGAAGAAGGTGTACATCCAGCCGAGATCGAACTGGCTCCAGTTGCAGTCGGTCGCGGTGAGCGCGCGCAACGTTCCAGCGGCCTTCTCGCCGAACGTCGTCGCTCCGGCCGAGCAGCTCACCAGGGCGGCGCCATCCGCGCCCGTCAATGCGCCCTGCAATGGCTTCCAGAAAACCGAAAAGCCATAGGCCATGCCGATGCAGAGGTGGATGCAAAGCGCGGCGGGCGGAACCAGCCAGCGGTTGAAGCCTGCCTTCGCCACGATCCGCTCCCGGTCGAGCAGACCGGGCGTATCGATCGGGCCGTCTTGCACTGCCGAGCCTGCATCTGTCATTGAAGCTCCCCCTGCTGCGAGCAGATTCTTGGTTGCTATTGTGACGGTCCGAAGACAGCCAGCTCCCTGCCTTCGGTGGTCTCCAGACCGTGCACCGATTCGAGACCTTTGGCACCAGTGAAATTGGCGTTGTGAATCTCAGCGCCGGCGAGCGTCGCTCGATCGAGCCTCGCGCCGGTTAGATCCGCGCCGCTCAGCTTGGTGAACGTGAGATTGGCGTCGCTCAGGTCAGCTTCACGCAGATCCGCGAAGCTCAGATCAGCGCGCGACAGGTCGGCGCGGTTCAGCTTTGCGCCCTTGAGCCGCGCATGGGTGAGGATGAGGCGCACCAGTCCCATCGGCTGGTTTCCCATGTCAGAGCCGCCCTTCACGTCCGAGAGGTCCGCTCCTACAAGCCCGGCGCGATCCATGTTGCCCATCAGTCGCGCGCCGCGCAGATCCGCGCCGTTCGCTTCCGCGTTGGCCAGCACGCTCGCGTACATACTGGTGTCACGCAGATCCGCTCCGACCAGGGTCGCATCGCGCAGGATCGCCACGTCGAGGTTGCAGCCGCGCAGCTTCGCCTTATTGAGATTCGCTCCCTTGAGGCTCGCGCCAAACAGATTCGCTCCCCGGAAATCCAGCTCGGAAAGATCTGTGCCCGGAGCTTCGAGATTGCTGAGATCCGCGCCGGCTGCGGTGATCCGCATTTGCACTTCCGCCCGCGTCAGGGGTGCCGCGCTGACCTGGCCCAGCAGCAGTAGTGCTGCGGTGCCGAACCAAAATCGCCTATTTTTCGTGCGAATCGTGACCCCCCGCAGGTTTTTCAGACGTGTAATTGTGACGCCGTCCGCGTTGCAGGAATTGTATAGGAGATGTGGATGCAACTCACAGACGGGTGGCCAGTCAACAGTATGATCGTACGCAATCCGCCACGCTTTTTGGTCGCGGGACCCGGATATGTCGATGGCCAACGGATGCAGGCTTCTCGCCCTTACTCCTCTGCGCTGGTCGCAGGTCCTCCTGGTTGCGCTCACTGGAGTCGTATCTGCGGTTTCCGGATCCACCGAAGCGCATCTGCAGATGTTGATCTCGGGCCACGGAGCGCGAACCGTGGTTCTCGCGTCGGGTCTAGGCGACACACTCGATATCTGGAAGACGGTGCAGCCGCTCATCGCCGATCACTGCGCGCGGACGATCGCGTACACGCGCGCCGGCTACCCGGGTAGCGATGTCGCCGACGGCGCCCGCGACGCCGCTAGCAACGTCTCCGAATTGCGCGCCGAACTCAAACGCAGAGGGATCCAGCCGCCGTATGTGCTCGTCGGCCATTCGCTGGGTGGCTTGTACATGCAGTATTTTGCGCGCCAGTACCCGGATGAAATCGATGGGCTGGTGCTGATCGACTCGACTCATTGGGACCAGCATCTGCAGTTGAACCCGCAGGGCGCGGGCGCCAGCGACAGAGGCAGCTTCGTGCTGTTGAGCATGCCCTGGATCATGCGTCGTGAGTTGAATGACAGCACCGCGGCCGGCGAGCAGGTCCATGCCAGTCCGCACGCGGGGAATGTGCCGACAATCGTCCTGTCGCGAACTCGCGCGTTGCACGGCGAGACGCCGGCAGCCCAGGCGTTGTCTGCGCTCATGCAGGATGACATCACTTCCGACTTCCCCGCTGCACGCCACCTGCAGGTCTTCGACAGCGGTCACTACATCCAGCGCGATCGCCCGGAAGTCGTCGTCGACGCCGCGCGCGAGCTCGCGGGTTGTGCGCCGTTGCTCGCCAAGCGCTAGCACCTGACGACTTGCGCGTGGCTCTCAAGCAGATAGAGTTCCGGCCGAGGTATATCGGCCGTGACCAGCATCGAAACCCCACGCCTGATCCTGGAGCGGCTGACGCTCGCGGACGCTGAGTTCATCTTCGGGCTCGTGAACCAGCCCTCGTTCGTCGAGTTCATCGGCGACAAGTGCGTACGCAACCTGGACGACGCCCGCGATTACTTGTTGAAGGGCCCGATCGCGAGCTATGAAGCACACGGCTTCGGCCTGTACCTCACGAAGTTGAAGCACGACAGGACTCCCATCGGCATGTGCGGGCTCGTCAAGCGAGAGGCGCTCGATGATGTCGACGTCGGGTTCGCGTTTCTGCCCGAGTATTGGTCGAAGGGCTATGCGGTCGAGTCTGCGGCCGCGGTCCTCGAGCAAGGAAGGAATGCGTTTGGTCTGCGCCGCATCGTCGGGATCGCGAGGCCGGACAATCGCGGCTCGATCCGGGTGCTGGAAAAGCTAGGAATGAAATTCGAGCGGCGCGTGCAGATCATGCCTGAGGGGCCGGAGGACGTGCTCTACGGCATCGACTTCTCGAAGGGCGCCGGCTCCTGACCGGCTCGCTGGGGGGCGATCACGTACCGCCCATGGTCTCTTTTTGCCCCTGCTTCTCGCGCACGGTCTGCACGGAATCTTCGTGGCTTCGGATCTGGTCGCCAGTCCAGCACATCGTCTTGCGGCCAAGACGCGTGCCCATCTGCTGCTGACCGCCCTTGCAGTAGACGGTCTGGCCGCTCAGTGTCGTTAGCTTGTAGCCCTGCCGCTTCATCCTTTCGTCGAACGCCGCTTGCTCTTGTTCCTGGGTCATAGCAGGGGCAGCAGCGGCGGTCGCCGCGGTGGCCTTGGCCGCCGGCGCATTCGCAGTGTCTGCATGCTGGGCTGCTTCGCTGGCCTGCGGCTGCGCTGCCGGAATCTCGGGTGTAGCGGGGGTCGCCTCAGTCGCCGGCACCGGGGCACTGCTTTCGGCTGCCGTTGCAGCCGTCGAGGCCGCCGCCGCAGGTGCTGTCGTAGTTTCATCGGCCGCCTGCACCATCGAGGACAACTGCAGCGCGACCAGGAATACAGTAAGAGCCAGACGCATGGGAACTCCGCCAGAGTCAGTGGTTGTCAAGGCCGCGATTATAGTTGCTACGATTTGGTTCGTACATACCTGCCAGGGCACCGCAGGCGTTGAAAGATTACCGAGGGGATGAACCATGCGAACGATCGGGCCCGCCGTCGTGTTGATTATGTTGTCCAGTCCCACGACGGTTCCGTTCAGCTTACGGCCGTCGTGTTCGCCGCTGCCAGAAACCTCCTGCGTCTAAAAGGGTTGCGTAGAGACCGGGCGCCCGGCTTCGAGGTCATGGGTTCGGATTGATTCGCGCAGCTCGGGTCGAAGCTCAGTGCAGGTTGATATTTTCGATCGCCCAGAGCGGGTCATGTGACTTGCCGGTGAAGAACAGACACAAGTCGTGAGCGCCCGACTGGGGCTGGAGCGGCGCTCTCAGTGTGCTGAGTGCCGTCTCTTTCTGTGCCGGGGCAAGCGAGATCGAATCCAGGAGCGGCCCGTCGCAGGAATCCAACCGTACCTGCAATTCACCCGAATCGCTCGCCGGTGCATGCGTCACGATATTCGCGGTCTCCTTCCACAACTGGAAGTTGTACGGCAATTGACCGATGGTCGCTTCGATGCGGGTTACTCCATCGAGCTGCGCCTGCGGGTAGACCCAGCACGGATCCATGATGTCGATCAGGAACACCGCCCTCTCGCCCTCGGCAGGTGCGTCGTCCTCCAGGCGCAGCGGCAGTTTCTCGTGACAGAGTTTCAGCTGCTCGTTGCGGCGCAGGCGCCAGTTCTGCGCGGTGAGTTCCAGGTCTCGAGCCCGCGCGAGGCGCCTGTCTGCGGCGAAGCTCGAGGCGCGCAAGCGCAAAGGCAGCGCACTCTCGATCGGCGCGGCGTAGAGCGTCGATGCTCCCGTCGGCTCGCTCCCATCGAGCGTGTACCGGATCTCGCCGAGGCTGCTCTGCGTGGACAACTGCACCCTGGCAGTACTTCGAGGAGCGAACTGAGGCGCGAAACGCACTGCGAACGCACTGTCGGCAAACCGAATGCCGAGTGCGCGATAGCGTTCGAGTTGCGCGGGCAGGCGCGCTGCGAAACTCGCCCAGTTGCGTCGCTCCGGTCCGGACCACGCAACTTCGGCGAGTGCGGCGATGCGCGGAAACACGGCGTGCTCCACGCGTTCGCTGGTGCGCACGTGCTCGGTCCACAGGTTCGCCTGCACGCCGATGATGTGGCGCGCTTCATCGCTCTTGAGATCCGCCGGGATGGGGTTGAATGCATACACGTCGGCGAGCGATTCCGTTCCGGGACGGCCGGGCGGCTCGTCGGACGCATCGCTCTGCAGATGATCGAGGTAGAGCTCCGGCGCCGGCGCCATCACGACGTCATGCCCGAGCCGCGCGGCATCGCGCCCGCCGGCTACTCCCCGCCATGACATCACGATCGCGTCGGGCGGCACACCGCCTTCGAGAATCTCATCCCAACCGACCAGGCGCCGTCCGTGCGAGCTCAGAAAGCTGCCGATGCGTGCCACGAAGTAGCCCTGCAACTTCGCCTCGCTCGCGATGCCGCGCTCGCGCATGCGCTTCTGCACTTGCGCCGAGCTCTGCCACTGATCCTTGACAGCTTCATCGCCGCCGACATGGATGTACGGCGACGGAAACAGTTCCATGACTTCGCTCAGGACATTTTCGAGAAACGCGAACGTGCCGTCCTCGACGTTGAAGAGATAGGTATGGATTCCCCAGTCGTGCGAGACGGCCGGGCGATCGCCCTTCGACCCCAGCTTCGGGTAAGCCGCAATCGCGGCTTGCGCATGACCGGGCATTTCGATCTCGGGGATCACGGTGATGTAGCGTTCGGCGGCGTAGCGCACGATGTCGCGCACTTGGTCCTGCCTGTAGAAGCCGCCATAGCGCACGGGTTGGCCCGCCGCGTCGACTCCCGCAGCCCCCGCGGGAACGCGCCACGCTCCGACTGCTGTGAGCTGCGGGTACCTGCGGATCTCGAGGCGCCAACCCTGGTCATCCGTCAGGTGCCAGTGCAGCACATTGAGCTTGTGAAGCGCCATCCAGTCGATCATTTGCTTGACGCGCTCGGGCGCCATGTAGTGCCGCGCGACATCGAGCATCAGCCCACGCCAGGCAAAACGCGGCCCGTCGTTGATGGTTGCCGCCTCGATCCTGATGTGTTGCCGATCACCTGCCTGCGCCGTGATCAGCTGCCAGAGCGTGACCGCGCCGTAGAAAAGGCCCCGGGGAGTGCCGGCGGAGATGACGATTCGCTGGGGGGATACTGTGAGCGAATAGTCTTCTGCATCCGGCACGCCCCCGGAGGCTGTGAGTTGAAATCTGATTTCCGGGTGACGCACATTCGCGGCTGCGCTCACCGCGGCGAGCTGCGGGCCACCGGTTCGCGACACCAGGTCGATGAAGTGGCGCGCGATGTGTTCGACTTCGGAGTTCGCGCTGAACGTCACCGGCGTCGCTGCCTCGATGACGAACACTCCGTGCCCCGCGACGATCTCGCTTGGTGCCGGGATCACGCCTGCGCCTGCCTGCACTTCGTGCTTTGGCTCGCATCCGCAAAACACTGCCAGAACCGAGCAGAGGAGCCATCGGAGCTTGCTCACCATGCCAGGCTCCGCGTCGCGGCCACTAAACAACCCTCTCTGAAACAGGCACCATAGCGACCGGCGCACTCCTGAGCTTCACCATGACTGATTCGCCGCATTCGACCGTGACGCGGGGCCGCGAGGCTCTCGCGCGGGGCGACGTACGCACTGCGGGCGCGGCCGCCGAAGAGCGACTGAAGTCGGATGCGCGCGACGTGTCGGCGCTCGAGTTGCGTTATCTCGTGCAGCAGCGCCTGGGCGAGACCGCGAAGGCGGTGGAAACCTTGCGCAATGTGCTCGGTATCGATCCGCGGGCCGACTGGGCGTACAACGAACTCACGCGAGTGCTGGTAGCGAACGGGCAGCGAAGTGAAGCGGACCAGGTGACTCGCACGGCACTGCACGTGAATCCGCGCAACGCGGAGGCCCATAGCCTCCTGGGCACACTGCTTTCCGAAGCGAACGATCTTCCCTCTGGTGAATGGCACTTCCGGCGCGCACTGGAACTGGGCGGGGCGCAGGCCTCGTTCCTTACCAATCTCGCCATCAACGTGATGCGTCAGGGACGCCTCGATGAGGCCGAGACGATGTTCACGCGCGCCGATGCAGCCGCGCCCGCGAACCTGCTGACGCTCGCCCACTGGTCGAAGCTGTACGAGCTTCGGGGCCAACTCGAACTCGCTCAGCAGATGCTCGACCGCGCGCAAGCGGCCTCCTCCGCCGACGCGGTGAACCTGTTGCGCGCCAACTATCTCGCGCGCCAGGGCCGCCAGCGTGATGCGCTCGCGATTCTCGAGCGCCAGCCGACGCTCAATGGGGACGGGCTGCTCGAACGCGGCCGCCTGTACGACCGGCTCGGTCGATTCGCAGAGGCGTGGGGGGGCTTCGTCGCCGGCAAGTCCCGGCTCGCGGCCGAAGGCGGCGGGCTCAGCTACAACGCGCAAGCCGTGGAGATTTTCTTTGCGCGCCTGAAGCGTTTCTTCGTGCGTTCCAACCTGGAGCTGCTGCCGGCCACGACGCGCCGCGCCGAAACCCCTCAACCGATCTTCATCGTCGGCTTTCCGCGCTCCGGTACCACCATGATCGAGCAGGTGATCTCGAGCCACTCGAGCGTGCGCGCGGGCGGTGAGCTTTCGTTCATGGGCGATATCCGCCGGCTCGCGAATCTCCTGTTTCCGGGATCGGAGCCGTTTCCCGAGAACCTGGGGCGCAGCTTCACGGCCGACAATCGTTTCGCCGCCACCTTGTTCCGCGACTTCTACCTGGCGCGCGCCGCACAGTACGGCTTGCTCGAACCCGGCAAGGCGTTCTTCACCGACAAGATGCCGTTCAACGAGATCTGGCTGCCGCTGCTCAGGATGAGTTTCCCCGAGGCGCGCATCGTGCACGTAGTACGTCATCCGCTCGATGTCTGCGTCTCGGTCATGTCCAACAACCTGACGCACGGCTTCAACTGCGGCTATCGCATCGAGGACACGGTGCACCATCTCGCCGCCGTGTTCGACCTGGTCCAGCATTACCGCCGCGAACTCACGCTGTCCGAGCACGTACTGAAGTACGAAGCATTTGTCGCCGATCAAGAGGGGGAAACGCGCCGGCTGCTCGAGTACCTCGGGCTGCCGTTCGAAGCGGGGTGCCTCAGTTTCCATGAAAACCGGCGGCACGCGCCCACGCCGAGCTATGCGCAAGTCACCGAGAGACTCAACGATCGCTCGCTCGACCGATACCGCCACTACGCGCTGCATCTGCAGCCCTTCCTGCCCCAGCTCCGGGCCATCATGGCCGCGTACGGCTACGAAGCCTGAAAGCTCCGCGCACCAGTCGCATGGCTGGCGCCCGAGAGGGAAGGTCCCCTCTCCCCCATCAGCAAGGAGAGGGAACCGCAGGAGGCTCAGAACTTGAAGCGCACGCCGCCGTAGTAGGTCCGGCCGTTGTCGTAGATAGCGCGCGGATTGGTCGGTGTATCCGCGAATTGCACGATCTTCTCGTCGGTCAGGTTGATGCCATCGAAGGTCAGCCCAATGTTGTCCGTGACGTTCACGACTATCGAAGTATCGAGTGAGGAGAGTGAATCCTGGTTGAGGTGCGTCGAGCGATCGAAGGTCACGAAGAACTCCGATCGATACGTGTACGACAACCGAGCGCTCACCCACTTGTTCTCGAAGTAGCCGGTAAGGTTGAAGGTATCCCTGGAAGCGCCCGGCAACGGATTACCGTCGTCGGACTCGGCGTCAGTGAAGGTGTAGTTGGTCTGCACCCCGAACCCGCCCCAGATCGGCTGCGTGAGCTGCAGCTCAAAGCCTTCCATGCGTCCGCCACCGCCGTTCGACCGCTGATTGATGAGGAACGGGCAGTTGAACACGTTGGGACTGACCGGTGTGCACTGCAGGCTCGGTGATGTCGCCGACTGCACATTGAAGAGCTGCGTGACCGGGCTGTCCGTGATGAACGACTTGATGTCCTTGTAGAAGAGCGCGGCGCCGAAGATCCGGCCCGGCGCCGGGTACCACTCCATCGACAGATCCGCCTGGTTGGCCCGGAACGGATCGAGATCCGGGTTGCCGGCGGTGCCAGTGAGTGCGCCAGGATTGAGGCTGGTGCGTGGCGCGACATCATTGAAGTCCGGACGTGTCATCACCCGCGCCAAGGAGAGCGCATGATGATATCGTCTGTCATGTTGTACGCCATGTTCAGGCTGGGCAGCCAGTCGGTGTACGAACGATCCACGCTGATCGGAATGTAGCTGCCGAACGGGTTCGCGATCGCACCCGGAGCGTTCGTAATGAGATTGCCGTTCGAAGTCTGGTCGGTGCGCACGACGCGCACACCTGCATTGCCGCGCCAGCCACCGCCCTCGAACCTGCCCATCACGTATCCGCCGTAGGTCGTCTCGTTGACCGAGAAGTTCTGCTGCGGGTAGTAGACCCGCCCGTTTCCAGCCGCGGTCTGCGTGTCCAGGTTGTTGAACAGGATCTGTTCGACGTTGCCGGTATCGACCTGCCAGTACTGGTCCAGCGTACCGCTGCTCTTGATGTTCTCGAGGAAATTACCCGGTGTCAGGCCGTCCGCGAAGGCGGTCGCAGGCGTCGTGTTGATCGGAACGTGGAAACCGCCGTAGGTGGTAGCCTGGAAGTTCAGGTCGCGGTTGTGGTCGTAGTACTTCGCGCCGAACTTGAGGCCCTTGAATGCGCCCGCATCGAATGCGCGCTCGGCATCGATGTACGCGTAGGTCTCATCGTCGTTGTTCAGGATCTGGTGCAGGGAGCTGAAGATCAGCGCCATGGAGGCCGGGTTGGTCGGATCCACAGCCACGCCCATGCCGTTGGCGACGTACTGTACTGACGGTGCGCGACCACGCAGATCGTAGTTGAACACCGCCGGCGCGCCGAACTCGACGAACGGCTGCGCATCGGTATCACCCTCTGCATCCGTGTAGCCGACGCGGAAGGCCAGCTTCCAGTCATCGTTGGGGCTGAAATTCGTGAGCAGGTCGATGTTGCGCGACTCCGAATGCGCGAAGCGGTCGATCGCGTCGTACACGACACCGAAATCGCTGGTGCCGTTGTTGAGCGAGGAGATGGTGCCTGCGACGGCGGTGCCATTGCTGATGACCGGGTTGGTCAACGTCCCACCGTTGCCGATGGCACGCACGCCCCACGCGAGATAGTTCTCGTTGAGGTTGTCGGCGTCGAACTTGGAGTACAGGCCCGTCAGGTTGAACTCGAGGCTGTCGGAGGGCTTGAACTGGAAGGAGAAGTTGCCGCCCGTGCGCTTGCGCTCCTGCTGAAACAGTGCTGAACCGATCAGTGACGGCACCAGGACGTTATTCACCGCAGCGCTTGGATCGGTATCGACGGGGAAGTAGCCGAGCACTTCCACACCGTCGCGACGGATGTGGCGATCCTGGTAGGTGCCGGCGATCAGGAAGCCGATGGTCTCGGAGCTGTTCTTCCAGCTGAAGAGCGCGCCCGCTTGCGGATCGGTGTCTTCGGCCATATCCGTGTAGGCAGCCTCGAGGCGTCCGTAGATGGTCATCGACTCGAGGTCAAGCGGGTTGCGCGTCTTGACGTCGATCGTGCCGCCGACGCCGCCCTCCTCGAGATCGGCCTGCGAGGTCTTGTAGACGATGGTCTGGCCGATGATGTCCGCGGGAAGCAGCAGGTAGTTGAAGCTGCGTGTCGTATTGAGCTGATCGAGAATGAACCAGTCCGCCGTGGACAGTGAATGTCCGTTGAGCAGCGTCTTGGTCAGGCGATAGTCGGTACCGCGGATATTGACGCGCTCGCCTTCGCCAAACTCGCGGTTGACCGTGACGCCCGGAACACGCTGCAGTGCTTCAGCGAGGTTCTTGTCGGGAAACTTGCCGACATCCTCGGCCGTGATCGCATCCACGACGCCGTCAGCATTGCGCTTGGTGTCGATAGATTGCTGCAAACTGTAGCGAATGCCCGTGACGACGATTTCCTCCTGCACGCCGACGGCTTGTGCATGGCTGACAACCGGGCCGCCGAGTCCGGCAACCACGGCCGAGCCATAAAGAACCCGCTTGATGTCTCTCGAGATCGATCTGCTGGAACTCATAATGTCCCCCTGTTCACTTGGTTATCGACATACCAGCTCGCCGCGCCGATTACGCCGAGCTGGCCGTGCTCGACCAGCTTCACCGGAATCTGCTCCAGGAGACTGCGCATCGGGCTGGTACCGACGAAGCGCTCCATAAAGCTGCTTTTGAGCAGAAAATTCTTGATCCGCGGCAGCACGCCGCCGGCGAGAAACACGCCGCCGTGCGCTCCGTACAACAGCGTGAGAAGTCCGGCGACGCTGCCCATCGCGCCGCAGAACAGTTCAAGAACCTGGGTGGCTATCGGCTCACCGTCATCGAGCGCCGCGGTCGTGATCTCCGCGGGTGTGCGGTAGAGCGCTCGCTCGGAGTTAACCGCGGACAGCGCGTTGTGCAGATTCACCAGGCCCGGACCCGACACCACGTTCTCGTTGGAAACGTGCGGCATGCGTGAGCGCAGGACCTTCAGAATCTCGATCTCGAGATCGGTGGTGGGCGCAAACGCCACCTGCCCCGCCTCGGTGCTCAGCACCAGCGGATGCTTCGGTCCCGGCACCAGTACCGCCGCACCGAGACCCGTGCCCGGGCCGATCACGAGAGTCGTGCCGGCATTGCCGGCGCGCGTCGCGCGACTGATCAGGGTCGTGTCCTCGGCGGCGAGGAACTGGGTGCCATACGCGATGGCCGCGAAATCGTTGATGAGCGTGAGGTCCCGGAATCCGAAGCGCTCGCGCAGTTCGCCGAGCGACACCGGCCACGGCAGATTCGATTGCAGCATCGTGTCGCCGACGGGAAAGCCCGCGCTCGCGATGGTGGCGCGCTCGACCGCGGCAGTGTCGGGAGAGGAAAGGTAGTCGGCAAAAATGCCGGCGAGGCTCGGGTAGTCGGCGCAGGCGTATTGGCGAAAGCGGCTGACACTCGGGCGGCGCACGCCGCGCTCACCGGGCTCCACGAGCGCAAGCCGCGCGTACGTGCCGCCGATATCGGTCGCCAGAATCGGTTCGATCTTTTTCGCCAAGGTCCTCGCCTCAAGCACGAATCGAGACCCGCCTACGTCGAGTTGTAATCAGCGCCGGGGCGTATGGTTAAGACTTTTTGACATCGATGTCAAGCCGTCGTAATTTCGTGTCCCAGCCGCAACGGGTGTTCGCGAGCGCGATTTTTGGCCCGGAATTAGCGCAAAACAGGCCTGTTCAGCTTTCGAGGGGGTTGTTGTACTGCGATCACGATTGGGATGGGGAGAGATAGCCAACTGCCCAGGTCTGACACCGATTGACAACGTTGACAGTCCGGCTCCAGGCAAGGCGACTTCGGCTGCAAAATCAACAGGAAACGGGGAGTATTCAAACCATGGCGAACGCGCAAACCGGATCCGCGGCCGAACGGAGTTACATCACGTCCATCGTCATCGTCGGCGTGCTGTTCTTCGTGTTCGGCTTCGTCACCTGGGTCAACGGGCCGCTCATCACCTTCGTGAAGCTCGCCTTCGATCTCGATACGGACGCGAAAGCGTTCCTGGTCACGACCGCTTTCTACATGGCGTACTTCTTCCTGGCGCTGCCCTCCTCCTGGATTCTCGAGCGCACCGGCATGAAGAAAGGCATGGCGCTGGGACTACTGGTGATGGCGCTCGGCAGCTATGTCTTCGGTACCTACGCGACGCAGCGACACTATCCGCTTGCGCTCACCGGACTCTTCATCATCGGCTCCGGCCTCGCGCTGCTGCAGACCGCTTCGAACCCGTACATCAGCATCCTCGGCCCGATCGAGAGTGCGGCACGGCGCATCAGCATCATGGGCATCTGCAACAAGCTCGCCGGCATCCTGAGCCCGATCGTGCTCGGTGCCCTGGTATTGCGCGGTATCGGAGAACTCGAAGGCCGAGTGAACGCGGCGGCAAGCCCGGAGCTGCGCGAAGCGATTCTCAACGAGTTCGCCGCCAAGGTTTATGTGCCGTATCTGGTGCTCGCGAGCCTGCTGGCGCTCCTTGCCATCTGGATCGTGAAGTCGCCGCTTCCGGAGATTCGAGCTTCGGAAGCCAACGCCGAGATCGATACCGGTGGCGAAGCGCGGCGCGGCTTGTTTCAGTTCCCGCACCTCTGGCTGGGTGCACTGTGCATCTTCGTTTACGTGGGCGTGGAAGTGCTGGCCGGTGATGCGATCGGAACCTACGGCAAGGGATTTCACATCCCGACCGATCAGACCAAGTACTTCACGGCGTTGACGCTCACCGCGATGCTGTTCGGTTATGTAGCGGGTGTGATCGCCATTCCGCGCTACATCTCGCAACAGCAGGGGCTCAGCATCTCGGCGGTACTCGGCGTGGTGTTCGCGTTCGCCGCTTATCTCACTTCCGGCTACGTGTCGGTGGGTTTCGTGGCGGCCCTTGGACTCGCGAACGCGCTGATGTGGCCGGCGATCTTTCCGCTCGCCATCCGAAATCTCGGGCGCTTCACCGAGAAGGGCTCGGCGATCCTGATCATGGGTATCGCGGGCGGCGCGATCCTGCCGAACCTGTTCGCGCACCTTAAAGAGCACTTCGATTTCCAGGCCGTGTTCCTGGCGATCACCGTGCCCTGCTATCTCTACATCCTCTACTACGGGCTGAAAGGCCACCGGGCCGGCATGCGCGAGCCGGCGCCGAAGGCAAGCTCAGCGCTCCAGCAAACATGATGTGTCAGGTCACTTCGGGCTGTGCCGCGCGAGGTTTGGGACGATAGACGCCCGAGCTGTGATACAACGTAGCGCACAGGCGGGCCGATAAGGATACGAGGGTGCGCAAAGCGACGATCACGGACGTTGCCAAGCGATCAAAGGTCTCTCCTAAGACCGTCTCACGAGTCATCAACAACGAGCCCTCGGTGCGCGAGCGCACGCGCAACCGCGTCCTCGAAGTGATCTCCGAGCTCAAGTACCACCCGGATATCTCGGCTCGCAACCTGCGCAGCGCGAAGTCGTACGCGATCGGGCTCGCCTACGACAACCCCAACCCGTATTACGTGATCAGCGTGCAGAGCGGCGTGCTGTCAGCCTGCCGCGAAACGGGCTTCGGCCTGCAGATACATCCGTGCAACGCCGCCTCGCCGCAGATCGCCGAGGAACTCCTCGACCTGGCGCGCCGTTCACGGCTCGCCGGCCTGATCCTGGCGCCACCGATGTCGGAGCGGCCCGAACTGTTCCACTACCTGAGCGCGAATGGCGTGCACCTGGTGCGCATCATTTCGGCCGCCGAGGATCCGCGCGACGATTTTCCCTGCGTGTTCGTGGACGACCGTGACGCCGCGTATGCGATCACCGAGCACCTGATACAGCTCGGGCACGAGCGCATCGGTTTTCTCTGGGGCGGTACCGCGCACTTGTCGAGCTTCGAGCGCTACAAGGGCTACCGGCTGGCACTCGAGCGCTACGGGATCACACCGCACGAATCGCTGGAGCTGCCCGGCGACTACTCGTTCGACGATGGCTTTCGCGGCACGCGCAAGCTTCTGTCGTTGTCGCAGCGGCCGACTGCGATCTTCGGTTCCAACGACGAGATCGCGGCCGGGGCGCTGGTGGCCGCGCGCTCGATGGGGCTCGACGTGCCGAATCAGCTGTCGATCGCCGGCTTCGAGGACAGCCCATTCTCGCGTCAATCGTGGCCCGCGCTTACTACCGCGCGGCAGGCGACCGAAGAGATCGCGCGCACCGCGACCCTGCTGCTCATCTCGGAGCTGCGTCCGCACGCGGTCAGTGGCCATAACTTTGCGGGACGCAGCCGCGGCTTCAGCCCCGAGCTGGTGGTGCGCGGCTCAACTGCCCGCGCTCCCTCCTCGAGCGGATAACAGCACACACTCGCGCCCGGCTGGCTGAGCCGCCCTGCAGCGCCGCTCGGCTCCTCCAACCCGCTGAAATACCACTTAAATACCACTGGCAGGTCGCGTCGCACCGTGCTTACGACATTCCAGCGTTGAATGCGCCCCAGTGAAACTGGTGTCACCCCAGTGGTATTTAACTGGTATTCTTGGCCACTCCAAGGGGACGCTGGCCATGGAAATCCTTCTCAACGATCTGAAGCATCTCAACCGGCCGCGCGATCCGGACGCCACGCCGCTCTACGAGCGTCTGCAACGCGTGCTTCACGATGCGATCGTGGGCGGCTCGCTGAAACCGGGCCGTGCGCTGCCGAGCGAGCGCGAGCTTGCGAAGCTCGCCTCCCTTTCGAGAGTCACGGTCCGCAAGGCAATCGCCGCGCTGGTCTCGAAGGGATTGCTCACGCAGCGCCACGGCGCGGGCACGTTCGTGGCGGAAAGGATCGTAAAGTCGTTTTCCAAGCTCACGAGCTTTACCGACGATCTGCGCGCACGCGGCCTGAATCCACGCTCGCGCTTCATCGAGCGCAGCATCGGTGAGGTCACGCCGGACGAGGCGATGGCGTTGGGCCTCTCGCCCGGAACTGCGGTCGTCAGGCTGTATCGCCTGCGCTTTGCGGGCGATGAACCCCTGGCGATCGAACGCAGTGCGGTGCCCCAGTCCATCCTGGCAGACCCGCAGAGCGTCAAGGCGTCGCTCTACGAAGCGCTCGATCGCGTCGGCTGTCGTCCGCAGCGCGCCCTGCAGCGACTGCGCGCCATCAACTTCGATGCCGAGCAGAGCCGTCTGCTCTCGATTCCTCGTGGCACGGCGGGACTGATGATCGAACGGCGCGCCTTTCTCGATGACGGGCGCGCGGTGGAATACACCCGTTCGCTCTATCGCGGTGACGCCTATGACTTCGTCGCCGAGCTGCACAGTGAGTAATGGAGCTAGCGAAATCATGGCCCGATCACCCGCAGCGCCGGTGCGAAAACCCGAAGACACGCTGATGCACCGTGAAGCGGCGCAGAGCAGTGCCGCGGTCGCGCAGCAGTTCGAGCGCAACGCCGCGCTCGTGCAACGCCTCGCCGCTGAGCTGCGCGTCAAGCCGCCACGTTTCATCGTGACCAGCGCCCGCGGCAGTTCCGATCATGCTGCGACTTTCGCCAAGTACATCTTCGAGACTCAGCTCGGGATCGTGACGGCATCGGCCGCTCCTTCCGTGAGCTCGCTCTACGGCTCGACACAAGACCTCTCGGACGTGCTCTTCATCGCCATCTCTCAGTCGGGCCGCAGTCCCGATCTGCTGCGGCAGGCAGAAGCTGCACGCGCGGCCGGCGCGCGCGTCATCACACTCGTCAACTCGTCGGAGGCACCGCTGGCCGCGCTCGCAGATACGGTGATCGATCTGCACGCGGGCGCGGAGAACAGCGTCGCGGCGACCAAGAGCTACATTTGCTCACTGGCGGCAATACTGCACTTGACCGCGCACTGGACCAGGGACGCCACGTTGCTCGACGCCCTGCAGGTGCTGCCGGAGCGGCTCGCACTCGCGTGGAACACGGACTGGTCCGCGCTCGTCGACGGGTTGGTGGACGCCCGCAATCTCTTCGTCCTGGCGCGCGGCTTCGGGCTCGGCGCTGCACAGGAAGCGGCGCTCAAGTTCAAGGAGACCTGCGGTCTGCATGCCGAGGCGTTCAGCGGCGCTGAGGTCATGCATGGTCCGATGACACTGGTCGGGCCTGGCTTTCCAATCCTGTGCTTCACGCAGGACGATGAGACGAGGCCAGGCCTGGTGAGCCTTGCCGAGGAATTTCGCGCGCGCGGCGCACGCGTACTGGTCGCGGCAAACGGCGCCGGCCCGGAGATCTTGCCGGTCCCCGCGATCGGCCATGCGGCCTGCACTCCGTTGCTCGAGATCCAGAGCTTCTATCGCGCCGTGAATGCGCTCGCCCTGCGCCGCGGACGCGATCCGGACGCGCCGCCGAGCCTGCGCAAGGTTACGCGGACGGTCTGATGAGCAGCGCGCTCGTCAACGCTCGCGTGCTCCTCGACGACGGCTTTCATGACGATCGCGCGGTCCTGCTCGACGGCGAGCGCATTACAGCCGTCGTCAGCAAGAGCGATCCGCGCATCGCTCGGTCGCAGGTTCAAGATCTCGGCGGACGTTTTCTCGTGCCGGGATTCATCGATTGCCAGGTGAATGGCGGCGGCGGTGTACTACTCAACGACGACCCGAGCGTCGCGGCACTCAAGCGCATCGCTGCGGCCCATCGGAGCTTCGGCACCACCGGCCTGCTGCCGACACTCATCACCACCGATCTCGGCGTCATGCGAACGGCGATGGATGCGGTTCGCGAGGTCATCGCTGCAGGCGATTCAGGCGTGCTCGGCATTCACCTGGAAGGCCCACTCCTCTCGCCCGCACGGCCCGGCGTGCATGACGCAGCGCTGTTTCGCGAGCTCGATCCAGAGCTCATGGAAGTCATTGCATCGTTAGACGTCGGTCGAACTTTGGTGACCCTCGCGCCCGAACGCGTGCCCCTGGCGTCGATCCGCAAGCTCGCCGAACGCGGCATCATCCTCTGCGCGGGACACACTGCAGCCGACTACGCGACCGCCCGCGCTGCATTGCAATCCGGCGTGCGCGGCGTGACTCACCTCTTCAACGCGATGTCGCCACTGCAGTCGCGCGATCCCGGAGTGGTGGGAGCCGCACTCGAGGATCCGGACTGCTGGTGCGGCCTCATCGTCGACGGTCACCACGTGCATCCCGCCACATTGCGTGTCGCCGTAGCGGCCAAGCGCCGCGGTCGCCTGATGCTGGTGACGGACGCGATGTCCTCGGTCGGGTCGGCGCAGACCTCGTTCATGCTCGGCGACGAGCTGGTGGATTGCGCCGGTGGCGTCTGCAAGACTGCGGCTGGAGTCCTCGCGGGTTCGGCGCTTGATATGGGCAGCGCGGTACGCAATACGGTTCGCCTGCTCGGCCTGCCGCTCGAAGAGGCGGCGCGGATGGCGGCTACCTATCCGGCGGAATTTCTCGGCCTGTCGGGAGAGCGCGGCGCCATTGCCGCGGGGTTGCGTGCGGACTTCGTGGCAATTGACGATACACTGCAGGTGCAACAGGTCTGGGAGGGCGGCAAGCCGCAGCGTTAGGCTCCACGTGCGCCTCATGATCGGCAAGGATTCTGAGACAGCGGCCGCAATGGCCGCCGACTGGCTGGCGGAAACAATCACTGACAACGTCGCCGCGCGGGGCCGCTGCGTCCTTGCGCTGAGTGGCGGTGAAACACCCTGGAAGATGCTCGAGGAGCTGATCACGCGCAACGTGCCGTGGCACGCCCTGCAGGTTGCGCAGGTCGACGAACGTGTTGTCCCCGGTGACGATACGCGGCGCAACCTCCTGCGCATTCACGAGCTCCTGTGCAAGCGCGGCCGGCTCGAGGAAGCGCAACTGCACGGCATGCCCGTCGAACGGCCGGATCCCGACCTGGCCGCGCGTGAGTATTCCAAGACGCTCGCCGCCCTCGCCGGATCGCCCCCCGTTCTCGACATCGTGCAACTCGGGCTCGGAATCGATGGCCATACAGCCTCGCTGTTTGCTGGAGACTCGACGCTCAAGATCGCCGATCGCGATGCGGCCGCGACCGAGATCCACAGCGGCACTCGGCGCGTGACGCTCACCTATTCCTGCATCAATCGGGCACGCGCCCACTGCTGGCTGGTCACGGGCGCACACAAGGCCGCCCGCTTGCGTGAATTGATCAGCGGGCAGGGAGACAGTCCCGCGGTGCGAGTGTCGCGGGACAATGCCTTCATCTTCGCCGACGCCGCAGCCGTGGCGCTGCAGAGCGCCGTTTCAGGCTGACGACGGCTTCTTCTTCGTGATCTCGTGACCGCCGAATGCATGACGCATTCCGGCGAGGAGCCGCGCGGCGAAGTCGTTTCGGCCCTGGCTCGCGAATCGCATCATGAGCGCGAGGCTCATGACGGGAGCCGGCACCCCGAGCTCGATGGCTTCGAGGGCGGTCCAACGTCCTTCCCCGGAGTCTGCGACCACGGGCGCCGTGTCCGCGAATGCCTTGGCGTCCGCAAGGAGCGGCCCGGTCAGATCGAGGAGCCATGAACGAATGACGCTGCCGTGCCGCCAGCACTCGGCGATTGCTCCCAGGTCCAGCGAGAATTGCTTCTTCTCGCGCATGAGTGCAAAACCCTCGGCGTAGCCCTGCATCATTCCGTACTCGATGCCGTTATGAACCATCTTCACGAAATGACCCGCGCCCGCCGGTCCACAATGCAGCCAGCCCTGGTCTGCAGCCGGGGCGAGTTGCTGAGCGAACGGCTTGACGCGTTCGATCGCCTCCGCCGAGCCGCCCAGCATCAATGCATATCCGTTCTCGAGTCCCCATACGCCCCCCGATACGCCGGCATCGACGAATTCCAGGTCCCGTTTCGCGAGTTCGCTCGCCCGGCGCACGCTATCCTTGTAGTGCGCATTGGCGCCATCGACGATCACATCTCCCGCTCGCAGCAACGGCGCCAGCGCGCTCACCGTCGTCTCGCTCGGCGCGCCCGCGGGCAACATGAGCCAGACGACTCGCGGCGGCTTGAGCTGCGCGACGAACGTGGCGAGTGAGTCGGTGATCGTGATTCGCGCCTCGTCACGGAACTGCTCGTGTATCGCTGCCGACCGATCGAAGCCCACCACTTCGACCTTGCGACGCGCGAGCCGACGCGCCATGTTGCCGCCCATGCGGCCGAGTCCGACGATTCCGATCTGCACGCGCGTTCTCCTCGCAGCCACGATCCATCGAGAGTGTTGACTATAGCCTTACTCTGAAGGTCTGATGCGCCGGGGGTTCCTTGGTGGCGTACGATGTCGCGACGCAACGGAACCCGAACTGCAACGCTGTATCGAAGGATCGAATGCGCCAACAAACAATGCCTGCGAAGGGGCGCGGAGAGCTGGGCTCGATGACGCGGCTGCAGCCGCTGGATGCCCCGGAGCTGCCCTGGCGGATCGAAGACATTGACTTCGGGCGGCTCGACTCGAGCCTGGTGAAGGACGATGAGCGCCTGTTCTACCTGCTCGCTTCGGCTTCCTTCGTGGAGTCCGGTGCGAGTCTCTACACCCGCAACCTGATCGACTACTACCGCCACGACTCCGACGCGTGCGCCTGGCTTTCGAACCACTGGGAAGGCGAAGAATTACAGCATGGACGCGCGCTGCGGACCTACGTGCAAGCAGCATGGCCTGATTTCGATTGGCAGGGCGGGTATGCACGCTTCATTGTCGACTATGGCGCGCTCTGCAGGATGGACGAACTGGAGCCGACACACGCGCTCGAGCTCGCAGCACGCTGCGTCGTGGAAACGGGCACGGCGACCTACTACCGGATGCTGTGCGAGGCCGCGCGCGAGCCGGTGCTGCGCCAGATACTCGATCACATTCGTCGCGACGAAGTGCGGCACTTCAAGTATTTCTATCGGTTCTTCCTCGCCCATCGAGGTGCGGAAAACACCTCGCGCCGACGAATTGCCGTCGCCCTGTTGCGTCGCGGACTCGAGTCGACAGACGAGGACGGCTACTGCGCGTTCCGGCATGCCTACCAGACACGTCACCCGCAGCGGGTGGATGTGAAAGGTGCTTATAGGGCTTTCCGGCGCGATGTGCATCGCCTGGCCCTTCGGCACTACCCGCATCGGATGGCCGCCGAGATGTTTCTCACCCCGCTCGGGCTGCGCCCGTTGGCGCGCAGGTCCGCGGTCTGGGCGTTGACGCGCACCATGCGCGTCGCGCTGTGACGGCCGCTTGCCTCGACCCAGATCCTAGATAGAAAGCGCGGGATTGCCTTCGAGCACGCGCTGCTCGAGGCGCGGCTGCTCGCCCGCCTTCCACAGCTGCGCGCGATGCACGACGCGATAAAGCACCGGTCCGCCGTCCTCGCTCTCACTGCGCTCCAGCGGCCGCGGGATGCAGACGAATTCAGATTCGATCGCGCTGCTCGTCACGCGCACGGTCGTGTATCCGTGACCGCCCATGTCGATGAACGACAGGTGCGGCGCAAGGTCGGGGTTCGACGCCTTGCGCGCCCGTTCGAGGTCGCCGCTCTTCTGGTATTCGAGGCACGAACGTACCCCGTGATGAAGCAGCAGGTTGACTGCCGGATCGGGCCTAGCCTGTCCCGGTCGATCGGTCAGGAACAAGGACCGCAACGGATGATCCTTGGGGAAGCGATGCTCGAATGCTTCCGGCAGTCCGGGCGCGGAGATCGAACCGGTGATGAACGCAACGCCGACCGGATCGAACTTCTCCGGCGGCAGTGCCTTCGCCGCGAGGCCTGCCCAGAAACTGTGGCGATCGCCGGCCACGGTGGCGAAACCCGTGATCCCGGCATTGCGCACGAGATCGTAGATCTCGGCGCGCTCGACATACGCGCTGCCGTGATCTCCGCCTCCGAATCCTGCGTAGCCGGCTCCCGGCCATGGCTTCGTCAATCCGGCCGGCAGATTCTGCGGATCGACGCGAAAGTCGAGGGTGCCGGTGGAACAACCCCAGACTTTCCAGGTGGCTTTCGAAGTCTTGAGACGCTCGAGGAACCAGGCTTTCTGCGCCGCGCCGAAAATTGCCTGCGGTGGCTGATCCTTGCAAAAGTTCACGACCTCGACTTCGCCAAAGCGGATCGTCGCCGGCGGATGTCCGCCGCCGTACGCGCGTCCGGCATCGAGAATCTCCATCGCCTCCTGCGGAAAGAGCTCGGGAAAATCGGGGCTGGTGAGCGCGGCGGCCTCGGGCCGACTGGTGGGCTCGTCGGAGCGGTAGCTGTGCTGGTCGGTGATGAGCAGATCGAGGTTGCGACCGAAACGTAGCGCGCGATAGCCGGTGAGACTCGCAATCGCCGTCAGGTTGTTCGGCTCCTGGCCGAGTCCATCGGTATCGAAGCGCGTGATCGGCGCATTGCTCACCGGTGGCGGATTGAATCGCTCGATCGAGGTGCCGCCCCGTTGGCGCACGCGCGCCGGCTGGTATTCGAACCAGACCTGGTTCGCCGCCACCTTGCGGGTCTGCTGGGGCCGTGTCTCATCGCCGAACTTCTGCAGGCTCTGCCAGCCGAGCCAGGAAAATTCGTGGTTGTCCCACATGGCGACGAACGGCCAGTGCGCCCGCGCATCCTGCAGATCGGGATCGTGCAGGTAGGCGCGATACACCGCGCGATAGTCGTCGATCGTGGTCGGAATGTGGAAGTCGGAGTGCTTCTCGCCCTGCGCGTAGCGGACGATGTCGCGCAGCCGGCGATCGTACATGCCCTGCGGCCGATCCTCGGGGTACCAGACGATCTCGTAAATGAAATCCCCGAGGTGCAGCACGAAATCGAGCCGCTCGCTGGCTGGCGCGCGCTTATCCTCGAAGATCATGCGCCGGTAGGCATTCTGCGCACCCTGGCAAACGTTCTGACAACTGACGAAGGTGAATCGCACCGGGCGTGGATCGTTGTCCGCGGGCGCGGTCCGTGTGCGGCCGATGCGACTGCCAGCGCCATTCTCGTCCGTGAAGCGATACCAATATTCGCGGGCGGGCTTGAGCCCGCCGACGAGCACGCGACAAGTCCAGTCGTTGGCCGCGGTGATTCGTGCCTGCGTGCTCGCGACGACGCGTTGAAACTGCTGGTCCTCGGCGATCTCGACCGTGAGCTTGGCGTCCTTGCCCTCGGTGAACGGGCGACGTGTCCACAGGATGACGCTATCGGCTTGCGGATCGCCTGAAGCCACGCCTTCCGGATAGAGCTCACGCTGCTCACGCCATGCGACACGCGACGCGCGCGGCTGTACTTCACCCCACGCGAGCGTGGCGCCCAGGGCCGCGGCGCAGGCGAGAAACTGGCGGCGATTCAGCTCGGACATCGTTCCTCCGCAACCTCGACGATGCCAGAGTCCCGGGCCTAGCGGCTTGTATGCAGTTGACCGAGAAGTCGTTCGTGGGCGGCGCTACGCCAGCGGCTGGGCGAGAACCCGGTCAGCGATTGGACGCTGTGGCTCATGTGGGCGAGGTCCGCGAAACCCAGGTCATGCGCCAGGACGGTGAGTGGCTTCGCCGAGTGAGTAAGCGCGTGCAACGCGCGCCGCGCACGCGCTTCTCGCCTGAAGAGCTTCGGTGAAGCGCCGAAAGCGCGGCCGAAGCCGCGCGACAGCGTTTCCGGTGCGATGTCCTCGCCCTCCGCCCACGTGCGCAGGCTGAGCGCCGTTTCGTTCGCCAACGACGCGGCCAGGCGTTCAGTCCAATGCAGCTCCCGTCGAGGCGCGGCCTCGATGGCAAAGGCGAGTTGCCGCGTCGCCTGCAGTGGGTCGCGCTCGGTGATGCGCGCGAGTTCTTCTGGATCGCGGACCCGGAAGTGACCTTCCACGTCATCGTCGAACCAGGGCAGGCGCAGGATTTCGAGACCGCTACCGCCGCGCGCGAAGTTGGCGTGACAATCGAATCGACCGTGCAGCAGCACGTCCCCAGGCCCGACCGCGAATCGACCGGCGAAACTCGACTCGATGAAGGTCCCGGCAAGGACTACGGTCGCATAGCCTGCGGCATGGCGATGACGCGGGAGATCGAAGCCTGGCGCCAGCTTCTCGACGCCCGATCGGACCGCCCGGTAGATGTGATGCGTAGACACTTCGCGCGACCGTGGTGAGTGAGCTGATCCCGTGACTGCGCGGTGTCGCCCGAGTTCCTCAGCCGGCGAGCAGCGTCTTCGCAGCCATGCGCGCCGAAGCACCGATGATGCCCGGTCCGGGATGTGTGCCCGCGCCACACAGATAGAGTCCGGCAACGGGCGCTGCGTATCGCGAGGCCGCCGGCACCGGTCGCATGAAGAGAATCTGGTCGAGCATCAATTCGCCCTGCGAGACCGCCCCGCCGCGCAGTCCAAAACGGGTCTCGATGTCGAGTGGTGTAAGCACAGTCCGTTCGCGGATTCGACTGCTGAAGCCTGGCAAGTGACGCTCGAGCGTAGCGATGGCGCGCTCGGCCACCGCATCACGCGCGCGATTCCAATCCACGTCGCGCAAAGCGTACGGGGTGTACTGGACATGCAGGACGGCGACGTGCCGGCCCGCGGGCGCGAGCTCCGGCTGCGTCACGCTGGGGAAACGCAGCTCGATGATCGGCTCCTCGGAACTGCGTCCGTACTTAGTCGCATCGTACGCGCGCTCGACGTAGCGAATCGAAGGCGCAATCAACGCGGTCCCTGCCAGCGGCGCCGCGACGCCGGGAATCGAGGGGAGACTATCGAGACCCAGCAGAATTTTGGTCGCGACGCCGCGAAAACGGATATTGCGCACCGAGCGGATGAATTCCGGATCGAGTTGCCCCGGGTCGACCAGCCCCAGAAGGCTGCGATAAGGATCGAGGCAGGAGAGCGCCGCGCGGCAGGCGATCTCTTCGCCAGACGCGAGCTGCGCGCCGGCGATTCGCTCGTCGCGCACGGTGAGCTGACGCACAGCTGCGCCCGTTTCGATCGTCACTCCCGCGGCCCGGGCGCGTTCCGCCAGCGCGCGCACGAATGCCGCCGGACCTGCCTTGAGTCGCCAACGTTCACCGATTACGCCCGGAGCGGCTCCAACGTGGCGATGCAGGAACGTGAGCGCAGTGCCGCCCGACATCGCGCCCTGGCACACGTCCGCGACGGCGAGTGCGGCCAGCGCGCCTTTGAGCTGTTCCGACTCGAACTCATCGTCCAGCCAGTCCGCCACGGAGATCGGCAAGGCGCGCAGCAGTTCGACCATTCCTTCCTGGCCGAGGCGCCGATACTTGCGGCCCAGGCCCGCAAGCGTCAGGAACTCGCCCGCCCCTTCGGCTTCGATCCGCGGCGGCGGCACCCGATAGAGATCCGCAAGGAAGCCGCTGAGTGCGCTCACCCGGCGCGTGAACTCGGGCCAGCGTGCGGCATCACGATCGGAAACACGTTTCAATTCCTGCGCGGTGTCACTCACTGAGGGCCGCAACTGGAGCGGCGCTTTCTCGCCTAGCGCGACGATGGTCGGATCGGAAACAAGATCAGCGGCCGGTGCGTAGCCGATGGCGCGAAAGGCTTCCGGATCCAGGTACCCAAGATCCGCGGCCAGTGGCGTCGCACGAAAACCCGGAGCGAACTCGATCTCGCGGAACACGCCACCCACCTCCGTGTCCGCTTCCACGAGCAGCACCTTTGATCCCGCCTTCGCGAGTGTGATCGCCGCGACGAGCCCGTCGGGTTCGCTGCCGATCACCAGCACATCGAATGAGCGGCTCATTGATCAGCTTCGGTCCGCCAGGACGCGCAGGGCAGCGAGGCGGCCGGCCGCACCCATCACTCCGCCGCCCGGATGCGTGCTCGCGCCGCAGTGGTAGTAACCGCGAATCGGCGTCTGGTAGCTCGACCAGCGCGCCGCTGGCCGCAGGAAGAAGAGCTGCTGCAAGGCGAGCTCGCCCTGGAAAATGTTGCCCTCGGAGAGTCCCACCGTGCGCTCGATGTCCGCGGGCGTCAGCACTTGTCGATGCAGGATCGCGGATTTGATGTTCGGCGCGTATTCGCTCAGCGTGTCGATCACGGCATCGCCAAAGGCTTCGCGCTTCGCGTCGGTCCAGCCGCCGTCGATGTGATACGGCGCGTACTGCACGAAGATGCTCGCCACGTGTTTTCCGGGTGGCGCCATGTTCGGATCGATCATCGACGGGAAGATGATGTCCATGTACGGCTTGCGCGAGAAATTGCCGTACTTCGCGTCGTCGTAGGCGCGTTCGAGGTAATCGACGCTCGGACTGATCGAGATGGCGCCGCGGTGATGCGCACCGATGCCCGGCAGGCAGGTGAAATTCGGCAGCTCCGAGAGCGCGAGATTGACCTTGCCGGAAGAGCCGCGGAAGCGGAAGCGGCGCACCTGGGAGAGGAGCTCCGTCGGCAGCTCTTTGCTTTCGATGAGATCGAGATACGTGCGCCGGGCGTCGAGGCCGGACAGAACGATTGGCGCGTGGTACTCATCGTCGTTCTGGAGCACGACGCCAGTCGCACGCCCGCTCTGCACCAGCACTTGCTTCACCGGCGAGTCGGTGCGAATCGTCGCCCCATGGCTGATGGCCGCGCTCGCGATCGCCGCGCTGACCGTACCATTGCCACCCTTGCAGAATCCCCAGGCGCGAAACGCGCCGTCGATCTCGCCCATGTAGTGATGCAGGAGCACGTACGCCGAACCCGGCGAGCGTGGACCCATGAAGGTGCCGATGATGCCGCTCGCGGACTTGGTCGCCTTGAGCGGCCCGAACTCGAACCATTCGTCGAGGTAATCCGCCGAGCTCATCGTCATCAGCTTGTAGAGCGCATGGAACTGTTCGGTGCCGAGCGAGCGTAGATGCCCACCGAACCGGAACAAGCCCTTGAGATCGCGCGGACTCAACGAAGTCGGATCCGGCGGCATCATGCCGAGAATCGGCTTCACCGCCTTCGCCATCTGCACCATCAGGCGGCCGAATTCACTCATCGCCTCCGCGTCGTGCGGTGAGTGCCGATAGAGTTCGCGCCGCGAGAGGTCCGGATCCGCCCAGCTGCTGAGATAGTCACCGTTGGGCAGCGGCACCACGGTGCTCTCGAGCGGCAGGATGTGCAGGCCATGACGCGGAAGGTCGAGATCGCGAATGATCTCGGGTCGCAGCAGGCTCACCACGTAAGAGAACACCGAGAAGGTGAACCCCGGAAAGATTTGCTCGCTCACCGCCGCGCCGCCGATGACGCCACGCCGCTCCAGCACCAGCACTTTGCGCCCGGCACGCGAAAGGTACGCGGCCGCGACGAGTCCGTTGTGACCTGCACCGACGACGATGGCGTCGTACTTGCCGTTCGGCTTGTCGTGGGCTCGATTCATCAGACCTTTTTGCGCGGCGGATCGAAGAACGGGAGTTTGCGCACGCGCGCATCGGCGCGCTGGCGCTGATGCTCGACCGTCACTTCGATCTCGACGGGCGTATCGGGCGCGAAGTGTGGCGCGCGCAGGTGTGCGAGTGCCAGGTACTTCTTGAGAAGCGGTGACCAGCAGCCGCTGGACGCATAACCGACCTGCTCACCACCGCGATAGATTGGCACGCTGGTGCGCCAGGCCACCGTGGGGAGCGATGGCGCGAGATGTGCCCGCGTAAACAGCGCTTCGAACGAATCCCAATCCACCTCGATGCCGACGAACCGCCACGCCGGGCCACGCGCCTGCTCGGCCTTGAGCGCCGACTTGCCGTTGAACATGTCCTTATCGAGATTGACCGTCCAGTCGAGGGAGAGCTCGTACGGCGATGACTTCTGGCTTTCGATCATCGCGTGATGAGACGAATGGTAATCCACATCGAGCATGACGAGTCCCGCCTCGATGCGTGCGACATCGAGTGCCCACACGCCCGCGGGCGTGATGCCGTACTTCGACCCTTCCGCCATCAGCGCGTCCCACACCGTGATGGCGCCAGAGGTGGGAATCCAGATCTCGTAGCCGAGGTCGCCGGTGTAGCCCGTGCGCGAGATCTGGATGTTGACGCCGGCGATGCGATTTTCCATCAGCCGGAAATACTTGAGCTCATCGACGGATTGTTCCGCGACGGCATTCAACACGGCTCGAGACAAGGGGCCTTGCAATGCGAGCGCGCCCAGGGCTTCCGATACGTCCTCGATCCTCACCTCGAGGCCGAACGCATTCTGATGCAGCCACCGGAAGTTCGGCTCGGCCGCGGTGACCCGGAACATGTTCTCGCCGAGCCGACTCACCGTGCCGTCGTCGATGGTCTTGCCGTGCGCGTCGCACCACGGCGTATACAGCACTTGACCCACTTTGGTCTTCGCGACGTTGCGGGTCACCATCCGGTCGAGCAGCTTGCCGGCGTCGCGCCCGGTGACCGCATATTTATAGAGTGGCGAAACGTCGAGGAGCGCTGCCGAGTTTCGAATCGCCGCGTATTCGCGGTCGTGCACCCAGTCGTAGCTGCTTGCGCTCTGGTACCCGGCCCAGCGTCGCCAGGTTTGCCCCAGCACCAGTGGCGCGGTGCGGGCATGGAAGGGAGTGGTCTTCAGCATGCGGAAGTATAGGCAGAATGAGCGTCAAGGCCGATACCTTGACGTCAGGCATGCCTTCTTGTCCGCAGCGCGCGCTGGGCGAGCGGTTTCGGAGCGATTGAATCAGCGGCTATTTGTTGGCAACGCGCGAGAAGTGGACTCGCCAGGCCTCGACCCATTTTCCGGACGCTTCCTGCTCGGTGACCGCCACGTAGCCATCCGCGCCCGCGCGATCCCAGACGGTCCGGTATTTCTGCACTTTCCCGTCCGGGCCGGTGTATTCCTCGTTGGGAAACTGCAGCCGCGCGCCCTGCACCTCGACCGTGCCCTTGCTCACGCCGCCCGGCACGTGTAGGCGCTTGTGTGCGCGGCAGCACCGACTTCGACACTGATCCGGCGCGACTTTAGGGTTCGGTTTGTTAGTTGGATAGTGTCCCTTGGTGGTGATCCACCCGACATGAGCCCGCAGTCCGCGAGGTCACGGCCGTTCTCGCAAAGGCTCCCGGTAGGTTAAGGAATCAGAATTGTGGATCCGGTTGTCGCGCGCGATTCCAGGGCGCGATGCGCTGCGGCAACATCCTTCAAGCGGAATTCGCCACCGACTGCAGCCGAGATCACGCCTTTGCGAAGCGCGTCGAATGCTGCATCCGCGATTTCCTGACGCTCGCGCCGGTCTTCGATGTAGTGAAACAGGATGGGCCGCGAGAGCGTGTTTGATTTTTCGACCAGCCGGCTGACGAGGAACGGCTCGACGGCGCCCGAGGACTGACCGAAGTTGATCAGGTGGCCGCGCATCGCCAGCGATTCCAGCGATCCCGAGAATGTGTCCTTCCCTACCCCGTCGTACGCCACATCGACGCCGCGGCCCTGAGTCAGTTCCCGCACCCGTTGCGGGAAGGATTCCTGCTTGTAGAGGACGACGTGATCACAACCGTTCTTGAGCGCAATCGCCGCCTTTTGATCACTGCCCGCGGTGCCGATGACGCGAGCGCCGAGATGATGCGCCCATTGGCACAGCAGACTTCCCACACCGCCGGCCGCCGCGTGCACCAGGCATGTATCTCCGGACTTGAGGGGCCGCAGCTTGGTCAGCAACATCACGACCGTGAGTGCCTTGACGAGCACCGCGCCCAGCGTCCTGTCGTCGAGATCGCGCGGCAGTCGAATCAATCGGTCCGCGCGAATCAGGCGCTCACTTGCGTAAGCACCATACGCTCCCGTGACGTAGCCGACGCGGTCATCTCTCTTTAGATCAGTGACGCGCTCACCGACAGCCTCGACGACGCCGACGGCCTCGACGCCCGGGATGCCCGGGAGCTGAAGCGTCTTGTAGAGACCGCTGCGGACGTAGGTATCGTGAAAGTTCACGCCGATGACGGTCTGGCGGAGCCGCACTTCATCCGGCCCCGGCGTGCCGACCGCAACTGCTTCGACGCGCAGCATTTCCGGCCCGCCGATCTCGCGCAGCATGACGCCCAAGGCCACGATCAGGTGTCCTTGCGCAGGTAGTCGTCCGTCTTGTTGAGCCAATCCTCGCGCGGCGGGGAGAACACATCGACGTCCAGCGTGTCCGCGAGCGCCAGCGCCGAGTGCGGCAGGTTCGACGGGATCACCAGCACCTCGCCGGCGCGCACGACGAGCTCGTGCTCACCCTTCTCACCCAGGTGGAAATGCAGGGCACCACTGATGATGTAGGTGAGCTGCTCATTGTGATGCGAGTGCATGGGCACGAAGTCGCCTTCCTTGAGGAAGACCTGCGCAATCATCATCCGCTCGCCCGTGATCAGCTTGCGCGTGATCGTGCCCTTCATGGCCTCTTCTGGGATTTCGTTCCAGCGGTGATGTTGGAACAGCTTCTGATCCGGCATGTAGCCCCTCCTTCTCCTTTGGGTCCGCGGACGTGACGAGACTTATCGGGTCGGCACAGGCACTGTGCGCTGCACGCTGACTTCGATGGTCAGCGTACGGTTCGTGTCATTCGGTCGATTGTCGGCGGTCGGCTCGATCAATGCGTATTCGCCCAGGGGGGCGATGCGGATCCGATCGATCGGGACGCCGCGATGACCCAGTGCCGCGCGGACTGCTTCGCCGCGCTGGCGGGCGAGACTGACGTTGTGCATGTCCGAGGCCGTGGTATCGGTGCGCGCCCACACGATGACTTCTGCGTTTCCCGCCTTGAGCGCTGCTGCTGAAGCCTGGTCCACCCTTGCTGTTTGCTCGGCTCTGTTGAGCGCGTGTTCCTCGGGCTTGAAGGGGATCTCGAACTTCTCACGCTCGCAGCTTGCGGTTGCCCCCGAATCTGCCGGACACGTCGGCGGCGGCTTCTGCTCCGGGCACCGCGTCGGCTGCGTGGCGCCATCCGCGCCCTTGCCATCACAACACGCGCACTTCACTTCAAACTTCTGGTCCTTCGCAAACAGCGAGTCAACGCTTCCGCTGATCAGGTCCTTCACCACATCCCACGGAAGACCGCCGAGTCCGCCGAAGAAGCCATCCCGAATGGACTTGAGGTCATCGGCCTCAAGATGGGCCACATCGCCGATGGCTTGCCTGAGGTAGGGCAGAACGGCGTCCTCGGGCTTGGCACCACGAATCCAGTCACCGAAGGCGCGTGCCATTTCCCCGGTCGAGTCTTTCTTGATGTTATCCATCAGCCGCTCGCCGGCCGACCTGGCGAGATCCGCGGCCTCCTGTTCCGGCACATGCTTGGCAAGCAGAAGGCGAGTGAGAGCGTCACTGACATGGTCGCGTGCCTTGCCTTCGTCAGGATCGACGAAGGTGGCCTGCTCGACCTTGCGCTGCGCTGCGGACTGGATCGGGCCGTGCAACAGCACGAGCGCGATGGCTACCAAAGCAAGAGTGATCAGCAGCGGCTCGACGCGAGAAAGCCAGATCCAGAACCTTTCATCCATCATCGGCCCATCCTTCTGGACATCTGAGCGATGGCCACACGCTCGCCTGTGGTCGAGTCGCGTAGCCTACACCGACTGACGCAATTCGGTCTGGCTCCGCTTTCACCTCCCGGCAGGGCGACGCAGGCAGTTTTGCTGATCGGCCTCCGTGGTTCCTGCAAGACTACACCTGAAAAATTCGACGGCCTCTTGCGCCTCGGCAGTCTCGGTTTCCGCCGACCACCATGGCTGGTTGGATGTGAATTCCGCCAGACGGACGTTCTTGCCCGCTTTCACCAGTGCGGACTTCATCGCTCGAGACTGGCTCGAAGGAATCCAGTCCTCGCTCAAGTCACCCATCAGCAAAACCGCGGCTCGTATCTGTCGTGCCTGCAGACGGGGTGATGCCGCCTCGAGCATGGGCGTGTCGCTCTTGGGGTCACCGATGCGCTCGACCCAGTACTTGTAGGTTTCGGACTTTGCACCACCCGTATCGCGCTGGTACTCCAGGAAGTCCGGAAGGTCACTGATCGGATTGACCGCGACTACAGCCCGGTACAGCTGCGGTGATGAAACCGCGGCTGCGAGCGCAGCGTAACCGCCGTAACCTCGACCGTAGATCGCAATTCGATGCACGTCGGCGATTCCCGCCTTGACGAGTTCCTGCACCGCGTCGGCCAGGTCAGACTGCATGCGCTTGCCCCACTCTCTGTACCCCGCCTCCTCGAAAGCCTTGCCGTAACCCGCCGAGCCCCGAAAGTTCGTCTGCAGCACGAGCCAGCCCTGTGCGGCAAAGACTTGTGCAATGGCGTCGTAGTCAAAACGGTCGCGCAGATTTGGACCATCGTGAGGCATGACGATGAGTGGTTGCGCCCCACTGCCCGCCGGACGGGTGAGATAGGAGTCGAGAACCTGACCGTCGTAGGTGCGAGTCTTGCGAACCTCCACCGCGGCCAACTGCTTGGCATCGAGCCAGGGCCGCGACGCGATGATCAACTGAGGCGGTGTAGCGCCGTTGGCGTCGGCCAGGTAGATCGCCTCCGGCACCTGGGGTCCCCGGACTCGAACCATCAGGCGTGCATGCAATCGGTCGACGTCGATGATCTCAACGTTCGCTGCACCAAATCGGCTGTCGAGGCCAGCAATGGAGCGTTGCAGTTTCTCGTCGCTCAACACGTAAACCAGGCGATCTGCGAAGTAGCGCGCGCCCAGGATCTGTCCGTCAATGACCAGCGCAGTGTCGATGTCGAAGCCGGGCGCCGCGGCCAGCGTCTCACCCAGGGTTCGGGTTGCCAGGTCGAACTCGCGGATAGTGAATGTATCGACGCCTGCGCCACGCGTTCGCACGTAGATGTTCCCTGCGCCCGGGGCATCGGCCGCGTAATCGAACTCCGGCTTTGGCGCCCCGCGCCAGAACTTGGTCAGCAGGGTCCATTTCCCGGCCTCGCTCGCGCGCCCGTACAAGGAGACATCGTTCCACCCGTCGTCGATGTCATATCGCAAACCTGCGCGACTCTCGTCTAACGACCAATGGATTGTATGGTGGCGGTTGCCGTGGGCGATGCGCAGCGCTTCGCCGCTATAAGCATCTGCATTGAACAGCTCACCCTGCAGAGTCAGCATCACACGACCGTTAGCCGATGGCACTCCCACGACCCTGGCGAGGTCATGAACATGCCCCAGGACCCAGTCGGTCCCGGCGAACATGATCGTCCAATCCCGCAAGTCGGCGCTCACGCCGTACACACGACTGTATTGCGCCTGTCTCGGCGTGGTGAGAACTGCGGAAATCAGCAAGCGATCATTCGTGGCCCATGTCAGCCACTTTATTCGGGCGGCGTATTGTCTACGCAGTGATCGCTTGCTGATGGCGTCCGGCTGCCCCAGGCGCTCCACTTCAACAACTGCGATGTCGTCCCCGTCCTCACTCTGCGACACGAAGGCGATCGCGATCCGCTTGCCGTCAGGAGACAGATCGATGTCGCGGACAACCGGCGGCCGCAGCAACTCCTCCACGGTGTGGGATGCAGCGCAGTGGGCCGAGCCGATCGCAATCAGTGCGCAGAGAATCCGCGCGAGTTCTCTCATCTGACACTTGCTCGCGTCTGGTTGTTCGGAGCATCGCCCCAGGGCCGAAACTCCATTCCATCATAGCGGAACAGGTGAAGAACCCGATTGCGGTTTCGGCAGGCCAAAGAGCGTGTGCATGCCCGGATGGCGGCCCAGCCCGTCGTACAGGTCGAAGCCGCGATCGAGATAGTCCTTGAGTGAATCGTCCGCATGGAGCGGCGGGATCGTCGCGATCGACGCCGCCCAGAGAAAGCACGCCAGCAGACGGTAATCTGCGTAATTCGGCTTCTCGCCGCCGAGCCACGGCGATAGCTTGAGGAGCTGGCGCAACGGTTCGAGCTGCGGCGGAACGAGGGGCAGCCGCTCCTCGCGGCCCGCCTGCACGTCCTCGATCTTGCGCCCGCCGAGGAACAGCTTTTCGCGGCTCTCGCGCACGTACGCCTGGTCCTGCGGGAGCGAGTGGTCGTGATAGTCCAGGATGTAGCAGAAGAACCAGGGACGGATCGCGTTGGCCCACACCCACCCGTCGATGAACCTGGTCAGCAGCTTCATGCTGTCGCCAGAGAACAGCATCGGCCGCTCGGGGTATTTCTGGTCGAGATACTCGGCGATGTCCCAGCTCTCCTTCACCCAATGGCCGTCATCGATGATTACCGGGACGCGATCGTGAAACCCGTTGGTGCGCTCCCGGATCCCGGTAAAGCCGCCGGGCACGATCTCGATGTCAAACCCTTTGTGCTTGAGCGCGTACTTCGTCGCCCAGACGAACGGACTGATGGTCGCGCCGGTACGGAGCTGCAGGTCGAAGAGCGTGATGGTGTTGTTCTTGGCCATGTTGTATGCATGCGGCGGGCGAGAATGGTGAGGGGCACAACCGAACTAGCTGCGTATACGCTCGAATGCATTTGGGCTTTAGCGTCCGATCGGCGCGAGTTACCCCCAAGGTTACCCCGACATCGATTCGTCAGATAGTCGAGTTTCCGACGAACTGTCGAGGTCAGATCGGCCGCGATCGGTCAGCGGAAATCCCGTGCTTCAGGCGATGCCGCCGAACCGCTCGCGGTTGAGGGACCTCGCGCTGATGAACGTGAGCCAATCGCTGCCAGGATTCCTTCGAGGATTCGCGTCGGGTGAGGTGGACAGCCCGGCACCGCGACGTCGACGGGGATCACATTCGAAATACGCCCGCGACTCGCGTAGCACTCGCCAAATATCCCGCCACTGCAGCCGCAATCGCCGACAGCAACCACGAGTTTGGGATCGGGTGTGGCGTCATACGTGCGACGCAGGGCAACTTCCATGTGCTTCGACACCGGACCCGTGACCAGCAGGAGGTCTGCGTGCCGTGGACTGGCGACGAACCGGATACCGAGTCCTTCGAGGTTGTAGAGCGGATTGTTCAGGGCATGAATCTCGAGCTCACAGCCATTACAGGAGCCGGCATCGATATGGCGAATGCAAAGGGCGCGTCCCAGCAGCGCACGAATGCGTTCCTGCAGTCCGTCGCGAACACGCAGACCCACATCTGCAGCGGGCGGTGCCTCGGTGGCGATGCCTATCGATGCGATCTGACGTAGGGTCTTCAGCATGAGTGTGGGCTGTGCGTCACGGTTAGCTACAGGTCATGGCCGCTGTAGGAAAGGTTGAAAGACTTATTGATCAACGGAAAGTCCGGGACGATGTTGTCGATGATCGCGTGCTCGAGAACCGGCCAGTTCTGCCACGATGGATCGTGCGGATGACAGCGACGGATCGCGCCCGCTGCTGCGGCCTCGAGCGCTACGAGCACCGGGCCGCGCCAGCCTTCGATTAATCCGATTCCCACGGTCCCGTCCGCTGGCACGGCTACGGGCGCATGGCACGGACCTGCTGGCAGCGCTCGCAGAATCTGATGGATCAGACGGCAGGACTCCTGCAACTCGTCGAAGCGCACAGCGACGCGTGCGGCGACGTCCCCCTGGGTGCTGACGATCTTCGCTGGCGCCAACACGGAGTAAGGGTCGCACGGCAAGTCGGCACGCAGATCGAATGGCTGCGCACTCGCGCGTCCGGCCAGCCCGATAAGCCCCAAACGCGCGGCGAGCTCCGAGGTGACCGTGCCGGCGCCGACGAACCGATCTCGTACGCCCTCGTGCTCGTCATAGATCGTGCGCAACGTGAGCACCTCAAGAGCGAGCTCGCGCACGCAGTCTGCGAGCCTGCGGCGGCTGGACTCCGCGAGATCCACGCTCGTGCCACCGGGCACAATCGCATCCATCAGGTAGCGCGCGCCAAGCGCCTCTTCGGTGGCACGCAACAGGTGCTCCTTCAGGCGAGAAAACTGTGCGAGGCCAAATGCGAAGCCTGCGTCGTTCCCGAGTGCGCCGAGATCCCCCAGGTGATTCGCGACGCGCTCGAGCTCCAGGCACAGCGCCCGCAGCCACGCTGCGCGCGGCGGGATCCGCGCGCCCGATAAGCCCTCCAGCGCCTGGCAGTACGCCCAGGAGAATGCAACGGCCGAGTCTCCCGATACGCGCGCAGCCAAGCGATGGGCTTCGAGAATCGGCAATTCCGTGAAGCGATGCTCGATGCCCTTGTGCACGTAGCCGAGCCGCTCCTCGAGCCTCAGGACCTTTTCTCCCACGACCGAGAAGCGAAAATGGCCCGACTCGATGATGCCAGCGTGCACCGGGCCGACAGCGATCTCATGCACGCCCTCGCCCTCGACGCGCACGAAGTCATAGGCGTCGACCGCCGGCACGGACGAGTCCACGGGCGGATGCGAGTCCATCAGCGGCCGAAAGTCCCTGGGCCAGGCGCCATGACGTAGCCACGGACGCTCGTCGGGATCGGTGGACCGGACTCCGGTGAGATCCGCGGCTGCCCGCTGCATGCGAGCTGCAGCCGGATAGAGATCCGCGACACTCGTATACCGCGTGGCCGGATCGTCGAGGCGTAAGCTCAGCACGAGCCCGCCCTGCTGCGCGAGAAGTGCGGCGCGCACAATGGGTGAAGCCCGCTCGTCGCCGCTAATCCACAGTGCCATGAGTCTGCCACCCGCAGCAGACAGATCCTCCGTCACGTGGCGCCACTCTTCGAGCGTAACGGCGAGCCTGCGCAGTCCCGGAGCTCCGGGTTGCGGCTCACTGCGCGCCAACCAGGCTCGCAATGGCATTTCAATGGCCTCCGATCAGGCGCGCGGCCGCTCGGTACCAGTCCGCCAGATACGGTGGAACATAGATACCTAGCACCAACACGAGGCCCAGGTGTGCGAAGACCGGCAAGAGCGCCGGTGGATGCGGCAAGCGCTTCGCCGTCGTTTCCCCGAACACCATCGGTTGAACGCGCCCGAAGATCGCTGCAAACGCGACGCCAAGCGCAGCGAGCAGGATCGGCGTCGCCCACGGCTGTTCGCGCATGGCCGTCGTGAGGATCAGAAACTCACTCGCAAACACTCCGAAAGGCGGCATGCCGAGGATGGCAAGCGACCCCATCATCAGACCCCAGCCTACGGTGGGACTCAGCGTGATAAGCCCGCGGATGTTCTCGATCAGCTGCGTCCCTGCCTTCTGAGCGGCATGCCCCACCGCAAAGAAGATCGCCGACTTCGTGAGCGAGTGCACGGTCATGTGCAGGAGCGCGGCGAAATTCGCCACGGGCCCGCCCATGCCGAAGGCGAACGTGATGATGCCCATGTGCTCGATGGAGGAATACGCGAACAGGCGCTTGACGTCGCGCTGACGCCAGAGGAAAAACGCCGCGAGCACAACCGAGAGCAGACCAAAGCCCATAAGCATGCGTGAAGGCAGCGACGATTGAAGCGATCCTTCGACGAGCACCTTGCAGCGTACGACTGCGTAAATGGCGACGTTGAGCAGAAGCCCGGAGAGCACTGCCGAGATGGGTGTGGGGCCTTCGGCGTGCGCATCGGGCAACCAGTTGTGGAGCGGTGCCAGCCCAACCTTGGTCCCGTAGCCGACCAGCAGGAAGACGAACGCGAGACCGAGGACCGCCGGTTCGAGCTGGCCCTTCACGCCATTCAGATGCGTCCACAACAGGGCGCTCACGCCCTCGGCGCCCAGGACCTTTTCGGCCGCAAAGTACAACAGGATCGTGCCGAAGAGTGCCTGTGCAATCCCGACGCCACAGAGAATGAAGTACTTCCAGCCCGCCTCCAGGCTCGCCGGCGTCCGGTACAGCGTGACGAGCAGAACGGTCGACAACGTCGCGGCTTCCATTGCGACCCACAGCAAGCCCATGTTGTTGGTCGTCAGGGCAATGAGCATCGTCGCCATGAACAGCTGGTACATGCTGTGGTAGAGCCGCAAGCGCGACGCGCTCACGCGCCCGTGCTCCATCTCGACGCGCATGTACGGGCGCGAGAAGAGCGAAGTGGTCAAGCCCACGAAAGCCGTCAGCGTCACCAGGAACACGTTGAAGGGGTCGATGAAGAACTGCTCGTGTGCCACGACCAGGTCGCCCTCGCCGATGACGCGCGCGGTGAGCGCACAGGCGGCGAGGAACGTCACGAAGCTCACGGCGGCATTCAGTTCCGGTGCCCAGCGACGCGCGCCGTACGCGCCGAGGAGCAGCGCGCCAGCGATCGGACTTCCCAGCAGCAGGACAAATTCCACGCTAGCCACCGTCCTCGTCGGAATCGCGTGCACCAGCAGGCATTCCTTCCCTGAGTGATTCCAGGTGATGCAGATCCAGGCTGTCGAACTGCTCGCGGATCTGGAAGAAGAAGATGCCGAGTACCAGTACGGCAACGAGCACATCGAGCGCCACCCCGAGCTCGACGATCATCGGCATGCCGTAGGTCGCGCTCATCGCCCCGAAAAAGAGTCCGTTCTCCATGGAGAGAAACCCGACAACCTGCGACATGGCCTTGCGGCGCGTGATCATGGTGACGAAGGAAAGCAGGACTACGGCAACCGCGATGCCGATCGAGCTGCGCGTCGCGGTGCTGGCGAGAGCAGAGATCGGCTGCGCCAAGCCGAAGGCGAACACGACCACCAGGAGGCCCACGAGCATCGTTCCTGGAATATTGAGCAGCGGTTCCGTGTCCCAGTAGACCTGCAGACGCCGGATCAGGCGATGCAAAAGCCACGGCAGGAAGCAGGCTTTGAGCGCGAGCGTGAGAGCGGCGGACAGGTACAGATGCGCTTGCCCCGTTCGCCATGCCAGCAGCAAGGTCGCAACGGTCAGCAGGGCACCCTGGAACGCGAGCAGGTTCACGAGGTTCACGACGCGTCGTTGTGCGAGCATCGCGAAGGACAGCAGGAGGAGAAGCGCCGCACAGAGGTTCAGGAGCTGCAGGCTAAATGGAGTACCGGTCATGGCTTCAGGCTCCGAGCAACAAGTGCACCAGCAGGCCCAGCACGGCGAACAGGAACGCGACTGCCAGAAACTCCGGGGCACGGAAAACGCGCAGCTTCGCCGATAGTGTCTCGATGACAGCGAGTGCGGCGCCAGCCGCGGCGAGCTTGAGAGCAAGCAGCGGAATCGAGGCCAGGAGCGCGCCCGGACCGCCGTGACCGGTGGAAACACCCCACGGAACGAAGAGCGCAAACCCGATGCATGCGTAGTTGAAGAGTTTGAGCGCGGCCGCCCATTCGAGGAGCGCCAGGTGCCGCGCCGAGTACTCGAGCACCATCGCCTCATGAATCATCGTGAGCTCGAGATGCGTCGCCGGATTGTCGATGGGGATGCGCGCATTCTCGGCGAGCAGCACCATGGTGAACGCGATCGCCGTGAAGGCGAGGCTCGGATAAAGACCGAGATTCTGCGTGGCGAGATTCTCCGTGATGCCTGGAAGTGCCGTGGTCGCCGAGATCAACGAGGCGACGAAGATCACCATCAGCAACGCGGGCTCGGCCAGAAATCCCACCATCATTTCCCGGCGCGCGCCGAGCGTGCCGAAAGCGGTTCCGATGTCCATGGCAGCGAGTGACAGGAACACCCGTGCCGTGGCGAGGAGTCCCACGAGCGCGATCGCATCCGCCGCGACGGTGAACGGCAGTCCGGTGCTCATCGAGGGAATGATCATCGCGGCGACCACCATCGAGCCGAACACGACGTATGGGGCGACGCGAAAGAGCGGCGAAGCGCCCGCCGCGATCACCGCTTCCTTGTGAAAGAGTTTGCGAATGCCGCGGTAGGGCAGCCACAGGCTGGGGGCGCGACGATTCTGCAGCCATGCGCGGCACTGGTTGATCCAGCCGACGAAAAGCGGTGCGGTTGCAAGTGCCGCGATCAGCTCCAGCGCCTGGGTGAAGATCTCGATCGGCTTCATAGCACGAGCGCCAGCAGCGCGATCAGCGTCACGAAGCTGTAAAGCAGATAGCTGGCGATGCGACCCTGCTGCAACCACGCGAACGAGTCCGCCACGCGCTGGATAAGACTGCCCAGCGGCAGGTACAGGCTGGTCCAGATTCGATCGCCGACGGTGACGCGATAGCGGGGAGTGCGGTCGAAAGGCGACGGCAGCTCGCGGTTGACCGCAAGGAAGTCGCCGAAGATATGTCGGATCGGCTGACCAAAGCCTTCCGCAGTGTCCTGCATGCGCGCGGTCAGGCCGCCGAAACCGCAATCCCAGGGCGGAGCGCGACGGACTCGCCGGCGATAGAAGAGGCGCACGGCGAATGCGGTGAGAAGCACCACCACCGCGATGGCAATGAAGAAGAGCAGCGCGGAATAAGAGACCTGTCGGTCAGGCAGCGGCACGAGCAGCCACCAAGGTGCCTGAGCGTCGGGGAGCGTCGCGCCATTGAGTTCTTCGACCACTATGCGTAGCGCGCTGACGACGTGCGCGGGGAACAGACCCAACGCAAAGCAACCCAGCGCCAACCAGATGAGGCCGAGGCGTTCGAGCACACTCGCGTCGCGCGCGCGCGCGAGAGCCGCCTCACGCGGCTGACCGAGAAAGATCACCCCAAAGAACTTAACCATCACGTAGGCTGCAAGCGCTGCGGCCAGCGCAACGAGCGCGGCTCCGAGTGGCAGCAGCATGTTGACGAATGAAACTGGTACTTCGTGCGCGAAAAGGAACGACTGCAACAGCAACCACTCGGAAACGAAACCGTTGAGCGGCGGGAGCCCGGCCATTGCCAGTGCACCGACGAGCGTCAGCCAGGCGACCCATGGCATGCGGTGAATCAGGCCCCCCAGGCGCCCGAGGTTGCGTTCACCGGTCGAATGCAGAACCGCACCTGTGCCGAGAAACAGCAGGCTCTTCATGAACGCGTGATTCAGGCTGTGATAGAGCGCCGCGATCAGGGCGAGCGCGGATAGAGACGGCATGTTGAGGCCGCCGAAAACGATGGCGAGACCGATGCCGGTGAAGATGATGCCGACGTTCTCGATCGACGACCATGCGAGCAAGCGCTTCATGTCGGTCTGAACCGCCGCGAACACCACGCCGTACAGCGCGCTGAAGAGCCCGATGGACACCGGCACCAGACCCCACCACCACGCGGCGGCGGGCAGCAGATCGAAGGTGACACGCAGCACGCCGTACACGGCGGTCTTCAACATCACTCCGCTCATGAGCGCAGAGACCGGCGAAGGGGCAGCCGGATGCGCTTCGGGGAGCCAGACGTGCAGCGGCACGAGCCCCGCCTTGGCTCCGAAGCCGAACAGCGCGAGCAGAAAGGCGGTGGCCGCCCACTGAGGCGTCAGCTGTGCACCGCGCATGGCATCGAATGTGAACTGCCAGCTCCCGCCTTGCATCACACCGAAGCTCAGCAGGATGCCAATGGCCCCGACATGCGCGATCAATAGATAGAGAAACCCGGCGCGCCGGATCTCGGCGAGGCCGTGCTGGGTGGTAACCAGGAAGTACGACGAGAGCGCCATCGTTTCCCACGCCACCATGAACGCGTAAGCGTCATCGGCCAGCAGCACGAAACCCATGCTGGCGAGGAACAGGTGGTATTGAAGGCATAAGAGGCCTGGCGCGGTGCCCTGGCCGCGGCGAAAGTATCCGGCCGCGAAGATCGAGATGCCCGCCGACGTGGCGCCGAGCAGAACGAGAAAGACACTCGTCAAGGCGTCGCGGCGCACGTGCATCGGTAGGTCGGGCAGTCCTATCGGCAGCGTCGCACTGTCCGTCGGCATCGTGAGCGCAACTCCCGCTACCACGGCCAGCGCCACGCCACAGAGCGCCCCTAGCGGGAACAGCGTGCGTCCGACAAAGCCGACGCTCTTGGGACGTAGCAGGCCCGCGACCCCAATGAGGGCCCAGAGAGCGATGAGCACCAGGCAGGTGGAGAGCGATGAGTCGAGCAGTGGCATCACCTCGGAAATGGCGTCACATTGAGTGCTATGCCGATACGCGTCTGATTATAATGACAGCGACCGCACTCTGCGCCAATCCGGGATCACATGGCACTCGAAGACCGCACCGCACGGCTGACGATTCTCATCGACCCGCGCAAGAAGGCACTGTTCGAGCGCCTGTGTGCGGAAGAGGACGCCACGCCCTCGCAGGTCTTAAGGCGCCTGATTCGGCGCTACATCGAGGAACGAACGGGTGAGCCTTGGATACCCGAGGAAATCAAGAAGCAAACGGTGAGGGGCGGTAGACGGCGTAACTCACGGCGGTAAATCCAAGAGTTTGCCCCATGGACGTTGGCGGAACTGGTGAGGGGCACAACCGAATTAGGCATGTAAGCAAGCGAAATTGCTACGGAATCTCACTCCGGGTGGCGAAAGTTACTCTCAGAGTTACCCTCGCGCACGACCGGCTGTTGATGGACGACTATGGGCGTCTATGGCCTAAAGCCAGTGCAACAGGCCTTTACCGCCCGCTCTGGCGTTGTCGCAACAGACTTTCCGCGGGAATGCCAAATTTCCTGTGCAGGCCCTCGATCATTCGCAGCGTCAGTGCTCGGCGTCGACTTAGAACTTCGTAGACGCGATTCGTCCGTCCGATCACTGGCTCGAGATCCTTGACTGTGAGGCCAGACTGCTCCATCCGAAATTTTATAGCCTCGACCGCGTCGGGAAGATCCATGGGAAAGTGGGCTCGCTCGTAGGCTTCCACCAGCGTTGCCAGCACGTCCAAGCGGTCACCCTCAGGGGAATTGGCCTTGGCTGACATGAGAGACTCAATGTCCCTCAGTGCTGCGCGATAGCCTGCCTTCGTCTTGATGGGCTTAATGTCCATGATTTGTTCCGCCCCTGATTCCCCGAGGCGCGGGGGCTGTGCCACTTTCGCACGGCCCTTCAAACCGTCTGTGCATCAATTCGATCATATTGCTCGTGCGTGCCAATGAATCGCACGTACACCACGCGATATGGATAGTTGATCCACACCACAATTCGATACCGGTTGCCGGCGATGTTGAACACGACCCGACCGTCTTTGAGGATGCTGGCGTTTCCATATTGCCGCTTCACGTCGCTGGGTTTCGACCAATCCGCCTTGAGCACATCGCGGTACCAGGCGAGGGTCGGGCCTTCGGCATCGCGATACTGAGAGCGACCCTTCCAGAAACTCTTCAGGGTCGACACCGCGATCACCCTCATACTTTACAGGCTAGTCCCATTTTGGGACTAAAACAAGACACCCAACCGCCGACCCAGTCACTAATTGGCCTCGGGAGAAGCCATGATCACGTCAATCTTGGATCAAAAGTCGTCGGAAACTCCCGAGCGGCTGCGAATGTTGCGGCTACCCCAGGTCTGCAAGGAGACCGGGTTGTGTCGCTCCTCCATCTACAAACTGGAGTCTGAGCGACGATTTCCGAGTCGCATTAGGCTGAGTGGACGCGCGGTCGCGTGGATCGAGCACGAAGTTCAGGCATGGATAGCAGAGCGGATAGAACTGGGTCGGCGCTCCTCGCCTTAAGGTACGCGCTCACTCGATCGACATGAGGGGGACAACTCAATGCCTGCTTGCGATCGATGTGCTCTCGATGTCGGGTGGAAGCCCACGGACACACACGAAGCTCGTGGAGGGGCGAGTTTTGACGAGATTTTCCGCGAACTCCCCCTTTGAATTTCTACGTGGAACTGGCGAGGGACACAACCGAAGTGAGATGCAAGCAAGCGAAATCGCTACGGTATTTCAATTCGGTCGATTCGAATTACGCCCAACGGAAGCCTCGGCTACGTTACACCGGATCGGCAACTCACCAATTCTCGCGACTGCGTACAACAATTCAGCCCTGGGGAATGAGGACACGAACCCCAGCGGGCCGCGCGAAGGACTTTGACGTGATCCACGGTTGCTAAAAGGCGGAAACGTCCATATTTCTGGCTAGCACACGGAGGGGGCCAGTTTGTTCTTCCACATCGATGAGTCCGGAAACTCCGGAAACAATCTTTTCGACCCGCATCAACCGGTTCTCAGCTATGGCGTTCTCTCGAGCCGAACGAATGTCGATGTCCTAGCCACACGAGAGCACGCGGCCATCCTGCGCAAGGTAGGAGACGATTCCCTGCACGCAAGCAAATTGGGTGTCGGCGGCATCCTAGATATAGCGGACCATATCGCGAACCTTCAGAAGCGATTCGAATTCCGTTTCGACTACTACTTCGTAGACAAGGGCTCCTATGCGGTCGCGATGCTCTTCGACGCCGTGTTCGATGCCGGATTGAACAAGGCCGTGAAGTGGGACTGGTACTGGACGCCGCTCCGTTTTCCCATGGTCGCCCTCGTCGGACATTTGGCCGATGAAGAGCTCCTCAAGGAGGCGTGGGATTTGCGGCTCACACCGAGAGGTCGGATCGACCGGGAAGCGGCGCGGATCGTCAAGCTGCTGACCACCCTGCTAGAGAGACTCGACAAGGAAATAGCGGTCGATAAGAGGATGCGAGAGATGGCCCGAGACAGTTTGCTATTTGGAATCAAGAACCCGCTCGAGCTTGATTTCGGTACCGATATTCAGAACGCGATGTCCCCGAACTCTGTCGGCTTCCAATTTGTTCTCTCATCGATTGCAAACCGCCTGAAGGCTGCAAACCGCAAGGCCCTGCAGATCACCGTGGACCGCCAATCTCAATTCAATCGTGCCCAAGTACAAACCTATGTGATCCGCTCGCAAATCTCCGCGGCATTGAGAAGCAACCCAACCGACAGGGAATGGTACGTAGGGCACCCGTTGCATGTGGGCGTGCGGGAAGACGTGAGAAATCTGATATCGCACTTTCCAGAAGAGAAGATCACGATCGCGCCGAGTGTCGAAAGCGTTGGCCTGCAGCTCGTCGATGTCTACCTGTGGATCGTCAATCGGGCGATCGCGGCCAACGACTTGCCCGATGAATTGACGAGCTTAGCGGGAATGCTGCTCAGATCGAGCAGAGTCGACGGCATCTCTACTAAGGCCATGATGGCACGGTTCAAAGCGTTCGAGAGGTTGCTTCCTCAGCCCGAAGACATCTCGCCAGAACTGAAAGCCAGGCACGAAAGCGCGGTCGCAGCGCACCGGGCGAAGGTTCAGCGGCTCAAACTGGACGAATAGCCCCTGGTAAAAGGACGGAGCCAGCACTCCCCGCCGCGCCCATCCATGGGATGGGCGGCATCAGCGGCGATCCCTCGGCTTTCGCATTCCCGCAGCACCGCACTTGCTGACGCCGACGCAGACTGCATCACCCGACGGACCTAAACGCAAATACCTAAAGACTATTTAACATATTTTACAGTACAAGACAGTATGCTTTACCAGTCACTCATTTGCGGTCGCCTGTCTGGGAGGTACGGTTGCTCAATTTCCATGCACAGGCATTCATCCACGACGCGTACCTGTATTGACATATACTATTGATATATATAATTTTTATTTATACTAACGTGAAGCGCGATAGCCGAGACCTAGGAATTGAGCACCCATACCTCCCAGACAGGCGACCGCAGTTGAGCGACTTCTAATACATCGTTATGAACATTATGCTAGACATTGAATACATTATTCTTCATATTCAATTGCATAGTATCAGTACCGCAAGAGTACGGTTGTGTTTTATGAGTTACACAAGTAGGCTACCGCGCTCTCAAAGCAATACGGAGCAATCGCGATGACCGAAGACGACGAGATCAATGCCATGAAGCAGATCGCTGCGGTGCTGGGGCCGCTCGACGAGCCCGCGCGAGGTCGGGTTCTGCAATGGGCCACGAGCCGCTTCCGCACAAAGGCATCCGCAGCGGCAGCCGCCTCTGCCGCAGAGAATTCGCAGGGTGAAGCGCAGCGCTTCGAGGCCTTCGCGGAACTGTTTGCGGCGGCGGATCCGAGCACCGAACGCGAAAAGGCGCTGGTCGCGGCCTATTGGGAGCAGGTTTGCCAGGGGCAGACGAGCTTCGCTTCGCAGACGCTCAATGACCGCTTGAAGGACCTGGGCCACGGTGTTGGCAACATCACCGACGCGCTCTCCGCACTCAAAGACGAACGCCCCGCGCTCGTTCTTCAATTGAAGAAGAGCGGCACGTCGAAGCAAGCCCGCAAGACTTACAAGTTAACCATCGAAGGAATCCGGCGCGTGCAGGCGATGACCCTGCGCGAGACCAGTTCGGATGCCGCGTGATGAACATGGAAAAGTCGAGTACGAAACTCGCCATCAACCTCAACGAAGGAACCGTGCAGGTCGAAGGGGATGAGGCCTTCGTTCGTTTCATCTACGAGGATTTCAGAGACTCGCTCAGCAGGCGCGTGATCGTCAAGGCGACCACGCAGCCCGCGCTCGAGCATCAGACGCAGCCGCCCTTGCTCAAGAACGAGAACCAGAAGGAACAGCCCGCGAAGCCGCCGAAGAAGCGACCTGCTCGCAAGGCCGCGCGGACTTCCGGCGCCGGCGAGAAGACACGCACGGTTCTCGACAGGCCTGAGTACAACTCAAAGCTCAACGTGACGGGCCTTGCGGAGTTCTACGACCAGTGGAAGCCCACAAACAACTCCGAGAAGATTCTGGTCTTCGCCGTCTTCCTGCGTGACAAGCTCCAAATCGCGCCTTGCAACATCGGCGACGTTTACACGTGCTTCTTCGCAATGAAAGCCAAGGTGAAGATCCCGGAAGCGTTCCAGCAAGCCTTCATCGACGCCAAGAACCGGACGCACTACATCGAGTTTGAAACCACGGATTCGGTTGAAATCACCATCGCCGGTGACAATTGGTTCACGGAGCAAGCGAAAAAGCTCAAGGAGCAGCCTAAGTGAGCGAGGGTGCGAAGCGGTTCTATGCCTCGGTTGAAAACCCCGACCAACTGCCACCAAGGGAGCTGGTCGGGCTCTTTGTCTATTACCTGACCGTCGAGCTGCAGGAACCAACGGCCTCGCGCAAGGGCGTGGACGCCTGCTTCACGGCGTGTGACCTGACGCCGCCGACGAGAACCGCGCAGTTCCTCTCCGAGGGCGTGACCGAAGGGATGTACGTCAAGGCCGAAGGAGGCTACAGGCTCCAGCACCACTACCGCGAGCAGTTGTCAAAACAGCTTGGCGCGGAGCATGTCGTCGTTCAGGCGAACGCCGAGCCCCGCAAGCTTGAAGCGAAGATGAGCCCGGGACCCGCGAAGGACTTCTTGAAGGAAACCATCGACTGCTTCGAAATCGGCGCGAACCGCGCGACGATTGTCATGTGCTGGATTCTCGCGATAGACCATCTGATATCTTACGTGATGGCGCACCATCTGACCGCCTTCAACGTCGCTCTCGGCAAGAACACCGACAAGCGCGTCAAGGTAACGGGCATCACTACGCGCGATGATTTCAGCGACATTCCGGAAAACAAGCTTATCGAGTTCACGCGCTCCGCGAACGTCATTTCCAACGACGTTCGAAAAATCCTTGACGAAAAGCTTGGGACGAGGAATTCCTCGGCTCATCCTTCGGGCATCACGATAAAGCCACCTAAGGTCATCGACTTCGTGGATGACTTGGTCTCAAATATCGTTCTGAAGTACAGAATCTGACAGGCGCGGAGCGCAAATTCAGAGGTGCCGTCAGGATCGCGCTTTGATGGCAAGCCTTGCCGCCCGGTCTGGCGTTGTCGCAAGAGACTCTGGGCGGGAATGCCAAATACCGCGATCACCTTATCTCTACGGGTTAGTCCCATTTTAGACTTACAAGGCGCCGCCCTAGCCGGTCAGTGACATGCCGGAGTCCGAGCGACGATTTCCGAGTCGCATCAGGCTGAGTGGACGCGCGGTCGCATGGATCGAGCACGAAGTTCAGGCATGGATAGCAGGGCGGATAGAACTGAGTCGGCGCTTCTCGCCTTAGGGTACGCGCCAAAATTTGTCTACGTCGATGGACGTGGACGGACGTTGGTGGATGTAGTGATCAGGTTTTGGCGCAACTTCGGCCAAACTCCCTCTTGATTTCTGCGCGGAAAACTGGTGAGGGGCGGAGTCGAACCGCCGACCTAGGGGTTATGAAGCACATACGCCCCCTGAAAGCACCGCAGAACCCTGCTCAAACCCCTGAAATTCGCCATGCTGGCGGGGCTGTGGCGGGCTCTATTGCAGGGTGGTAGGACACACTTGTGGGCACACCAGTCGCCGCGCCTTGGTCCTCGTAAGCTGCCAGTCGGGCACCCACCAGGCCCCCGCCGTACTCGCCGCCGATGAGATCCTTGATCCCGGCGCGCTTGATGGATTCGATCACTTCCTCGAGCGTGATCCCGAGGGTCTGTGCAGCATTGCCGGCGCTGACGTACCTTTCTTTCTCCATGCGCCCATTGAGGCATTAGCAACAGTGGGACGCAATACTCCTGATTCCAAAGGTGATACATGAGCATTCCCTACGAAACCGCGACCGCAGGCGATCGGGCCATCAATGAGATGCAGAAAACGCTATCAGCCTTCGGCTGCCAGTCCTTCGGCTCGATGGTCGATCAGGAGCGCGGCTGCATGATCGTGGCCTTCAAGTGGCGCGACCGTCAGGTGCATCTCGAGGCGAGCTGGAAGGGCTATGCGCAGGCTCTACTCAAGAGCCAAGGCCATCTCAAGGGCTACGGCGAAACGCAGCGAAAGCGCGAGGAGAAGGCGCTGGAGCAGGCCAGGATCAGCGTGTGTTCAGTCCTGCGGGATTGGGTGAAGGGACAGACCACGGCGGTCGAGTGCGGCGTGCTGACTTTCGAGGCGGCATTCATGCCGCACATGCTGCTCAAGGATGGCCGGCGCGTACTCGATGCTGCGCAGGCCGCGAACCTGTTGCCGCCACCGGAGGAGTCGAATGTCCTTCAACTCACGAAGAACAGCGGGTAGAGACACGGCTGTTACATGACCGAACCATGCGAGATCACTACAAGTACCAGCCATTCATTCAAGGTTGGAGACGTGCTGCATATAGACTTGCGACTTGAGCGCCCGCCTTGGTGGCAGCTTCGCCGCTTGTGGCATTGGTGGCGGCATCCATTCCGTGAGCCGCGCACAGCCGTGATTAGCTCAACTACCAGTTCAACTGTTAGTGCGTCAGCGGGGCAGAAATGAAACCCAAGAAAAAGCGCAGACCATCTGAGCGGCAGCGATTCGAGCGCATGCTTCACGATGATTGGGGCATGGACCGCGCCGAGATCAAAGAATCTCGCAACCAGCACGGCTACGAACTCCAACACTTGGACTATCTATGGCTCGGCTGGCAAGCGAGAGCACTTCACAATGGAACATGACCTCTGCTGGTGCGGCGACCGGCACACGCCGACGTGCCCGACCTGCGATAAGTGCGGGGCTCCGGTGCAGACCGGGGTAATGGCGCTGCTGTGCCCGCTACGCACCCAGTGCTTTTTCTGGCCTGAAGGCGAGACCGAGGAGAGTTTGAAACCGTGGTCGGACGTCATACGACCTGTCAGCGCAACCGAGCCGCGTGGATAAAACCGCACTCATCTCGCCATGCGGCGCGTACCGCTTCCGCCTTGGTCGGCGCTGGTCAGCGGAACAGTGCGTGCTGTGGGTCATGCTGAATCCAAGTACGGCCGATTCCGAGCAGGACGACCCGACGATCAGGCGTTGCATATTGTTCGCGCGAGATTGGGGTTATGGAGCGATCCTCGTAGGCAACCTGTTCGCATTGCGCGCCACCGATCCGAATGACCTACAGCGCCACCCTGAGCCTTGGGGTATTGGCAATACGCTGCACTTGCGGCAGATGGCGATTGAATCCGATCTGGTAGTGGCGGCTTGGGGTGCTAACCGAATGGTGAGCGAGCTTCACGCGGATAGCGTCATGGGCAACCTCGATGATCGCCCCATCAAGTGCCTAGGCAGAACGAAGAACGGCGCCCCGCGCCATCCGCTGTACGTCGCGGCCAGAACGCAACTGATCGACTACGGGTAAAGTAATCGTGCGATGAGATACGAGCCAGGAATGCGCGTGATTTTCACCAAGCGAGGCGAATCCAGCTACTACGACACGGACTGGCCAGCAACGTATGTGAAGGTCTCAGCGTCAGGCCGCCATGCCATTCGCCTCGACGGACAGAAACGCATGCGGTTCGTAAAGGACTGCAACCTCAGGGCCGTAACCATGCATGACAGCGCAGACGAGGGGCAAACATGAGCAAACCATTGAAACCATCGCCGGCACTTCTATCGAAGCTCGGCTCGATCATCGTGCATATGCTGGAATCGCATTCTCCGGCCGGTCACGCATTCGACGAGGTAGCGTTAACCGCGCTCCTCAAGGATGACGATGTACTTGAATGGATGCGGCAGATGAATGAGCTGGCGCTGCTGCCGTTGAAACGCTGAAACCGCAGGAGTGACTGCCAATGAGTGATTTGCCGATGGGGCCGGAAGACATCCGCGACGATGATGAGAAAGATGAAGCCGACCGCAATGCGTTGCTCGCCAAGGTGCCGGAAGTCTGTCCCGCATGCGGCTGCGATGATCTGCACAGCGGATCGGTTGGCGGGCAGGACGCCGTGTGCTGCATGAATTGCGTCTGGTCTGTGGTGCTTGAGACGTTACGTGATTCTGTAACCGTGTCAGGGAGTGGACAGTGAGCGACATTTCAACCGATGAAATCGAGATTCTCGCCATTCGTGGCGCATACGATGAATTGAAGTGCCTTGACCCAGAAGGGCGCGAGCGAGCTATGGAGTGGCTTCGTGCCCGGTTTGAAGATGAGCGCATCAAGGGCCACATTGCCCGCGAGGCAACGGCGCGCGAACGGATTGCGAGGCGCGCTTATCAGCGATTGGCGGCAAACGCTCTCTGGACCTTGACGACGTAGTCCTGGCAGGCGATCAGCCTTACGGTCTGGATGTCGGCGTCGCGGACGAGCTCGACGAGCCCCGGCCCGACGTCAGGACCGTCTCCAGCCGCTCGAGGAAGTTCGTTTCGACCGGCGGCACCATGATCGCCGCTGGCGGCTCCGGCAACTGCGGGCACTTCGCCACCACGGGGACACTGGCGCACGCGCACAGGCCCAATGCGGCCAACAGCATCGCGGTAGCGAGCATCGAGTTCAGCCAGTTTCGCTTGATAGTCACGGTCAACCTCAGCGCTCGCGGCGCGGGCTTGTGTCTCGATTTGCAGGGTATGTTCATTCGCCTTCTGCACCTGTAGGGCGACTTCAGCGCGAACCTTGTCGGCGCCGTCGCTTCTTCCTTTGACGTAGCTGCCAGTGATGAGCAGGAGCGCAAGTCCAGCGGCACCGACATACAGCCATAGCTTTAGGCTCATGTCGTGCTCGGCGGCTCAGGCGGCCTCAATGGCAGAGGATCGTTCGGGCGCTGGCGGGCGAACCAGAAATTGCAGATACCTACCACGCTCGCCGTGATGACCCCGAGGAGCGCTATAAACGCTTCCTTGTACTCGACTGGCACGCGCACCACGCCGTACATGAAAAGGAGCAGCACGCCGAAGTAGCCGCCGATGAAGACGACTGACAGGGCAATTTGAATCGCGGCGGTGAGTGATTGGTGGCCGACGAGTGTTTTCATTTAGGCCATTCCCCTGTGCGTACCATGTCCCGCAGTTGCGTCGCTCGAGCGCCGACCTGTTTCGCCCAGGTGCTTTCCATCATCGCTTCTGCCGCAGCCTCCCACTCATGGGCTTGGAAGTGGCGCAGCGTTTCCTTGAAGCCGAGCAGGCCGCGACCCAGGTTAAAATGCATATCAACGAGTACCGCCTGCCTCACTGGATCAAGATCGCGCGCCCACGGGAGCGATGCAAACAGTTCGGCGGCGTGCTCCTGGATGTCCAAGTCGAGCAGCGCATCGATAATCGCATCCGGCAACTTTCCGCCGCGACGCTCGTCGATCAGGTGCCCGACTCCGATTGTTAGTAGGCCCAAACTATCTTCGTAGGCGTGGGCCACGCGGCCTTCGTGCATCTCGATGAGCTGCCTGACGTTCACTCGCGAAACCTCGCATGTGCGTGATGTGAAAGATGCTCGGCGATCCGACCATCCAGCCCGTCGATGCGGCTGTGCACGTAGAGCCACTCATCGCTTTGTTGCTTGGCGAGCTTGTTGATCTCCTCCTTGAGCCAGGTGATCTGGTGCTTCATGACCTGTACCGTGACCCACACACCGAGGCCTCCAGCCAGGAACCCGACGAGAGCGGAGACGATGACCTGCGACAAGACCCCGCTCAGTTCTGGGTCGGTCATGTCAGAACCTGTAGGAGAGCAGCAAATTGCTCATCGCCATTATGTAGCGAAGCATGAAATCTCCAGTGATCCGAGGTAATGTGTAGCGGTTTCAGGGAACGGAGCACGTAACGAATATGGCCGAATTTCTCTGGCTGATCGGCATCCTTGCTTGGCTTTTCTCCTTAGTGGTCGGACTCACTTCGCTCACCAATATGATTGGGCTGATCCTGTCAGCTGTGCTCGGCACGCTCGGCGCGGTCTGTCTATCGGGTGGCTCCATCATCAATGCCCTGAACAAACTCAAGCCGGCCGATGCCGAGAAGAAGGCAGATCAAACATGACGCGTCTCTTCTCTATAGTCGCGACAATGCTCATCGCCTCGCTGGCGTGCACGATGCACCACGCCGAGCTCGTGCCCGCGAGCAGTCCATCACTCCAGGAGCGACCGGTGACCGAGCTCTGCGCACAATGGCGAGCATCCGACGCGAAGGATGCCGCGATCGAGAAGGAAATCAGATCACGGGTGAACTGGACTGAGAGGCAGTGGTATCACGTCACTCACCAGGCGATCTCAGTCGGTGACACCGAAGAGATGCTGCTTTGTGCCTACGGACTGCCGGATGATTTCGGCAGCGTTCACGACGCACCCTCTGGCAAGCTCTATACCTACTTCTCGCGTCAGTCTACCCGCGCACAGGTGCAGATCCTGGTCGCCGAATCCAAAGTGACGAAGATCCAGTATTAGGAGGTTCCCTCGCAGATCAGGGTCACTTGCACTTCGTTGCTTGTGGCCGTATTGCCGCCCTGCGTGTAGTCACAAACGAAATTCGTAACCACCGTCGAATAGGGCGCCACCGTCGCGCTGAACTTGGTGGCCGCGCTCGTTGGATTATTCGCCGTGATCGATGAATCTCCGGATACTCGACGCCATGAGAACGTGCCACCGCCGGGTGCCCCTGCGCAGGTTGCGGTGGAAGAGGTGACAGTCGCCGGACTATTGCTGAGCTTGAAGCCAGAGACCGAGCTCGGCGTGACGCTGGAAGTAATGCTCGCACTCGGCCGCGAGATCTGTACGGCAACATCCACGGTATAGGTTGCCGACGCATTGTCGGTCACCGTACATCGCGCCGTGCCGGTGCGCACTTCGCCCGCCGTCAAATTTGCCGTGATGTCATGCCATGTCGTCGTGGCTGAGGTCGGCGAATTAGCGCCTATATTGGTGCCGCCTGCGGCGAACGTCCAAGCATAGGTATACGGCGGTATGCCGCCGGCCGGCGTCACCGTCACCGAATTCGTGGTCGCGTGCCCATCGAGATCGTCGTCGCTACCCGTCGCGCTACCTGGCAAAACGCTGGCCGTGAGCGCGGTGTCAACTACCGAGGCCTTACCCGGCAGACCGTCTCCGTTCGGCACCGTGGCGCTGACACGCTGCCCATCCGCTCGCAGTCGGATCCAGTAATAACGCTGTGTCGTGTCAGTCTTGCTGATGAACTTGCCGGATGCGAAGCCTTCCCAGATCTTGGTCGCGCTCGAGAAGGGACTAACCGAGGTGTATTCCCAGAGCTCGACCGTCGAATTGAGCCGGCCGACCGTCGGCAGTTGCCAGGCGAATTGAATACCGTTCCTCACGCCCTGGGAGGTGAAGTTGATGGGCGCTGAAGGTGATTCTATTTCCGGCGGTGGCGAGACTGCTGCGCCGGGTGCCGCGTAGTCGGCGACCGCTGGGTCAGCATAGGCTGCCGAGCTCTCCTCCCCAGCCGTAATCGCCACAAACCCGTCGGCCAGAAAGCGGAACCTCAGACACCGAAGGACTTTATTTACCCAGCCGTATTCCGAGATGGAGACTGAGAATGTCTCCCAGACCGCGATCTGCATCGCTTTAGGCGAGAGATGCGTGAATTCGACAAGGATCTTATTGCGACTCTGCTTGAGGATCTGCTCGGCGATCCTTTGGCAGCGATAGCTGGTGCGCGTCGCTGGCAACTGGATGGGGCGCGGCTTCTGTCCTCCATCGTCCGTCTCGTAGCTCGAATTGGTGCGAGCCGGAAAAGAGGACTCCTCCCACATGCGCGCTTCATCGAAGAAGGTCCCGCTGACCAGGTTGTAAACATCCTCGCCTTGCGGATGGGTGAGGATCTCAACATTGCCTTGAATATCATCCTCGTTGAGTGCGATGGCCGGGCTATCGTAGGCGCCAACGTAAAGGCGATATTTACCCCCAACATAGGAAAGGTGGCCGTTCGTAGCGGACAGAAGGATCGCAATGTTTTCCTGGTGTGTGTCTCCACAGGAAAGCTGGACGTCGCACGTATAACGTCGCTGCGTCGTCGCGGGTGACGCCGGCGGTATGCTCGGCGTCTCATCGCAGATATTCGCTCCTGCGATGACGAATGCATCGTCGATGCGAACATCCGATTCCCCAACCGCGAGCCGCTTATCAGGATTCGTCAGGCTGTAAACGATCGCGCCGCCAGAGATATAATCGCGCTGCGCCAGCACTGCATTGGTTGACCACTCCCAAGTCGTGGCATCCGCGTAGCGGTGCGATCCAGACCCGCCGTTCGTTGAGTCTTTGCGCGGATCGTAAAGTCGCCGGCCCTTTACGAGCCCGAAAATGGAATTGGGCGCCCCGCTCGGATAGACCTTCTCGTCCTTTTCCAGGCGGACGACCGAGTAAGCGATACCTGATCCCTTGTGCGTCGTAGTCCAGGGCACGCCGAAGGCTGCAGCGAGATTTGCATCGACAGCCTGCGAATGCGTGCCGAGGTGTTTCCAGATGAAGAGCTTGGATGTGCCGTTGACGAAGTTTGCAGTAGTGACTTCGCCAGTACTGCCATTGATCTCGGTATCTGGCACGAGCTGCGCGTCAATCCAGTGATCCTGAATTGCTTCACACTGGTGTCCGGCCCAGACAATCACAAACCAGAGATATTTCGCCTCCGGTAGACCGGAGACACCGTAAAAGGCGATATAGCCCGGCGTCTTGGTCTGCCCGTAGACCAGCTGGCGCGGCTGCACCGTCCCTCGGATTGTGACATCGCGCGGTGGACCAAACTTGTCGTATTTGGGTTTCCCCGCGAGCCGCTGGCTGAGCTTTGAAAGGCCGATTGAGAGGCCTATCTCGATGATCGCCGCGAGGATCGCGTTCGTAGTGGCGGCGGCGGCGACGATCTGCGCGACGGCTGCAATCGCCGGGACAGCCATCTACTCGATCCTCCAGGCATCGATGGCAAGTGACATGGGAACAAATACGAGTCCGATTTTCCCCTCAGCCGGCCCCAGAAAATAACGGCCGATACAGATTCCGATCCACTCTTCATCGCCGGCGCGGCCAAGAACGAAATCGCCGCGGTGCGCGCGTGAAGGGTGCACAGGTTCGACGCCGGTGATCGCTGTGACCATATCCCGCATCGAGCCGAAGCTCGCAATGATCGCGAGCGCCTGCTCCTTGGACGTATAGCCACGCACTGAGGCCGCGTAATCGATGCCGGTGATCGCTGCTACCGCGTCCGCCGCGAATAGGCAGCAGTCGTGCGAACCATAGGAAAACGGCGTTTCCCTGACGCTCTCAATGTTCGCCGCCAGAATCTCTGGCCAACCTTCAACTCTCATGAGGGCCTGGTCGTGCCTGGTCGTCCACCACCACCACCACCACCACCACCACCACCCGTGGTGACGACCATGCCTCCCCACTTGACCGTTTTGTTCTGGATCGCCTCGACCTGGTCGAAGAAATCGTCCGGGCTCACTGTAGATAGGAGTCCCTGGTCTTCGTGCGTGTAGTTCCACCCCGAAGGCTTGTTCCAAAGCATCAGGCGATTCTCGCAGGTGAGAGCGATAGTTGAGCCGCCCTCGTCAGTACGTATCCCCATTGTATCCATGCGGCCTTCCCAGAGGAGCTGCGGGGTAGCAACCAGGTCCGTGGTGTTGGCATCCACATATCCCACGTAGAGGGAAACGCTTCGGCCGTGATATTTCTCGGTGAGCGTCGTCACCAGGAGCGAGTTGTCAACGCCGGAAAGAGTGAGTTCGAGCTTGTCAGGTCCCAGGTCCGCCGACTCCTCGATGTTGGAGACAGCTCCGAGCTTCCCCAGCGCATCGTAGGTGTGCCCGTTGAACGTATAGGGACGATCGCCGGAGCAGAGATAAAGGATGCCGCTGGCGAAATCGAGATCGACGAAGATGCGATAGGGGACGTGCGCTTGACCTGATGCAGTAGTGTTGGCAGCCGCGGCGAAACGAGTCACACGCGCTTTACCTCATAGGCCACATACTTCCATCCCCTGATTGCATTCGCCGCCCAGGCCTGCGCCCACAATCGCCAACGAAAACGACGCCGCACCAAGATCTCATTGGCGGCCGGCGCGCGATTGCCCCATTCGGCGAGCGGACTGAGAAACCAAATCGTGACCTCGTATCTCATGCGTCGAGCGACTCCTCGAACACGAAATCGAAATCACTGAGACCGCCCGCTTCGTCGCTCCATCCGCCTTCGTTGTCGGCAAGAACGCAGCGCGCCATCGGAGTCTGGAAGATGACGGGGGTATTGTCCGTGATACCTGCGCTCCGGAGGTTTGGCTCGAATTGCAGATAACCCAAGCTAGCCGCGTCAGAATTCAACGGCGTCGTGGCACGATGCAGCCCGGAAGTCGGGATCTCAAACAAGTCGCCGGGAAGCACCAATCCATTGATGCTGACGGGCAGACCTTTGAGGTACAGAGAAGAACCCGTCTGCGGCACACCATCAGAATCGGTGACCGTGGTGGTCTGCCCGAGACGAATCGGCGTTGACGATTTCGCGAAAGCCATCCGGCCGACGCCGATATCGCCAGTCGTCACGCCGGTATAAGAAACCGTCGTTCCACTCTGCACAAGTAGAACGCGCCCGCGCACAGTGGTTTCGGTATCCGTCGTCCCAACCACTGCGCAGTACCACCAGCCACTTCCCAACGACCGGATGAAGGAGCGAGCGTTGGCCGCCACGCCCGTCGTGGATGTCGAGACGACTGTACCGCCGCTAACGTCAAAGATCGCCTGGAAGAAATCCGTGGTCGAAGTGTCCTGCACGCGCAGGCACACCCGGGTCCGCGCATTACTATCGGAGCCGATTCGAAACGCACCGGCCAGACACCATTCTTCGGCAGCTGCAGGCTTGGTTTCGTCCTGATGGACAGAATGACTGCCCGTCGAGGTGTCTTCCCTGATGCGCTCGCCCGTGACCGATCCATCAAAGGTCGTGAATGCGTTCGCGTCTACTGTCGATCCGAGCTTGGTCCAGTCCGCGTGATCAATGGCGTCCGATTGTGTGAATTGGTTCGGAGCGTTGTCGACGAATGCGCATCTCGAGAGTGAGCACCACGGAACGGATACATAGGCTCCGGCGGAGAATCCACTCGAATCGGCAAACACAGCAGGGTACTGATTCTGCGGGCTATTGCTGACGGCTACGAAACTGGCGGTTCTAAGGCCACGCAAAGTCTGATAATCGTTAACCTGTTGTATGCTGCCGTTTGTTGCCACGCCAATCGTTCGGCCGGCAGATTGCGCGCCATCCATGATCATGGAACGCAGAACAAAAGGTGCATAAAGAACCGGCAATGCAATACTCTGGTAAAGCGATACGTTGGCCGCAGGCGTCGTCGCCGTGACGCGCATGACTCGATCGCTAACCGTCAACGCGGCGTTGACCGAATTCCAACCGTTTGTGCCATTAGAGAAGTCGTTATTCGGGATCAGCTCGGCAGCAGGAAAAGATCCGCGGATCGCATAAGACGGATCGAACACGTAGCAACGATTACCCATGCCACGCAGTGCAGCGCGCAAGGATTTGAGCGCAGCGCGGCTCGAGTACGTCTCGCGATCACTAGCCGCGGTGGTGGCGAGAGCAATCCGCATACGATCGCCCGCCCGCGACACGCTGCGCGTGGCTCCGGTGAAGATGGACCGCGAGGCCGCAGTGTTCGAAACCAGATCCACCCTGGATCTTGATATGCGGACACTTGGCGGGAAGATGAGATCAGTCATCAGAACCTGCCACGTCGCTTTAGATCCCTCATCCGCGCGATCGTGATATCCGACACGCGTTCGGCCAATGCCAGCCCGTTCTCGCCCTCTCTCTGCGTAACGTTATTGGTTATGTGGACAGCACCACCACCGCCGTCGGGCGAAATGCTCACGCGCTCGCCGCGTGTCGCGCGAAAGGCCACGAGGTTTGCGTCCGTACCGCCGCGACCGCCTACGGTGAACGAGCCTCCAGTGGCGTAGGCCGGCACTCCACCACTACCGCCGCTGCCACCGCCACCGCCCGAACTACCGCCGCCGATGACGCTGGCGAACAATGAACCAAGCGAGTTCCAGAACCCGCCGCCACCGCCTGACTTGCCCCCGCCAACATGCGCGAGCGCAGTGCTGATGGTATCTATCGCCTTGAGGATTTGACGATTCGCGAGCTCCGCGAGGATTGCTTTACCCAGCTGCTTGAACGAATACGTGCCGCTCATGCGCACGTCTTCGAAGACTTGCTCATAGAAGTTGCGCAGCTGCTCCGTCTGATACTTCTCCGCCGCGAGCTCGCCGTCACGCCGCTCCTTCATCGCCTGGAAATAGACATCGTTCTTGCGCTCGGCGGCCGCCGCTTCGGTGTCGACCGACTTCTCGATGTAGGCGGCGTCGAACTTGTCCTCCGTGTCGTGGCGCTGCTTGGTGAACCAGTCGTTCCACTTCTTAGCCTCTTTCGCGGCGTTCTCGGCGGCACTGGCCGCGGCAAACCCCGGCGCCTTCTGTTCCTGAGCGCCTGGCATGGAGCGGCGGTCGGGATGCTCTGCAGTAAGCCGAGCCTGCTCGAGCTCGAACAATTGCTGCTTGGCTGCGGAAATCTGCTTCAGAATACGTGCGAAGCCCTGCGGATCCCAATTGGCAAGACGCGCGCCGGTTTGTTCCAGATCTTCGATTTGCCCCTTGAGACTCTCGATTTGGCTCGCACCGCCGGCCATGATGCGAAGCTTGTCGAGTACCGACGCAATAGCTGGAGACACTTTCGCGGTCATCGTGACTGCGAATGCGCCCCAGGAGGCCTCAAGTTTCTTGCCGGCCTCCTCCGCTTCACGCAGATGATTGATCGTCGTCTCATCGAAAGATTGCCCGAGCTGCTTGGCCTCCTCCCTGGCTTTGCGTATGCCGGCGGCGCCCTTCTCGAACATCGGCAACAGGTCCGCGCCGGCTTTACCGAACAGTTCCACTGACGCGCGAGTGCGATCGGCGGGATCCTTGAGCTCGCTGATCCGCTGCGCCAGGAGCTCGAACTGCTGGTCGGGCTTCAGACCCTGAAGGTCCTTGAACTCAAGGCCGAGGGCATGGAGCGTCAGCGTCTGATCTTTGCCGCCCTGGGAGGCATTCGACAGCGAGACCTGCATCGCCTTGAAGGCTTTGCTCAAGGCCTCGATTTCTATGTTGTCGCGCTTGGCGGCGTAGGCGAGCTCGCTGAAGTCCTTGGTGCCGAGTCCCGCCTTCTGTGCAGCCAGGCCGATCTGCTCGCCGAGATTGATCGTTTGCTTGACGAGGCCGGCGATCGCCGCCACCGAGATGCCTGCAAACGCTGTCTTGAAGAGGCTCGACATGCGGTCCGCGGCGGACTGCGCATCGCGTACCGCACCACGAAAGGCCGCAGCCACCTGGTTTTCGCCAACGATGGCAACGCTGGCTTTGACGTCAGGCATCGGGTTTGCTCAGCTCCGTAATCCAGTGTTCGATGACGCGCATGGCCTCGAGATAAATCTCCGGCTGATCGGCAATGCCGCCGGCAGTCCAAAGATGCTGCCCGCGGTAATGCTGGAAGAGGTCCGTCCAGAACCAGATTGAGGAGGGGAGGCTTCTGCGCGGACAGCGGTCGGTGGAGAGGACGCCCTTTATTTCCCAGCGATTTGCAATCGGCGAAACACCGTCGACGCAATCGCACTGACCGCAGCGCGCCCAGTTGGGATCAGTGGCGCAGGCAACGGCCAGGATCAGTTTTTTCTTTCGATCTCCGTGAGACTCGATCGCAGCGTGATCTGTGTTGCCAGACCGCGCAGGATCGTATGGCGTTCCATCGGTTCGAAGAACCGCTCGAGATCGCGTTCCGTGTAGGGGACCGGCTGGCCATCGTGGGTAATCCCGCGCCAATCGCGGACCGCGTACTTGCACGCAAGCAGCGTGCCATCGCCAGTCCAGTTATTGACGGTGAGATTGAAGTGCGGGATCAGATTGAGGAACTGCGCGGAGGTGAGGGGCGCGCAGAGGAATTGCAGCTTTTCGCCGTCGGTCTCGACGTCGATCCACTGCGGCAGGATCTTGCCATTGAGTTCCATGGCTTATGTGAATACGACTGACAGCTCTTGATCGGCGGTCGAGTCATCCACCGCAAGGGGAACCCGCCGCAAGCGCAGGCCGTCGGCGTCCTGCAGCTCCTGGTCGGTGACGTAGGTGCTGCTCGCCGGCGTCGTCACGGTCACGCGATTGCCCGCGGTGCCGCCAATGGTCCCGGAGGCGAAGGCGAACCGGGTGCCTCCTGAAAAGAGCGCATCGATATCTATCACGCTATCGAGCTCGGACTCGATGACGATCTCGCCAGTCACGTCGCGCTTGGTGATGATGACCTCGCCGTACCCGTCGGCGGCCGCCATGCTCGGGGGCAACGCCAGGGTATTGTTCAGCACGAACTGCCAGGACTTGGCGACGATGGCGGTGACACCATTGACGGACACCGTGAGACCGAGCGCGGCCTTGGGCACCTGGGAGTTGTAGGTCGGCGAAGGTTGGGTTTGATCGGTCGGCTCGTTGAAGTGTCCGACAAATTCGAAGGAGAGGAGCAGGATCCCGCCGGCATCCAGGCGCATCGTGAAGGTGCCGCGGCAGCCCGTGAGGATATGGCGCTTTCGGCCACCCTCGAAGTAGTAGATCGTGATGGACTCGTGCGCGGCTGATTCTGGCTTGTAGGTCGCCGACACGCCGCCGGCGAGCGCCTCGTCGAACCCACAGGCTTCGATCAGCGGACCGATTTCAGGAGCCGTGCCAGCCGCACCGGAGCCCTTCACCTCGCACTCGAAGGTGATGCGCTTGAGCTGACCGCCATAGATCTTCTGCAGCTGACCCAGGCTCCCGCGAATGGCCTCGCGATCGACCATGCGCAGCCCCTCGGGCTTCATGTCGACGTTACGCACCAGGATTGCATTGGTGCCCGCCACCGGGACGGCGTCGGTGTTGTAGGTCGTCTCCGTCTTCGCGAGGATGACCTCGTTACTGAGTCGCAGTCCGCCCATCGGTTCTCCTCAACTTGGATCGGTGATGTTCATGCGATACGGGACGAACCAGCGATTGAGCTGGGCGCCCGCCAGGCGTCCGCCCTCCTGGCTGATGTTGGGCTTCTCCGCGCCGCCGTAGCGCACGCCGAAAACAAAGCCGAGGCCGAGCGTGGCATCGGCCATCAAAGTTATATGGATCTGCCGGCGCATCTCGAGGAGCGCGGTGGCGAGCGCCTTCTCGTTATCGGCCTTCACATAGGGTGTCAGCTCGAAGGCCGCAAGGCTGTCGATGAACGCCATGTTGTCATTGCCGAGTTCGGAGAACGGATCATCATCGCCGTACATGACGCAGAGCGCCGGCAACTCCCCGTCGTATTCCGAGAGTGAGAGCGTGCGCTGAATGAATACGTTCTGACCGAATGTGCCGTTCGCAACCGCAGCGGCCACGATCGCATCCATGATCTGCTGTACGCGATGAGTCGGCATCAGGAGTTCAGGATGAGTCGGCTCATCCCTGTACCGTCAGGCTCATGGCGACGTACGGTAAATGGATTTCCACGAATGCGCAGCGCCGTGTCTTTGCCGATCTTCAATGCCTCAACGTCCGAGGTCCTGCACTGGAGCATGGGCGCGCGGTCCTCAAGGCCACCGGCCGCGAATTCCTGGAGGGCGAACTCGTTGTCGAATATCGCCCAGAAGTTCTGACCGCCTTGCACGAGAACGATCTCACCGTCCAGAGCCTTGAGCGATTCCAGGCGGTCCGCGTCCGTCTGGAGCATCAGAGATTCTTCGGACGGCTCACCAGTGTGGACGAGCAGAGCACCGGGCCGCCCGTCACCGTCGCTACCACGCGCACGGCCTTTCGGATAGCGCTTTTGCGGATCACGATGGCGCCGTCGGCATTCTGCACTCCGGCGAGCGTCGCGCCGGCGACATCCGCGACGTTCGTGCCGCCGGTGTCGTCCGCATCCTGGACCTTGTAGGCGACCGAGCCCGTCACGGCGCCGGTATTGAAGACGAAGCAGAGATCGCCCTCGAACTGCGACACATCAAGGTAGGCGCCATTGGCCGCACCGGCTCCGCGCGAGGCGGCCGGCAGCATCTGCGTCTTCGTGCTGGCAGTGGCTTCGTTACCAAGCATTGTCTTAGACCTCCGAAAAAAGTGAGGCAGGAACTTCAGGCGCGTTTCTTCTTGCCGTCCTCATCCGCCGGCGCCGCGGGCGCGGCCAGCGTCTTCACGAGTTCGCCGAGCGCGGCCACCGCCTGAGTCAGAGCGGCAATCTGCGACTGCACCGGATCTTGCGGCGGATTCTTGATGCGGTCCGGCTGCCAATGCGGATCGTGTTTCATTTCCTCCTTGGACTCCTCCGCCTTTCCGGAGGCGACCATCATCACCGCCGTGTTGCGGTCGAGATCGATGACGTCTCCCGGATTGCACACGCCGTAGGAGCCTTGCCGATTGGCATAAAAACCACGCAGGACTTTCACCCGCACAATCTTTTCCTGAGCCATTTGAGTCTCCGTAGAGCTGCCCGCGACAAGAGGAGATCCTGCCGCGAGCAGCATCGTTAGCTGATCCAGTTATTGAGGGACGAGCTGAAACGTCAGCTCAGGTGATTGTCGTCGCGAGGGAGAACGCCGTCGGGTAGCGCACGCCGATGTCGACCGAGGCCATGGCGCGAACCCCGACGATACCCGCCGGGAAGTTTGCGTAGGGATTGACCTCGATCTCGAGGACCCCCCAGGAAGCGAGCAGCACCGTCGCGAAATTGCCGAACAGCATGTTGGCTGCGGGCATTTGCAACGATGCCAGGGCGCGATAGCCGTCGACCTGGCCATTGATCAGCTGCCCTTCCCAGATCGGTGAGGCGGTGGATGTGAACTTCACCCGTTGCTTCAGCAGACCAGCTACGGCTGGCGTGCTGACATAGCCCGAGGAATCGAAGAGAGCATTGCCGCCAGCCGTGTCCGTCTGGAATTCGACGATGCCCGGATAGCCGAGCGTGGTGCCAAGGACCGAGCCGATGCCCGCTGTCCCGATGATGCCCAGCGGCTGACCCGCGGCGCCGGAACCATTGAGGCCCGCCGCGTCGATTGCGAGGGCGACGATCGCGGCGAGGTCCGCCGTGACCAGACCTTCCGCCTGCGGACTTGACTGCAGCAGCATCTGCCGGGAGATCTCGGTGTAGCCACCGACGTTCTTCGGCGACAAGGCGAGCTGGAGGAAGGTCGGCTGGCTTTCCGTGATTGCAGTGGCTTCAGTCGAGAGCCAGAAGGCCGTGCCAGCCGCGCTCTGCTTCGGAATGGTGATGTTGTCACGCAGGCCTGGCAGTTCCGTCGTTCCCATCCGTAGCATTACGGACAGATTGCGCAGGAGTTCCACGAATCCGAGATTTGTGGTGCTCACCAGGAACTGTGAACCGCTCGCGCCGGCAGAGGTCAAGTCGCGATACAGGACCCCTTTCGAGGCCAGGTGGCGCACGACCATGTCCATCACTTCCGGGCCGATCGCCCGCTGCTGCACCTCGAATGGCACATAGAAACGATTCGGATCCGGAACCTTGTTGAGCTTCTCGCAGATCGCGCGGCTGGATTCCGCCTCGAAGCCGGCTTTCTTCCAGTTGCTGTCGCGGACGGCCAGGATCGCACGGCTCAGGCTATAGCGTTGCGTCTCCTTGGCCGTCAGGTCCAAGCGCGAAGCGCTCTCTGGATTGGTCGCACCACGTTCCCCGAGGATCAGCACCAGGTCATCTGCGACCTGGTTCAGACTGGCGCCTTCAGTGATCCAGCGATCGACCTGTCGCTGATCGATCTTGTTGAGCTTGCCGAGCTTGATGATGGAGGCCTTGCGACCCTTCTCATGATCGATGACGCTGCCCCCGCCTGCAGACGCCTGCACGACGCGAGTCTGAATGTCAGCGGTGGGATCCGCCGCGCCAGTGGTAGCGTCGGCTGTATCAACCGCCGCCGAACGTTCTTCGTCCATCGTAGTAACCTCACTCTGTTTGGGGATCAATCGCAATTTCGGCTCGCCACGCTGGCGCGCGCCTCGCCCCACCCCGACGGTGGGATCAGCGGGAATCGTCACGAGCGAATTCTCGTGAGGCTCCCAATCAACTACGTAGTAGATGGTCGGATCGTCCTCCGACCGATCAATCGGTCCGGCGACGGAGTCGAGTTCGCGGCAAAAGGCCGCTCGCGTGCTATTTCCGCTCTCCTCGAGTGATCGGATCATCCGCTCAAAGGCGTCGCCATCAATCTCGCGTTCCTTGTCTTCACCCTGCTTGGTCTTGGCCTTTTCGATGACCCTATGGACCCGATAGCCCACGCTCGATTTGGTGAGGACACCGCTCTTGACGAGCGCGACGGTATCTCGACCGACCTGGGTCGCCGATTGAATTCGCACCTTGCCGCGCAGCACATTGTCCGGGTCTGCGCGCGTCGACTTCGCGACATGCACGCCGCGCAGATCGTTCCAATCGTGATTGAAGAGAAGGCTTGCGCCATCATTGAGTCGCTCAAGGCGCACGGACTTGTCGTTGATCTTGAGGATCTCGACGCCCCACCACCGCTCGTAAGGCTCCTCTGATGCCATGGCGAGCTCGACGATGAGATCGCCATCCTCGTTCTTCGTACTCCGTCCGAGCCTCGCATCGCGGTAGAAGTTACTGATCATGTATTAACCTCAGGTGGTTGGACCGCTCTGCCGGTGCCTGATCATCCGGATTCGTGGTTACATCCGCCGCCGGAGCCGGAGCCGACTGTGTACTACCGGAAGCCGCAACCTGCGAAGGATCAGTGTCGAGAACCAGCCCTGCGGCGCCCGCGAGTTCGAGTTCCCTTTTGCGCTGCTCGACCAGCTCTTCGAAGTCCGTGCCGAAATTATCGAGGACGTCTTGTTGTGTCATGAACCCGCAACGGACGGCATCCTTGTAGGCCTGAACTTCCTTGGTAGGATCAATGTAGCTCCAGCCACGCGGCCGGAAACGCGCCTGCCAGAACTTCTCGGGCGTCGCCACGTATTCGTCGATCGAGATCCCGGGGAGCGTCCGCGCGAGCACCGCTTGCTGAATCCAAAGTTTGTGCACCCGCCATCGAAAGGCGCGGATAAAGAACTGCTGGATCTGCTTGAAGTGATCGCGCTCGTCGCCGGCACCCATGCGTGACGAGCTATAGTTGCTCTGCGAGTAGTCGCCCGAGAGCGACGGATAAGAGATGCTGATGCCGGCGGCCGCTTCCCTCACCATGTACCGCATAAACGGGTCAAGCTGCGGGTTGGGCGCCGTCATCGGCTGCGAGTTGAGCTTTTCGCCCGGTGCGAGCTTCGGGATGACGCCCGGCTCAAGCTCGAACTGAATGCTACCGTCCTCCTGCTCCTCGCCGATGTCCGCAGCCTCCTCGCCGCTCTCGATCGCCGCGACGATGCAGGCCTGCGCACGCGCACGCTCAATCTCCGCCTCACTGTAGCTGTCCATGTCATTGAGGCGCCGCAGGATGGTATGCATCCAGGGCTCACCGCGCGTCTGCGGCCAGCGATCCACGCACGCCAGGTGAACGATATCGGCCGCGCTGATGCGCTCGATCGAATCGAAATCGCCAAAGGCGCGGATCTCCGTCGGATGCCGGCGGCGCATCCAATACGAGAGCGGCCGATAGAACTCGTCTGACTCGATGCCGAGGCGAAAACGATTCGCATTCATGAATCCGACAGCCGAATCGAGCTGATCCGCGACGCGCTCGCCCTCGATCAGCTCAAGGCCGAGTGGCACTTCGGAGTTGCCGAAGCGCCGATAGTGAAACCGGACGAAGACCTCGCCGGCCTCGAAAATCTCGCCCACCGCGGTGCGCTCGAAGTCTGCGAAACACAGCCGCCCACCGGTGTGACAGTTCTCCGCCTCGCTCCAACGAGCGAAACCGTCCTCGATTCCGCCATTGATGCGGGCGCTCAACTCCTTGCGCGAGGTGCGAACCTGCGCTTGCATGCGGATGCCGGAGCCGATCACGTTGGTGACGATCGCACTCTTGGCGCGCTTGGCGTAGCTCGTGTCGCGGACGACGGCGCGCGAGCGATTGCGCAGCACCTTGAGGCTCTGCGCGAGCTCGGAATCGGCGCTCGTGTCGCCAGGATTCCAATCGTTCTGCAGGCGCGAATAGCGCGCGTTCTGGTACGCACGCTGCAGAATTCTGCGGCGAGGTAGCACCCTCTTGGCAGAAACCGCAGCGGGCCGCTGCATTTCCGACTGCTGCTGCAATTCCTTGAGACGCGCCTCGCCGAGCGGTGTCTGCCACCAGTTACCCACGATTGAGCCTCACTTTCAGCGGACCAATGGATCCGGGACCATCTCCCTTCTCCTCGTTGGCCACCTCGCGCTTGAGCTCGTCGCGCCACTGCCTGAGCTCGAGCGGACTGAACCGCGAGAGCGATCTACCCTGTATCGTCATGGCGAGCTGATCGCTCGAGGCCTTGCCAATCATGGTTGCGTTGAGCGCATCGAGCATCTTGCGAGCGTCGGATCGCCAGTCCGTCGACCCAGCAGCCGCTGGATCCGGTTTGACGTCTACCCAACCCTCCTCGCCTGCAACTGTTTCGCTGACCGACCCGTCCGTCGCTCGCGCCATCCAGTGATACCGGCCAGGCTTGTAGCCCGCAGTCGTCGTGGCCGCGATGGAGATCGCGTGCGAGCTGCCGGATGCAACGGCGTCCGCCTTGAAACTCGCACCCTCTTTCTCGAAGTGATACGTGACGGTCCAGGTCGGCGCGGGATAGCTGCCGCTCAAATCCCGAGTCCATCGCCAGGTATCTCCCGCGATGAGTGTCTTCGGAACTGCGCTCGAGATCGTCATCTACCACTTCCTCCAACGCTTGACCCAAGACGGCTTCTTCTCACTCGCCCAATGTTTCTTTCCCTGGCGGAACGGATCTGGCGGCGGAGGCGGCGTCGGTTCAACTTCCGGTTCTGTCGCCAACGGCTTATCCGCCTGCAACGCTCTCGGCGCTCTCGGCATTCGTTTCAGCCGTTGACCGATGATCCGAGGGCCGCCGCGGCCGATGAATGCCGCGTAACCGTAAACCCAGCAATCCTGCGCTTCTTGCGCAATGCCCTGGACGCGCGGCTTCCATACGGTGACCCGGCGGCCTTTGACGTAAGCGTGTAGCCGCGTCTCGCTGGTGAACTGACGACAGAACTCCACATCAGCGGACTCAGGCAGATGTATATAGCCCGCACCAGGTTGGGCGACCTTCTCGAGCCGGCCGTAGAGCGTGGCCTTGATCGTGTCGACACCGACGATGAAGAGCGGCACTCGCGACGTCGATACACGCGAGGCTTTCTTGGGCCATGCGAGCTTGCCCGTACCTGCCTGGCCCTTGACCGCCCAGATGCGGAAGCGTCGACGCGCGACGCAGTAGTCATACACCGCCTGTGTATGGTGGCCACCGGAATCAAAGCCTGCAGCTTCAATGCCGAGCTTGCGATTGTCCTCAGTTGAATACCGCCGCTTGAGGTACTCGTCGACCTCCTCCTTCCACAGCCGACGGTCTCCGGGATCGCCGCGGATGACATGCTTTTCGAGGATCCAGCACTCCTCATCCGCACCCCATCCGAGGAGCTCGCACTCGATCCGGTCGTCCTGGACGTCGCCGCCGACCGTTAGCATCAGTACGCCGGCGGGGATCTCGCCGGGGCCGTAGGGCTCGCGCCTGGCGAGCAGGCCTTCGGGCTCTACAGTCTGTCCCGTCTCTTCCCAGGTCTCGGCCAGGGAGGTGTTTACAAACGTCTGCAAAGTCTCGGGCAGCTTTTTTGCCTCGAGGAAATTGCGGACCATTTCCTCGAGCCGCACGAATGGCGAATAGGCTTCCCAGATGTGAAAGCCAGCAATACCCGTGAAGGGTTTCGAACTGCGCCACTCGCCGAACGCAAGCGCAGCGATCCGCTCTCCATCATTCCAGAGCGCGCCGCAACTCCTGCAGACGTAGCGCGCCGTATCCGGCTTGTCGTCCTCCCACTTCACCTGCGCCCAGAACAGACGCTGCATCTCCTTGCAGTGCGGGCACGGCACAAAGTAGTAGCGCTGATCGGAGAGTTCGAACTTCTCCTCAATCTGGCTCGCACCCTTGATGGTCGGCGTCGATCCGCCGGCAGTGCGTCGATTCCAGAACGCGGTCTGGCGCTTCTTGCCCAGGCTGATCGGATTACCCTCCGTTCCAGCACTGGCCGGATAGGCATCGACCTCATCAAAAAGAACGATCCGAATCGGACGCGCTCGTAAACCCGATGCCGCGTTCGCACCGGCAAGCGTCAGATGCCCACCCGGGAACCGCTTATGGAGAAGCGTGTTGCCACTGTCGCGCGAGCGCGCGTCCGCGATCTTCCCACGCAGGACCGGCGTGTCGCGGATCATTGGCGCCAGGCGGTCCTTTGAAAATGCTTCCGCGAGGTCGAGCGTCGGCTCCACCAATAGGATCGGTGCCGGATCCTGATCCACGTGATAGCCGATGAAATTCTCGCAGAGTGTGGTCCATGTGACCTGCGCAGACTTCATCACCCAGAGCTCACGAACCGCGACATCCGTGAACGCTTCCATGATCCCGCGAACGAACGGAACCCGATCAGTGCGGTATTGACCTGGCTCCGCGCTGCTTTCTGGGCTGAGCTGGCGGTGCCGGTCCGCCCACTCGCTTACCGTTAGCCGGGGCGGCGGTCGCAGAAGCGGCAGGATCGCCTGCAGCATCGCCAGCGTATTCGATCGAGCCTGTGCCTGGCTGATAGGCCGCGAGCTCAGCGAGGATCCGCTCGTGCTCTCCGGCAATGATGTCTCGAGCAAGGTTCGGATTCTCTGGGTTCACCAAGGGCGCGAGCTTCGAAGGCGCGGCGAGCAGACGTGCCCGAAATGAAGCCAGCATGTGGCCAAGCTCCTCCGCGATCGTGTCGAGATCTGCGAGCTCGCCGCGATGCTCTGCATTCTCCAGCGCTGTCTTGTCAGCCTGTTCGCTCGCCAAGCGAGCGCGTTCCTGCTCGAGATCGAGCTCCGCATCCTGATCCGGCACGCGCCGACGAAGCAGCTCCTCGATCACGGTCGGCAGATAGTAGAGAGCCTCGCGCGCGGTCCGCTGATGAGGTTTGAGTCCCCAGTTTGTAAAAGCCTGAACCGAGATCCCAAGCGTTCGCGCTGTGAGGGTCTTGTTGAGCAGGAGCTTCGGCTCAAAATCACTCATCGCAACAACAACCTATGGAGCGCTGGAGCTAGTGATATTTCGGGGCGGCGCTGCCACCCGTTTGCTTTGAGCCAGGAAGGACCCGAGCATTCATATGCCTTGCTGCAGCCGCCGCTTGATCTCATGCGCGATGCGACCGCGCCATGTCTGTCGTGCCACGGCTTGTAGCCCTGCGATCACGCTACGTTGCATGAACGTTCTTCGCACGCTGGGTCCACGTAGTCCCTTGAGTGGGAAGCGCTCTCGCCCAACGCGGACCACAGCCCTACCATGCAGCAGGAAGCTGTGCCGATATATCTTGCGTCGCGCCCACGCCTTAGCGGATACGCCCGCAGCCTTCTGGCTTGCGGCAAAGCGCCCGATATTCGGTGCATAGGGGTAAGCGTCGACATAGGCGATGAGCTTGTCCTTACTCGCACGCCTGATATAGATGCGCTTGCGCACATCCTTCTGCTTGATGCTGGTCTCGGCAGCGATGGCACGGACCGCCTCGGTACGCACGGCCTCTGCAGTACGGTTAATGGCCGCTGCCGCGGCTTGATCGATCTTCCTTTCAAGCCCCGCGAACTGGCGCTTGAGCCCAGCAATATCGAGACGTACATCAATCTTGATCATTCAACGCTCAGCTTGAGCGTGAAGATGTAGGTATCCCCGCCCGTCGTCACGATTGTGCAGGTGATGAAGTACGTCTGCCCTGCCGTTCCCGCCGATACCCGAGCGCTGCTCAGCTGCTTTATGGCATCAGTCTGCGGATTCGCAACGGTGATGCCCGTCTCGCCGACCCAGTTGCCATTGCCACTGATCGTGTCGACAGCATTGTTGCCGATCGCCCTGCAGGTCCAGATCACCGAGCCATCGGTGACCGTGAGCGCAACCGTCGTCGGCCATGTCGGCTCACGCGCTCCGGTCTGCCCGGCCGTCGTGCATTCATACTCGAACCCGTTGGGGCGCGATGGCCGCACGTACGTCGTCGTGACGAATCGCTCGCCCGGGCGCCACGTGTGGCCGAGGTACAGCCACCATGGGATTTCGTAGGTGACGGCCTCGCCAGGCTTCTTCGTCCGCTCATCGTAAAGACGCTTGGTATCAGCCATTGCCGATCACCCGGCCGTCTGCTGCAGAGACCATGAGGCGCGCGTCTCCGTAGGTGATGCTGAGTGAACGTTCGCTCGCCGGCGTCAGAAGGTGCAATCCAACAACACCCGGCCCGGTGATTACCGGCGGCGGAATGAATACGGCGCTCAGCGACCATGCGAGTCGTGGCCGTACCTCCGCCCTCGCCTGCCAGCCTTGAAGCTTCGCCGGCGGCACATAGTCGACCAGCGTCGAAATGACGCGACGCTCGAGCTGCTGTGTCCGCGAAATCTCACGTGACCAGGAGATCGCCGCAGCCGCCGGAACGAAAACCGCGGCCGGTGCGACGAGTGGTGCAAGCCACGGTGCCAGAATGCCTGGGCTGCGCGCCGGCTCGCGCGACCAGGTCAACATTTCGGCAGCGGGCACAGAGTCCGCCTGCACTGAGAAGGGAGCAAGCCAGGGCGCCGGCAAATCGATCGCAGTGAAATCGCGCCGATATGCTGCCGCCCAATAGGTCGGCGAGCTGATCGGCGAATCCGGTGCCGAGGGACTGAGGAACGGCGCAATCTCGCCGGGCGTGATTTGTATCGGATACGGCTGCCGCTGCGGAGCCTGCACGGCTGACTGTGGCACATAGGTCTGTGGCGCCGGCAGCAAGGCTGCAATGCCGGCCGTTACAAGTGTGGCGCGTTCATCCTGCGCCCGGATGATCTCCTGCGGCGTCGACCCCTGGAACGGATAGAAGCCCGACGGTGGCGTGTTGAAAAACGCGACCTCGGTGTCGGGCCGCTGCACCGGATAAGGATCGCGCCGCCAGGTCGTCGATTTCCCTACTGGCACCAACGTCGGCGCCGGCGCAAGAATCGCCGCAACGCCCGGCTGCGGTTGCTGCACGGGCCAGACTGGAGCCGCTGAGATCCGAGCGATCAGCGGCCCGCCGAACGGATAGAAGCCGCTCGCCGGCGTCAGCTGCGGCGCGAGTGATGGCCGCTGCGGCTGCTGGCTCGGATATTGACGATAGATGCCAGTGCTCATCGATTGGCAGCCGCAATCTGTTCAGCCGTTGGCTGCAGGAACGTGTAACTGCGCAGGCGCGCGTACTGCACCGGATCATTTGGATCGAGGCGCTTCAGCCAATGAATCGGATAAAACCACGGCCCTGATGTCTTTATCCAATCCGCATGGTTGCAGTGGACCTCGACGATCCATTCCGTAACCGCCTGGCCACAGTCCGCACAATTGACGAAGGCGAGGTGTGGCTCGCCCATGACCTGCACGAGAAGGCCGCTCTCCTGCTTGCAGTGAGAGCGGCGTATCTCTGCCAGATCGCCAGGACGAGGACGCTCCTCCTCGTGCGGCCGCGGCGTCTTATAGATCGCCGCCGGGTCCATTTATCCGCCGCGGAGCTCGCGGAACGAGATCTCGCCGTAGCGGGTGGCCGATTGCGGCGCGACCTTGAAGGTCTGCGCAATGATGCCGCCCTGGGCGACGAGGATTCGCTCCTCTGGCGTCGCCAGCCACTCCGCACCATTGAGATCATTGAAGCCGCGGGTAACCGCTTCTTCGCCGTTGGTTCCCTCGCCGGTGGCCGTGATGCCGGTCGCCGTAGTGCCGAGCGATGCGTCAGTGGTCGGATTGACCGGGTTCTGCTTCAGCACCGTTGTGCCCGCAACACCCGTCGTGACGGTGGCGCCCGCGGTCTTGCGCATCAGGAGCGCGGCCGCGTACTGCGCCGACGTCGCCACAGATCCGTTGGTGAGGCTCGAGCGCAGGATCTCGATCGGTCCGTTCACGCCAGCCTTGAGCTGGATCACAGTGATGGCCGTCGAGATCGAGACGCCGAGATTCTTCAGGATATAGCACGGTCCGATGAACATAGTGAATCAGTCCTCAGTGGATACGACGGTGCAGCCCTTGAATGCGTCCGGCCCGCCGTGGCGCGGCAGCGCATTCGCCATTTGATCTCGCGCATCCTGCTCGGAATCGAACTTCGCGGCCTGGGGCGCGCGCAGTGCATCGAATTTCGGCAGGCGGATATCCTCGTGACCGATCAGCACGTCATTCAGAGTGATGGCGCGCGTCTCAATGATTTCGAACTGCGTAAAGTATTCACCGCCTGTGGTCACGATGACGTATCGCATGACTTACCTCGCAAGAATTGGATTCTGGTTCGCTCGCACAAACGGGGGGTCAGGCACGAACGCGCTCTGGAAATCGCCGAACTCGAAATCATCAAGGTTGTCGGCGGCATTACTGGTGCTGGAATACGCAAGGCCCGCGGCGTTGCCGGAGGCGATATTCCCGTCGGTGCCGGTGGCAAACTGCACGTCATTTTTGTAGAGCGTCCACGCATTGCCGACCCACTTCATCTTGCCAATATCGCCGGCAGCAAATGTCGTCCCGCTCCCACTGGCGACGGTCGCGCCGAAGGAACCGCTTGCGAAGCGGTCTAACGAGTAACCGCTCGCGCTGAAGATGAAGCGGTAGTAGGTCCCGCCAGAGGAAGCCCGCCAGATAACCCCGTATCCAGCGCCTACCCCGTCGGCATGCGTGACCGGGAGTCTGCCTTGAACGTAGCCGTCATCGGGCGCGGTGACCGCCGTATAGCGGTGTGCGGCATCGCCCCCTGCGCCGGACGTGGTCGCAGCATTGCTGACGATGGTGATCGCTTGGGCATGGAGCGATGAGCCCCAATTGCCGCCGAGCGCGCCGTCGGCCCTGTTGAAGTCGTCAGTAGCGAGAGCTGTCATATGACCCCGCTACTCGTCGGGTTCGGGCCGCCTGCGAGGCTTCCATCTCCGGCTTGCCACCCATCGCCTTTCACGGGATCAGTTCGTCCCGACGGGATCGCTCCGGGTGCAAAGCGCGTAGACCGGCCCCAGCTGATCGGCCGCGACGGTCGCTACGTTCTCGCGCCCCTCGACCGAGTAGTAAGCGGTGCCTTTCCCAGCGGCGTCGATGAGACGCCGATTCGTGTTGCAGCCTGCGCCGACAGCCACTCGCGCCTGAGTGCTGGGGAGCGCCGCAGGATTTCGAGTGCCGTCGGCGTTCGCGGCGTAGACGGGGCGAGTAAGCGAAGTACCGTTGGCCGCGACCACGGCACGTGGCCCATATCGGGATACGAGATCAGGTATGCGAGCGGCTTCGTCCGCCGTGAGCGCGCGCCCGACGGTGGCAAACGCTGCGTCATACTCTGCCGCTGTGCGCAGGCCTTGCGTCGCCCAGGCGGCAGCCTTGGCCCAATCGAAGAAAAGCGCATAGGTGGACACTCCCTTCGGCAGGTCACACGCCCAGAAGGCGACGTACTCAACGCCGGCGATCTCGAGCTTCGCGTTCTGCTTGAGGGGCCAACAGGCGGGGCGTTGCGCCTGCGGCGGAGGTGGAGGCGGGAGCACCGCCGCCTTGCAGTCGTCCGCTCCCGGCGCGGTCGGCGTCCATTCGTCACAGACCCAAGTGGTCCCGGCGCAATCCGCCGTGCAGGCGCGTCCCTGCCCCCATTGATCGACCGAGGGCGGGGCACATTGGTTGAAGCGCGCGGTCGCTGGCGAGGGCGTCGCGGGCGGAGCACAGGCGACCGGAGGCGGCGGGGCGACGGCGTTCGAGACGGTGAAAGTCGCAGACTGTGAGGCTTGCCCGCTGGCTGTAACGACGAGCTGATGCGAGCCGTCGGCGACCGAGGTAGTGTCAAATAGCTCGGTATCCTCCGGCATCGCGATCGGCACCACAGTCTGCGAGGTTCCGACAACCGCGCCATCGAGCTTGAAGGTCCACGTGCCGCCCGCTGGATCAGGGACCAGGCGCACGTTGATCTTGCCCTTTACCGTGGCAGCATCGAGCGGCTGATAGCCGGTGCCTGGCGTCGGCGAATACTGCATACCCGCCTCGGCCTGGTGCGCGATCAGTGCACACAGTGCAATTCCAATTAGCAGCAGGCGCCAGGCAGCCATATCACCTCACAAAAAAAACGGCCCGGGATTACCGAGCCGCGCGCGTTAATAAGGCCCGAGATATTGAAACCTGGGCCTTAGGGGGGTGCGTTGAATGATCTGATCGAGCCGCCGATACCATTCAGCGAGTTCAGATTCTGAAAGTGGACGCGGTGCAAGGCGCGGGTAACGAGATCGGACACGGGTGAAGTACTTGCTGCGACCGCGTGCGCCTCGACTCTTCATCGCATTTGTGGAGCCTCCAGAAACGACGAAGCCCGCACGATGGCGGGCTGTAAAATCGACAAGGCGCAGTTGTCCTTGGGTGCGGAACCTACTATTTCAATGAGATTCAGTCAAGTAGCTAATGCACACTCGTTTTGTTTTGACCCGTTTTGGGTCGTTTCACGATTTTCATTGACCGAAGGGGCCTACTCATTCGCATTGGAGCCATCCCAGCATTTGCGAGCGGCCCATCGACAGCCATCCCAAATACTTCAGCCGAATCTCTTCATAGAGTGGCTGGAAGGTTCTGCACCATTTTTGGTCACTTGAGTCCATGAGAAGCGGGCGCAGCCCGTGCGCCGAGTTAAAGACGCGTGCGTGGCGTTCCTCATCGAGGTGCATCGATACCACGTCGTATCGATACGGCGGCGCTGAGAGCGTCACCATCGGCCAGCAGCGGCGTGTGATGCGCTTCGAGGCCCATGCGCGCAATGACGTCTCGAGCTCGGGTCGCACCGAGTCATCACCCGCGTAGGAAAATCGCAACGCGTACCAGTGGTCGCGTTCGACCATGCAACCCGCCATGCCAGCCTCAGCGACCGTCCATTCCGGTCGCGGACCCGTCGGTAGCTTAGGTAGTTGCACGGTCCCTGCGGCGGTCAGCGCCAGGAGTCTTTCAGGCGTCACCGGACTAGCGCCTCGAATTCTTCATCTGTGATTGCTCCCTTCTCTTGGTACCCACCCGCAGAAACCAGGCGTTTGATGGTGGCCTCTGAGACCCCGTAGTCGATCGCGAGTTGCTTGCGAGTCTTTCGCAAGCGCGTCCAGGACAATATCGCGTCGACGTCCTCTTCGGACAGTTTGCGCGGTCGGCTCAATAGGCACCTCGCTTCCAAGGCTTGGCTTTCACCCACTCTCGGATCGCGTGGCGCTCTGCGTCGGTGAGATAGGTCACACCGTCGGGGTAGTACTTCATCGAGGCAATTTCGCGCGCGAGGCGCTGAGCTTTCTCCGTTACGTACTCACGGCTACTCCATACCTTGACTGCGCTCCAATGTCTCGAACCGTCAGCACTCATGCTGTTGCCTTCGCGTGCAGATCCCGAAGAACGTCACTCGACGTGCGCCAATATCGGATCGTCAGCGAACGCTTGTAGCACTCGGTTTGAAATTCAATCTGCGCGGGCTCCAGACGGTTCTTGCCCTCGGGATTCTTGCACTCGACCGGAAACCAGTCTCCACGGTAGCCGCAAAGCCAATCGCAAGGCGTATCGAGCCTGACCATATAGGCGCCAAGTGTGCGCGCCAGAGCGACCAGCGCCGGTTCGTTTGCGTCCCTTTTCATCGCATGGCGAGACATCACGCGCCTCTGCCCAACGGTTCGGTCTCGTAGACGAACTCGATGTTTTCAGCGAGCAATGTCACGACCACTTCGCCGACTTCGTTCGGTCGATAGATCACCCGAAAGTCAAGTACGCCTGGCAACTCGAAACCGTCGACCAGCACCCTGCGCGCCACCTTATTGACGAATACAAGCTTGGCTTTCATCACGGTCCTCCCCTCCTCGTCGGCAAATAGTCCTCGGGCGGCCACGGAAATTTCTGCCGCATCCAGGTGCCGTATTCCTCTTGAGACATGGCCTTCACAATCAGAGGCTTCAGTGAGGCACGCGCTTCAATACGCTTTGTGCGCGCAGAGTCAGCACATTTCGTCGCTGCGGATCGCGTTGCCACTGCTCAAGCTCCGTTCGATAGCCGCCTGGTGTCTCTAGCTCGCGCGGCTCGCGAAACCCGGCCTTGCGTGCCTCGTGCAATACCGTCTGCCACTTCGGGTCCATGTCTCGTGCAATCTGCTTGTAGGCGACGCCGCCGAAACGCATGGCATTTCGGATGTAGTTGCGAAATGCGGCTTGCCAATCCCGATACCGCCAGCCGCGAGCCAGAGCCTTGTCGCAGAAAATCGCGAGCGTTTCGCCGCCGTCGATGGCTGGATATCTCTGTGATAGCCAAGTGCACGTAGACTCCGAGAGTTGGAAGAACTCCGGAAGAAAAGTCTCTCCTCTCTTCACTCTTATCTACCCCTTACACCCCGTAGACCCACACGAACCCCTTACCCCTACGGCATCGCCGAGAGTTGAGTTCGCGTGGCTTACACCCGCGTGAGCCCAATCAGCCTGCGCAGCACTTAAGTTTTCGCCTTGCTGCGGGAAGCATCCCCCCTGAGGCGCGCCCGGATATTTATGTCCCGAGGCGACGGGACACTGAATTCATTCGAAGCTATCGATTAGCCCACCACGCATGCGCAGATCGTCCGCGCACAATCCTTGGCGTGCCTTTCGATATATGAATCGGCTCAAGTTCACCCAACCGACGCCCGATCCAGCGCTCAGCATGGAATACGTTTTCACCCCTCTCGCGCGACTGGTATTCAGCGAGTTCCCACGTCGTTGACCCAGGGTGACAGCGAACGAGCGCGAGCGCAGCGTGTTGCTGGCGGCTCAGGTTGCCGTTTGACTTGATGCGTTCGGCAGCTTCGTGCGACGTTTCTGGATCGCTGCGCCGAGCGCGGGGATAGTCGGCGAGCAAATCGAGCTGCGTAGTCATCGGGTTGGCGCAGCTCCAGTTCTCTGGAGCACCGCCATGGCGTGCGGTACGGATGCGCCATTGATCATTTAGCCACCGCCAGCGGGCCGAACTTGCGCTCTCGGTGGCCGAGTAACTTGTTGAGGCTTTCAATTCCGTCGGCAATGCGACGGTCGAGCGAGCTGCGCTCATCGTCCGGCTCGAGCCAGGTCACAGCGAAGCCGAGCTGCTGTGCTTCGTAGCTTATCGTGGCTTGAGAACCGGTCTCTTTGGCGAGAGCCTTGATCAGCAGCAATTCTTCGATATCGAGTTTCTGCGAGTGATCTGCATTCAAACAGGATCGCAATTTCTGCGCGGCGAGAGTCGGTTCCATAGATGGCCATAGACGCGTAGCGACTTTCTTGAAGCCGCCAGCTGCAGCCACATCGGCCCCGATAGCATCAAGAATCGAGTCATGGAATAAGTCGTGTTGCGAGATCATTACTTGGCCTTACATGGAAAAGGTAAGAACAAGTAAGTGCTCTCAGGCAGCCTGTTTGCCGAACACATCAGGCCGCAAATCTTTGCGTGTGACTTTATTTTCAGTGACACGCTCGATGGCCGGCCACCACTCCGCCTCGATGAGGCTTTCATTGCGCAGCCAATAGGAGATGGTTTGCTGACTGACGCTAGGTCGATCCATGTCCTCGCGGATTGCGGCGGCGAGCTTGGCTTGACCGCCAGCGATCTCAATCGCGCGCTTCAGGGCGGTCACATGTCGCTTTGGCATGTGACGGATTTTACACAAGGATTATTGTTTGAGTCAACCCGTATCGTTGTATGACAGTCAACAAGCGCTCTTGTACTGTCCCCTCATGGCTGGCAAGTCGGCGCGTGGCAGGAAAGATGAGAAGACGATCGGCGGTCGTTGCTGGACCGCAATGTCGGATACGATGAGTGAGAAGGATCTACTTAACGCGTGCGGCAAGATTGGCGGGCCGAAGATCAGCCAGCAGATTCTAAATCAGATTCTCAACGACCAGCGCAAGGCGTCGAAATACACGCCAATCATTGCTGCGGCGCTCAACGTCCATCCGTTATGGCTCGCCTACGGCATCGGTCCGATGCGAGAGGAGAAAGGATCACGCGGCCCAATGTCGAGCCAAGACCACAACGATCTCGCGTTTATGCAGGCATTTCGTGAGCTACCCCATCATTGGCAATTCACGCTGCGCAGCATCGTCCAGACCGTTGCTGTCTCCATGCGCGCGAGCAATGGGCAGTTCAACCGCGCAGCCGAAAAGATTACGGCGAAGCTGATTGCCGATCATCCGGAGCTCGTTGACAAGTGAAACGCACGCTTGTTGCTCTCGCATATTGTGCGCTCTTGGCCTGCGGCGGCGGATCGCACGATACCCCAATACAAAGTCCACCACCGCCTTCACAGCCTACAGGCTCCATACCGCCAGCAGGTCTTTACGACCTGGAAATCAGCGCCAACAACGCGGTAATTGAAGCTGGCGAGATGGTCATCGAGCCAAACGGAGAGGCTGTATTTAGCGGGATTTTGCACCTTGGATTTGGTACGTGGAGGATCTCTGGCAGTGATGCGGTGCTCATCCTCAACCAACTAGCGCTTGGTGGCTTGCCACAGCCAATATCACATTCACCCGGCGCTCATCCGCCGGCCGAACAAAGAAACATCCGCGTACAGAAATCCATGACATCGACCGATTGGTTTGGCGATGGAGTGAGATTGTTTTCCAGAAGCACAAACGCACCACCGCTAGCCACAATTCAACGGAATTGGCAGTACCGCGACATCATTCCGTTCACCACGGATGGCAGTAATAACATCGATTACAGCGCACAGATTGATATCGACGTAGTAGGTCTGCTCACAGGATTCGACACGAACGGCTGTCGCTTCGACGGTCAGCTATCCGAACGTACCGATGGTATGTCGATTTACGCCCTGAACATATCAGCGTTCAACTGCGGCGCGACGCTGCGCTTCATAGAAGAAGGCCAGTACATCGGCAGCGCCTGGCTGATCCCAGGCAGCAATGGCCAACAGGCCACTCTGATCCTTCTCGCCATCAACAGACCTCAGCAAACCGGCATCTACTTCAGGCTAACGCCCCGATAGTTTCTGCGCCCGAGGTTTTGAGCGCAGCCTGCGCGTGCGCAACCATGCACAAGCAAACTTGTTGACCGCAACAATAATGCTTGTATATACTCCCGCACATGGTCCTAACCGTCATGTGCTGTTCCTGCCCAGATTGCTCTTTCGAGGAGCGCATTGCAGCCGCAATGAGAGCCGCCCAAGAGCGGGCGCTGAAGGATGCGCTCGCCATTCAGGACTTGCGCCGCCAACACGAGGAAGTGATCGGCGTTGCCCTACCACGTCCGATGCAGGTTGCCGCTGGAGGGCGCACAAGGGAATCACGATGAGCACACCAAACGAACAGATTTCCTACTTCACCCACCTGGGCTGCCGCGTGGTCATACGCTTTATCTGGCAACCGGATCTCGGTCGCCATATTGAGAGCGTCGAATTGTCGACACCTGCAAAGCCGGTGCGGTCGTGAGCCTCACCACTCTCTCTCATGATTTCGCGGTGTTGCTGGTGTGGCTCGGTGCCATCGCATTTTACTTTCTGCTGGCCGGTGCGCTCGTATCCGTCTTCGGGCGCGTGATCGCATCGATGGCGAAGGACAAGCGATGAACGCCGTGCCGATCACACGCCGCGCGCGTTACCCGCTGATCCCGGAAGCGCTGTTCGATGGACTCGAAGGTCAGGCGAGCGGATGGGCGGCAATGAATTCAGCGCGACTGATCCACGACTTCCTCGACAAGTTCCATGAGGAACTGAATGACTTCGCGTACCAGGAGTACGAGGCCATGAGAGCGCGCGAGGCTTCGTTCAACGCCCAAGTCGACCAGGCATGGCTCGAGACGAGGGACGCGTGAGCGACGATCCCATCCGCACCGTCATTGAACGCGCAAAAGCCGAGTGGCTATCCGTCCTCTGCCGCAGCGTCGATGATCTGCATCCGATCTTTCGCACCGATCAGCTTCGCAACATCGAATTGCGGCTGCGCTGGGAACGCGCCTCGCGGTTGCGCTACGTATTCCCCGACCTGCGCGGCGAACTCTCCGGCGCCGGCATCGACATCTTCCGCGCGTTTCAGATGCGCCTCGCGAGGCATGTCCGCAATGCGTGCGTCGCCAATCGTCCTAATGCCAAGTTCCGTGCTGCGCTGCATGCGCGTACGGGCAATGTGGTCCAACTCCGATCGAGCAGCCATGGACGAGGACGCTGAACTCGCCTGCTGGCACGCAGTTGAATTGCAACTGCGTGAGCAATGGGAAACAGAACGGTTGATGCGGGGTAGTCCCGCGAATGAAACGCTAATGAACATGGAGAACAGCAATGCCTCTTCCAGTGAAGGACAACGGCGGGAAGGATTTCAAGAAGGTTCCGCAGGGCGTCCACGCAGCGGTCTGCAACCTGGTGTGCGACTGCGGAGTGCAGCCGGGCGGGAAATACAAGCCACAACGGAAGGTCTACCTGCGTTGGGAAATCCCTTCTGAGCGCATCGAGTGGACTGACAAGGAAGGACACCCGCACGAAGGCCCGATGACCATTGGGCGCTTCTACACGGCCTCGCTCTCTGAGAAAGCCACCCTGCGTCGCGACCTCGAGAACTGGCGCGGCAAGGCTTTCGCCAAGGAAGAACTAGAAGGCTTCGACCTTTTCAAGATTCTCGGCACTGCGTGCCAGATCATGGTCGCGCATAACACCGAGGGCGGAAAGACCTACGCCAACATCACCGGGATCATGGGCCTCAAGAAAGGAGACGCCAGACCAGCCGCCGAAAACACGCTCATCAAGTACTCCCCCGATGAGCCGCAGATGTTCGACCAGCTGCCTGAGTGGTTGCGACAGAAGATTGCGGACGGTGGCGGCGCGTCAGAGACGACGGCGCCTGCTGCGGACAAAGATGATTTCGATGACGAAATTCCTTTTTAGCCATGGGCCGTCCATCACAAGGCTACCATAACGCCGCGGGGGACAAGATCCCCGGTACGACTACCGTCATTGGCCGCTTCAAGGATTCGGGCGGCTTGATTCAATGGGCTTACAAGACTGGCCGCGATCATGAGCGCATGGTGGCACAAGGCAAGGAAGCGCCGCGCCACTTGTACGATGTAGTCGAGAAAGCTGGAGAAGCCGGCACCATCGCCCACGACATGATCGAGGCATTCATTCTCGGCAAACCCACGCCGACAATTGCCGCCTCGGACGATGTGATTGCAAAGGCATCAAACGCCTTCCAACAGTTCGGCGAGTGGCACGAGCAATCACGTATCGAAATCATCGCCACCGAGCGCTCGTATGTATCAGAGCGTTACCAGTTCGGCGGCACTGTCGATGCGATTGGCCGCGACATGAAGGGACGTGTCGTACTGCTCGACTGGAAGAGTTCGAATGCCGTCTACCAGGACATGCTGATCCAGCTCGCCGCCTACGCGCTGTTGTTGGAGGAATGCGCATCCGACTGGACCCCAAAGGGGTTTCATCTGTTGCGTGTCGCCAAGGAATCCGCCGACTTCGCGCACCACTTCTTTGGCGAACTCGAAGACGCCAAACGCTCATTCGTGCTGATGCGCGAACTCTATGCCCTGGATTACGGGCTCAGGAAGCGTGCCGCCTAATGGAAGTGTGGCTGCAAAAGGATATTCGCGGATCGCTCATCGCTGCCGACGAAATGGCGAGCAGTGCGCTGCGCAAGTTGAAGCTGAGCGAGCCGGTACTGTGCGAGATCCGTCAGCCGCGAAACGGCGCCATGCATCGGAAGTTCTGGCGCCTCATCACGACCGTGTGGCAGGCGACTGGCCAGTGGGACTCACCCGAAGACTTGCTCGTCGAACTCAAGGTGAAGCTCGGTATCGTGCGTGAGGTTGTCATTCGCAGCACCGGAGAAGTTGTCAAGGTACCAGGCTCCATCAGCTATGCGCGCATGACCCAAGGCAGCTTCGATCAATTCTTTGAACGTGCGTTACGCGAGTTGTGTTTGATTGCAGGCGGCATCGACAGCGATGCATTGCGCGAGGCGGTGCTTGAGGAACTTGCGGCATGAATCTTCGTGACGCTGCCCGTGGCCGCACCTGTCAGATCCGCGCACCAGGCTGCATCGGCGGAACGGAAACAACGGTACTCTGTGCATGAGTGAAATCGTCGTAGATAATTTCGCTTGCGGTGGCGGGGCATCTACCGGCATCGAGTGGGCGCTCGGTCGTCCGGTAGATCATGCGATCAATCACAATGCCAAGGCGCTCGCGGTCCACAAGGCAAATCATCCGTACACGCATCATTGGCACGAAGATATTCGCAGCCTCGATCCGCGTCGCGTGGGGCGCGGCTCACCCGTGGGGCTCGCCTGGTTCTCCCCGGATTGCACCTTCCACTCGAAGGCGCGTGGCGGCAAACCGTTCCGTGACCGCAATCGCGCCAGGCGCATCCGCGGACTCGCCTGGAGCGTCGTTCACTGGGCTAAAGTCAGGCGCCCACGCATCATAATGCTGGAGAACGTCGAGGAATTCGCCGATTGGGGTCCGTTACTCGATAACGGCAAGCCTGACCCGGTGCGACGCGGGCAGACATTCCGCCGCTGGCATCGGATGATCGAGAATCTTGGTTACCAGGTCGATATGCGCGAACTGCGTGCCTGCGACTACGGCGCACCGACGTCGCGCAAACGACTGTTTGTGATCGCGCGGAGCGATGGCGAGGAGATCGTGTTTCCGGAAGCCTCACACGGCCCCGGAGCCAGTCCCTATCGAACTGCGGCTCAATGCATTGACTGGTCAATTCCGTGCCCCTCTATCTTCGAGCGCAAGCGCCCATTGGTAGAGGCAACCATGCGACGTATCGCGCGCGGGATCATGCGATACGTAGTCAACAACCCGGCACCCTTCATCGTCACGATGCGCGGCACGGATGGTTCCCATATCGATCGAAGCGCAAGCAGGCTCGCTGAGCCGCTGCGCACGGTGAGCGCGTCCGGCACTCATCATGCGCTCGTCATGCCGTTCTTGACTGAGCATGCGAATGCCTCGAGTCAACGGAACTTCCGCGCCGACGAGCCGTTACGCACGCTGTGCGCGAATGTCAAGGGCGGACATTTCGCGCTGATCTCCCCGACTCTGATCAACACACGCAACGGCGAACGCAAAGGGCAAGCCCCGCGCGTCCGCGATATCGAGCAGCCCTATCCGACGATCACAGCGAAAGGCAGTCAGGGTGCGCTGGTGGCCGCGTTCCTCGCGCGTCACTACGGCGGACACGAGAACGATGGCTCCGACCTGCGCTCGCCCATGTTCACGATCACGACGAAGGACCATCACGCCCTCGTCCACGCTTTCTTGATCAAATACTACGGAACCGACCAGGACCCTCGCCTTGAATCGCCATTAGGCACGGTTACTACGAAACACCGCTTCGGGTTGGTCACCGTAGAAGTTGATGGTGAGCCCTATGTGATCACCGATATCGGCATGCGAATGCTCGTACCACGCGAACTCGCCAGGGCTACGAGCCTGCCAGATGCTTACGTGCTTGACCCGGAGTACGAGGGCAAGCCGCTCACCCAGAGAGATCAGGTATGGATGATCGGCAATGCTGTGCCGCCAGTGCAATCAGAATCTCTTGTGCGCGCGAATTTCAGCGAATTGGTTGCCGAACGTGCGGCATGACAGTTCCGAGCGAGAGAGTTGGGCATGAGTAACGCCATCGACAGCAAGGCCGCTGGGGTCATTCTCGGGGTTTCCCCTGAGACTGTGACCGAGTGGGCGCGCCGTGGCAGAATCCCGGCCGCCCGGTTCGGGAAGGACTGGCGGTTCGATGCCGACCAGTTGAGAGAGCACCTGAAAGCAACGGCGCAAGAGAACGTCCGATGTCGCTCTACCGCAGACCCAGCTCACGACGTTTTTGGTGTCGCTTCCAAGTCGGCGGCAGAACGATTCGCATCAGCACCGGCACCACAGACCGGGCGCAGGCAGAGGAATTCGAGACCGCACTTCGCGCTCGTTACTGGCGGGAAGCAAAGCTAGGCGAGACGTTCCACACGCTCAGCCAAGCGGGCGAGCGGTGGCTCAAGGAAACCGAGAAGCGGACGAAGGCGAAAGACGAAGGGATCATCAAGTGGTTTATCGAGAACTCAGGCAATCCACCTTTGCGCGCAATCGATCGCACCGTTATCGATGCGGCACGGGCGAAGTTGCTGGAGGGTTTGGGCAAGGTCACGGTCAATTACTACTTGGGCGTGCTGCGCTCGATCATGCGCAAGGCGCGCGACGAGTGGGGCTGGCTGGAGAGCGTGCCGAAGTTCCCGATGTACCGGCGCGAACTCGGGGAGCCGCGGTGGCTCACGCGCAAGCAGTTCAAGACGCTCGTCAAGCTTCTGCCGCCGCACAGCGCGGACCTCGCGCGCGTTGCTGTGGCAACCGGGCTTCGCAAGTCGAACATCACCGGCCTCACCTGGGACCGCGTAGACCTTCGGCGCGCGACGGCCTACATCCCCGGACCACAAGCGAAGGCGGGGCGCGGAATCCCGGTCGCGCTCAACTCCGATGCGGTGCGCGTCATCAAGCGGTGGAAGGGCAAGCACGCGACGCACGTATTCAGCTACCAGGGCGAGCCGATCAAGTACGTCGTGACGAAGGCGTGGCGAACGGCCTGCAACAGGGCAGGCGCCCCGGGCTTTCGATTCCACGAACTGCGCCACACGTGGGCGAGCTGGCAGATACAGGCGGAGACGCCGCTCTCCGTCCTCCAAGAGATGGGCGGCTGGGCGAGTTACGAGATGGTCAGGCGCTACGCGCACCTCTCGCCCGGTCATCTGCGGGCCTACGCCGACCGGGTTCTGGTCACACCCGCAGCGCACAAGAGAAAGAAGCGCGCCTAAGTCATTGTTTTGGTGGTGAGGGGCGGAGTCGAACCGCCGACCTAGGGGTTATGAATCCCTCGCTCTAACCGTCTGAGCTACCTCACCATTGATCCGGCCGGGCGAAAAGGCGGCCGATTCTCGGCGCGCCCCCTGGGGCTGTCAAGCGGACGGCCTCACTCCTGGATTCCTGGACTCGTGTGATCCAGGGCATAGATGAGCAGGCCCGTCAGGATCACACCAGCCACAATCCATACGGTCACGCCGGTCTGCGCGGGATCGGTGCGCTCGACCTGCAGGATGCTGATGTCCGTGTACGGCACGCGAACGTTCTTGCCGACCAGCGCGTCCGGCTCGAGCGCCGTGACGCGGAACTTCAGAGTCTCTCCTTTCTTGTTCGTCACCTCGACCTGTTCGCCGACCTTCACGGCGGGCGTCTTGCCCGGCTCGGCAGGCATGGGCACGCCTTGCAGGGAGGTGCAGGCGCTGAGCGCGAACACCAGCGTGATGATCCAGGCTATCGATCGGTACACAGCCCCGTGCGTCGTTGTCATTGTTATTCGCACGTTCCTCGTGAATGAAGGTTACACGTTGAACCGGAAATGCATCACGTCGCCTTCGCGGATAATGTATTCCTTGCCTTCCAGACGCAGCTTCCCGGCATCGCGCGCGCCAGCTTCGCCGCGCCCCGCGATGTAGTCATCGAACGCAATGACTTCGGCGCGGATGAAGCCGCGCTCGAAGTCGGTATGGATCACACCCGCGGACTGCGGCGCCGTCGAGCCCGCGCGCACTGTCCACGCCCGCACTTCCTTGGGTCCGGCGGTGAAGAAGGTCTGCAGGCCCAGCAGTTGATAGGCGCCGCGAATCACGCGATCGAGGCCGGGCTCGTCCAGTCCGAGCTCGTCGAGAAAATCCTTGCGATCCGCGGGATCGAGCTGGGCGATCTCCGCTTCGATGGCCGCACACACCGGAACGACCACTGCCTTCTCTTCTTCCGCGCGCGTGCGCACGGCGTCAAGGTACGGATTGTTCTCGAAGCCGTTCTCGGCGACGTTCGCCACGTACATGACCGGCTTTGCGGTCAGCAGGTGGTATTCCTTCATCATCACCCGCTCGGCATCGCTGACAGTCAAGGCGCGTGCCGGCAGACCGGAATCGAGCTGCTTGCGAAGCCGCTCGAGCAGATCGCGACGCACGATTGCATCCTTGTCGTTGGCCTTGGCGCCCTTGACCGCGCGCTGGTACGCGCGCTCGACGCTGTCGAGATCAGCAAGTGCCAGCTCGGTGTTGATGACGTCGATGTCGAACAGGGGATTGATGCGACCGGAGACGTGCACGATGTCATCGTTCTCGAAGCACCGCACGACGTGTGCGATCGCGTCGACCTCACGGATGTGCGCGAGGAACTGGTTGCCGAGCCCCTCCCCTTTCGATGCGCCAGCGACCAGGCCCGCGATGTCTACGAACTCGACGGTCGTCGGCAGGATCTTCTCGGGTTTCGCGATCGTGGCGAGCTGCTCGAGCCGCGGATCGGGCACTGGCACGACACCGACGTTCGGATCGATGGTGCAGAACGGATAGTTCTCCGCCGCGATCTGCGCGCGCGTCAGCGCATTGAACAAGGTCGACTTGCCGACATTCGGAAGACCGACGATTCCACATTGAATAGGCATGATTTAGGACGCGCTCAATCTGAATAGGGGGCGAGGCGCGGCGCCTCAGTCCTCGGTGTCCGATTCGTCCGCCGCCGCCGCCGGGTTCGAACGATGCAGTTGGTTCATCACGTGTTCGCCGCCTTTGTCGAGCAGCGTGGGGAAAATCGCGACTGCATCGCCGACACGGCTGATGATCTGATCCTCTTCAGCGGCAGGCGCACGCCGCAACACGTAGTCGAGCACGTCATCCTTGTTGCCGGGATGGCCGACACCGAAACGGAAGCGCCAGAACTTGTCGCCCAGATGCGCGATCAGGTCCTTGAGTCCGTTGTGCCCGCCCGCACCACCGCCGAACTTGAGGCGCACGCTCCCGACCGGCAGATCGAGGTCGTCGTGCGCGACCAGCACCTGGTCGAGGTCGATCTCGCGGTAATCGAGGAGACTCTTCACCGCAAGTCCGCCACGATTCATGAACGTGAGCGGCTTGAAGATCCCGATCTCCTGTTCACCGACGCGAATCTTCGCGAGCTCGCCCTGGAAGCGGCGCTGCTCTCGAAACTTGCCGTTGCACTCGCGCGCGAGCGCATCCGCGAACCAGAAGCCCGCGTTGTGACGCGTGAGCGCGTATTCCGGCCCGGGATTGCCCAGACCGACGATGAGTCGTAGCGGGAACGAAGCCATGGTTGAGAAACCGGTCCGAGACTCTCGAAATCAGTGGGCCGCCCGAAGGCGGCCCACGCGAAAGACCAGCGGATCGCGCTAGTCCTTCTTCTTGCCCTTCCTCTCGGGCTCTTTCTTGGCCTCTTCCTTCTTCCCAGCCGCAGCACCTTCGGCAGGCGCTGCTCCAGCAGGAGGCGCCGCACCCGGTGCACCAGGCGCTGCGCCCGGCGCAGCTGCGGCACCTTCGGCCGGCACCGCACCTTCCACAGCCGCGACGACTGCAGTCGGCTCCACTTCTTCGGCACGCGGCGCGTGGACCGAGACAACCGTAGCGTCGCGCCCATGCGCGAGCTCGACGAAGGTCACGCCTTCCGGCGGCTTGAGGTCGGACAAGTGCAAGCTCTGGTTGATCGACAGGCCCGAGACATCCACCTCGATGAACTCCGGCAGATCCTTCGGCAGACAGCCTATGTCCACGTCCATCTTCTGGTGCGACACGATGCCGCCCTGCTCCTTCACGCCGGGCGCGATGTGCTCGCCCCTGAAGTGCAACGGAATGCGGATGCGGATCTTCTCGGTCTCCACCACGCGCTGCAGATCGATGTGCAGGATGGCGTTGCGCGCCGGGTGGCGCTGCACGTCCTTGAGGATCGCGGCCTGCGTCTGATCGCCCACACGCACGTTGAGGATCGTGCTGTAGAAGCGCTCGTTGTCGAGCAGCCCAATCAGCTTCTGATGATCGAGCATCAGTCCACGCGGCTCGCGATGGCCGCCATACAGGATTCCTGGCACCTTGCCGTGATGACGCAGGCGGCGGCTCGCACCCTTGCCCTGGTCATCGCGGAACTCGGCGCCAATTTCGAATGAAATCTTCATTGGCTTCGTTCTCCGTTCAGTTCACTTCCACACACCACACTCCGCGACCAGAGGTGGCACTCATCAATCGATTCTCATCAATCAATGTACAGACTGCTCACCGACTCCTCGTCCCTGATGCGCCGGATCGTTTCCGCCAGCAGGCCCGACACGCTCAGTTGCCGGATCTTCTTACAGGCCTGCGCATCGGCCCGCAGCGGAATCGTGTCGGTGACGACGATCTCGTCGAGCACCGACTTCGAAATCTTTTCCACCGCGTTGCCCGAGAGCACCGGGTGCGTGATGTACGCGACCACGCGCTTCGCGCCTTCGTCCTTCAGCGCCTGCGCCGCCTGCGCCAACGTGCCCGCGGTATCCACCATGTCGTCGATCATCACGCAGGTCTTGCCCTTGACCTCGCCGATGATGTTCATCACCTTCGACTCGTTCGGCCGCGGACGGCGTTTGTCGATGATTGCAAGTTCCGCATCATCGAGGCGCTTCGCGAGCGCTCGTGCGCGCACCACGCCACCCACGTCCGGGGATACGACCACCATGTTGTCGTAGCCCTGCTTCCACGCATCGCCGAGCAGCAGGGGCGACGCATACACATTGTCGAACGGGATGTCGAAGAATCCCTGGATCTGCTCCGCGTGCACGTCGACGGTCAGCAATCGGTCGACGCCCGCACTCGTCATCATGTTCGCCACCAGCTTGGCCGCGATCGCCATGCGCGCGCCGCGCATGCGTCGATCCTGCCGTGCATAGCCGAAGTACGGTACGACGGCAGTGATGCGCGCGGCGGACGAGCGCCGGCAGGCATCCACGAGCAGCAGCAGCTCCATCAAACTGTCGTTCGCCGGCGGGCAGGTCGGTTGCAGGATGAAGACGTCGCGCCCGCGCACGTTCTCCATCAACTCGACGTTCACTTCGCCGTCGCTGAAGCGGCC